>ENA-OQKH01000376-OQKH01000376.1-human-gut-metagenome-genome-assembly--contig:-NODE-376-length-33958-cov-5.986157_pt1 | contig 33958 bp, 19 predicted proteins | sample MGYA00242645_ERZ504791 | MGnify/ENA primary metagenome ERZ504791 (study PRJEB26092, sample SAMD00036388) | human gut metagenome | host: Homo sapiens | study: EMG produced TPA metagenomics assembly of... | reverse complement strand
CCGCCCGCTCCGAGAAGGTCGACGACCTCAAGGGCCTCAAGGAGAACGTCATCATCGGTAAGCTCATCCCGGCCGGTACTGGCCTCGCCCGCTACCAAAACGCCGTGGTGGAGCCCGACAAGGCCATCCGCGACACGATCTACCCGAACTTCGGGCTGGGCGCGGACATGGACGGCTCGCAGACCGACTTCTCCGATGCCGACCTGTCCGATGTGGACTTCTCCAACATCGACTTCGGTGACCTGAAGCTCGGCGACGACTTCAATCCTGACGATTTCATCGATGATCAGGGCGGGAACGACTTCGGCGCCGACTCCGGCAACGATCTCGTCTGAGTCCTAGCTCTGTCCTAGCTCTGTGAAAGCGGGGCCCGGAACCATTGCGGTGGTTCCGGGCCCCGCTTTGTCATATGCGAAGCGCGGGAATGTCTACGGGAGAATGTATAGACGCGAAATACTCCGTGAAACATCCCGTGAAACATTCTGGGTGCGCATCATCGAATCGATTGCATCCGGTCAGAGTCCCGTTTTCCGTCGTTGGATGGGACTCTCGCCGGATGGTATTTCACATGATGGACAGTGCAATGCCGCTACTGGCGCTCGGTGAGTTGGAAGAACTGGTCTCCGATACGCAGCGTGGCGGGGGCGTCGAGTTCGCGCGACTTGCCCTTGAGCACCTGCGCTTCCTGCCCGTCGCGAATGATGTAGGTGCCGTTGAGGGAACCGTAGTCCTCGATCCACAGCGTGCCGTTCTGATCGATGCTGATCGCGGCATGATTGCGTGATGTGGTACGCGTCGGATCCTCGACCTTCTCGGCCTTGGCGCCTTCGGGCACGTCCATGGACGGCTTGCGTCCGAGCAGCGTGCTCTTGTCGATGACAATGGTCTGGCCGGTGGCGTCGTTGTGCAGGATGTATATCTTCCGCGGCGCCTTGGCGGTGAAGGACGACGACAGCACCGTGCTGTCCCAGTCCTCGATATCGCCGTCGGACGAGCCCTTGGCCGCATGGCTGGCGGTGGAGGATGAGACGGGCGATGGTTCCGCCGCTGCGGAAAAGACTGCGGCAGGCTTGTCTACCGGATCGTCTGCGTACCAGCCCAGCTCGGGTGCCGGGGGATAGGGAATCGTTGCCATGCCAGCGGCTCCTTTCACTGACGTGTGGCGAGGGCGGCGTTGACCGCGGGGTCGTTCAGCTGGGCGAGCCAGTCGACCAGTGCCGGGTAGGTGCTGGGGTTACGCGCGATGCAGGGGCGCAATTCCGGCGCGTACTGCGCGATCTTGGCGATGAGCTCCTGATCTGTGGTCTCCAGCGCCATCTGAGCCGTGTACCCGTATGGATTGGTGGCTTGGGGCTCCTGCTGTGCCGCGTACTGCGCCGCCGTGTACTGGTCCTGTGCCGGCTGCTGCTGCGCGGCCGATGCCGCATACGAATCTGCGGAATACTGGTCCGCGCTGTACGAATCTGCGGAATACTGGTCTGCAGCGGCGGAGTCGGCGGCGACATCCTGTGACGGCTGCGCGTCGGCCACGGGGCCGTCCTCGGCGGTGACGCCCATCTGCGCAAGCGTCTGCCGCGCGCGCTCATCGCCGAACGTTGCCAGCCAACGCTTCAATCCCGGATAGCAGCGCGGGTTCACTGCCACATTGGCGCCGAATTCCGGGTTTTCATAGGCGATTTTCGCCAGCAAGACCGGATCGGCATTGGGATCCTGCACTGTTGCGACGGCCTTGTCATAATCAACCATCGTGACCTCTTTCCTTGATGCTCAGATTTGGCTGGCCGGTTTCTGGATGCGTATGGTGTCAAGCGTCTCGTCACTGACCGTTTCGAGATCCTCCTGCTGCGCGAGCCTACTGGCATGCCACACCTTCTGCCCAGCATACTCGCCCGTTATGTCCAGAACAATTACGGTGACATTATCCGTACCGCCCGCTTCCAGAGCGATGCGGATCAGTTCGTCGACGGCGGTCTGCGGATCCGCGCATGCCGCAGCAGTGGCGGCGATGGCGGCGTCATCGACTTCGCCGTGCAGGCCGTCCGAGCAGATGATGAACCTGCCGGTCGGTCGGACCGCGAAGAAGTCCGGGTTGATGCCGTCCGGGTCGCCGATGCACTGGGTGATGATGTTGCGCGGGATGATGGCGGCATCTTCCGGCAGCATCTCACCGGAGTCGATGGCCTCCTGACGGCGGGAGTGGTCGCGCGTGATGCGACACAGCGTGGAGGCGTCCCACTGGCCGTCGCTGTCGACATCCATGTGATATGTGCGCGAGTCGCCGATATTGATGACGTACCAGTCCATGTCGGGGTTGATTTCGAGCGCCACATCGCCGGGCGCGTCCCGTTCGATTCGCCCCGGCGCGATCAGTCCGGTCACCGTGGTGCCGGACACGCCGCCGAGCTCCTGGCCGATGGCGAGCACGTCGGCCTGGGCGAGGTCGATCGTATGCCCGATGGTCGTGCGGCTCCGGCTGAAACGTGACGCCAGTGTCTCGAAACGATCCACCGCGGCGCTGCTGGCCCGTTGCCCGCCGACGCCGCCGCCCATGCCGTCACAGACGAGGAACACGCCGTCGTCGATGATGAACGAATCCTGATTGGCGCGTCGCCTCAGGCCGATGTTGCTGTCCGCTGCCACGTGAATTTGCATGTCGTTCATGACTGTCGGCCTTTCTGTGAGGAGGGTTGCCGTGCGGATGGTTGTTGCGTGGCGGGCTTCTGGCCAGCGGGCTGTTTCGTGGAGGATTTCCGCTTGACGGGCCGCTGTTTGGCGGGTTGCCGCCCGTCTGGCTTCCTCTTGTCTCCGTGCCGCCATGTACGAATACTTGACAGTATACGAACGTTATGGAAAACTCCGCGCAATGACAGGCGGGTTCGCAGCCTGCGCATGAAGGACTGCGAGGCGAGCATGAGCTTGCGGGTCGTCAGTACGGAACGCCAGTAGGCGCCTGCCTGTTCGGGCGTGACCGGCTGGCCGGAGAACGCCGCGTAATCGGCTTGTCGTCCCAGCGCAATCAGTGGGGCACCGTCGATGTTGAGCTGCCGTGCGATGGCCTGCGCCTGGTCGCGGCGCGTGCCGGTGACGGGTATGCCGCTCTGCCCGGCGAGCGCGTGCACGGCCTGCCAACCGGAGGTGATGCGCTGCCGCGCGTCGCCGTGCCGGCGCAGGCGGGCCAGGGCGACGGTCTTGAGTGCGAGGATCAGCAGACAGATCACCAGCGGTATCCATACCGGGCTGCCGTAGATGGCGACTTTCGCCGCGATGCGTCCGATGGCGCTCCAGATGGATGCCGCCGGCTCATCGGTGGCATCCTCGCCGGCCAGCGCCGATTTGCCGTGTGCCTGCTCCTCGTCGCGCAGCGGGTCGGTGAGCGGCACGGGAGGCTGTCGGACCAGCGTCTGCGGGTTGGGTGGGGTGAGGTTCTGGTTGTCGTCGGGTATCTTCGTCTCTTTAGGCGTCGGATAGAACGCGACCCAGCCGTAGCCTTCGAGATTGATCTCCACCCATGCTTCGATGTCGTTGCCGGTGAATTTGACGGTCGAGGTGCCGTTGACCGTTTCGGTGCGGTCGTTGCTGATGTCGCCGTCGTCGTTCTTGGGCAAAAAGCCCATGACCACGCGGGATGGCAGGCCGAGTTCGCGGGCCATCAGCGCCATGGCGGAGGCATACTGCTCGCTGTCGCCGACCATCGCGGATCCAGCGAGCAGCGCGTTGATGCGATAGCTGCCATGTCCGGGCAGCGACGGATAGTCGCCGGTCAGGCCGTGCGAGAACCAACCAGAATCCTTGAGCTGCGCGACCAGCGCCTGCGCCTGCGCGCCGGCCGTGTCCTCGCCGCCCGCCACCGACGAGGCGAACTTGCCCACCGAGTCAGGCACGTCCTTGGTGCCCGGCTGGTTGGTGACCGTCGCGTTGGCCTTGGCGATCTCCTTGTCGGTGGGTGTGGGGGCGATGATGCCGCTTTCCGTATAGGTCATGCCGGTGGACAGCCCGGCCGGGATGATGGCCGACTGCGTGCTCTCGTTGTAGTAGAAGAGCGTGTGGCCGGCGGAGGATCGGGATTCGCCGCCGCCGTTTCCGTTGGCGCCTCCGGTCTTTCCCGCTGACGTGACGTCGACGCTGCTCGCCGCTCCTGCCAGCGGCAGCCATTTGTCGCTCAGACCCTTGTCGATGGTGAACGTGGCGGTGAACTTCTTGCCGTCCACCGTATTGGGGATGCGGGTGCCGACGCGTCGGTAGTCGGATGAGTCCGAGGCTTCGGTGGAGTCGGACAGGTTCCACACGTTGCCGTCGAACTGGTCCATCACCGCGAGCCTGACCGGCGTGCCCTCGGGCAGATTCGTGACCGTGAGCAGCGTGTCATCCTTGTGGTCCTTGACGTAGGAGCGCAGGCCGCTGAGCGGGCTTGCGTAATCGTACGGGCTGAGCGGCGGATCGTAGTAGTCGCGCAGGATCAGACGTGACTGCCCGATGCCCATGCATGCGCCCACGCCCAGGCCGGCCGCCAGCAGCAGGATGATCGTGGCGCTGATCCAGCGTCCCAGTTCCAGAAGTTGCCATCGCCATGACAGCCAGACGATCATGATGAGGCCGATGAGAACGCCGGAGGCTATGGGCTGGAAACCGGTCTGCGTGCCCAACAGGGCGCAGACCACCAGTTCGATGGCGATCGGCAGCAGGCTCAGCACGCTGAGCTGCCGTTTGTCGCCGATGGCGAACACGCCGGCGAGGAATGACAGCCATAGGCATATCGTCCATGCCGCCATCAGGCTGCCATCGCCGGAACCGGTCGGCGGCGGTACGGCGATAAGGTATTTGAACGCGCCGAAGGTGCTGACGAACCCCTGTGACAGCGTTTCCACAGAGGGAATCACATGACTGATGGTGGTGTCGTTCAGCGCGATGACCGGGCCGATGACGCCCTGCGCAACGATCAGGAACACGATCTGCCACCACAGGCGCAGCGCGGGTGTGGTCCCTGCATAGGCGATGAGGGCGCCGAGCAGGGTTGCCGGTACAGCGGCGACGGCCCACATGGCGGCTGATCCGTACACGTCGAGAAGATTGGATGCGGCAATCAGCGACGTCAGCGCGATGACGGCCACGCTGATGAGGTTCGTGCCCCAGGAGCGGCGTCCGACGCGGGCGAGCGGCAGACGGTTGCCGCCGCGTGTCAGCCAGATCACTGAATGAGTGGATTCCGCCCATGAGCCGGTGGTGGTGCCCGTGCCGGTCACGGTCGAGCCGAGACCGGAGAACGGACGCCTGGTCTGCCCGACCTGGCCGGGCAGGGCGTCCACGGCCGACGTGGCGGAGTCCGAGCCGAGTGAGCTGTCGATCACATCGTTCATGCGAGCACCTCCATGATGAGCGGCAGGTCGTCAAGCGAGCCGACGGTGGCCAGCGTGAAGTCCGTGAAATGCTTGATTGCGCGCACGTCGCCCGGCGAGGTCTGCAGCACGAGGCACGTGGCGGATTTCGGCAGCGCGAGCACCATGCGCTTGATATGGTCGAGCTGCTTGAGTGAGCCGACGGTGAAGAAGTAGAACGAGCTGTCGGGCGAGTGTCGCAGCGTGCTCTCCACCAGATTCGGGTTGTCGTCGGTCCGCGGGGTGATGGCGCTGCAATCGTCCAGGAACCCCATCGGGAATTTCGGCGTGTCATGCGCGCGGCCGGCATGCGTCTGCAGCGGACGGTCCTGTTTGAGGCACTGCACGCCCAGCGAGGCGTGCACGCTCACGGCCATCTCGAATTCCTCTTGACTGACGTAATCCTGCGGGTTCACGTCGAGCGTCATACTCGTGTCGGTCCGCCGCGTCGCCTCGTACTGGCGGATCATCAGCGTGCCGGTCTTCGCCGAGCTGAGCCAGTGCACGTTGCGCACGTCGTCGCCCGGCTCGTATTCGCGCAGCCCGTAGAAGTCGAGGTCGTCGTCGACGATCTGACCGCTGGGCTGGCCTTCCAGATCCCGTGCGACGCCGGCGTTGAGCGTGTTGAGCCGCACGATGTTCGGATGGATATAGACGGTGATGCGTTCGGCCAGCGCCTTCTCGTGGCGCACCAGCCCGAACGGGTCTCCCTTGCGGATGTTCAACGGTCCGACGGTGAGGACGGCGCGGGAGACGGTGGTGAACTCGATATCGGTCTGCTTGGACTGGCCCGGCGCCAGCATGGGGATGCCGAACCGCTCGTGAGCCTCGCCCAACGGCAGGTCGCCGCGTGCGGTCGTGGTGGGGGTGTGCCCGGGATTGTCGATGTCCACGGTCACATGGACGTCGTCGCCGACGGTGACGCGGCGGCGCGACACGGCGATGGACGCCTTGAACCCGGTATTGCCAAGCGAGAGTACGATGGCGCAGAGGATCATCATCAGCGCCACCGCGGCGATGGCGAGCAGCTCATGCCAGCGAACCAACGGGAATCCGGCCGCGCATACGATGCCGACGACGACCACGGTCCAGCCCAGTGGGGATATGAACGAGGTGAAGAATCGCCTGACCGTGCGCTTGCAGCGGCGCCACAGGCGTGCCGAGCTAAGCCGTCGCCTGTGGCGCGCCGACTTGCCCGATGCCTGTTGGCCTCGCTCGTTCCGTGGTTTCGGCTTGCGCGGTTTCCGCGGCTTCTGCGGCCTTGCTTCGGATGATGAACTGTCGTTGTGCCTGCGCATGGAACGCCTTTCACGCGCCGAGCGACGGCGCCGGCACGGTCTCCAGCATCCGGCTGATGGCCTCGTCCGTCGTCAGACCGGCGAAGGTGGCTTCGGCGGTGAGCTTGATGCGGTGCGACAGCACGGCGACCGCCAGATCCTTGACATCGTCCGGCACCACGTATCCGCGCCCGTCGGAGGCCGCCCAGATGCGCGCGCAGCGGGTCAGCGCCAACGCGCCTCGCATGGACGAGCCGATGGCGATGTTCTCGTCATGACGGGTCGCCTCGACGATGCGCACGATGTATTCGAGGATGTTGTCGTCGATGTGGATGCGCTCTCCGATGCCGCGCAGCGCGAGGATGTCATCGCCGGCGAGCACGGGGGAGACGGTCTGCGCACGGTCGCGGATGTTGACCTGCCGCAGGAGGTCGACGCTTACCTGATGGCCGGGGTACCCGACCGACGTCTTGATGAGGAAACGGTCCATCTGGGCTTCGGGCAGCTTGTATGTGCCGAGCTGTTCGATCGGGTTCTGCGTGGCGATCACGATGAACGGCTGCGGCACGTCGTGCGTGACGCCGTCCACGGTGACTTTCTGCTCCTCCATGACCTCCAGCAGTGCGGACTGGGTCTTCGGCGAGGCTCGGTTGATCTCGTCGGCGAGCACGATGGACGCGAATACCGGGCCCTCGCGGAACTCGAACTCGCCGTGCTTCTGGTCGTAGAAGGTGATGCCGACCACGTCGGACGGCAGCAGGTCGGGCGTGAACTGGATGCGCTTGAACGACGCGCTGATCGAGCTCGCGATGCCTCGTGCCAGCTGAGTCTTGCCGGTGCCTGGGTTGTCTTCGAGCAGGACATGGCCACCGACGAGCAGGGCGGTCAGGCATAGACGGATCGGATGTGCCTTGCCGACCACGACGGTGGAGACGTTCGCGAGCAGCGCGTCGAACGCCTGCTTGAAGTAGGCGATGTCGTCGGCGCTGGCCGGGGTCTGCGGGTTGGTGTTCGCGACGGCCGGGTTCGCGGTCACTGGGCGCGCGGCTGCCGCCACGGGAGTATTCGCGGTTCTGGCTTTGGGAAAGGCGACGTTCGGAATCTTGGCCGCGGGTGCGGTGGTCGGGTGCTGTATGGAGCTCAGCTGCGTCGCATCGAGATCGACGCCGGTCTTGGTCGGGCCGTTGTTCGTGGTGTTGTCGCCGGTGTCACTGACGGGCGAGACGGCCTCGCCGTTCGTCTTGTTCTGCACCGGGGACTGCGCCGACTTGTTCTGTACACTCTTGGCTTGTGACGGCTTGGCTTGTGCCGACTTTTTGCCTCGGATTGCCTTGCCGGCAGCAGCACCTCCGCGGCGCTTCGGCAACGTAGGAATGGCCACGGTCGGTGCCCCCTTCGACTTGTCGGCCTCACCAACCGCGGCACCGCCCTTGGCATGCGGTGTCTCGGAAATCACGGTGCCGTCGGACAACACCGTCTCATCGGAGACCTCAGTCCCCTCGCCGCTTGCTGATGAGACGGACTGCGCTACTGTGCTCTTTTCCGCGTTGCCTTCCGCGGTGTCGTTTTTCTCGGCTGCGTTTTCCCCGGCACTGTTTTTCACTGTGCTCGGTGCGGCTGCATTCGTCGTGGCCTCGGCGGACTGAGCCGTGTTGCCGGACGACAGGACGGTCTTGTCCGACAACACCGTCCTGTCGGACAGTTGCGTGGCGTCGTCGAGTTCGTTGCTCTCGCTCATCGTGATACTCCTTGATGTGTGTGGTGGACGGTGTTGTCGTATCGGTTGATGGATGGTTGATAAATCATGGTCGGTTTGAGGCCAGTGTGCTGATGGATGGCATGGAACCGAACGACCGGCGTCGGATGCGGCTCGGGTCTACGCCTTCCGTGACCGTTCCGGATCCCTCGGCCGGTTTGCGCATTCCTTGGACTTCTCTGATGTCGTCGACGGTGTTCAGCGCGGAGTCGGCACCGGTCACGCTGATGTACCAATACAGCTTTTCCGTGTCGATCCTGAACGATGAGATATCGATGTACCCCTGCTTCGAAGCTGTGCTCCATGTGACGTTCCAATCACTTTCACCGGTCGGCTTGCCGCTGGTAGTGGAGAACGCGACAAGGACCGTTGCCGGCTGACCGTAGAGGTTCACGCTGCCGCCGGACACCGTGATGCGGTTACGGTCTGTCGTGCTCCACGCCAGCGTAGGCGGTTCGATCTTCGCTGGGGTCTTGTATACAAGGCCCTTACCGTCAAATATGATGGCTTCGCTGGAGTGCCCCTTGAACGACTGCGTAGCTGATACAGTGCCGCAGTTCTCCCACGGGTTGATGCGGTAAGTTGCGGCGGCTGAATCGCCGTTGCCTCTGTACTCCTGACCGTTGGCGAAAATGGAGAGTCCGTCATGCTCGTCATTACCGCCAACTGACACGGAGCACTCGTCACCTTTGAGCGTCACCTGCAGGTTTTTCGGAGGCTGTACCTTGTACTGCGGCGTCACCTTGTTCGAGTCAGCCGAAGCTGGTTTGGCGCCGCTTTGCTGCGGGTTCACGGTCGCCTTGACACTGAGCTCCTCATACCACTGATCGCGGCTGATCGTATCGGTGAAGGTGTGGGTGCCGCAGGGGGCCGACATGGAGATTGCGCCGCTCAGTTCCACGCTGGAACATCCCGCGTTGTGCATGTTGCCGAGCGTCAGCGTGGCCTTCAATGTATTGCCCTTTATTACCGATAGGCTGACCGTCGGCGCGTCCGGGTCGCCCCAGGGCGTCGCCGCGTTGCTGGCGGCACTGGGCTGGCCTTCGCCGGCACGGTTCTTTCCTTTGACGGTGGCGGTGTATGAGGTGCCATCGCCGGTGGCGCTGTTGTCGATTGGGAACACTAGGGAATTGCCGGAGGTCTCCTTGGTGACGGAACCGCCGCCCGAACCGGTCAGCGTCACCGTGTAGCTGTCCGGCTTCGTACCGACATAATCCGGAACATCCCACTTGACCGTCACACGCTGGTAGCCGGCCTCGGTGGTGACCTTCTTCGGTGGATCGGGCACCTTGTCGGGCATGGCTTTGACCGAGGTAGACGGCTTCGACCAGCCGACCTCGTTCTTCGCCTTGACGGTGAACGAGTATTCCTTGCCGTTGGTCAGCCCGGTGATCTGGCAGGTGGTGACCGCGCCGCACGACTTGCTGCCGCCGTCCCAATCGACCTCGTAGTCGGTGATCGGGCTGCCGTTGGCCGCGCCTGCGGTCCACGAGAGGTTCACCGAACCGTCAGCCGGCTGCCCGGAGACAGGGGAGAGCAGCGGCGCGCCGGGCTTGTCCACCACGGAGACGGTGATGGTGGCGGTCACCTGTCGGTCGCGCGAACGGGTGCCGTCCTGCACGGTGACGAGCACGGTGTTCGAGGATGCGCCGATATCGGTTCCGACGGTGATGCTGATGTTGCCGTTCGAAGAGCAGTTCACGGTCAGCTTCGCCGAATCGTCGGACTTGCAGCTGACGGCGGTCAGCGACGAATCCGGGAACGGATTGTAGGCGTCGGAGAACAGGTCCACCCGTTCGGTCGAACCGGCCTTGAGCTTCACCGTCTTCGCGCCGATACGGGCAAGCGGGCGGTTCGACTGCACCACGCGGGCGGTCATGCCGGCCTTGACCGTGCCGCCCGAATAGATGATGGTCACGGGGATGCTGGCCAGCGATCCCACGGTAGCGTCCTTGGGGGCGCTGACGGTCAACTGGCCGGAGGCGCTGACGCGCGCGGTGATGCCGCCCGATTCGCTGCCGCCGGAATATGTGTACTGCTTCTCATCTTCGTATGTGCCGGCGGGGGAGCGGGTCAGCGCGGTCAGGTCGATGATCTTCGCATCCTCACCTGCCACCACGTCGATCGTGGACGACGAGAAGGTCGGCGGTGGCACTTCGCGGCCGATGACCGTGATCGGCAGGGTCAGCACTGCGGAGTTGATGATCTGCGTCTTGTCGTTGCCCTTGCCGTCCGCCGCGGTGAACGTGATCGAGGCGGGACCGCTGTAATCCTTCGGCGCGGTGAATTTCAGCGTCGTGTCGTTCACGTAGAGGTCGCCGCCATCCGATTTGGTGGCGCTGACCGATTCGGGGGACTGCACGTAAGCGGTCTTGCCGGCGCCCACACGCACATAGTCGGCGATGTTGATGGTGATGGTCTCGCGCGAGTTCACCTTCAGCGGCGGCGCCTTCGGACGCAGCGTCGGCGGGAACACGCCGTATGCGGGCACTTGGATGAACGCGGTGGAGGTGATGCCGTACGTCGTGTTCGTTACCGTGTACGGCACCGAACGGGCCTCGTCGGTCAGATCCACGGAGATGACGGTCGACTTCTCGCCGCCCTTGACCTTCGCGTGGTCGGTGGCGGACGGGTCGACGCCGACCTTCAGTTCGTTCGCGGTGCCGGACGGGTTGGCGATCCACTGCGAGACATCGACCTCGACGGTCCGCTTGTCGATGGTCGCGGCGGACGGTACGCGGTAGTCATAGGCGGTGGGCGGCTCGATGGTCGCATTCGGGTCGACGTTGACTGTCAACGTCGCGGTGTCGCTCAGGCCGGCCTTATCGGCGACCGTGTGCATGATGTAGAACGTTCCCGCCTGGTCGGGCGTGGTGAACGAGATCATGTTGTCCTTCACGCTCGCCCCGGAGATACCCTGTGACTCCAGTTTCTTCGAAACGGTCAGATCGGTGTTGTCCCCGGAAATGTCGTTGAGCGCCACCGGCACCGTGGCCGCCGTGTGCGGGCGCAGCGTGATCTCGTCGTCCCGCGCGTACACGCCGGAGTCGGACGCGCCCTGGAACACGCCCACCCTGACCTGTGCCTGTGCGCGCTGGCCGGTCCAATCCTCCACCGCGTAGGAGAACGTGTCGGTGCCCGACGAGTCCTCGTACGCCTCGTAGATCATGTAGTTCGCGCCGACCTCGGTGATGCGTCCCAGTTGCGGGGCCTTGTTGCCCAGGCCGAGCAGCTGGTCGTCGTCGCCGTCCACGTCGATGCCGGTCAGTGTGATCGGTATGCGCACTTTCTGACCCGCGGCCACCTGCGCCTCGACGTCCTGCGGAGTGGGGGCGGCCTTGTTCTTGGCGTCCTTCTGATGCACGGTGATGGTGATTGTGCCGGAGGCCGAGTTGCCGAGATTGTCCTTGACGGTGTAGGTCACCGGGAACACGCCCGTCTGTTTGGAAGCCTGATAACGCACGGTGTCGCCGGAAACGAACACCAGTCCCTTGAACGTGTCCTTGTCGTACTGCAGCTTCTGCTGCAGCGTCACCGTGGTGCCGTCGGAATGCGAGACATGGTCGAGCACGTTCACCGACACGATGCCGTCGGTGCGCACCTGCGTGTTGACGTTCGACGCCTTGGGCGCGGAGTTGCCGGCGGTCAGTGCCGGCGGCTGCAGCACTATCGTGCCGGTGGATGAGCCGGCCGCGTTGGCGACGGTGTACGTGATCTCCACGGGCTTGGTCGGCACCTGCCGTGCGGTCAGATACACGCGCTTGTGGCTCACCAGGCCGGTCTTGATGCCCAGCGACGGGTCGGCATCGACCGACGTGACCGACAGCACGCCACCCATCGGATCCACGTCGTTGGCGAGCGGTTCGACGATGGCGGTGTTGTTCGAACCGAGCAGCGCCACATCGTTGGCCGCGACTGGCTTGGCGGATTTGCCCGCGGCCGGCTGCACCTCAAGACGTGCGAGGCCGGTGGACGGGATGGAGCCTTGGGTGACGGTGTAAGGCACGTAATACGTGCCCGTGGCGGTGGCCTTGAATGTGAAGGACAGGTCCGCCGCGTTCATGGTCGCGCTGGTTTTCGCGGGCGGTTCCACGGTGGACAGCTGCGCGGGCTGCGCCGATGTGCCATGCACGTACGGCTTGAGGTTGACCGTGGTCTCGGTGTTCGGTGTGGTCTGCTTGACCACGGCGTCGATGGTCGCCGGCAGCGTGTTTGCCGGGCGGATGGAGAAGTACACGAGTCCGGTGCCGGTGTTCTGCCCGTCGGAGACGGTGACCTGCACGCCCACTCGCCCCGAGGTGGCGGAACCGGTGTTGAACACGAGCTGCCCGTCTGCGCGGGTGGAGACGACGACCTGGTCGCTGTTCTGCGGGACCGCCGACACCAATGTCATCGGATCGCCGTCGGGATCCTGGAAACTGCCGAGTGCGTTCGTCGTGTACGTGGCACCCTGCTCCACGTCGTATTCGGGCGGCGTGTCGGCCTGCTTGGGAGCGTGATTGGCGGACGAGCCGGTCAGCGTGACCGTCACCTTGGCCGTCGAGGTCTGGCCGCGCCCGTCGCTGATGTCATAGGTGAACGTCACCGTGCCGGCCGAGGCCGCCGAGGCGTCCAGCTGCAGGTACCGGCCGTCGTACACCGGCGATACGGTCATATCGCCGCCCGCCGGGGCCCCGACTTTGGTGATCTGCAGCACGGAGCAGTCTGTCTGCTCGTCGTTGCGCAGCACGTCGAGGATCTGTTGTCCGCCCGCGCGGGCGCCGATCTCGTCGTCCTGCGCCTTGATCTGCCCGGATTGCGCGGAACAGGTCTTGTTGAAGTTGCGCTGGTTGTTGGCGGACTGGTCGTTCTGCTTCTGCTGGGCGGTCTGCTCGGTCTGGATGGTGTTCCACTGTATCTTGATGACCTTGGTGGAGTCCGAAGGGTTCCACACGTTGCCGTCGACCACGTCGTTGAGTACGGTCAGGCGGTGGTTGGTGCGGAACACCAAATCCGACGTGGCGCTGACCGATTGCAGCGAGCCGAATTCCGGGTTGCTGACGTTCGGCGAGCATACACGCACGTAATTGTTCGCGCTTTGCGCCCACGCGGCCGACACGCAGCCGTCGGTGGAGACCGGTTTGGCTGCGTCTCCGGCACCGCCGGAGGTGAGCGTGTTGACTTTCTTCTCTCCCTTGCCCAGTTCGACCAGGTACAGGCCGTTCTTGCCGGCGGCCGCGACCCAGGACTCCTGACGGCCGTCCGTGTCGGGGTATTGCAGCGTCAACGGGCTGTTGGCGCCGGTGTCGGCGCTGCCCTTGTGCCAGTACAGTCTGCCCTCGGATGTGACGACCGCGGTGCCGTCCACCACGGTGAAATCGTCGGCGGATACGGTCTTCCCTTCGGTGAGGGAGCCACCCTGCACGGCCTTGCCTGTCGGATCCTGCATCGTGAGCACGGTACCGTCGGAGGGCCGGTATCCGTACACGGTGCCGTCATGGGTGACCGCGATCTTGCTTCCGGTGCCCAGCCGCATGGACGGGTCGCTGGTGGCGGGGTTGACGGAGTCGAGGTCGGAGCTGCGGCCGACCCACACGTTGCCGTTTTTCGTGTTCAGGAAGGCGAGGGTGCCGCCGCCGGTCACCGCGGTCGTGTCTCCCTTGGTCTCCGTCCTGCCGGTGGTACCCAGCGTGGCGGAGGAGATGCCGGTGGCCTTCGCGCCTTCGGTGAGCACCGTGTCGCTGTCGTGCTGGACGATGTCGAAACGGGCTGCAGACGAGGCCACCGCCGAATCCGGTTCCTTGAGCTTGACGTTGAAGCGGGCCGCCTTGCGGTTCTTGAGCGAGGTGACCCAAACGGTGCCGTCGTCGAGATGCACGTGTTGGCGGGTGATGGAGCTCACCCAGATGGCGCCGGCGATGATGCCGATCAGCATGACGAGCGCGATGACGGGCATCGCCCAACGGTGCGCGTCAGGCGAGACCAGGCGGCGCATGGAGGAGCGGAACGCCCGCTCGCGTTGGCGCTGGTTAGGCTGCTTGCTCATGGCATCCTCTTCTCTCTCGTTTGCTCGCTTCTCGTGCGATGCCGTGCCGCATGGTGCAGTCCTTCATATAGTGCGTTCCTATTGCCTCACCGCGCATGCGATGGCCGGATTCTGGGACATCTGCTTGTCGCTGCGCACGATCTTCACTTCGATGCAGGTCTGTTTGTCGGTCACGTCATGCAGCTCGACTTTGCGGTCGGCCACGATGTTGGTGCTGGTACTGGGTCCGGAAGTGGCAGAATTGCCCTGTACCGGCGACCATGCGTACATGTCGCCGTCCTTGGGCTGCGGGTTCGTCCAGGTGAACGTGACGGTGGTGCCGTTGTAGGTTCCGTTCAGGTTTTCGGGCGTCGGCACCACTTCGGCTCCCGTGATGTCGGCGGGATTGCCGTCCGTTCCGTTGGAGTCGCCGGTGGCGCCCGGCGTGGAGACCGATGTGCGGTTGCGCGTCGCGGCGTCATCCATGTGCGGCATTACGACGAAGACGAACGTCAGGACGACCGCCGTCAGCGCAGCCACGACCACGGCCGTGATGGCCAGCGGCTTCTTCCACGCACCGGTGGGAGCGTCCATTCGCTTCACGTTCGCGGGGCCGGGCGCGACGCGGCGCTTGCCGGTCATGCTGCTGGGATATTCGGGGACGCCTTCCACGGTGACGGGCGTGGCATGGCCGTAGTAGGCCTGTTGCACCTGCTGCATCGCGCGGGCGAATTCCAGCGCCGTGCCGTAACGGTTGTCCGGGTTCTTGTCGAGCCCCTTGGCGAGCACACGTTCGACGTCCGCGGGCACATCAGGGTGGCCGATTGGCGGCAGGCGGCGACTGACGATGACCTGCGCGAGTTCCTGCTGCGTATGCGCCTGATAACCGTGCTCATACGGCGAACGGCCGGTCAGTGTGGCGTACAGGGTCGCCGCCAAGGAGTAGATGTCGGCGGCTTCGGTGCCGCCGCTGCGTCCGGTCAGCACTTCCGGCGCGGCCCATGGCACGGAGAAACCGGTCTGGGTTCCCGCCTGATACACGTTCGTGGAGATGCCGAAATCGGCGAGCACCGGCAGTCCCTGCGGGGTGATGAGGATGTTCGCGGGCTTGATGTCGCGGTGCAGGATGCCTTTGCAGTGCGCGGTGAACAGGGCGCTGCAAAGTTTGATGCCCAGGTCGAGCATCTGGTCGGCGGTGAGTGGTCGCTTGCGGATCAGCTCCTTATAGGAGCCGCCGGGCGCGTATTCCAGCACGATGTAGCCAAGTCCGGTGCTGGTCACGCCGGCGTCGTGGATGGAAAGGATGTAGGGGTGCGCGGAAAGCTCCGCCATGTAGTTCGCCTCATTGCGGAATCGGGCGGCTGCGCGGGGGTCGAGGGTGGCGCTGCTGACCTTGATGGCGACGTCGCGGCTGGGGACGCGCTGATGGTACCGGTATACGCTGGCTGTGGCGCCGGTGCCGAGTGGCTGGATGAAATCATAGCCGGATATCCGCGGCAGTGTTGGCTGTGCCGGCATTTGGCTATCCCCCTTACGACATCTCTTCTTCTTACTCTATTCCGAGGTGTTCCCACGCACAACCCTTGATGGGGAGCGCTGAGGAGTGCCCGCCGCAGGCAGGAGCTGCCGTGCGATGACGCAGTTAGTCCAGAATAAAACTGATATAAAAAAACGGAACATATGGTTCGGTTTTCGATTGTCGACATATGATGGAGGAACTGTCTGCCGGACGACGGGGCCGGCGACGGGAATGGAGGTGCCATGAAGGCGGTTGAAGCACTGCTTGAGGGGGAATCCGGCAAGGCGCTGCTGGTGGTTGGTGCTCCTTGCGTGGGCAAGAGCACGCTGGCCCGTGATGCCTTGATGGCCGGGCTGCGACGGTTCGGCGAATCCGGAGCGATGATGACGGTATCCGGGCGTCAGATCGCCGATGTGATAGGCGATCAGGTGATTCGCGAGCTGGGGGCGACCTCCCAGGCGCGACCGGTCACGACGCTGTCGGCCATCGCGTTCCGGCTGATCACCGTCATGCGTTCGAGGTCGGGCGAGCCGCTGCCGAGGTTGCTGAACGGCGCCGAGCAGGATGCGCTGCTGCGTTCGGTGTGCTCCGTCCATGTGGCTCATGTGCGGGCGGGGGATCCATGCGGCACGTGCTCGTTGCTGCGCGAATACTTCGCCAGGGATGATTGGGACGGCGTGCTGGCCGATGCCGTGGCCGGGAACGACGGCGAGGATGGTGATGCGGATTCCGGTGTAGGCGTCAATGCCGCCTTCGTCATGCAGCTGCGCGATATGTTGGCCCGCATGGATGAGCTGGGCGTCTCCGAGGATCGTGAAGGAACGGCCCTGTCGGCGTTGAGGCATTGGTCGCCGCGCGTCGAGCGTTTGCATGTGCAGTGGCGTCTCGCGTTCGCGTTGCGCCGCGAATACGAGACCGCGGTGAGTCGTATGTACCCGGGCGAGTACCGGTTGGACTCGTCTCGTCTGCTGGTCGAGGGGGCCAAGGCGGTCGGGATGGTCGGCGATGACGATCTGCCGCGTTTGCTGGTCGTCGACGACTGTCAGGACCTCACCTTCGCCGGGTTCACGTTCCTGAAGGCGCTGCGCGGTGCGGGGACGCGGCTGCTGCTGGTCGGCAATCCGGACGAGGCCGTGCAGACCTTCCGTGGGTCATATCCGGAATACCTGTTCGACCAGATTCGTCGTCAGCTTGGCGCCGACATGGTTCGTCTGCCGGCTGGCGGTGCCGGAAATGGCCGAGTTGAGGAGCGTGCGGTGGACCACGTCGACGGTCATACGTATCGCGATCTGGTCGCATCCCGTATCTCCCTGTCCATCCGATCCACGCAGGACGAGACGGTTCCTCTGCCGCAGAGGCCGGGCAAATTGCCGCAGCTGCCGGCGAGCCTGCCGATTGTCGCATTGCCCCAGGCCGATCCGCTGCCAGGCGATGGCAGTCTGAAAACCGCGCTGTACCGCTCGGCCGACGAAGAGACGGAAGACGTCGTATGGCGCATCAAGCAAGCCCACATCCTTGAAGGACGCAACTGGAACGACATGGCTGTCATCGCGCACGACAACGCCACCGTGCGCACGATCGGCGAACGGCTGCGTCATGACGGCGTGCCTGTACGGTATTCATCGGTCACACGACCGTTGAAGGACGAGCCGTTCGTGCAGGGATTGTTCGCGCTGCTCGAATTGGCGATGCTCAGGAACCAGACGGTGCCCGCGCTGGGCATGAATCTGCAGCAGACCGCACTGTATGTGCGCTCTCGGGTTGCCACGGTGATGGGATGCCCGCTGGTCAGCGTCGGCGGCGGACGGGATCATGAGGGATACCCGGCCAGGCTGGAGCCGGTGGACGCCGCCATGAACGCGTTGGCATCACTCGGCAAGATCGTCACGTGCGAGGACATATGCAAGGGGGATGCGTCCGACGATGTGCCTGGCGGTGCCGCCGACGATGCGGGGAAGACCGGGGACGCTGGAATTGCTGGTGACACCGCTCGAATGCATGCCTTGGGCAGGCTCATGCACGGATGGGAGCAATGGCGCGAATGGGCCGTCTCCGGGCGCGATCGGAAGACCATCACCGACGACACGATCATCGATGTCAAAGCACCGCAAGGCGACGAACTCCAGTTCGGCGTCGATGCCATGTACCTGTTGCTGGAATTCGCGGATGACGCGCATGCGATGCGTGGCGGTGTCGCCGGTCTAGGCGGTACAGGCGACGTTGTCGACGATGCCGGTTCCGCTGTCGGGGCGGGCACGAAGGGCGCGTCCGGTATAACCGCCGATGACGTGCTCGCCGCCGTTCAGGAGGTGTGCGGGCGGGGAGACCCGCATTCCCGCGTGTTTGCCCACCTGTGGAATCTGGTGGGGACGGTGGCCCAAGGCCTGAGACAACTGCCGGCGAAGGAACCACAGTATGCGTTGTCCGTGGCTTGGAACGCGTGCGACGTCGCCTCCCGTTGGCAGCGCGAGGCCCTGAACAACACGGATGCCGGACGTGCCGCCAACGACCGTCTGGATACGGCCATGCGGCTGTTCGACTATGCATCCGGCTCGGCCGCAAGCCGGGATCTGCCCGAATTCTTCGCGCAGGTGAGGGCGATGCGCATCGAAGCGGATTCCCTGGCCAAAGTGGCCCCCATCGACGAGGCCGTGACGCTGACCACGCCGGCGGGCTCCTCGGGGAGACACTGGCCGTTGGTGTGGATTCCGGCCATCCAGCAAGGCATATGGCCGAACCTGGCAGCCCGAAACACGATGTTCGGTGGTGAGGATCTGGCTGATGTCATGCTGTATGGAGGGCTGTCCGATGATTCCGGAGAGCATGGCGACAACAAACTGGAATCCGTGCTGTATGCGGAGCAGAAAAGCCTGCTGGTCGCGCTGACCCGCGCATCGGAGCAGGTCACGGCAAGTGCGGTGTACAACGACGATCTGACCCCGTCTGACTTCCTGTACGGATACATACCGGAACGATTCAACCGCGAGCGGCATGCGTCGGCCGAAGGGCGGGAATATACCCAGGTCGGTGAAGCCGGACGGCTCCAAGGTCTGGACGCCGATCCTCGTGGCCTGGTCGCCGCCGCCCGCGTGGCGCTCGCCGTATACCCACGAGGTTCCAAGGAATCTCAAGATGCCGTGGATGCGCTGCGACTGCTGGCAAGCAATGGTGTCGAAGCCGCTGACATCACGCGTTGGCCGTTCCTCGACGAGGTCGAGGATGCGTCTTCCGGCTCCCGCACGGTGGGATCGCGGGCGGCGGCTCCGGAACCGGACAAGGCCGCGGAGGGAACCGGCCAATCATCGGTGCCGCGGATCGCAACATTGTCGCCATCCGCCGTGGACAGCATCTGGGGATGTCCCGTCTGTTGGATGATGGAAAACCGGTTCACTGGTCCGCGCGCCGGCAGTGTGGCGACCTCGTTCGGCTCGCTGATCCACGCCGTCGCCGAAACCGCCAGCAACGAGGGCCTGGACGCGGCGGACTGGCGCGATGACCTGCCGATTCCGGAACGCGTCAGCACGGTACGGGACCGTATGATCGCCATCTATGAGGAGCTGCGCGACGATCCGACAGCCAACACCAACCCGGCCGATCAATACAACGCGACGCGCAAGGACAATACCGCGCATGACGTACTGGGCCACATCGCCAGCTACTTCGTCATGTCCAACACCGACGAATACCCGGTAAACAACGTCAAGAACTTCCAGATCGGTACATTGGAAAGCGCACAATGCGAGCGTTCGTTCATCGCGGTATTCGGCTTGGATGACATTCTTGCCGCCTATAACGCGATGGACGGCGTCGACCCGATCGGCCGCGATGAACTCGCCGCCATCATGGGATCGCTGGTTGGCGGGTGGCCCGAAGCCATGAACGACCGGCTGACCGTGCGTCTGTCCGGGCGCATCGACCGTATGGAGACCAGAATCATGCCCGACGGGAAGCGTCACGTTCGCCTGATCGACTACAAGACCGGGAAGGTGCCTTCGACCAAGGCCATATTCAACGATCTTCAGCTGGTCTGCTACCAACTGGGACTCGCATTCCCGGAAAACGGGCCGCGCGGAGCCGAAGCGCTGCAAGTCATGCCGGACATCGCGCAAAGTGGTCTGTTCCATGTCGCACAGAAGGATGCACCCGCGACGTCCGGAACCAGCAACGCGCAGGAGGGAATGTACCAGCCGGCGCTGTTCGCCGATGGCAGTCTGAACACGTCATCGTTCATGCCGCGGAACCGCTACAAGACCCTCGATAAGCTTTCGGATGCTCCCGATTTGATTGAAGAGCCTCCGACCGGTGTAAGCGCAGCGGCATGGCGACAGTTCCTCGGCATGCGCGGCACGCAGGCCGTATGGTCGCTCTCCATGATCGCGAGAGTGTTCTACGCCGCCGCGGCGAGTCGGTCGACCCATATACAGGCAAGGCCGAAACCGGATCATCTCCAGTATTGCCGCATGAAAGCGGCATGTCCGGCATGCGCCGGCGAAATCAACACCGTCTTCGAAACGAGGCAGTCATGAACGCACCACGATTTACCGACAGCCCCGAGCAGGCAAAAGTCGTCAACGCGCCCACCGGCGATGACGTGCTCGTCGTGGCCGGAGCGGGCAGCGGCAAGACCTATACGATGACCCGCCGCATCATCAACCTCATCGCACAGGGCGTGCCGGCCGAGCGCATCCTCGGCCTCACATTCACGCGCAAGGCCGCGTCGGAACTGCTGTCGCGTGTGTCCGCCGCCGTGCTGGCGGACGGGGGAGACGAGCGCTTTGCGAACCGGGCGTTCCTCAAGCCGGAGGTGTCGACGTACGATGCGTTCTTCCAGACCATCGTGCGGCAATACGGCCTGCTTGTCGGCTTCGACCAGAACACGCAGCCGCTCAGCCAGGCCGGTGCCATACAGCTGGCGACCACCGTGGTCGGCCGTCACATGGACATCCTCTTCGAGCAGGATCTCGGGGCGTTCAAGACCGTGGTGAATGGTGTACTGGGGTTGTCGCATGCCATAGGCAACGCCATGATCGGTGGCAGCACAACAACGATGGACGAGGCCATCGGACGTGTGCGGGCTTGGGACCAGGCATTCCTCGCGCAACTCGAAATCGCCATTGGCGATACGCCGGTTCCTGACGAAGAGCCGAAGGCCAAGGCTCCGACAAAAAACAAGAAGGACACGGAGGAGACCTTCGCGGCCAAACAGGAGGAATACCGGGCGCAACTTCGTGACATATGCGTGTACAAGTGTGCACAGCTGCGCGACGTGACCCGGCGTCGGGAGACGCTGCTGACGCTCGTCGAGGAATACGAGCGGGAAAAGCGGGTTCAGAACATGGCGGAATTCAGCGATTTCACCATTGCCGCCTACCAGCTCGTCGCGCGATTCCCCTCCATCGGGGAGCGGTACCGTCGCCGTTACACGCATGTGCTGCTTGACGAATACCAGGACACCTCCACCACGCAGGCGATGCTCCTCGCCACCCTGTTCCACCCCCAGTCGGCTGATGCCGATGCTGATAGGTCTTCCTCCCGCTGGCGGCAGGCGGCACGCAGCGCCGGAGGGTGGTCCAAGGATGGCGTCGGGCTGTCGCGATCCGCGGTGAACGCGGTGGGCGACCCGTTCCAGTCGATTTATGCGTGGCGTGGTGCCAGTCCCGGAGCGTTCCGCATGTTCCAAAAGGACTTCGGCATGCCCGCCGACGCGAAACCATACCCGCTCAGCGTCACGCGACGCAACACCTGCATCGTGCTCAGAGCCGCCAACAACCTCACCGAGCCGCTGCGCATACCGCCACGGCGGGCCGGCAGCTCCCTGATGCGCGAAGTGGACGTCGCGAACCTGTCCGCGATGGACAACGCCGCGGAAGGTACGATCGGCGTGCTGGGATTTGCCACCTTCGGCCAGGAAGCCGATGCCGTGGCACGCTTCGCCAAACAGGCCATCGCACGGTACCGGAAGGACGCCGCCGCCACGGCCGCCTCCGATACCCCGCATGTGGCGGTGCTGTTCCGAGGCAAGACGCACATGGCGCAATTCGCCCAAGAACTCGAACGGGCGGGCCTGACGACGTTGGTCGTAGGCTACTCCGCGCTGCTGGAGAGGCCGGAGGTCCAGGATCTGATCGCATTGCTGCATGCGGCCGCCGACCACACCGATTCAGCGTCGTTGATGAGGCTGCTGGCTACGCCGCGATTCGGTTTGGGATCCGAATCGCTTACCCGCCTCGCCGGCATGGCCGAAGATCTCGACAGCCAATGCCGCTACCGTGCACTGGTCGAATCCGGCATCATAGGTTCAGGTTCCGATGGCGCTCGTGCCGATGATGGTCATGATGAGGCAATAGTCTCCACGTCCATTGATTCCGGTCTCGTTTCGGAAGCGGATGGCGGCTCCGACATCGCGACGTTCGCCGACCCGCAGGTGAAGGCCATCGTTAAGCAATACCGGGATCGAGTGCCGCATGCGGTGTTCCTCATCGACATGATGATGCGGGATGACCTGCCGTCGCTGCTGTCGCGTCGCGGCGGATTCGACGAGACGACATCACGCCGTATCATACAGGCGGGCGAAGTACTGCAGCGTGTGCATGCCGTGACTAATCACCCGCTGAAGGAAGTGATTGACGCCGCGGTGCGGGCCTTGAACCTCGACATCGACACAATCGTCGCCCAGGCGGTCAAAAACCCCTCCCGGCCGGTGAACCCCACGCAGGCGCGTTCGCCTCTGCAGTCGGTCGCCGCACTGGTCGACACCTATACGCAGGAAATCGTCGAAGGCGTGAATCCGACTTTGCGTGGATTCATGTCATGGGTTGACTCGCTTGGCCAGATAGAGGAGGATACCGCGGCGGTGCCCGACACTCCTGCGGACGTGGTGCTGATGACCATCCATCAGGCCAAGGGATTGGAATGGGACGCCGTCGCCGTGGTGTCCATGCAATCAGGAGTGTTCCCCAGCAATCAGGGCGGTTTGCATGTCGAGCTGGACGCGGAGCATCCCGGCGGCGGTGCCGGCGAATCGTGGATTCCCCCGGAATACAAGGCGACGGTTCGTTCATGGGCGGACGACCCGGCCGCGGTACCTGCGCCCGTGCGCGTCGACGCCGGTATCCTGCCACGTTTCCCGCACGACGCGAATCCGGATGACGCCCCGGTCGAAACGCTGCGTGCCCTGGACGATGTCGAAGTCATCGACGACGAGTTTTACGGAGACCTGCGCAGCAAGGACATCGGAGACGATATGGATGTCGCCGACCCGTCCAGCTGGTATCTCACCCAGGAAGAGGAATATGGCCGACGTCTGCTGGCTGACGAACGGCGACTCGCATATGTGGCGCTGACCCGGGCCAAGAAAGACGCGCTGCTCACCTACAGCCAGTATTCGATTCTGGATCGAGACCCGAGCCAGTACCTGAACCGTCCCGGCAAAAGACCGAGCGCCTCGAAGCCGTCGGTATTCTGGACGGAGATGCAGGACTCGCTATGCCATGAGAGCGGTCTGGTATCCGCGTGCAAGAGCGGGAGCGCGGGATACTCCGAGAATGCGGATGCCATTGCCGACAGTAGCCCTGACTTGGCGGTGGCCGGTGCGGCATCAGGTGCGTCTGCGCACCCGTCGCTGGACCAGCTGGGTGTGGACAGGCCGCAGGGGTTTTTCGTCGGCGACCACGCTACCGAATATGAGCGGGATGTCGTCGAAGAGGCGTGGAACGCCCCATTGGAGGAACGCGAACAGGCCGGCGACCCGACATGGCCGGCCAAGTTGTCCGAGGAAACCCTGTCGAAGCTCACCGGCGGGCTGTCCGGCGATTCCGGGCTTGTGACCGACGATGCGGACTCCCTGCTGGCACGCGCCCGAATGCTCGTTGAAGACCCCGATCTGATGCCATGGTCCTTCGGCCGAGGCGAGCGCGAGATCGACCGCTATGTCCGCCGTCAGGCGGAGCACCTGCTGGAGCACGGACGGCAGAACGTCACCGCGTTGCAGGCGAGGGCGGGACATATGACCCAGCGCGAGGAACGCGGCTATTGGCGTGGCCTGATCCGGCCCATCCCGCGCGTCGCATCCCCCGCCGCTGAGGCGGGCACCCTGTTCCACGCATGGGCGGAACAATTCATCAACGCCTACGGCGACGGCCAATCAATAGATGCAGCCGGCATCGGCGCATACGATTCCAGCAGCATCGAAACCGGTACGGCCGGCACCTGCCGCGAGCCGGTGACCCGCGAATCCCTGCTGCACGATCTGTCCGAACTGGAAATGAAATCCGACACACTGACGGCGAAGGAACGACAGCTCACCGTATGGCAGCGTCGACTCGCCGAATCGACGTGGTCGGAGCGTCTCCCGGCGTGGGCGGAACGCCAGATCGTCGTGTCGATTCCCCAGCTCGGTGACGTCATCGTCAACGGCAAACTCGATGCGGTGTTCCACGGCGGACTGGACGCGAACGATCCGACGAAGCAATACACCATCGTCGACTGGAAGACCGGGCGCAAGCCACGCAAGCCGCAGGACATCGAACATAAGCTTGTGCAGCTCGACTGGTATCGGCTGCTGCTGTCGTACATCGAGCACGTGCCGCTGGACAGAATCGACGCCACCCTCTACTATCTGAGTGAGCCTGATGAAGGCGCGCGCGAGCTGCACGCCCGCGCGAAAACCGAACAAGAGATCCTAGCCGAGTTGAGCTCCGGCATTCCCGAAGGATCCGACAATGACTAGGTGACCGCCAAGGGGGCGGCACACGCTGCGGATGGAACGCGCCGCAGCCGTCATGCCGGGAGGGATGCCGCGACCCTTGGCGCACCGTGTGGGCGGGCACACGTGCCGGACGCAACAACCACAAAGGAGCAGAACCATGGTTGCGCACGACAACACCGTCATGAATGCCACCATCACCAATGCCACGCCATCCGCCGATGACGAGAGCACCCTCTCGGAGAGCACGCCGATCGAGACAGACCCACAGCGTGACGTCATGTCTGACGTCGTGCCTGACGTCACGCCGGAGGAGGTGCCGGGCACCACAATCGCATCTACGCCGGCAACGGCAACAGTGCCCGCCGAGGAGATGAAACCATCGCAATCGGTGGCCTACCGGCCCATGCGTTGGAATGATCTGGACGACATCGTCCGGGAGTTCGACCGCACATGGGGTCAGTGCAGCGCGGCCGCCGGCACGCCGGTGTCCATGCAGATATCCCGGCACTTCGTGCTGCACTACCTCGAACCGACCACCCGCGCCATCATCGCCGAACTCGACGGCCGCTTCATGGGCGTCACACTGTCGCGCGTCGCCGGCGAGCCATTGGCCTTCCCGCAAGCCAAGCAGGAACTCGCCGCGATCAACGGCGAACTGAACCGGTCGACGCTCGGCGCGAAAACCCTGTCCGAGACCGAGCAATGGCATGAGATGGAACTGCGCATGGAACGCGAAATCGACATCAACGACGTCGCGCGCGGCGAGATCGAGCTGTTCCTCGTCGCGAAAAGCGCTCGCGGACACGGCGTCGGCGGTTCGCTCTGGCGGCAGGCGATGGACTATTTCGCGAATTGCCAGGTCGCCCGGTTCTACCTGCACACCGACTCCAGTTGCGACGTGAGCTTCTACGACCACAAGGGGCTGAACTGCATCGCCGCCCGATACGCGGCGGACCATCCCGAGGATGGCGCAGACATGGACGACATCTTCATCTACGCCGGAACCCCGGAGAGCGCTCGATGAGCGGGGCTCAACAGCAGAGCCGATCCGTCGCATCGCAGTCGCCGTACGCGCAACTGTTCCGCATTCCCGGCGCCAAGGCGTTCTGCATCTCCGGAGCGGTGGCCCGATTGCCGATCTCGATGATGTCGCTGGGCATCGTGCTCGCGCTCAACCACATGTACGACAACTGGACGGTCGCCGGGTCGATGAGCGCCATGTACATCCTCGCCGTCGCCGCGGTCACGCCGTTCTACGCGCGCCTGTTCGACCGGTTCGGGCAGCGGCGCGTCGGACCGGTGGCGCTTGGCGTGCAGATAGTGGCGATGCTTGCGTTCGCACTGGCGGCGCTCGCCCGAGTGCCCATCCCGGTGCTGTTCGCGCTGGCCATATGCATGGGGCTGACCCAGTTCTCGTTCGGCGCCCTCGTGCGCACCCGCTGGGCGTATGCGCTGCGCGGTTCGCAACACGAGTCGCTGCTCAACACCGCGTACGCGCTGGAAGCGGCCATCGATGAGATCGTATTCATCTTCGGCCCGATTCTGGCGGCGTTCCTCGCCACCTCGGTGCACCCGGTGTCGCAGTTGTTCGTGCCCACGCTGGCCTGCGGCATCGGGGGAGCGGTGTTCTTCTCGCTGAAGAACACCGTCCCGCCCGTGTTGGAGCCGATTGGCGTCGTCGCCGCCGAAATACCGGACGCGCAGTCGAACGCCGTCACCGGTCAGCCGGCTCCCGCACTCCAGACGGCCGGAGACCATGCCGCACCGACGCCCTCCCCCGAAGACAACGGTTTCCGGCTGCGTCGTCTGCGCCGGCCCTATTCCGCCAAGCCGCGCAATGTACTGACGTACCGGGGCATTCTGCCGCTGCTGGTCGTGTTCGTGGTGTTCAACATGAGCTTCACCGCATTCGACGTGTCCATGACGGCCACGATGAAGGCCGCCGGCGCGGAGCGGTTCCTCGGCCTGCAGCTCGCCATGTTCGCGGTCGGCTCCTGCATCGGGGCGGTCATCTTCGGTTCCCGGGAGATGAAAGGCTCGCACTGGCGGCATATGGTCATGTTCCTGACGCTGCTCACCGTCGGCTATGTGGTGTTCCGCATGGTGATGGGCAATTTCCTGATCCTCGGCGTCATGGAGATCCTGACCGGCCTGTGCGTCTCCCCGCTGTTCGCTACCGGCAACCTGATCGTCAAGGACATCGTGCCTGCGCGCTCGCTCACCGAAGGACTGTCGTGGGTGACCACCGCAGGCTCGGTCGGCACCTCGTTCGGGTCGACCATCGCCGGTGCCGTGCTGGACGCATCCAGTCCGCACATGAGCATGATGATTCCGTGGATCGTCACCCTGTGCGCGGTGCCGCTCGCCCTGCTCGGCTGGTTCCTCGCCCGAAAACGGCCGGGTCGGGGAACTGGTCGTGCAACGAATACAGCCGCTTGACACGCCGTCCGATGACCGGTCGGGTCTTGAGCAGCCCGGCCGTGTACGGGTGCGCTGGATGGTCGAACACGTCATACACGTCGCCGGTTTCCAGCAGACGCCCGGCATACATGACCGCCACCTTGTCGGCGATCTGCGCGACCACGCCGAAATCATGGGTGATGAACAGCACGGAAAGCCCGTATTCGTCCTTCAGCGGCATCAGCAGGTCGAGGATCTGCGCCTCTATCGTCGCGTCGAGCCGGTGGTCGGTCCGTTGGCATGGTTCCATACGGCACGTAGCCATTGCCGCACTCCGAGAACTCCGCCATCCTCTGTGGGAAGCGTCAGCCTGCGACGGTGCAGGGCGGAGACCTCGGTGACCACGGGGAATTGTCGAATGGTGTTGCCGTTCACGTTGCCTGCGATATGCGACAGCCCCTTGTCCCAAGTGACCAGTTGCACGTATTCCCAGCCGTTCGCCTCCAATAGCGGATGCACCGTGGCCCAGCCGACCTCGGTGTTCCAGAACCACAGCGAGGTCGAAGGTTTCGCTCGTTTCGACCATTGGGCCACATGAGGCGCATACCAGTCCACGAGCCCATCTGCACTCACGGTGTCACCTCGGAATCCGCGCACGTCTTGAGGACGGAGGTCTTTGATGCGGATGACCTTATCTGCCATTCGATGTTTCCTTCTTGACCTCGAACGGGAGTCCCTGTTCCCTGACGACGGCCTTCAGGAAGATCGTGACCGCGCCGGAGAGGGTGAGCCCGAGGTCTTCGAGCACGCGGCTGGATTCCTCCTTGAGCTGCGGGTCTATCCTCATGGTCGTGGTGGGTATGCTCGCCATATGCGCCTCCTATGCTTGTCGGTTGTTCCGACTGTACATCGTATGCACGATGTCATGCGGCTTTCCGCCAATAATCCATGTACGGTGGTGTCATGCGCTGGTAGTCACGGCGGCGGATGCGATACAGGCCTTTGCTGAGCTGGCGGGCGAGCAGCCCATCATCGTCGGTTTCGCCGAATCCGTCGGTGAACGCGACGAGCCATTGGAACCAGTCCAGATAGGCTTGCAGGTATTTCGTTGACACGCCGTGGAAGCCGAACATGAAAGCCTCCAATCGCGCATGCAGCGTGTTCACGCGGTTGATGGTGTGGTCGCGCTCCTGTGGCGTCAGTTCGCCAAGTTCCTTCCTGACCCTATCGGCTATACGCGCCACCTTGCCCGTTCTCATACCTACCATCATTGTAGCTACCCAGTAACCACAATGTAAGGCAAGAAGTCAACCTTGGCCTAACAAAGCCAAAATTTATGAAGCTGTATCAGTGCGTTGTGGAACGGTGCGCCGAACCGGTCGGAGCCGGGATGTGACCCAGCTTACGGACAGGTGGCCGGACCATGGGCCGGCATGCCTATATATTGGTAGGGAATTTTGGAAAAGTTACGGACGGTTTCGCTCGGAAAGGTCGTGTGATGGTCAGGGTTTCAGTGGTCGGCGCCAAAGGGCGCATGGGATCTCATGTGGTGGATGCGGTGAACGGCGCGCAGGACATGCAGCTCGCCTTCGCACTCGACGCGGGTGATGACCTGATGCGGATCACGCCGGAGAACACCGATGTCGTGGTGGAGTTCACCGTGCCGTCCGTTTCGCTCGACAATGTGCTCGCGCTTGTGAAGCGGGGGGTCGACGTGGTGGTCGGCACCACCGGTTGGACCGATGAGAGACTCGCCAAGGTCACGGCGGCGCTCGCCGAGGCTCCCCGTGGCGATCAGGCCGTGTTCATCGCGCCCAACTTCGCGATTTCCGCCGTGCTGGCCGATTATTTCGCCAAGGTCGCCGCGCCGTACTTCGAGTCCGCGGAGGTCATCGAGCTGCATCATCCCACCAAGGTGGATGCGCCCTCCGGAACCGCTATCCACACCGCCCGCGCCATCGCGGATGCGCGCAAGGCGGCCGGCCTCGGCGCCATGCCGGACGCCACCGAGACGGATGGCGGCTCTCGCGGGCAGGTCGTCGACGGCGTGCACGTGCATGCCGTGCGTCTGCGCGGGCTCAACGCGCATGAGGAGGTATTGCTCGGCAATGCGGGCGAGCAGCTGACCATCCGCGCCGACAGCTTCGACCGCATCAGCTTCATGCCTGGCGTGCTGCTCGCCGTGCGCAAGGTCGCCGACGGCGGTCATGCCGGCCTGACCGTCGGCCTCGACAAGTTCCTCGACCTGTAAAGCGTTGGCCTGGCACCCCCATCCGGCGATAGTCCCGTTTGGTGGGGTCTGGATGGGACTTTGGTGGGATGAAGGAGGTCCGGGACGCGTTCATATTATGTACGGGTGACGGCGATGCGTCCTTGCTGCCAAGTACGGTAAAGAGATATGAGTGACGGTACTATGCATCTTCTCAACCCGGCTCCGTTCGGACGCATCCTCCCCGCAATGGTCACCCCCATGAAAGCAGATGGGACGGTTGATTTCGAGGCCGCGCAGTCTCTGGCGAAGCAATTGGTCGCCGACGGCGCCGACGGGTTGGTGGTGAACGGCACGACCGGCGAATCCCCCGTGACCCACATGGAGGAGAAGGTCGAGCTGGTGAGGGCCGTCAAGGAAGTCGTGGACGTCCCGGTGATCTCCGGTGCCGGCTCGAACGATACCGCGCACACCGTGCGCATGGTCGAGCAGACGCAGGAGGCGGGAGCCGACGCGGTGCTCGTGGTTATGCCGTACTACTCGCGCCCCAGCCAGGACGGCGTGGTCGGCCATTACAAGGCCGTCGATTCCGTGGCCGAGAGGCCGATCATCGTATATGACGTGCCCGGCCGTACCGGGCTGAAAGTCCGCGTCGAAACATATGACCGTCTTGCCGAGCTTGAGCATGTCAAAGCCGTCAAGGACGCGACCGGCGACCTCGCCGCCGCCGTCGAAAAGCAGCAGCGCACCGGCCTCGCCTGGTATTCGGGTGATGATGGCCTGTTCCTGCCGTTCCTGTCGATCGGCGCCGTGGGCATCATCTCGGTGATCGCGCACGTCGCCTCCTCGCCGATGCGCCAGCTGGTCGAGGCGTTCGACCGCGGCGACATCCATCAGGCGCAGCGCCTCGCCAACCAGCTCGCCCCGCTCGTCCACGCGCTCAACGGCGACGGCTACCAGGCCGTCATGGCCAAGGCCTCGCTGAGAATCAAGGGCTATCTTTCCTCCACGGCCATGCGCCTGCCGAACATCGGCCCGGACGCCGATCAACTGGCCAAGGCCGAAGAGGGCATGAAAGCAGCGGGACTGCTCTGACCGGGCCACACCGGCCTCGCTCGGGATGCACCCGGATTACGGCATCGTCCGACTCCGGGAACGGCCGTCCCGGTCGCGGATGCGACCGGCCTCGGCGGACACGGACGAGCGGTTGCAGATAACGTCGTTTCCGTGACACAGACGGAAACAAAGAAACAGAAAACCAATAGAGAATGGCACAAGAACAACAAAAGAAGAACAATTCCCGCAGGTCCCGTTCCGGTGGCGCGTCGCGCCGCCGCGGATCCGCGAATCGCAACACCAGCAACGCCGGCTCGTTCAAGGGCCAGGCCACCGCTCCCCAGCAGGACGACGTCCTGATCGCCCCGCCGAAGTACCGCAAGGGTTCGATGCGCATCACGCCGCTCGGCGGTCTGGGCGAAATCGGCCGCAACATGAACGTAATCGAATACAACGGTCACCTGCTGCTCATCGACTGCGGCGTGCTCTTTCCCGAAGAGGAGCAGCCGGGCGTCGACCTGATTCTTCCCGATTTCAGCTACATCAAGAACCGTCTCGACAAGGTCGACGCGCTCGTGCTCACTCATGGCCATGAGGACCATATCGGCGGCGTGCCCTACCTGCTCAAGCTGCGCCCGGACATCCCGCTGATCGGCTCCAAGCTGACCCTCGCCTTCGTTGAGGCGAAATGCCAGGAGCACAACCAGCATCCCACCATGGTGGAGGTCAAGGGACGCGACAAGCTCAAGGTCGGCCCGTTCAACCTCGAATTCGTCACCGTCACCCACTCGATCCCCGACGCGCTCGCCGTGTACGTCAAGACGCCCGCCGGCTCCCTGATTGACACCGGCGACATCAAGCTCGACCAGCTGCCGCTCGACCACAAGATCACCGATCTGGTGGAATTCGGCAAGATCGGCGAGCAGGGCGTGGATCTGCTGATGATGGACTCCACCAACGCCGAGGTGCCAGGCTTCGTCAAGCCGGAGACCTCCATCGGACCCGCGCTCGACCAGGCGTTCGCGCAGGCGAGCCGCAAGATCATCGTCGCCAGCTTCTCCTCGCACGTGCACCGCGTCCAGCAGGTCGTCGACGTCGCCCACAAGTATGGGCGCAAGGTCGTCTTCGTAGGCCGCTCGATGGTGCGCAACATGTCCATCGCCGCCGACCTCGGCTACCTGCACATCCCCGAAGGCACCGTCATCGACCTCAAGAAGGCGCACGACGTGCAGGACGACAAGCTCGTCTTCATGTGCACCGGTTCGCAGGGTGAGCCGATGGCCGCCCTCGGACGCATCGCCGACGGCAACCACCGCGACATCACCATCAACGAGTTCGACACGGTGATACTCGCCAGCTCCCTGATTCCGGGCAACGAGCACGGCGTGTACAAGGTCATCAACAAGCTCGTGCAGCTCGGCGCGCGCGTCGTCAACCGCGACAACGCGGCCGTGCACGTGTCCGGTCACTGCAACGAGGGCGAGCTGCTGTACATGTACAACATCGTCAAGCCCAAGTGCGCGATGCCCATCCACGGCGAGAACCGCCACTTGGTCGCCAACGGCCTGATCGCCGTCAAGACCGGCGTCGATCCGAAGAACGTGGTGCTGGCGGAGGATGGCGACGTCGTCGACCTGTACCACGGTCAGGCCGCGGTCGTCGGCTCCGTGCCGTGCGGCTACGTGTACGTGGACGGCGATTCGGTCGGCGAGATCACCGACGAGGAGCTTGAGAAGCGCCGCATCCTCGGCACCGAAGGCTTCGTGTCCAGCTTCGTCGTGGTCGATACCGAGGCCTCCGAAGTCGTCACCGGCCCGAAGATCTTCCTCAACGCGGTCGCCGAAGACGAAAGCGAGTTCGACAAGATCCGCCATCAGATCGTCGAGCAGCTGCAGGACGCGATGATGCAGGGGACGAAGGACACGCACAGACTGCAGCAGATCATGCGCCGCACGCTCGGCGGATGGATCGCCCGACAGCTGCACCGCAAGCCGATGATCGTTCCGGTCGTCGCCGACATCGCCCAGGACATCATCGAAGAACCCAGCAAGTAAACCGCTTCGGCTCACGCAAGTGACGCCGGCATACGTCCAGAAGCAAGCCTGAACGTCAACGTCTCAGCGAGGAGTAGGGAATCGCGTGAACGGTTCCTTGTTCCTTTTTCTGTCGTGACGGTCCCGGCTTCTTTCGGGAAGACATATCAGAAGGAGTTAGAAAATATGCCAGGTGCAAACCTTACCCGCGTGGAAGCCGAGGAACGCAAGTCCATCGTCTCCGCCCCCATCAGCTACCATGTCCAGCTTGATCTGACCCGGGACGCGCGCACGTTCGGCTCGACCACGACGATCTGCTTCGGCGCCGAGCCGGGCAGCGAGACGTTCCTCGACCTGATCGCCGACAACGTGACCGAGATCATCCTGAACGACGAGGCGCTCGACCCCGCGCAGGTGTTCGAGGACAACCGCATCGCGCTCACCGGCCTGCGCCGCCGCAACGAGGTCACCGTCAAGGCCGACTGCGTGTACTCCAACACCGGCGAGGGCCTGCACCGCAGCGTGGACCCGTCCGACGGCAACATCTACCTGTACTCCCAGTTCGAGGTGCCGGACGCGCGCCGCGTGTACGCGGTGTTCGACCAGCCCGACCTGAAGGCCACGTTCGACTTCACCGTGCTCGCGCCGAAGTCGTGGATCGTCACGTCGAACATGCCGGTCAAGTCCAAGGAGGACGTCGACGACGTCATCACCGCAGACGGGGTGCTCGGCGACCACGAGCCCGAATCCGCCCGCAGCTGGACGTTCGAGACCACGCCTATCATGAGCTCGTACCTGACCGCCATCTGCGCCGGTCCGTACGCCGAATGGCACACCACCTACCTCAACGAGGACGGCCGCACCGTGCCTATGGCCCAGTACTGCCGTCAGGCGCTCGCCCCCGCGTTCGCCAAGGACGTCGACTACCTGTTCGACATCACTAAGAAGGGCTTCGCGTTCTACGCCAAGACGTGGGGCGTGCCCTACCCGTACGCCAAGTTCGACCAGATCTACGTGCCCGAGTACAACGCGGGCGCGATGGAGAACATCGGCATGGTCACGATCCGCGACCAGTACGTGTTCGAGTCGAAGGTCACCGACGCGCTCGCCGAGCGCCGCGTGGTGACCGTGCTGCACGAGCTCGCCCACATGTGGTTCGGCGACTACGTGACGATGAAATGGTGGAACGACCTGTGGCTCAACGAGTCCTTCGCCGAGTTCACCTCCACGCTCGCCACCGCCGAGGCCACCGAATGGCATGACGCCTGGGCCACGTTCTGCTCCGGCGAGAAGAGCTGGGCGCTGAACCAGGACCAGCTGAGCACCACGCACCCGATCGTCGCCCCGATCAACGACCTCAACGACACCTACGTCAACTTCGACGGCATCACCTACGCGAAGGGTGCCTCCGTGCTCAAGCAGCTCGTGTACTACGTCGGACGCGAGAAGTTCTTCCAGGGCATCAACCAGTACCTCAACAAGTACGCATACTCCAACGCCACGCTCGCCGACCTGCTGCACGAGCTGGAGAAGGCATCCGGCCGCGATCTCAAGGCGTGGAGCGCCAAGTGGCTGGAGGAATCCGGCATCAACACGATCGCCACCGAGGTCGAGGAGAACGCGGA
>ENA-OQKH01000354-OQKH01000354.1-human-gut-metagenome-genome-assembly--contig:-NODE-354-length-35948-cov-7.903878_pt1 | contig 35948 bp, 26 predicted proteins | sample MGYA00242645_ERZ504791 | MGnify/ENA primary metagenome ERZ504791 (study PRJEB26092, sample SAMD00036388) | human gut metagenome | host: Homo sapiens | study: EMG produced TPA metagenomics assembly of... | reverse complement strand
AGCACCATTAGCTCAGTTGGTAGAGCAACTGACTCTTAATCAGTGGGTCCTGGGTTCGAGTCCCCGATGGTGCACCAAAAAAATACCTCGCAAGAAGTTGCGGGGTATTTTTTATTGCTGTTTCCCGGGACATTGCGGAACGAAGCGGCTAAAAAATATAAGACTTGTTGCCATAAAAAGAGAAATCCCCCAATACCTATCGTATACTATGCCTGCAAACGGCAGATACTGAAAGGGATTGGGGGATTGCTATGAAGATCGTCTTTTACGGGGCGCGGGAGTATGACCATTATTACTTTGATGTGCTGGCGGCTGACCCGGAATATGGCTGTGAGATCAGGTTTTTAACGGCGAATCTTGATGCGGATACCGCGCCGCTGGCCCGGGGCGGGGATGCGGTGTGTGCGTTTGTCAATGCAGACTGCTCGGCGGCGGTGCTGGAAAGGCTGGCGCAGGTGGGTATCCGCTGCCTGCTGCTGCGCTGCGCGGGGTACAATCATGTGGATCTGCAGGCGGCGCAGCGGTGCGGCATCACGGTGCTGCGGGTGCCGGGCTACAGCCCCGAGGCAGTGGCCGAGCACGCTATGGCGCTGGCGCTGGCCGCGAACCGCCGCATCTGCAAGGCGTATATCAAGGTGCGCAACAACAATTTCTCGCTCGATGGGCTGCTGGGGTATAACCTGTACGGCTCGGCGGCCGGTATTGTGGGCACAGGGCGCATCGGCGCGGCGATGGCCCGTATCTGCTGCGGCTTCGGCATGACGGTGCTGGCCTGCGACCAATACCGTAACCCTGCGCTGGACGGCCTTGTGCGGTATGTGGGGCTGGAGGAGCTGCTGCGTACCGCAGATCTGGTCAGCCTGCATTGCCCGCTGACGGCGGAAACCTACCACATGATCAACGCTGAGACGATCCAGATGATGCGCGACAGCGCGGTGCTTGTCAACACCAGCCGGGGCGGGCTGATCGACACGCGGGCGCTCATCAACGCGCTGCGCAGCCGCAAATTTGCCGGTGTGGGGCTGGATGTCTATGAGGATGAGGACGGTCAGGTGTTTGAAAACTTCTCCGACGATGTGCTGCGCAATGAGATCGTGCCGGTGCTGATGAGCTTTCCGAATGTGGTCGTGACGAGCCATCAGGCGTTTTTTACCCGGACCGCGCTGCAGAGCATCGCCATCACAACGATGGAGAACGCGCGGGCATTTGCGCGAGGGGAAAAGCTGGTGAATGAGGTGAAGGGGTAAGCAGGGCAGAAGGGCGGTAAAGGCAAGGCTGCGGGAATCCCTCCGGCCTCGCGGGCTCGGCCACCTCCCTTTGACAAGGGAGGCAAAGATGCCGGGAGGGATGAATCCATCCCCTACGGTTTAAAGATAACGTTGCGATACAGGCAAAGCTGCGGGCCGGGCATGCCCGGCCCCTACCGTGGCGGTCTGCGCATTCCCCAAAACAAAAAAGCCACTGCTTGCGCAGCGGCTTTTTTGTTTTTATACAGCAACTAGAGGATGGCAGGAATCAGCGGTTCTTCTCTTCGTCCAGACGATCCAGCAGATCCCAGACGCCGAGCATGTACTGCACGCCGAGGGCGCGGTCGTACTTGCCGTAACCGGGGCGGCATTTGCCGGGGCCTTCCTCCCACAGCTGACGGCCGTGGTCGGGGCGGATGCAGCCGTCGAAGCCGCAGTCGTGGTAGGCGCGCAGGATCTCGATGATGCCGGTCTCGCCGCAGCAATCGCGGTGGGCAGCCTCAGAGAAGTCACCGTTCTCGAAGTGATGGATGTTGCGCACATGGGCGAACGGGATGCGGTCGCAGTGCTTGCGCACAATGGCGGCCACATTGTTGTTGGGGTTGGCGTTCATGCTGCCGGAGCAGAGCGTCAGGCAGTTGTACGGGTCATCGACCATCGTCAGGAAGCGGTCGATGCTATCGGCGTCAACCAGCAGACGGGGCAGGCCGAAGATGTCCCACGGGGGATCGTCCTGATGGATGGCCATCTTGATGTCGCACTCGCGGCAGGTGGGCATGATCGCCTCAAGGAAGTACTTGAGGTTATCCCACAGCTTCTCCTTGGTGACGGGGGCGTAGGCCTTGAACAGCTCGTCCAGCTTGGCCATGCGCTCCGGCTCCCAGCCGGGGAAGGTCATGTTGTACTTCTCGGTAAATTCGAGAATGTAGTTTGCCATGCCCTTGTAGTCGTCCTTGATCAGGTCCTTCTGATAGAACAGGGCGGTGGAGCCGTCCCCGACCGGGTGGAACAGGTCGGTGCGGGTCCAGTCAAAGATCGGCATGAAGTTGTAGCAGATGGTCTTGACGCCGAACTTGGACAGGTTGCGGATGCACTGCTTGTAGTTCTCGATATACTGGTCGCGGGTGGGCAGACCGATCTTGATGTCGTCGTGGACATTGACGGACTCAACGACGGTGGCGTCGAAGCCGGCCGCGTGGATCTGGTCTACGACCTCCTTGATCTCGGACTCCTCCCAGATCTCGCCGGGCATTTTACTGTGCAGGGCCCAGACGATCTCCTCAACACCGGGAATCTGCTTAATGTCGCTCAGGGTGATGGGGTCATTGCCCTCACCATACCAGCGCCAACCCATTTTCATAGACATGTGGTGCTCCTTTTGTTTGTATAGTCGTTTGCGTAGGGGCGAGGCATGCCTCGCCCTCAAGTTTCCGGTTGCAAACCCGTGAGCGGGTTATAGATTTTATGCGGCGGGCCGGACATGTCCGGCCCCTACAGCGTAGCTGCAAAGGCTTCCCCCTTGGGGGAAGCTGTCATCGAAGATGACTGATGAGGGGGAACCTGGCCATTGCTGCTCGTTGACGGGGCAACTACGCAAACTTACCCCTCATCCGGCCCTGCGGGGCCACCTTCAGTCTCCGCGCTAAGAGCCGCCTACGGCGGTTGCGCTCCGACACGCGCCTGCGGGCGCAGCCCCTTGGGGAAGGCTTAGGGAAGTTGCAATCAGCCGTTCACGGCCTCGTGCAGGGTCTTGCGGACGGCGCCGGGGCCGGCGATCTCGGCCTTGAAGTACGCCTTGATCTTGTCAGCCAGCACGGTCTTGGTCAGATCGGTGCCGAAGATGGAGGCGTTAGACAGGATGCCGTCCAGCTGATCGGTGACGGTCTCGGGCTTGCCGAACTCAATGCCGGCAAGCTTGGCCTGCAGGTCGTCCTTCAGCGGGTCAGCGGAAACCTCAAAGGCATTGCCGTTGTCGTCGATGGCCAGCAGGTAGCGCAGCCAGCCGGCGATGGCCAGAGGAATGGAAACAAGGCTGTTCAGGTCGCGGCCCTCGGCGATGTAGCTCTTGATGGTCTCGCCAAAGCGGATGCCGACCTTCTGGGAGGTGTCGGTTGCGATGCGCTGCGGCATATCAGGCATGAAGGGGTTGGGCAGGCGCTGCTCGATGACCTCGTCAATGAAGGCCTTGGGGTCAAGGATCTTCGGGTCAACGACAACGGGCAGACCCTCGACATAGCCCAGACGCTTGATCAGGGCAACGATGTCCTCGTCCTTCATCTCGGCGCAGATCAGGTCGTAGCCCAGCATGCAGCCGTAGACGCTCATGGCGGTGTGCAGGGGGTTCAGGCAGGTGGTGACCTTCATGCGCTCGGTCTTGTTGACGGTCTCGCGGTCGGTCAGGTAGACGCCGGCCTTCTCCAGTGCGGGGCGGCCGTTGGGGAACTTGTCCTCGACAACCAGATACTGCGGGCGCTCGGCATTGACAAACGCAGCGATGAAGGTGTTCTTGGAGGTGACGATGGGGGTCATGCCCTCGATGCCGTCCTTCTCCAGAGACTCCTCGACCATCTTGTGGGGGCGCGGGGTGATCTTGTCGATCATGGACCAGGGGAAGGTGATCTTGCTCTCATCGGACAGGTAGTCGATGAAGTCCTGACCGACATAGCCCTTCTCGAGCCAAGCCTTGGCAACGGTCATGACGCTGGCCTGCAGCTTCTCGCCATTGTGAGAGCAGTTGTCCATGCTGACAACGGCCAGCGGGGCGGCACCGTTCTGGAAACGCTCCAGCAGCAGGGCGGCGACCATGCTCATGGCGTGGCGGGCGTGGGCGGGACCCTCGTCAATGTCGGCCTGCACAACGGGCATCAGGCTGCCATCGGGACGATAGAGGGCGTAGCCCTTCTCGGTGATGGTGAAGGAGATCATCTGCAGGCCGGGATCGGTGAAGATCTGCTTGAAGCGGGCCATCATCTCGGCGTCGGCAGAGTTGGCGCGCAGGCCCTCGGCCACAGAGCCGATGATCTCGCGGCTGGTGGTGCCGTCCGGGTTCAGGGTGACATTCATCGTCAGGTTGTCATACGGGGTGTAGATCTTGTCGATAATGTCGTAGTCGAAGGTGTCGGCTGCGATGATGCCGCGGTCGGCCAGACCCTCGTTCAGCAGACGCTGCTGCAGGGCGGCGATAAAGCCGCGGAAGATGTTGCCGGCGCCGAAGTGAACCCAGATGGGATGCTCTTTGGTGGCGGCGGTCATGGCGGCGTGGTCAAATGCGGGCAGCTTGACGCCCAGCTTTTCCCACTCAGCCTTCTGGTTGACGATGGAAGACGCGTTCATCTGCATAATGATTTGCTCCTTTTGTTGCTGTTGAGGGAGTGGTCCTATATGCCACTCGCGATAGTTTCAGTATAGCACGCAACTTTTCGCAAGAAAATAACCGTAGTTGCTTGAAAAATTGTAAAAATTGCGGTAAAATCAAGATAAATTCCATAGATAATAGATAAGAGATAAAAGATAATAAAAAATGTGGAGTTTTTGCCCATAAATGGTCAAAAACAAAGCCCGTAGGGGCGCATTCCATATGCGCCCGGGCAGCTGGCGGCATTATGCGGGCAGAAAAAATTTTGAAGCGGCGCACCGCGCCGCGATCCACCAATTTTATTATCTATTATCTATTATCTTTTATCTGAAAAATTCCCTTAAAATGTTGGAGTTCCCCTATGTCAAACTACAACCCCTACACCAAACGCCAGACGATGATCGCGCCCGACTATGAGGTCTACCGCTACCGGTCTACCTACATGAACGAGGTCGAGCTGCACCACCATGACTTCTATGAGGTCTATCTGCTGCTGCGCGGCCGGGTGGAATATATCGTTGAGAACCAGCTTTACCGTGTGCGCCCCGGTGACTGGATGCTCTGCAGCCCGCTGGAGCTGCATCAGGCCCGCATTGCCACCGATGCCGATGCCTATGAGCGGATCGTGCTTTGGATCGCACGGCCGTATCTGGAGGGCTTGTCCACCGCGCACACCAGCCTGACCCGCTGCTTTGACACCACGATTCCCGGCCATACGAACCTGCTGCGGCTGCCCGGCGCGACCGGCGCGCCGCTGCGCACCACGGTGGACAAGCTGTGCGCCTTGAAGGCAAGCAAGGACTACGGCAGCGACCTGCTGGCCCAGAGCGCCCTTGTGGAGCTGCTGGTCGGGCTGAACCGCGCCGCCGCTGACCGCGGCGATGCCCGGCCTGTTGGCACGAGCGATCAGGTGGTGGATGCGGTGCTGCACTACATCAACGAGCATTACAGCGAGCCGCTGACCCTTGACCAGCTCTCGGAGAAGTTCTTCATCAGTAAGTATCACCTGCTGCGCAAGTTTGATGCACAGGTCGGCACGACCGTACACCGGTATATTTTGCAAAAGCGGCTGCTGAACGCCAAGCAGCTGCTTGCAGGCGGCGTGCCGCCGAACGAGGTCTGCCAGTACTGCGGCTTCGGCGATTACGCGAATTTCTACCGTGCGTTCCGGGCCGAGTACAACCAGACACCGAGACAGTATATACAGTCGGCACGGGGGAAGTGAGCGGCTAAAGGATTAACGGCAGTCTCCCGGGAGGTCTTACTTTCTTTTGTGACCAAAAGAAAGTAACAAAGAAAAGTCCCGCTGTTGCGGATGCAGCGGACCCCGCCTTAGGGGCTGCACGCCCCTAAGAACCCCAAAGAGGAGGTCGGAAGGGGCGGGGGCTAAACGAAAGCAGTATTACTTTTCGTTCTTAACGCCCCCGCCCCTTCCTCCACCTTTGAGTCGGGAGTTCCCCCGAACCCCCGTTACCGGAAACAGCAGTCCGTAGGGGCCGGGCATGCCCGGCCCGCAGCCTTGCGTCAGCTCCCGGTTTCGCTTTGTGCCCCCTTGTATGTTACATCGTAGGGAGGGGTCTTGACCCCTCCGCTACCTTCCGTTAAACTGCCGTCAACGGTTCATCCGTAGGGGAGGGATTCATCCCTCCCGGGCACTTTCCCGCCGCCGCAAACGGCCACGGCGGCCAGAGGGCTGGCCGCCCTACAACCTCACTTGAAAATCCGTGCGTAGGGCGGGGTGCCCTCACCCCGCCGAAAACTGCCGCCACAACCCCGCTGTCCAAATCCCACAAAACCAACCGCCCCCTCCGAATCCCACTTCGGAGGGGGCGGTTCACTAACCTTTATATATACACTAAATGGTGCTGCAAATTACTCCACATCCTGCAGGGCGGCGTAATCCTGCTCGCCGGTGCGGACCTTGACGACCTTTGCCACATTGTAGACAAAGATCTTGCCATCGCCGATGTGGCCGGTGTACAGGGCCTTGGTGGCGGTGTCGATGATCTTGTCCACCGGGATCTTGCTCACAACGACCTCGACCTTGACCTTCGGCAGCAGGGTGGCGTCCACCTCGGCGCCGCGGTACTTCTCGCCGCTGCCCTTCTGCAGGCCGCAGCCCATGACCTGCGTCACCGTCATACCGGTCACGCCGATGTCGTTCAGCGCCTTCTTCAGCGTCTCAAACTTCGCAAGCTGCACAATGATGGAAACCTTGTGCATGCCGGAATCCAGCCCGGCGGGCAGCGGTGCCTCCTGCACGACCTTGACCGCAGCCGCAACCTTGGCGGGGCTGGCCTTGGTGATGTCGTCCTCGCCGAGGTCGGTGTTCTCGTTGACATCCAGCTCGGCATAGGTCGGGTCGCTGATCGCAAAGCCTGCGTAGGCGCTGGTCAGGCCGTGCTCGTGGATGTCAAGGCCGTCCAGCTCCTCCTTCTCGGAGACGCGCAGCCCGATCGTCTTTTTGATGATCGAGAAGATGATGTACATCGTGATCAGCACCCACGCGGCCACGCTGACAACGCCCAGCAGCTGGATGCCCAGCTTGGCAAAGCCGCCGCCGTAGAACAGGCCGCCCTCGGTGGCAAACAGGCCGACGGCCAGCGTGCCCCAGCAGCCGTTGACGCAGTGGACGGAGACCGCACCGACCGGGTCATCAATCTTGGCAATCCTGTCGAAGAACTCGACCGAGAAGATGCAGAGCACACCGGCCACGATGCCGATGACGGCTGCGCCGAACGGATCGACCACATCACAGCCCGCGGTGATGGCGACCAGACCGGCCAGCGCGCCGTTGAAGGTCAGGGACACATCGGGCTTGCCGTACCGCACCCACGAGACGATCAGCGCCGCAACCGTGGCCAGCGCGGCGGCAAGGTTGGTGTTGAAGCAGATAAGGCCGGCGGAAATCATCGTATCATCGCCGGTCATGCTGACGGTGGAGCCGCCGTTGAAGCCGAACCAGCAGAACCACAGGATGAAAACGCCCAGTGCCATGGCGGTCAGATTGTGGCCGGGAATGGCGCGCGGCGTGCCCGCCTTGTTGTACTTGCCAATGCGGGGGCCGAGCATCCATGCGCCGAGGCAGGCCGTGACGCCGCCGACAAAGTGGACCGCCGTGGAGCCTGCGAAGTCATGAAAGCCGAGCTGCGCCAGCCAGCCGCCGCCCCAGATCCAGTGGCCGGAGATGGGGTAGACGATCAGGCTGATGGCGGCGGAGTAGCAGCAGTAGGCGCTGAATTTCGTGCGCTCGGCCATCGAGCCGGAAACGATGGTGGCGGCGGTCGCGCAGAACACGGTCTGGAACACCGCGTAGACCCAGACCGGCAGCGTGCCGAAATCGTAACTGCCGCGGATGAACGGGTCAAACCCGCCGATGAGCGCGCCGGAGCCGGCGAACATCACGCCGAAACCGACCAGCCAGTAGCAGGGTGTACCGATGCAAAAATCCATCATATTCTTCATCAGAATATTGCCGGTGTTTTTAGCGCGGGTCAGGCCGGCTTCACACAAAGCAAAGCCTGCCTGCATAAAGAACACCAGAAACGCCGCAACCAGTGTCCATGTTACATCTGCTGAGTTGTACATACCTTGAAACCCCTCTCTCTTACTTTCGCACAGAATACTTGCAAAAGAAACAGAAAAAGCGCCGGGCAGAAATACTCTGCCCGGCGCCTTTGCCGTTCTTTTGTTGCGTTTATGCTATCACAGAGTTGCGGCCCAGTCAAGAGGGCGGGAACATATTTTGTTCATATTTGTAGAAAATGCTGTACAACCAGCTGAAAATGATGCTGAAAAATTGGGCGGTGTGCACAACGGCAAACGGGCAAGGCCCCTCCGACTTCGCTTCGCTTGTCACCTCCCCTGAGAGGGGAGGCTCTCACGCGGGCAAAGCCCGCGCAAAAAGGCGCCCCACGCAGTGGGGAGCTGGCCGAGCCTGCGAGGCCTGAGGGGCTTTGGCACCTTCCCGCAGCCGCCCCAACATCCTCATCCATACAATTCCCCAAAAATATTCATTTTTTTGTAAAAAAATCTACCCAAAAAAATCACTTTGTGCTATAATATCATCAAATAGCCTTTTTCCGGCCGTTTACCAATTAAAGGAGGATCATCCATGCCCAACCTAGCTCTGCTTGCCCTTGAAGCCAGCGACGGCACCGTTGTTCTGACCAGCATTACACTGGTTTTCGCGATGCTGGTGGCCCTGTGCCTTATCATCACGCTGGAAGGCAAGATCTTCGACAACATCAACAATAAGAAGAACGACAAGCCTGCCGCGCCCAAGGCCCCTGCGGCCCCCGCTGCCAAGGCTGCCCCTGCCGCCAAGCCCGCTGCCCCTGCAGCCAAGGCTGACAACGGCTCCATCCCTGGCGAGATCATCGCCGCCATCTCCGCTGCCGTGGCCTCTGTGTGCGGCGGCAATGCCGTGATCCGCGGCATCAAGCGCGTTTCCAAGCCCGCTGCCGGCTCCCGCCGCGGCGCATGGGGTGACGCAGGCGTGCGCGAGCATACCACGCCCTTTATGTAAGGAGGTACGGAAATGGGTGCGATTTTTACCAATATTGCGGAGATCTTCGCAAAGTCCGGCTGGGCACAGATCTTCTTCACCGAGGGCGGCTGGAAGTACGCCGTCATGCTGGCAGTGGCCTGCGTGCTGCTGTATCTGGCCATCGTCAAGCAGTTTGAGCCGCTGCTGCTGCTGCCCATCGGCTTCGGCATGCTGATGACCAACCTGCCCCTCGACGGCATCTTCCACATGGACATCTTCATCAACGAGACGAACCACATCGACTGGGCGCTGCTCGGCTCCTCCGGCGGTATGGTTGACTACATCTATCTGGGCGTCAAGCTTGGCATCTATCCGCCGCTGATCTTCCTCGGCATCGGCACGATGACCGACTTCGAGCCGCTGATCGCCCGCCCGTCCAGCCTGCTGCTGGGCGCTGCCGCACAGCTTGGCATCTTCTTCACCTTTGTCGGCGCTAAGATTCTGGGCTTCACCAATCAGGAAGCCGGTGCTATCGGCATCATCGGCGGCGCGGACGGCCCCACCGCCATCTATGTCACCACCAAGCTGGCCCCGCATCTGCTCGGCTCCATCGCGGTCGCTGCGTACTGCTACATGGCGCTGGTGCCGGTTATCCAGCCGCCCATCATGAAGGCGCTGACCACTGAAAAAGAGCGTCAGATCGTCATGACGGCACCTCGCCGCGTCTCCAAGACCGAGAAGATCCTCTTCCCCATCATTGTCACCATCATTGTTGCTCTGACCCTGCCTGACGCCGCCATTCTGGTCGGCTGCCTGATGATGGGCAACCTGATGAAGGAGTCCGGCGTTGTCGAGCGTATCACCAAGACCGCCGGCAACGAGCTGATGAACATCATCACGATCTTCCTCGGCTTCTCGGTCGGCTGTACCACCAACGCCGCCACCTTCCTGAACATCCAGACCGTTGAGATCATCGTTCTGGGCATTGTGGCCTTCGGTGTCGGCACCGCCGGCGGTGTTATCCTCGGCAAGATCATGTGCGTGGTCACCCACGGCAAGATCAACCCGCTCATCGGCTCCGCCGGTGTTTCCGCCGTTCCCATGGCCGCCCGTGTTTCCCAGAAGGTCGGTCAGGAGTACAACCCCCGCAACTACCTGCTCATGCACGCCATGGGCCCCAACGTTGCCGGTGTTATCGGCTCCGCCGTTGCCGCTGGTATCCTGATCAATATGTTCGGCTGATACTGACATAAAAAGTAAGCACCCGCATGGTTCGCGCCATGCGGGTGCTTTTCTCTTTGGCTTCTCCCTCGGGAGAAGCTGCCGCCCGCAGGCGGCTGATGAGGGGCAGCTTTCCTGCGGTAACCCATGCACGGAGGGGCGCGGCAAGGCTGCCCCTCATCCGCCCTCGGTCGGGGCCTCGGGCACCTTCCCCCAAGGGGGAAGGCAATCCACTATTCACTTCACCTCAAACCTCTCCCCGTCGATCTCGACATACGCCACCGCCTCCGGGTCGATGATGTTGTAGGTGTTCACCCGCAGAGCGCTCTGACCGGAAGATTTTCTCACGCGGCCATAAAAACCCTGATAAAACTCTCCGTCCCAGCCGTAGGTCAGTTCCGTGCCGTCAGCGCGGAACAGCTTTACGCGGGACTGTACATCGTACCGATGCGTGTCACCCAGCGGCAGACTGCCGTGATTCTTGCCAATGACGCTGACCGCCAGCGGCTCAATACGGATTTCTTCCATGTCGAATGTTGCGTCGGGATATTCAGCAGCCTCTTCATCGGTCATATCATAATGGAACCAGTGGCCGCCCTTCAGCGAGATGGTTTTCTTTACATTTATCGTCACTGCTTCAGCCATGTCTGGCAGCATAACTTTCACATGCGCAGAGGCCTTGTGATTTGTCAAATCGCAGATATACAGCGTTCGCGTGTCGGTGGCCGTCTGGGTCAACGGAATATCCACATAGCAGGAGAGAATGTCGCCTTCGCTGACCGCGTTGCGCGTTGCCCACGAACCAATGGCGTACCCATAACATGGCCCTACCTGTGCGTTGCTTGCAATATAGAGCCGCTTGTCGCCGCTGTTGTCCGCTGCACGCAGGTAAAACGCGCCGGTGTCCCACACCAAATCGTTTGGCTCCATCCCTTGGGCGTTGTCCACATCGTACAGCACCCGCAGCGTGTTTTCGCCGCGCAGCAGCGCCTTTACACTGACCGTGCGGCCGTTGATCTCGGCGGTCAGCGGTTCGTCCAGCACCACGCCGTACTTCTGCACCAGTGCGTTCGTCTCGTTGGCGGCGCTCATGGGGTGGAAAAGCCCCAGCACCACCGCGCCCGCGGCCACTAAGCAGAGCGCTGCCGCCGCAGCTGCCAGCCGCCAGCCGCGCAAAGCATGCAGCCTTGGGCGGCGCGCCAGTACTTTTTGGCGCAGTGCAGCGGTTTCCTCCGCTGTCAGGGCGTCCGCCAGCGGCGGGTGGTCGTTCATCCAGCGTTCCAGTTCGGTCATAGGTCAGCCCTCCTTCAATAGCTTTTGCAGTGCCAGCCGTGCGCGGTGCAGCCGGGTACGCACCGTGGCGGCGGGCATGGCAAACCGCGCACCCAGCTGGGCCGCTGTCTCGCCGTATAAGTACCGCCGCAGAAACAGCTCGCCGTCCGGCGGCGGCAGCGCCATGATCTGCGCCATCAGCTCGCGGCTTTCGAGTTGGCTTTCCAGCGCTACAGCCAGCTCGGCGTCATCGCGGTCGTCCAGCGGCAGTGTCTCGCCCCGGCGCAGCAGCGCACGGTAGCGGTCAATGGCGCACTGCCGCGCCGTCAAAATGACCAGCCGCCGCCGGTGCGCCTCGTCCGCAGGCAGCCGCGCGCCGCGCCACAGCTTGTAAAATGTGTCGGCCTCGGCCTCCTCGGCGTCCTGCGGGTGGCCCGGCAAAATGGCCCGGCAGACGGCCCGCACCGCGCCGCCGTAGTCCCGCAGCAGGGTGTCCAACTCGTGCTCTGTCATGGGCGTCGCCCCCTTTCATAAAGATTATACGACAAAAACGGGCGGAGTGTTTCAAAAACTTTGGCTTCCCCCGAGGGGCTGCGCCCGCAGGCGCGTGTCGGAGCGCAACCGCCGCTTTTTTTGCGGCGGCTCTTAGCGCGTAGACTGAAGCTGTCGCCCGCAGGCGACTGATGAGGGGCGGCGTTCCCGCGGTAACTCATTCATGGGGTGGCCACGCAAACCTGCCCCTCATTCGCCCTCGGTCGGGGCCTCGGGCACCTTCCCCCAAAAGGGGAAGGCATACGCCTGTTGTACTCCTCCCTGATCTGTGCTATAATACGCTTAATAATGGGGTACTGTTGGAAAGAGGTGAGCCGATGCTGAAGGTAACGCTTTTGGGTACGGGCGGCACGCAGCCGCTGCCCGACCGCGCGCTGGCGGCCGCCGCCGTGACGGTGGCCGGGCGCAGCGTTCTGCTCGACTGCGGCGAGGGCACGCAGGTCGGGCTGCGGCGGTACGGCGTCAGCGCGTACCGGCTTTCGGCCGTGCTGCTGACCCACTACCACGGGGACCACATTCTGGGTCTGCCCGGACTTTTGCAGACGCTGGGCAGCCTGAACCGCACCGAGCCGCTGACCGTCTACGGCCCTGCGGGGCTGGATGCAGTCGCGCGGCCCGTCATGGCGCTGGCAGGTGCGCAGCCCTATCCCGTCCTCTGGCGGGAGGCGGACGCGCCGTTTGCCGTAGATGCGCTGAAAATCACGCCGTTCCCGCTGGCCCACCGCGTGCCCTGCTGCGGCTACGCGCTTGAACTGCCCCGCGCAGGCCGGTTTGACCCCGCGCGGGCGCGGGCGGCGGGTATCCCGGTGGAGCATTGGAAAACGCTGCAGAGGGGTGCGGCGGCAGGAGGCTTCACGCCGGAGCAGGTGCTTGGCCCGCCGCGCCGGGGCCTCAAGGTCGTCTATGCGACCGACACCCGCCCCTGCGCCGCGCTGGAAGCCGCCGCCCGGGGCGCCGACCTGCTCTGCATGGATGCGACCTACGCCGATGACGCCGACCTGCCCAAGGCCCGGCTCTACGGCCACACGACCTGCCGCGAGGCGGGCGCGCTGGCCGCCGCCGCCGCGGTGCGCCGCCTCTGGCTGACCCACTACAGCGCCGCCGTGACCGACACCGCCCCCGGGCTGGCTGCGGCCCGCACGGCTTACCCTTTAGCGCTGGCCGGGTATGACGGCATGGCGCAGGAACTGGAATTTGACAAAGAATGACGAACAAACGCAAAAATATCATCTTCATTGCGGCGGTTCTGGCCATGGCGGCGGTGCTTTGGCTGGTATGCCGCACCGGCGGCAGCGGGCATACGGCGGTGCTGCGCTACGGCACGCCGCAGACGGAGCAGCGCATCGACCTGCGCAGGGACGCCGACTATGACATCGACACCGGCCGGTACACGATCCACCTGCATGTGGAAAACGGCGGCATTGCCTTTGTGGACAGCCCCTGCCCCGACCATCTGTGCGAGGGGTTCGGCGTGCTGAAAAACGAGGGCGACTGGGCCGCCTGTATGCCGGCGAAGGCAAGCGTTACCATTGAATAAATGTAGGGGCGGATTCCATATCCGCCCGCGGCACCTGCCGTAAGCTGCACGGGCGCATATAGAATGCGCCCCTACGGCGGCATATGTTTAACAAAAGGAGTTACTATGAACCCGACATTTAAGCAAGTTACCAAGACCCGCTATGTGCAGCTGGTTTCGGAGCTGGCACAGGAAATTTTTGTGCAGCACTACACCAAGCTGACGCCCAAGGTCGCCGCCGCGCTGGCCGATAAGTACCAGAGCGACATCCTGACCGATGACGAGATCCACAGCGGCGTTATCAACTATTTCCTCGTCTATCTTGGCACCGAGCCGGTGGGCTATTTTGCACTCGACCTCGGCCCGGCGGGCGCCATGTGCCTGAGCCGCCTGTTTTTGAAGGAGAAGGCCCGCGGCAAGGGCATCGGCCGCAGCGTTGTGGCCTACGCCCAGAAGCTGGCCGAGGGGGATGGCCGCAGCCGCCTGTACCTGAAGGTGTGGGCGCGCGACCTCAAGGCCGAGGGCTTTGCGAAAAAATGCCGCTTCCGCAAGGCAGAGACCGCCCCGATGGAGGTCCTGCCCGGCGTGACGCTGGATATTACCACATGGGAGAAGCTGTGGCGGTAACGCAGTGAATTTGTAGGGGCCGATGCTTGCATCGGCCCGCGGGGCGTCGAGGACGCCGCCCCCTACAAACGGAAGGCTGCCGGGTAGGGGCCGGGCACGCCCGGCCCTGTACATTCCGGCAAGCACCCCATCCCCGCAAGGCCGCGGGCCGGACATGTCCGGCCCCTGCAGCGCGGTAAACGCAAAATCTGGAGATACACTATGAAATTTCTGCACTTGGCTGACCTGCACCTTGGCAAACGGGTCAACGGGTTTGATATGCTGGAGGATCAGCGCTTTATTCTGGAGCAGATCCTGACCCTCTGCGATAAGCACGGCGTCGAGGCCGTGGTGCTGGCGGGCGACATCTACGACACCCCCGTCCCCCCGGCTGCGGCCTGCACGCTGCTCGACTGGTTTTTGACACAGCTTTCGCTGCGGCATGTACCGGTGCTGGCCGTGTCCGGCAACCATGACAGCGCCGAGCGCCTTGATTTCGCCAGCGGCCTGCTGGCAGAGCAGGGCGTTTACATCGCCGGGCGGTTCCACGGCATGCCCAAGCAGGTCGTGCTGCATGACCGCTACGGCCCCCTTGAATTTACCCTGCTGCCCTTTGTGCGGGCGGCCACCGTGCGCCACTACCTGCCCGAGGCCGAGATCTCCGACTATGATTCCGCCGTGGGCGCGGCGCTCGCCGTCTGTGAGCCTGCCGCCCCCCGCCGCGTGCTGGTGGCCCACCAGATGGTGGTCTCCGGCGTATGCCCGCCCCAGCTTGCCGGCAGCGAGACGGCCCCCCTGACGGTCGGCACGGTGGATTCCATTGATGCGGCGCGGTTTGCGGGCTTCTGCTATGCGGCGCTCGGGCATATCCACCGCGCGCAGCGGGTCGGCATTGACGCCGTGCGGTACGCCGGCTCGCCGCTGTGCTACCATCTGGACGAGTGCGGTATGCAGAAATCCGCCACCCTTGTGCGGATCGGCAAGCGCGGTGTCGAAAAGATCGAGCAGCTGCCGCTGACGCCCCGCCGCGCCATGCGCCACTTGACCGGCCCGCTGGCCAAGCTGGTCGCGCACCCCACCGACACCGAGGATTATATCTGGGCGACCCTGACCGACCCGACCCCGCTGCCCGATGCGATGGCCCAGCTGCGCGCGGCCTACCCCAACGCCATGCGGCTCGACTACCAGCCCAAGGGCACGGCGGCGCTGCCGGCCGATATGACCCAGGCCGTCAGGGGCAAGCCCTTTGCCGAGCTGTTTCAGGACTTTTTCACCAAGATGAACGGCCGTGCCCTGACGACCGAGGAAGTGCTGGCTGTGAAAAAACTGCGCGAGGAGGCGTCAAAAAGCGAATGAAACCCCGGAAGTTGATCTTGAACGCCTTCGGCCCCTACGCCGGCCGCACAGAGCTGGATTTTGCGGCGTTCGGCGGTAACGGCCTGTTTTTGATCGGCGGCGATACCGGCGCGGGCAAGACCGCCCTGTTTGACGCCATCACCTTTGCGCTCTACGGCGAGACCTCGGGCGAAAATCGAAAAACAACGATGCTGCGCAGCGATTTTGCTGCACCGGAGGCCGAGACCTCGGTGGAGCTGACCTTTACCCACCGGGGGCGCAGCTACACGGTGCGCCGCTGGCCCGACCAGCAGCGCGCGGCCAAGCGGGGCAGCGGCATGGTCAAGGTGCCCGCCAAGGCCGAACTCATCCGCGAGCCGGACGAGCCGGTCAGCGGTGCCTCCGCTGTGACGGACGCCGTTGTCAAGCTGCTGGGCATTGACGCCAAGCAGTTTGCGCAGGTGTCGATGCTGGCGCAGAACGATTTCACCCGGCTGCTGAACGCCCCCTCCGCCGAGCGGGCCGCCATCCTGCGCCGCGTTTTTGACACGGCCGACCACCAGCGCCTTGGACAGGCCGCCGTGGACTACGCCCGCCGCGCCGAGGAGGAGTGCAAGCGGCTTGACGATGTACTTTTGATGCATGTAGGAGCCCTGCTGGGAGAGGGCGCCGATGAGCAGACCGCCGCCGAGCTAACCGAAATGCAGGCCGACCGCGACCCCTTTGCCGCAGGCGCTGCCGCCGAGCTTGGCAAGCTGCTGCTTGAGGCCGATGAGGCGAACGAGAAGCGCCAGACCGCTGTCATGAAGGAGCTGGACGAGAAGATCGCCCGCGGTGACGCCGGCCTTAAAATTGCCGAGGAGCGCGCCGCCCGCCGCCGCCAGCTGGCCGGCCTCATCGCAGAGGAGCAGCGCGCCGCCGATGTCGAGCACCAGACCGACATCATCATGGCCGACCTTGAAAAGCGGACGGCGGGCCTCAAGGAGAGCATTGCCAAAAACGAAGCCGACCGCGCCGCGCTGAGTCAGGCCGAGGCCGACTTGCTGAAAACCGACCACCGCATTGAGCTGGCGGAGGGACTTTCTGCCGACTGCAGGCAGATTTTAAGCCAGCTGCAGGACGCCGACAAGGCCCGGCAGGACGCCGCAGACCGCCAGACCGCCTATGTGGCGGCGCAGGCCGCGCTGGACAAGGCCGAGGAGGAGTACAGCACGCTGCAGCGCCAGCTTAACGCAAACCGCGCCGGTCTGCTGGCCCGCGAGCTGGAAAAGGGCAAGCCCTGCCCGGTCTGCGGCTCGACCCGCCACCCCAAGATCGCGGCCCTGCCCAAGGACCACATCACCGAAAAGCAGCTGGAGGAGCGCGAGAAGGAGCTGACGGCCCAGCGCCGCACAACGGCCGCCGCCAGCCGCACCGCCGGTGACGCCGCTGCCCACGCGCATGAGCTGCGTGCGGCATTGCAGCGCAACGCAGATGGATTTTTCGCCCGCCGCGGGGACCGCTATACGGGCAAGCCCGCCGCCGAGCTGACACCGGACGAGCTGAAAGCCGCCCTGACCGCCCAGCAGGAGAGCTTGGCCGAGGGGCTGCGCGGCCTGCAGGCCGACCACCTGAAACTGAAGCAAAAGACCGACCGCGCCAAGAGCCTTGCCAAGCAGGCAGACATCCTGACCCGTCAGTTGGCTGAACTGGACAAGCAGCAGTTTGCCGCCACCCGCCGCGCCGCCAACGCCAAGGCAGGCCACGCCGCTGCCACGGCCCGCGTGCAGCAGATGCAGGAGACGATGCCCAAGCGGGATAACCCCGATGCGCTGGAGCGCCTGCAGGAGGCGCTGGCCCGGCTGCGCAGCGACCGCGCCGCCGCTATGGATGCCCGCGATGCGGCGGTCCACCGGCTGCACACCAACCGCGCCGCGCTGGATGCCCTGCACAAGGCCATGCGGGAGAGCGCCGCCGCCCGCGAGAAGCGTGCCATGTGGGACAACCTCTCCAAAACGATCAACGGCAACCTGACCGGTAAAATCAAGCTGCCGTTTGAACAGTATGTACAGGCGTTCTATTTTGACGGCGTGGTCGAGGCTGCCAACCTGCGCTTCACCCGCATGACGGACGGGCAGTACCGCCTGCTGCGCCGCCGGAGCGAGGCCGTCAGCGGCAAGACCGCGCTGGATCTCGATGTTTTTGACGCCTACACCGGCAAGACCCGCCCGGTGGGCAGCCTGTCGGGCGGTGAGAGCTTTATGGCCGCCCTGAGCCTTGCGCTGGGCATCAGCGATACGATCCAGCAGAACGCGGGCGGCGTGGTCATCGAAACGCTGTTTATTGACGAGGGCTTTGGCTCACTTGACGCCGACAGCCTTGAAAAGGCCGTTGATACGCTGGCCGGGCTGGCCGGGGGCGATAAGCTCATCGGCGTCATCTCCCATGTCGAGGCCCTGCAGGACCGCCTGACCCGCCAGATCCGCGTGACCAAGACACGGGCGGGCAGTAAGGCAGAAATTGAGATTTCGTAACCCCAAAGGCTTCTCCCCTTGGGGGAGAAGCTGCCGCCCGCAGGCGGCTGATGAGGGGAGAGCCTGCCGCAGCCAGCCGTAAAAGCGAGGGCACGGCAGACCCGTCCCTCATCCGCCCTCGGGCGGGGCCTCGGGCACCTTCCCCCACCAAGGGGGAAGGCTTTTCTGTTGGAAGGTAACCTATGACTGTAAAATCAACGCTGCAACAACAATTAGAAATACTCTCCGCTGCCCGCTACCCGCTTCACATGCCCGGCCACAAGCGCCGCACTTTGCCCGCACCGGGGCTTGGTTGCGCTGCGTGGGACATGACCGAAATTGACGGTGCGGACGACCTGCACGATGCGGACGGCATATTGGCCGTCGCCATGCAGCGCACCGCCGCCCTGTACGGCAGCCGCCGCTGCTGGTATCTGGTGGGGGGCAGCACGGTCGGCCTGCTGGCGGGCATCCGCGCGCTGGCACCCTTCGGCAGTGAGGTCATCGTGGCGCGCAACTGCCACAAGGCCGTCTACCACGCCCTTGAGCTGGGGCAGCTGACCGCCCATTACCTGACGCCGCCGGTCGATGCGGCGTTCGGCATCTACGGCAGCGTGCCGCCCGCCGCGGTGGCTACCGCGCTCGATGCGCACCCGCAGGCGCGCTGCGTCATCCTGACCAGCCCGACTTACGAGGGCGTTGTAAGCGATATAGCGTCCATTGCAAGGCTCTGCCATGCGCGCGGCGTGCCGCTGCTTGTCGATGAAGCGCACGGTGCGCATTATCTGCCGTTTGCCGCGCAGTATGGCTGGCAGGGCGGCGCGGTCGCAGCGGGGGCCGACCTTGTTGTGCAAAGCGCCCACAAAACACTGCCCAGCCTGACCCAGACCGCCCTTTTGCAGCTGAACGGCAGCCTTGCGGACCCCGCCGAGATCGAGCGCCAGCTTGATGTGTTTGAGACAAGCTCACCCAGCTACCCGCTGCTTGTCAGTCTGGACGGCTGCACCGGCTGGCTGGCGCAGCAGGGGTGCGCGGCCTTTGCCGCATGGCGCGCCCGGCTGGACCGCTTTGACGCTGCAGCGAAAAAGCTGCAGAACACGCGCATCCTGTGCTGCGGCGCGGACGCGCCCCACCCGGACTTTTTTGCGCACGATGCCGGCAAGCTGCTGCTGCAGATCGGCGCGGCGGGCGCGGCTTATTTGCGGGAAAACGGCTTTGAGCCGGAGATGGTCTGCGGCCCCAATGTGCTGGCGATGACAAGCCCCTGCGATGCAGAGGACGCGCTGGACCGGCTGGCCGATGTGCTGGCCGCGTGGGACAAGACCGCTGCGCCGCCCGCCGCTGCGCCGCATATCCTGCCCGCGCCCGGCGCGGTGCGCTGCACGATCGGCGCGGCACTGCTGCGCCCGTCCCGCATTGTGCCGATGCAGAGCGCCGTAGGGCAGACCGCCGCCGAGTACCTCTGGGCCTACCCGCCCGGCGTGCCGCTGATCGCCCCCGGCGAGGAGGTGACAGTAGCGCTGGCCGCCGCGTGTGAGGAACTGGAAAAGGCCGGGACAAGGATCAAGCATATTGGGGGAAGCGGGCCGGATAAGATTTCGGTGCTTTGAAGGCCGCAGAGTCCCTCAGGCCTCGCAGGCTCGGCCAGCTCCCCACATTGTGGGGAGCCTTTTGCGCGGGCGGAGCCCGCGAGAAAAGCCTCCCCTTATAGGGGAGGTGGCCGAGCGAAGCAAGGCCGGAGGGGCTTTGCCGCTGCCGCTTTGCCTTGATTGCCCCCTTGACACCCCCGCCAAAACCGTGTATAATAGTAATAATTCTAAAATGTATAAAGGGGTGACTGTTTTATGAAGCACATCCAGACTCTCGAGACCCGCGATATGGCGAAGAGCCTGCTGAACGGCGGCTGCGGCGAGTGCCAGACTTCCTGCCAGAGCGCCTGCAAGACCAGCTGCGGCATTGCCAACCAGCCTTGCGAGAAGACCGACAAGTAATTTTTGCTGGCTTTGATGCCGGGATGCCGTGTGGCAGCCCGGCATTTTCTATGATACAAAGGGTGCGGCGGGCGCATATAGAATGCGCCCCTACAAGGGGAATGCCGTATGGGCGGATTCCATATCCGCCCGTGGCCGTCCGCCGCATTGCACTATAACAAAACGGAGAAAACCATGATCCATCAATACAAACTCAGCGGTTACAATATCGTACTGGATGTCTACAGCGGCAGCGTACACGCCGTGGACGATGTCGCGTATGACGCCATCGCCCTGATCGACCAAGGCAGCAGCCGGGAGCAGGCTGCTGCAGCCCTCGCCAAAAAATATGCTGACCGCGCCGATGTGACCGCCGCCGACATCAATGATGTGCTGGATGACATTGACGAGCTGACCGCCGCCGGCCAGCTGTTTGCGCCCGATGCCTACGCTGACCACGCCTTTGACTTTAAAAACCGTTCCAATGTGGTCAAGGCGCTCTGCCTGCATGTGGCCCACACCTGCAACCTGAACTGCAGCTACTGCTTTGCCGCGCAGGGCAAGTTCCACGGCGAGGCCGGCCTGATGAGCTTTGAGACCGGCAAGCGCGCGCTGGATTTCCTCATCGAAAACTCCGGCACCCGCCGCAATCTGGAGGTCGATTTCTTCGGCGGTGAGCCGCTGATGAACTTCGAGGTCTGCAAGCAGCTGGTTGCCTATGCGCGCAGCATCGAGGGAAAGTATAACAAGAACTTCCGCTTTACGATGACGACCAACGGCATCGGCATCACGGACGAGGTCATCGACTGGTGCAACAAGGAATGTCATAATGTTGTGCTTTCGCTGGACGGCCGCAAGGAGGTCAACGACCGCTTCCGCGTGGATCTGGCTGGTAACGGCAGCTATGACCGCATCGTGCCCAAGTTCCAGAAGCTGGTCAAGGCGCGCGGCGGCAAGGGCTACTATATGCGCGGCACCTTTACGCATCACAATGTTGATTTTACCAAGGACCTGTTCCACATGGCGGACGACCTCGGCTTCAGCGAGCTGTCGATGGAGCCTGTTGTGGCGCCGCCCGACTCCCCCGAGGCGCTGACCGAGGAGGATCTGCCCAAGCTGTTTGACCAGTATGAGCTGCTGGCCAACGACATGCTGCGCCGCCAGAAGGCCGGCAAGCCGATCACCTTCTACCATTACATTCTGGATCTGAAGCACGGCCCCTGCATCTACAAGCGCATCTCGGGCTGCGGCTCCGGCACGGAGTATATGGCCGTGACCCCGTGGGGTGATCTTTACCCCTGCCACCAGTTTGTGGGCGACCCGAATTACAAGCTGGGCAATGTCTGGGACGGCGTGACCAACACCGCCCTGCGCGATGAGTTCAAGCTCTGCAACGTCTACGCCCGCCCCGACTGCAAGGATTGCTGGGCGCGGCTCTACTGCGCGGGCGGCTGCGCGGCCAACGCGCTGCACGCCACCGGCGACATCCACGGCACCTATGAGTACGGCTGCAAGGTGTTCCGCAAGCGGATGGAGTGCGCCCTGATGATGCAGGTCGCACAGCGCCTTGACCCCGCGCTGGCCAAGAACGCCGTGCAGTTCGAGAGCGACTGCGATGGCTGCGGCGAGACCGACTCCGGCTGCGATAACTAAACGATAACTAAACAAAAAAACGGCAGATGCCCGGCGGGGCATCTGCCGTTATTGTTTCCCGGGGAAAGCAGCGCGGTGCCGCCCGGAGAATACTTATCTTGCGAGGGGGGCGCACTTGGCCTGCAGCCAGGCCTTCTCGTCCTCATTCAGGCGGGGGCTGAGCATCTCATAGACATGGGCGTGGTAGTCGTTCAGCCAGTTGAGCTGGTCGCGGCTCAGCTCGTCCACAAGGACCGGCTCGGTCGAGATGGGCACCAGCGTCAGCGGGGCAAAGCCCAGCCAGTGGCCGTACTGGTTCTCGCCCATATCCACGCACTCCAGCTCGTTCTCGATGCGGATGCCGACCTCGTCAGTCTCATAGATGCCCGGCTCATCGGTAATCGTCATGCCGGGCTTAAAAATCACGGGGTTGTTCGGGCGCAGGCTCTGGGGCCCCTCATGCACGCCGGAGATGAAGCCGACGCCGTGGCCGGTGCCGCAGCGGTAGTTGATTTTGTGCGCCCAGACCGGGCCGCGGGCAAAGGTGTCCAGCGCAAAGCCGGTGCAGTAGTCCAGAAAAACGGCGCGGGCCATGTCGATGTGGCTCTGCAGCACCCAAGTGTAATAGCGGCGCTCGTTGTCGGTCAGCGGGCCGACCGGGTAGGTGCGGGTGATGTCGGTGGTGCCGCAGTCGTACTGGCCGCCGTTGTCCACCAGCAGGAAGCCGTGCGGCTCGATGACGCTGTTGACCTCGCCCTCGGCGTGGTAGTGCATCATGGCGGCGTTCGCGCCGTAGGCTGCAATGGTCGAGAAGCTGTCCTCAAAGTAGCCGGGCTGCTCGGCGCGGCGCTTCTGCAGCATCGTGTCGATGTCGATCTCGGTCAGGGTCTTGCCCTCGGCCAGTGCCTTTTCCAAATCCATCTGGAACCGCACCACAGCCACGCCGTCACGGATGTGGCACTCGCGGAGGTTCTTCAGCTCGGTCTCGTTCTTGATGCCCTTCAGGGCGAAGATCGGGTCTGCGCCGGCCACCGTCTTATGGGCGGTCAGTGCCTCGTACAGGGCAAAATTGGTCGCCTTTTCGTCAACAAGGAACACTTCCTCAGCGGGCAGGGCGTGGACGGCGTCGATCAGTTCATTGTAGCCGCGCAGCGTCACGCCGCTCTCGGCCAGCGTGGCGGCATCGGCGTCAGACAGGCGGCCCGGCGCAATAAACAGCGTGCAGGCGTCCATCGTGACCAGCGCGTAGGCAACGGCCAGCGGGGTGCAGGGCAGGTCGCGGGCGCGCAGATTCAGCAGCCAGCCCACGCAGTCCAGACCGGTCACGGCCAGCGCGGTGGCACCGGCCTTCTGCAGTGCGGCGCGCACCAGAGCGATGCGGTCGGCGGCGGTCGCACCGGTCTGGGCGGGGGTCAGCAGGTTGCAGGGGGTGTCGGGCAGGGCGGGGCGCTCACCCGTGGCGTCCCAGATGGGGGAGGCTACATCAAGGCTCTTGAGCGCGGCACCCTTTTTTGCCAGCGCGTCACGGTATTCCTCGGCGATCGTGGCGGGCACGCAGCTGCCGTCCAGCAGCAGTGTCTCGCCCTGTGCAAAGTGGCTCTCCAGATACTCGGCCACGGTCGGCACGCCCGCAGAGCCTGCGTGCATGCACTCGATCTCGCTGCCGGCCAGCTGGCGGTCGGCCTGCACATAGAAGCGGCCGTCACACCACAGGGCGCTGCGGTCTTGAGTCACAACGAGGGTCGAATTCTCCCCGATAAAGCCGGAAAACCACGGCAGAGCGTTGTAATAGCCGGGCAGATACTCACTGCAGTGGGGGTCGCTGGTCATAATCAGCACGCCATCGGCCCCGGCTGCCTTCGCGGCAGCGCGCAGCGCGGCGATTTTTTCATTGGTAGTCAAAATGGATCGCTCCTTTTTGTAAGAAAATTCTGGGTTAAATATATCATACCACCTTTGGGGAAAATATTAAATAGCAAATTTGGCAGAGCTGTAAGGGCCGGGCGTGGCGGCAGGCAGCCGTTTGCGGGCAAGCCTCCGTAGGGGGCGGCGTCCCCGACGCCCCGCCATGCAGAAGATGGTTTGCGAGCAATGCGTAGGGGAGGGATTTATCCCTCCCGGGGTGTTTGCGGCGGCGCAGGGTTCCCGGGCGGCATGTATGCCGCCCCTACGGGCCAACCCGCTAACGTCTGCCTACCCGGCGGAGCGGTCAAGACCGCTCCCTAGAAAGCACCCGTGAACGATAGCCCGTAGGGAGGGGTCTTGACCCCTCCGAGGCAGTGTCCCATTAACGCCAGCCCGCGGGACACCCCCCGGGCCGGACGCTTGGCGGCGCACAACGAGCGCCGCCAGCCAGCAAAGCTGGCCCGCTCGTGCGGTTGTTTGCCCCGCGGGGGCAAACATTGTTCGCTCCCCGGTTTCGCTCCGCTCAACCGTGGCCCCACGCTCACAACCCCGCAGTGTCCGGCCCCTACGGGGAGGCGGTAATCCAATAAATTTTGCAAAAAATTCAAAAATTACGGCGCAAAAAGGCGCAAAACCCCTTGACTCGTTTGTTATAATAGTATTAGCAGTTAGTCTTTTAGATTGCCAAAATCATAAACATCCGAATAGAGGTACCCAATTATGGCTGAAAACAAAACCAAGATCGACATTTTCTCCGGCTTTCTCGGTGCCGGCAAAACCACCCTTATCAAAAAGCTCATCAAGGAAGCCTTTGCGGGCGAAAAGATCGTCCTGATCGAGAACGAATTCGGTGAGATCGGCATTGACGGCGGTTTTATGCGCGAGGCCGGTATTCAGGTCAACGAGCTGAACTCCGGCTGCATCTGCTGCAGTCTGGTCGGCGATTTCCGCGAGGCGCTGAAAAAGGTCGTTGAGACCTACCACCCCGACCGCATCCTCATCGAGCCGTCCGGCGTCGGCAAGCTGAGCGATGTCACCCGCGCGGTCGAGGGCGTGGCCGAGACCCTGCCGGTGCTGCTGAACAGCTTTGTCACCGTGGCCGATGTCAACAAGGTCAAAATGTATATGAAGAACTTCGGCGAGTTCTATGACGATCAGGTCAGCCATGCGTCCTGCATCATCCTGAGCCGCACCGGCAACGCCGGCGAGGATAAGGTCGCGGCCGCCGTTGCCCTGCTGGCAGAGAAGAACCCCACCGCCACCATCGTCACCACCGACTGGACCGCCCTGACCGGCGCCCAGATTGTCTCTGTCATGGACGGCAAGCGCGACCTTGTGGCCGAGCTGCTGAACGAGGCCCGTGCCGCCAACGAGGCACACGCCGGTGAGGAGGAGCATCACCACCACCATCATCACCATGATGAGGACGAGCATGACCACGAGCATTGCTGCCATCACGATCATGACGAGGATGAGCACGACCATGAGCATTGCTGCCATCATGACCATGACGAGGATGACCACGACCATGAGCACTGCTGCCATCACGACCATGACGAGGATGACCACGATCATGAGCATTGCTGCCATCATGACCATGACGAGCATGACCACCATCATGAGCATCACTACGATGAGCATGGCGTCTGCAGCTGCGGCCACCACCACGACCACGATGCCGATGAGGTGTTCACCAGCTGGGGCAAGGAGACGGCCCACAAGTACAGCCGCGAGGATCTCGACAAGGCGCTGCACGCGCTGGACGAGGGCGCTTACGGCATGATCCTGCGCGCCAAGGGCATCGTGGACGGCGGCGACACCTGGTATGAGTTCGATATGGTTCCCGGCGAGCATGAGATCCGCACCTGCGGCCCCGATGTCACCGGCAAGCTCTGTGTGATCGGCTCCCAGCTCAAGGAGCATGAGATCGCCGAGCTGTTCCATGTTTGATTTTGCGATGCCTTCCCTCTTGGGGGAAGGTGCCTGAGGCTCCGCCCGAAGGCGGATGAGGGGCGAGCCTGCCGCAACAGCCCACGAATGACAGGCCGCGATTAGCTCTCCCCTCATCAGTCCGCTTCGCGGACAGCTTCTCCCTCAGGGGAGAAGCCTTTGACTGCTACTAACCGAAAGGACACCCCTATGCCTAAACAAATCCCCGTATACCTTTTTGTCGGCCAGCTGGAGAGCGGCAAGACAAAATTCATTCAGGAAACGATGGAGGACCCCAACTTCGACTCCGGCGACAAGACGCTGCTGCTGGTCTGCGAGGAGGGCGAGATCGAGTATGATCCCAAAAAGTTTGCCTTCGGCGGCGTGCATGTTGCCCAGATCGAGGACAAGAGCGAGCTGACGCAGGAAAACCTGACCGCGCTGGAGAAAAAGTCCGGCTGCGGCCGCGTCATCATCGAGTACAACGGCATGTGGCTTGTGCAGGAATTGTACGACGCCCTGCCGGACAACTGGCTCGTCTACCAGTGTCTGGCCACGGCGGACGGCACGACCATCAAGACCTATGCGGGCGATAACGCCATGCGCGGTCTGCTGTTGGATAAGATTCGCGGCAGCGAGCTGCTGGTCGTCAACCGTGCCGAGGCTGTCAACGATGATGAGAGCCGCCAGCTGATCCACAAGCTGGTTCGTCAGGCCAGCCGCCGCTGCGACATTGCCTATGAGTTCAAGGATGGCAGCGTTGCCTACGATGACATCCCCGACCCGCTGCCCTTTGATGTGGACGCCCCCGTTATTGAGATACCGGAGGAGTTCTTCGGCGTCTGGTACATGGACTGCATGGACGATCCGAAGAAATATGACGGCAAGACGGTGAAATATCTGGCGCAGGTCTGCCAGACCCAGCAGGCCGGAAAAGGCTCGTTCGTGCCCGGCCGCTTTGCCATGACCTGCTGCGTGCAGGATATCCAGTTTGTCGGCATGCCCTGCCGCTATGACGATTACAAGAGTCTGGAGCAGCGCAGCTGGATCAACATTACCGCCAAGGTCAATGTAAAATACCACCCCATCTACAAGGGTCAGACTCCGGACTCCACCGGCCCGGTCCTGACCGCGATTTCTGTGGAGCCCGGCGAGAAGCCCGCACAGGATGTCGTGATGTTCAGCTGAAATAAGCATAAAAAGCACCTGCCTTCGTCAGAAAGCAGGTGTTTTTTTATTTGCAGAGTTAAAGGCTTCCCCCTCGGGGGAAGCTGTCCGCGAAGCGGACTGATGAGGGGAGGCTTTGCGGCGGCAGCTCTTTTATGGGATGCCTCGGCAAACGCGCCCCTCATCCGGCCTTGCTTCGCGCGGCCACCTTCCCCCTCGGGGGAAGGCTTTATCCTCTCGTTCCCTCAATCTTGGAATCCGTGCTCCACCCCTGCAGATCGGTCGGGGTCAGGCTCTTCATCCAGCCTTCGCGCTCGTCCTCCCACTGGTCCCAAGCGGCCTGACTGCGGATGGCCGTGCCGCTCTCAAAGGAATCGTCCCACGGGTTGGCGGGGTCCGGGTCGGTGGGGTCCCAGCCGCGCTTTTCGGTGTCGGCGGGGTCGGTGTAGATCGTGCCGGGCTTGCCCATCGGGCCGGGGTTCTCCTTGTCGTTGTAGATCACGACCGGCGTGCCCAGCGGGCAGTTGTCGTAGATCCACTTTACATCTACGACCGCCAGCCGGATGCAGCCGAGGCTGGCGATCGTGCCCAGCTTGTTGAACTCGTCATACTCCACATCGTCCTTGTGCTGGCTGTAGTAGGGTACGCTGTGGAACAGGTAGCTGCTGTAGATGCGGGTCGCATACTGGCCGTAGCTCGGGCCCATCAGCAGCCGCCAGCTGTAGTCCACAGGGGTGGAAAAATAGCCGGTCGGGGTGTCCGCGCCGCCGCTGCAGACCATGGCCATAAAGGGCACGGCGTAGCGGCCGGTGGCCGCGTCCACGGTGTAGACGGTGACGGTCCCGCCCGCGTTGTTGACGGCCAGCAGGTAGGGGTAACCCTCCTTGGCGGTCAGGGTCATGCCGTAGGAGGCAAACTGTTTTTCCAGCGCAGTCAGCACCTTTTCGGCGTTGTCGTCCCAGACGGCGGGGTCTTCGATCACCGGTGCGGTGCGGGTCGCGTTGTCATGGGCAGTTGCCATGGCGGGCACCATGGTCGGCTCCGGCGTGGCGGTCGGGGCGGGGGCGGCGCTGCTCTCCGGCGTGGCGGTGGGCAGGGGGCTTTGCAGCGGGGTTTCGTCCTTGGGGGCGTTGGGCATCTGCACACAGGCGCACAGCAGGCTCAGGCAGAGAAGCAGCGGCAGGATACGGCGTAGGTTCGACATAAAGGCTCCTTATTGCTTGGTGACGCCGTACTCCGCAGCCACAAACCGCTCCAGCGCAGCAAAGCTGCGGCGGACCTTTTCGGTCCCGATGCAGTAGGCCATGCGGAAGTAGCCCGGGCAGCCGAAGCTGTCACCGGGGACAAGCGCCAGATCGTATTTCTGCGCCTTGCGGCAGAACGCCTTGGCGTCCTCCTCAAGCGCTTTGGGGAAGATGTAGAAGGTGCCGTCCGGCTTGACAACGGTAAAGCCGAGCGCGCACAGCTCGTCATAGAGCAGGTTCATGTTCGTCTCATAGACAGACAGGTCGCTTGTCACCGCAAGGCAGCGCTCCACCGCCATCTGGATCAGGGAGGACGGGCAGTTGTGGCCGGTCCCGCGGGAGATCTGCCCGCACATCGGCACGATAGCGGCGGCGTCCTCGCACCGGGGGTTGGCGGCCAGATAGCCGATGCGCTCACCCGGGACGCTCAGGCTCTTGGAGAAAGAATAGCAGGTGAGCGTATCATCGTAGAATTTAGCGGGGTAAGGGATCGCGGTGCCGCCGAACGCGATCTCGCGGTACGGCTCATCGGAGATCAGGAAGATGTGGTGGCCGAATCGGGCGGACGCCTCAACAAGGAAATCCGCAAGCTGCTGCAGCGTTTCGGCGCTGTAGGCGGTGCCGCTGGGGTTGTTGGGGCTGTTGATGAGGACGGCGGCGGTGTTCTCGTCCACCAGCGGCGCAAAGGCGGCAAAGTCGATCTGGAAATCCGCACAGCGGGGCGGTGTGACGCGCAGCGTCAGGCCCGCGCCCTCAACATAGGGCTTATATTCGGGGAAGAACGGCGCAAAGGTCACGATGTTCTGCCCGGGCACGGCCACGCAGCGCAGGGCATGGGCCAGCGCGCCGGCCGCACCGCTCGTCATAAAGATGTGGTCGGCGGTGTAGTCCATGCCGAAGCGTTGGTTCAGGCTCTCGGCCACGGCCTTGCGGGCGGAGGGCAGCGTCAGGGTCGGTGTGTAGCCGTGCAGCGTGACGGGGTCGGTGCTTTGCAGCAAATTCTCGCACGCGGCGGTGAACTGCGGCGGGCAGGGCACCGAGGGATTGCCCAGCGAGTAGTCAAATACATTTTCGTAGCCGATCTGTGCGCCGCGCGCAGTGCTCCACTCAGAAATCTGCCGAATGACAGACTTGGCACCCAGCATATCTTTATAGTGCTGTGCAATCATAATAACAGCTCCTTTGCAAAATGTTTGTCGAGATGCGGGAGGGGGAACGGCAGTCCCTACTGGGCACTTTTCCGCTGCCGCAAACGGCCGCGGCGGCCAGAGGACTGGCCGCCCTACATGTGACACGGGAAAGGCTGCTCCCCTGCGGGGCGTCGAGGACGCCGCCCCCTACAATTCTTGCCGTAAACCTTCCGGCCACCCTGTAGGGGCCGGGCATGCCCGGCCCGCAACTTACCGACAAATCCCTTTTACGGTCAATCCGTAGGGGAGGGATTCATCCCTCCCGGGCACCCTCACCCCAAAATTACCTTTTCCAGTGCGGCGGCGTCCTCGGCAAGGTATTCGGCCCCGGCGGCGGTCAGTTCCTCCCGGGTGCGGAAGCCCCACAGCACGCCGCAGCAGGGCAGGCCGGCGTTGTGCGCGGTGTCGGCATCGACATTGCTGTCGCCGACATACAGTACGCTGCCGTCCGGCGTTACGCCAAGGCTTGCCATCAGCGCGCGGGTGCCCTCGGGCGCGGGCTTGGTCGGTACATCGGGCAGCGCGCCGCGCACGATCTCAAACAGCTCGGCGTCAAAGTAGCGGGCCACCACGGCGCGGGCAAACTCGTCCGCCTTGTTGGAAAATACCGCCATCTTCACCCCGGCGGCCTTCAGGCGCGCCAGCAGCTCCGGTATGCCGGGGTAGGGCGCCGTCTTGTCGTGCATGTGCGCGCCGTACACCCGGTCAAACTCGGCCAGTGTGGCGGCCAGATGCGCGGGGCTGCGGCAGTCCGCAGGGCTGAAGCGCTCCACCAGCTTGGGGATGCCGTTGCCCACAAAATAGCGGTACTGCGCAGTATCGTGCTGGGGCCAGCCGTGGGCGGCGCAGACGCGGTTGGCGGAGTCCGCCAGATCGTCGATCGTGTTCAGCAGGGTTCCATCAAGGTCAAACAGTACGGTTTTATACATTCCTCAAAACCTCTTTGCACAAGAAATCACTCTTATTATAGTGTCATTTGACGAAAACGGCAAGACGCCCGCGCGGTTTACCGTGAAAAAAATGTAAATTCTTAAAAAACTGTTCCTATTTTGCCGAAATATGGTATGATATAAGGTAGCATTGCAAGGAGGGTTTGTTGAATGGAATTGTTTTTTGACATGCTGCGCTCGATCGTCTACGGCGTGATCGAGGGCATTACCGAATGGCTGCCCATCTCCAGCACCGGCCACATGATCCTGGCCGAGCAGGTGCTGAAATTCAGCCTGAGCGCCGAGTTTATGGAGATGTTCCGCGTTGTCATCCAGCTGGGTGCGATCCTCGCGGTCGTGGTGCTTTACTTCAAAAAGCTGTGGCCCTTCTGCGGCGATAACGGCCGCGACTCCGGTCTGGCCAAGCACATCCGCTGGCCGGTCATGCGGCTGTGGGGCAAGATCATCGTGGCCTGCCTGCCCGCCGCCGTGCTGGGCCTGCTGCTGGATGACTGGATGGACGCACACCTCTACAACAGCGTGGTCGTTGCGATCATGCTGATCGTCTACGGCATTGCGTTCATTCTGATCGAGCGCCGCCCCCGCGTGCCTACCACCACCAAGCTGAGCCGCATTACCTATAAGCAGGCAATCATTGTGGGCGCATGGCAGGTGCTGGCGCTGATCCCCGGCACCTCCCGCAGCGGCGCGACCATCATCGGCGGCCTGCTCTGCGGCATGAGCCGCGCCTGCGCGTCCCAGTTCACCTTCTTTTTGGCCATCCCGGTCATGGCGGGCGCCTCCGGCCTCAAGCTGGTCAAGTTCCTTGCCAAGGGCGGCGTCTTTACGCTCGGTGAGGTCGGCACGCTGCTGGTGGGCTGCATTGTGGCGTTTGTCGTCTCGATCCTTGCGATCCGCTTCCTGATGGATTATGTCAAAAAGCACACCTTCACAGTGTTCGGCTGGTACCGCATCGCGCTCGGCATCCTTGTGCTGGGCATCTGGGCGCTGCAGAGCTTCGTGCTGGCGTAAAATACACAATAGAAAATCCGCTGCTTCCCCATGCCGGGGGAGCAGCGGATTTTTTGTGGCGGTTGCGCGGTAGGGGCCGGACATGTCCGGCCCCTACAACTCTATGGATTTTTCGGGAAGGTCACCCGTATGGTCGTCCCGGTGCCGACCTGACTCTGCAGGTCGATGCGCGCATCGTGCAAAAGGGCAATGTGCTTGACGATCGCAAGGCCCAGACCGGTGCCGCCGGTCGCCTTGGAGCGGCTCTTGTCCACGCGGTAGAACCGCTCAAACACGCGGGTCTGGCTGTCCTGCGGGATGCCGATGCCGTTGTCCTCGACCTCAAAGTAGGGGCAGCCGTCACTGCCCACGCCGCAGCGCAGCTCTACATGGCCGCCCGGGCGGTTGTAGCGTATGGCGTTGTCGCACAGGTTTTGGGTCAGCTCGCTCAGCTGGTCGCGGCAGCCCTGCACGGTGGCGGGCCGGGCGTCATACTGCAGCGTCACATAGGCGCGGCGGGCGTTGACCGTCATGTTCTGGGCGGTCTCCTTGACAAGGGCGGCCAGATCCACCGGCACGGCCTCGGCCGCCGCCTCGCGGCTGTGGCTGGCCTGATTGCTGTCCAGCTCGCTCAGCTGCAGAATGTCGCTGACAAGCGCAATCATCCGCTGTGCCTCCTTGTGGATGCGGGCTGCAAAGGTCGGGATGTCCTCAGGCTTGGCCATGCCGGTCTCAATCAGCTCCGCATAGCCGGAGATGCTCGTCAGCGGGGTTTTCAGCTCGTGGCTGACATTGGCGGTGAACTCGCGGCGCATCGTCTCGTTGTCCTCGCGCAGCTTGCGGTCGGTCTGGATCGTCCGTGCCAGCGGGATCAGCTCCTCATAGGGGACATCGGCCTCAATCGTGTTTAGATGCTCGGCCAGATGGTTGATGGGCTGCACCATGCGGCGGGTCAGCCACCAGCTGAACAGCGTGGCCGCCAGCAGGATCAGCACGACCGCCGCGCAGAGCAGCGGCAGCGTGTCAGCGCTCAGGCCCCAGATGTTTGCAATGTCCTCGCCCACGCGCAGCACCTGCGTCCCCTCCGGTGTGTCGATGCGCAGCGCGTAGTAGTGGGTCTCGGTCTGCATCGTCTCGCTCTCGCGGGTCACGCTGGCGCTGCCCTTCTCCATCGCCTGGCGGAACTCCGGCCGGTCGGCGTGGTTGGGCAGGTTGGAGTCCATGACGGCATGGAGCGTATTGGTACTATCGTAGACAAGCGCCGAGGTCTTGCTGTCAAAAAGCACGGTGCCGTCCGCATCGATCAGCGTAAGGCGCAGGGTGCGGGCGCTCTCCTCCGGCAGCATGGCTGCAAAGGACATGGCATCGTGGGTGTCCTGCGCCTTGTAGGCGGCGGCGTATCCGTCGCAGATCTGGGCAATGTAGCTGTCCACCCGCTCCACATAGCTGCGCTGAAACAGCAGCGTGGCGGCGGTCAGCATCGCCAGCACGCAGAGCACGCCGGTCAGGATCAGGCCGCGGCGATAGCGGCGGGTCATGCTCAGCGGCTGCTTTTGGGTGTTTTCGTCAGTCATCGCTGCCCTCCGTGCTGAGCTTGTAGCCCACCTTGCGCACGGTGCGGATGGCCTCACCCGCCGCGTCCAGCTTCTGGCGCAGGGTGCGCACATGCATGTCGATCGTGCGGGACTCTAGCAGATCATCGGTGTCCCAGACCTCCTTCATGATCCGCTCGCGGGCCAGCACCTCCTCGGGATGCTCCAAAAACAGATGCAGCAGCGAGTATTCCTTGTAGGTCAGCTCAACGGGTGTGCCGCCCACACGGACCGTGCGGGCCACATCGTCCAGCACGATCTCACCGAAATGCAGGGTGGACGCAGCCGGCGCGGGGGCGGCTGCCGCAGCGCGGCGCAGCACGGCACGCACGCGGGAGATGAACTCCATGATGCCGAACGGCTTGCAGAGGTAGTCGTCCGCGCCGTGGTCCAGCCCCTTGACGACATCAATTTCGCTGGTCTTGGCTGTGACCATAATGACCGGCAGGTGTGCGCAGGCGGGGTCGGCGCGCAGCTTGTTCAGGATCTGGTAGCCGTCCTCATCGGGCAGCATCACATCCAGAATGACAAGCTCGGGCCGGGTTTCGCGCACGGCAGCCCAGAAGCTGGCGGCGTCCTCGCAGCCGCGGGCGTCATAGCCGTTGGACTGCAGCGCGTATTGCTCCAGCTCACGGATGCTGGAGTCGTCTTCGACGATGTAGATCATAGTAAATACCCCTTACTATAAACGTAGGGGCCGGGCATGCCCGGCCCGCGGCTTTGCGTGGCCGTCCGATAACGGGCGGCTGCTTTTCTGTTGCGGGCGGGGCATGCCCCGCCCCTACAAAAAGGCTTCCCCTCGGGGCTGCGCCCGCAGGCGCGTGTCGGAGCGCAACCGCCGCAGGCGGCTCTTAGCGCGGAGACTGAAGCTGTCCGCGAAGCGGACTGATGAGGGGCGGGGTTCCCAATACAGCCCGGTAACGGGATGGCGAGGCAAGGCTGCCCCTCATCCGGCCTCGGTCGGAGCCTCGGCCACCTTCCCCCATAGGGGAAGGCGCGTAATTTTTAGTTTTCAGCCGGATTTTCAGCAGGCTCGGAATACGCCTCCGGTGGGAAGGTGTAGCGGCCGCGGTATTTCTCGTACCGGCGCTCAAATTTGACATCATCACCGTGCTTGACGGTGTTGAGGTATTCGTGGGTGTCAAACTTATCGGCGGCGACCTCGATCATCGCAACGGCAATGTTCGAGCAGTGGTCGGCGATGCGCTCATAGTTGGTCAGCAGATCGTCCAGCACAAAGCCGTACTCGATCGTGCAGGCACCGGCCTGCAGGCGGGCGATATGGCGGCTCTTGACCTCGCGCACAAGACCGTCCACGACCTGCTCCAGCGGCTCGATCTTTTTGGCGGCGTAGGTGTCGCCCTTCTGGAAGGCATCGACCGTGCGGTTCACGATGTCCTGCACGGCAGCCTCAAGCACGCTCAGGTCGCCAAGGGCCTCGTCACTGAATTTGATCGACTTGTCGCGGATCTCCTCGGCCGTCTTGATCAGGTTGACGGCATGGTCGGAGACGCGCTCAAAATCGCCGATCGTGTGCAGCAGCGTGTTGACGGTGCGGTTGTCGTCCACCGAGAGATGCTTGGCGCTCAGCTTGACAAGGTAGGTGCCCAGCACGTCCTCATAATGGTCAACGGCGTCCTCTTTGCGCAGGACTTCGTCCGCAATGGCATCGTTCCAGACGCGGGTGGTGGACATGGCCTGCAAAAGCGCGGTGCGGCAGATCTCGGCCATATCGCTGCCGGTCAGCATGGCGCGGCCCACGGCCACGGACGGGGTGGTGAGCAGACGGTCGTCCAGCAGGGTGTTCTCCTGCTTGGTGTCGGCGGGGGAATCGGGCACGGTCAGGATGGCCAGCTTCTCCAGCACACGGTTGAACGGCAGCAGGATCGCGGTCGTCACGACATTAAAGACCGTGTGGACGATGGCAATGCCGAAGGTGTTGGCCGTGTCGGCAAAGAAGCTGAACCCGATCAGCGCGTTCAGGCCGTAGAACCCGCACAGGAAGATGATGGTGCCGATCAGGTTGAAATACAGATGGACAAAGGCGGTGCGCTTGGCGTTCTTGTTGGCACCGGCGGAGGAGATCAGCGCCGTGACGGTGGTGCCGATGTTCTGGCCCATGATGATGGGCACGGCAGCGGAGTAGGTGACCGCGCCGGTGCTGGTCAGGGCCTGCAGGATACCGACGGACGCCGACGAGGACTGTAAAACAGCCGTCAGCACCGCGCCCGCAATGACACCGAGAATCGGGTTTTTGAAGCTGAGGAACAGATCCATGAACCACGGCTCGTCGGCCAGCGGGGACATGGCATGGGACATCGTGTTCATGCCGGCCATCAAAATGGCGAAGCCCAGCATAATTTTACCAACGCCGCGCTTGCGGTCCTTGCCGATCATATACATCCAGATGCCGATAAAGCCGAGGATCGGGCTCCAGGCATTGGGGTTCATCATCTGGGTGATGAAGCTGTCACCCTCGAGGCCGGACAGCGACAGCAGCCAGCCGGTGACGGTGGTGCCGACATTCGCGCCCATGATCACGCTGATGGCCTGATGCAGCTCCATCAGACCCGAGTTGACGAAGCCGACCGCCATAACGGTGGTGGCACCGCTGGACTGAATGACGGCGGTGACGGCCATGCCGAGCAGCAGGCCGCGGATGGGGCTGCTGGTCATGGTGGACAGAATGCCCTGCAGCTTACTGCCGGCTGTCTGCTCCAGCGCTTTACCCATCAGGTCCATGCCATACAGGAACATGGCAATGCCACCCATCAGGGTGAACACATTAAAAATGGTCATCCGGTGTTACACATCCATTCTCTGTTTTGTTTTCACTATACCGCTTTCTATTATAATGTATGCGCACAAAGCACACCACCACGGCAAAGTAAATGTTATGTAAAATTTGTGTAAAGCCGCAGGAGAGAGGCAGTCCCCCGGGAGGTTGTTCTTTCTTTTGGCAGCAAAAGAAAGAACCAAAGAAAACTGCCGCTGTTTCGACGCAGCGGACCCGCGACCTAGGGGCTGCACGCCCCTAGGAACCCCAAAGAGGAAGTCGGAAGATTCGGCGGCTAAACGGACGCAGTATTACTGTCCGTTCTTAACGCCGCCGAACCTTCCTCCACTTTAAATTCGGGTGTTGCGGGGTTGCGAGCGGGCCAGCTTTGCTGGCTGGCGGCGCTCGTTGCGCGCCGCCAAGCGCCCCGAACCCCCGTTGCCGGAAACAGCAGTCCGTAGGGGCCGGGCATGCCCGGCCCGCAGCCTTGCGTCAGCTCCCGGTTTCGCTTTGTGCCC
>ENA-OQKH01000325-OQKH01000325.1-human-gut-metagenome-genome-assembly--contig:-NODE-325-length-38290-cov-6.533510_pt1 | contig 38290 bp, 37 predicted proteins | sample MGYA00242645_ERZ504791 | MGnify/ENA primary metagenome ERZ504791 (study PRJEB26092, sample SAMD00036388) | human gut metagenome | host: Homo sapiens | study: EMG produced TPA metagenomics assembly of... | reverse complement strand
CCCGCCCTTTTACGCCATATTACGCCTCAGGCGTCTAGTAGGAAGTTGACCGGCCTGCCAAGGGCTCCCCCTCTGGGGGAGCTGGCGAGCGGAGCGAGACTGAGAGGGCAAGGACGCTGACGGAAATGTACAGGCGCGGCGATAGCATCGCTCTGACAAAGGGCCTGCTTATCGCTGCGCGGCGGCTCTCGGGAGACGGGCTTGCCCTCTCCGTCTGCTTCGCAGACACCTCTCCCAAAGGGAGAGGCACTGGCCTGCCCCGCAGGCGCAAAAAAACCGCCACCTCACGGTGACGGTCAGACTTTCCGTTCAATTTATAATGACGCATTCTCAAACGCATCCCCTGCGGCCTTTTGCAAAGCGTCGATGGAGATGGTGCAGAGGGCCGCAAGGTCGGCGTCCGAGCCGTCGGCGGGGATGTCCGCCGCCTCTTTCTCCGTCTTGCCCTTGAGGTAGCTGCAATAGCCCTCGCTGTGCTCGTACCACTCCTTGCCGAGGCTGGATGCGTTCCGCATCCCATAGCTGTCGCCCAGCTCAAGCTTGGAGCGGACGGTGTCCGGGGCGGTGACGCCGCCGTCTGCCGCGATGGTCAGCGCAGGCTCTGCCATGTCGCCGATGGCGCTGGTCACACGGCCATCGGCATCCAGCGTCAGGGCCACGACGGTAAGGTCAACTTCTGCGTTCACATCCTTGTCGTCGGTGGCGGTGATGTCCGAAGAGGCATTCTCCGCCTCCACGCCGAGGCTCACCCGGTCGCCCTTCGCCGCGCCGAGGGCGGACGCATTCGTGCAGGCTTTCGCCACGGCGTCGCGGTACTTATCCACCCGGATGGTGCAGCCGGACAGCAGGTCGGCATCCACAGCCTTGCCGTCCTTATCCGTTTCCAGCATGGATGCCTGCTCCGGCGTCATGCCGGTGAGGTAGTCGGCGAAGTCATCGGCCTGCTCGGCCCAGCCCTTTTTCAGCGAAGATGCCGCTGCCAGCGGGTAGTCGCCCCCTTTCTGGCGCTTGGTGCGGTAGTCGGTGGGCATGGTGACGACGCCTTTGCCGTCGGCGGTAACTTCCACTTCCAGCTCATCCAGCATCACGTCGGCCAGCTTGCCGTCTCCGTCCAGCAGGACGGCGGCGGCGATGGTATGGATGGTGCCGGTGCGGGCCTCGTCGGAGGCCTCGGTCAGGATGCCGAGGCCGGTCTTCCAACCGCCGGTCTGGGTGGTGCTGGCGCTGCCGGACGAGCCGGACATGGCGTTCGAACTGCTCATGCTGCCGGAATCGCTGCTGCCTTTGCGGCAGCCGGACAGCAGCAGTGCCGCCGCCACGGCACAGCTCAGAAGAGCTTTTTGTCTCTGTGTCATAAGCGTTACGCTCCCTTTCATCTCTTTGGGAGTAGTATAGCCCGACACAGCGCCAATCATGCACGTTTGCTCTGAGACCGACGTGTTATCTGGCAAAGTTCCAAAATACCAGCGTGTTATCGTCACAAATCAAACTTTGCCACGTTGGCAAACTTAAGGCTTGCTGGCAAAGTAGGTAGTTTGCCAATCAGGAGAACTTTGCCAGGTTGGCAAACAATCAATATTGAACGATATATCATTTAATTTATGGAACTTTGCCACTTATTCCACCACAGTATCCCTCACATCAGCGGGCTCAGCAGGCGGAGCACACTGTCCAGCAGCGTCCCGGCCAGCGAGGTGCGGCAGTCGGCCAGCTGCACTTCCCGGCACTCCGGCAGGGTGCGGAGCACATCGTCCCGCAGCGCAATGACCTGACTGTTATAGAGCAGCAGCGCCCCGCACTCAAAGTGGAGGAAGAGGCTGCGGTAATCCATGTTGATGCTGCCCACCACGGCGGCGCGGTCGTCGCTGACGTAGCACTTGGCGTGGAGGAAGCCGGGCGTGAACTCGTAGATGCGCACCCCCGCCCGGAGCAGCGGCACATAATAGGAGCGGGTCAGCCGGAAGACGAGCTTCTTGTCCGGGATGCCCGGCAGCACCAGCCGGACGTCCACGCCCCGCTTTGCCGCCGCCTTCAGCGCTTCCAGCATGGTCTCGCCCACCGCGAAGTAGGGCGTATAGATATAGACGTACCGCTGGGCCTGATTGATGATATTCAGGTAGACCGTCTCGGCCAGAGCCTCTTCGTCCAGCGGGCTGTCCCCGTAGGGCTGTATCACTCCGTCCGACTGGGCAGACAGGGCCTCAGCCTGAGGCATAAAGGGCGCATAATCCTCCTCGCTGGGGCGGAAGGCATTCCAGTGGTCGAGGAACATCACCGTGAAGTTCCAGACCGCCGCGCCCTCGGTGCGGAGGGCTGCGTCCTTCCAGTAGCCGAACCGCTCTTCTTCATTGATATACTCGTCGGCCAGATTGATGCCGCCCGTATAGGCTGTATTTCCGTCCACGACCACGATCTTCCGGTGGTCGCGGTGATTCATGACCAGCGACACCAGCGGCATCACCGGGTTGAACGGGATGCAGCGGATATGCGCCCGCTCCATCTTTACCACGAAATCGGACGGCAGGCCCAGCAGACTGCCGAAATCGTCGTAGATGAGCCGGACATCCACCCCCTGCGCTGCCTTGCGGACGAGGATGTCCTCTACCCCCTTCCACATCTTGCCGGCGCGGACGATGAAGAACTCGAGGAAGATGAACCGCTCTGCCTTTTCGAGGTCGGCCAGCAGGTCAGGGTACATGGCCTCACCGCAGGGGTAATATTTTGCTGTGGAGTTTTTCCATGCGGGGTACGACCCGTACTCCGAAACATACCGGCTCAGTCCCCTGCTGGCGGGGTCGAGGGCGTCGGTCTGGCCCGGCTGCTGGGCGAGGTCGGCGGTGTGCTGGCGCTCCACCGCCTGCATCCGCTGGCGCATCCGCTTGGCGGGGGCCTTGTTGCCGAAGGCCAGATAGAGCGCACCGCCCAGCAGCGGCATCATGCCGATGAGGACGAGCCAGATGATCTTATAGTCGCTGTTCTCGTCCTTCCGCACGAGGTAGAGGGTGATGAAGAGGCTGAGGACGTTCAGCCCCGCATTCACCCACACCTTTCCGGCGGTGAGGGAGAAGAAGGCCCAGAGCAGCCAGCATATCTGCAGCAAAACAAGGGCCACTGTGACCGTGGCCCTGTTGATGACACGATTGAAGAACCGGACGACCGGCAGCCGAAAGAACATCTGCGCCTCCCCCGCTGCCTTTCGGCAGCATTTTTATGGGAATAGTATAGCGCAGAGATGCGGAGATTTCAAGCTCAGGCGTCCGCGTCCTCGAAGCCCACCATGAGGCCGCCCAACTCGGCGTAGTAGCTGCACAGGCCGCCGCACTCGGTCACCCGCACCTGTGCGCCCTCGAAGACAGCCCGCACCATATGCATCAGGCGCTCGGCGGCGGCGGGGTTGCCGCAGTGGGCAATGATGACCTTGCCGCTCGTGTAGCCGTGGCCTTTGAGCTCCAGCACGATGCGCTCGAGAGCGCCGTGCTCGCCGCGGGTCTTGCAGAGGACGTCCAGTTCGCCCACATCGCTGGCCTTGCCGATGACCCGGATGTTGAGCATCCGCGCCACAGCGGCCACAGTGGGCTTTATGCGGCCATTCCGGGCCAGATTCGCCAGCGATTCCAGCGAGAACAGCAGATGGGTGTGGTGACGGTAGCGCAGCATCTCTTCGCAGACGTCGTCAAAGTCCCTGCCCTCTTTGATGAGCGCACGGAGATGCTCGGCCAGCAGCACCAGCTCCGGGCCGGCAGACAGGCTGTCCAGCACAAAGACCCGTGCCTCCGGGTGCTCTGCCTGATACTCCTCTGCGGCCAGCTGGGCGGCGTTGCAGCTGCCCGACAGGGTGCCGGTGATGGTGATGGCATAAATTTCATCTGCGCCCTCATAAGCCTCCAGCCAGTCGCCGATGTTGGGGCAGGAGGTGCTGGTCTTGCCCTTATAGGTGCGCAGGGCAGTCGCCATCTCCACGGCGTCCAGCGTGCCGTCGTCGAGGTATTCCCTCTCGTCGGTCACGATCTTCAGAGGCACAGAAGCAAAATCAATGCCGTCCAGCTTGTACAGGCTGGCAGAAGAGTCCACAACGATTCGTTTCATCTCATCTATCTCCATTCCGGCGGGTGTCCGCCGCTTTTTTACGTTCGGTGAGTCCACTATATCAGTTTTTCAAAAACCTGTCAAGCGTTTTGTAAAATTCTTAATATTGTTTTCATAAACGGTTGACCCCGACTCAAAAATGCGATATACTACCACCATGAATCAGGAAATGAAACGCCGTGTCACGGCCTGCGCCGCCGGGTTTTCCCTGCCGCGCTACCGGGAGCTGCCCTCCGTGGGGCTGTATCTCGACCAGACCGTGCAGCTCGTCAACAGCTGCTTCCGGGGCTTCCCCGGGGTGGAGCTCACCCCCTCCATGGTGAGCAACTACGTCAAGAAAGGAGTCATCTCCCACCCCGTCAAAAAGAAGTATTCCCGCGAACAGCTGGCTTCTCTCATCTATATCGTATTGTCTAAAAATGTCCTCTCGCTGGAAAACATCGACACCCTGTTCCAGATGCAGCGGGCTCACTGCACCGCCGCCGAAGCCTACGACTACTTCTGCGACGAGGTGGAGAACTGCCTGCCCTACATTTTCGGTGCCAGCAGCACCATCTGCGGCCTCGACCCGGATGCCGACGACGAAAAGCGTCTGCTGCGCGGCACCATCGTCGCCGCCGTGAACAAGATGTACCTCGACTGCTGCTTCGTCGCCATGCGGCAGGAGGAGGCCCTCTGGCCGGGGATTTTGGGAGATTTAGAGTAAAGACCCGAAACTTTACCGCGAGCGAAAGCCTCTCCCTTTGGGAGAGGTGGCATCGCGCAAGCGATGACGGAGAGGGCAAGCCCGTCTCCCGAGAGTCGCGATACAGCGATAAGCAGCCCCTTTGTCAGAGCGATGCCATCGCCGCGCTTATGATTCTCCGTCAGCATCCTTGCCCTCTCAGTCACCTTCGGTGACAGCTCCCCCAAAGGGGGAGCCTTTCGCATCCCGTAAGGCAGCAAAAAAGCACCCACCCTCCCGTTTCACGGGAAAGGATGGGTGCTTCTGTTTTATCCAGTCCTTAAGCCTTACGCATCCTGCAGCTCACCACGGCTTGCGGCCTTGAGGTAAGCGAAGATGAAGCCGTCGAGGTCGCCGTCCATGACAGCGTCCACGTTGCCGGTCTCGTAGTTGGTGCGGTGGTCCTTGACCATCGTGTAGGGCATAAAGACGTAGGAGCGGATCTGGTGGCCCCAGGCGATCTCGTTCTGGACGCCCTTGATGTCGTCGATCTTATCCATGTGCTGCTGCTTGGCGATCTGGTACAGCTTTGCCTTCAGCATTTCCATCGCGTAGTCGCGGTTCTGGAACTGGCTGCGCTGGGTCTGGCAGCTGACCACGATGCCGGTGGGCTTATGGATGAGTCGGACAGCGGAAGAAGTCTTGTTGATGTGCTGGCCGCCGGCACCGGAGGAGCGGTAGACCTGCATCTCGATGTCCTCGGGGCGGATGTCCACCTGGATGGTGTTGTCCAGCTCGGGCATGACTTCCAGAGAGGCAAAGCTGGTCTGACGGCGGGCGTTAGCGTCAAAGGGAGAGACGCGCACCAGACGGTGGACGCCGTTCTCGCTCTTGAGCAGGCCGTAGGCGTTGGCACCCTTGACCATCATGGAAGCGCTCTTCATGCCGGCCTCGTCGCCGTCCTGATAGTCCAGGACCTCGACGGTCATGCCGTGAGCCTGCGCCCACTTGTTGTACATACGGTAGAGCATCTCGGCCCAGTCCTGTGCCTCGGTGCCGCCGGTGCCTGCGTGGAAGGTCAGGATGGCGTTGCTGTGGTCGTACTCACCGTTCAGCATGGTCATCAGCTGCAGCTCGTCCACAGCCTTGCCCACGGCGTTGACGGCCTCTTCGGCCTCCGGCACCATCTCGGGGTCGTACTCCTCGTCCAGCATGACCAGCATGGTCTCTGCGTCATCGTACAGGCCCTGCAGCTTCTCGAAGCGGTTCAGCTTGCCCTTCAGGTCGCCCACCTCGTCGAAGACCTTCTTGCTCAGCTCAGCGTCGTCGTAGAAACCGGGGCGGGACATGGTGTGCTCCAGCTCCTGCACGCGCTTGCGGGAAGCGTCGATGGCCAGCGCCTCCTCCAAGTCCTTTACAGCGGTGTGGTATTCAGCCAGCTGTACTTTCAGTTCATCAGTGGTGATCATCGTTTTATTCCTCTCGTCTCAGTCAACGGATGCGTCTTTTGGCAGCGTCCTTGCCCTCTCAGTCTCGCTTCGCTCGCCAAGGCCGGGTTGCGGCACCCAGCGTCTGCTTCGCAGCGGCTCTCTCGCACCGGCATGCCCTCTCCGTCTGCTTCGCAGCCACCTCTCCCATGGGGAGAGGCACTGGCGTGCCGGTCAGGCCCACGCGGGACGAGCAAAGCTTACTTTATCCGGAAACAGTAGTGCCCTGCGGTCTGGATTCACAGCAGCTTGACAAGGGATATTGTCCCGAAGCTGCTGCCCCCGTAAGCGAGGCCCGCTCTTTTGCGCCCTGTCGGGCCTTAGGCGTCCAGCGCAGAGTGGCCCGGCACGCCAGTGGCTCCCCCTTTGGGGGAGCTGGCGAGCGGAGCGAGACTGAGAGGGCATGCCGCCACCGGGGCAGAGAGGTTGACTCCTATCGGAAGGTCGCTCCCAAAAGATACAGTTTATACACAGATACTTCATTAGTATACCCAGAATCCATGATAAAGTAAAGAGGAAAAAATACCATTGTGCTGGAAATTTGAAGATTTCCGCCTTTTCTTTTCCGCATTTTAAGTGTATAATACTGATAAACTACCCTATTCATTGGAGGATGTTATGCCAAAATACTATGGCTGTCCGTGTGAGGGCTGCGGCAAGCCCCTCACACTTCAGGATGACATCGTGGTCTGCCCCGACTGCGGCGCGCCTTATCACCGCGTCTGCTACGAGAAGCTGGGCCAGTGCATCCACCGCCCCGCCCACGCCGCCGGCTGCGAGTGGAAGTTCCCCTACGAGGAGAGCCAGCTCCGCACCTGTCCGTCCTGCGGCGAGCGCACCCTGCGGGATGAGGAAACCTGCCGCTGCTGCGGTGCTGTGCTTCCCCCCGAGGGGCAGGAGCCTCCTTCTTCCCGCGGCAGCGGCGAAGAGACTTTCGACTACTCCAAGATGTACCGTCAGTTCGGCACTTCCGCCGACCCGGAGAAGGCGTTTTTTGAGGACGCCTTCGGCAAAGAGGCCAAGATGGACGGCATCGCCCGTCAGGACTGGCTGGACTATATCGGCCCCGCCGCCCCCGCTTACCTCGCCGCTTACAGCCGGATGCAGCTCCAGAAGAGCAAGGTATCCATGAGCTTTTCGGCCCTGCTGTTCGGCCCCTTCTACTTCTTCTACCGCAAGGCGTGGAAGCCGGCCTTCGGCTTTCTGGCCGCTGAGCTTCTGCTGGCAGCGCCCACCTTTATCGAGCTGCTGCAGCTCTCCGGCAGCGCCCTGGCCCCCGCCATGAGCACTTCGGCTCTGACGGTATTTGCCCGGGTTTGCTCTGTCCTCAGCTTCGTGCTGATGCTGGTGCGCGGTATGTACGGCAAGTGGCTCTACCGCAAGAGCGCCGCCGACCACATCCGCCGCATCCAGTCCGAGTTCCCCGACGCCCGGCAGCGTCAGGCCGTGCTCCGCGCCCAGGGAGGCGTCAGCTTCGGCGCGGTCTTCCTCTGCGGCCTGCTCCTGAGTGTCTGCGGCAGTGCGTTCACCCTGCTGCTCGGCCCGGATCTGCAGGCCATCCTCAACGCTTTCTATGGCTGATGCACCCAGCCGTAAATCTGAACGTGAAGGAGTTTGAACCATGAAAAAAATCACCAAGGCAGTCATCCCCGCCGCTGGTCTTGGCACCCGCGTGCTGCCCGCCACCAAGGCGATGCCCAAAGGAATGCTCCCCCTCGTGGACAAACCCGCCATCCAGTATCTGGTGGAGGAGGCTGTCCGCTCCGGCATCACCGACATCCTTATCATCGTGAGCCGCAATCAGGACATCATCCAAGACCACTTTGACCGCAGCCCTGAGCTGGAAGCAAAGCTTGCCGCTCCCGGCAAGGAGAAGATGCTGGAAGAGTGCCTCGGCATCTCTGATCTGGCCAACATCTTCTTCGTCCGCCAGCAGCAGACCCTCGGCCTCGGCCACGCTGTCAGCATGGCCAAGCCCTTCACCGGCGACGACCCCTTCGTGGTCATCTACGGTGACGACGTCATCTGGGGCGAGGACCCGGTCTGCGCCCAGCTCATCCGTGCCTACGAGGAGTTCGGCCGTCCGGCTGCCGGCGTGTCCGCCGTGCCTTGGGCCGACGTGAGCCGTTATTGCAGCCTCAAGACCACCCCCATCCATGACAATTACTTCTTTGTGGACGATATGATCGAGAAGCCCAAGAAGGGGCAGGAGTTCAGCAACTACTCCATTCTGGGCCGTGTGCTGCTGACCCCGGAGATCTACGACATCCTCGCCAGGACCAAGCCCGGTGCCGGCGGCGAGATCCAGCTGACCGACGCCATGGCCGAGTATGCCCGCAGCTACGGCGGCATGACGGCTGTGGAGTTCACCGGCAAGCACTACGACATGGGCAACAAGCTCAAGGTCGCTGAGGCACAGGTGGAGCTGGCCCTGCAGCACCCCGAGATCGGCGAGGCGTTCCGCGCCTACCTGAAAGAGTTCTGCAAGACGCTGTAACCCTCTCAGTCACCTACGGTGACAGCTCTCCCAAAGGGAGAGCCTTTGGCAGACCGGGTCACTTTCACCTGACTGCTAGAAGTTTCAAATAACATAAAAGATAGTGCCCTGCTACAGAGATTCACAGCAGCTTGACAAGGTTCTTTTGTCTAGAAGCCGCTGCCCTTTATAGCAGGGCACTACTGTTTCCGACAAAATCAAACCTTGCTCGTCCAGCGTGGGCCTGATCGGCCTGCCAAGGCCTCTCCCCATGGGAGAGGTGGCATTGCGAAGCAATGACGGAGAGGGCCAAAAAGCGCCCTCACCTTGTCATCGGTGAGGGCGCTTTGCTGATCGCTGATTATTTTGATTGGGTTGATTATCTCAGATTAGTCGCTGACGTAGGGCATCAGAGCAACGTGACGAGCACGCTTGATAGCCACGGTCAGTGCGCGCTGATGGAAAGCGCAGGTGCCGGTAACACGGCGGGGAATGATCTTTGCACGCTCAGAGACGTACTTACGCAGACGGGGAACGTCCTTGTAATCGATGGTGTCGATGCGATCGACACAGAAGCTGCAAACCTTCTTGCGGCCGCGACGCATGGGGCGTGCGGGACGAGAGCCTTCGGTTCTTTCAAAAGCCATTGCTTATTACCTCCTGTTGGATTTTTACGGTTAAAACACCGGTTCGGGAATCAGAACGGCAGGTCGTCGCTGTCGTCGATGACGGCGAAGTCATCTGCATTGCCGGCGGAATAGCTGGGAGCTGCCTCCACAGCAGCCGGACGGGCAGGGGCTGCGTTCTGGTAGGACGGAGCAGCATTCTGATAGCTGCCGCCGCCCTGATTGCTGCCATTCGATTTGGAGCCGGCAAAGTTGACGTTGTTTGCCACGACCTCCACAGCGGTGCGGTTGTTTCCGTTCTTGTCCTGATACTGGCGGGTCTGGAGACTGCCTTCGATGGCGATCAGACTGCCCTTCTGGAAATACTTGGAGACGAACTCTGCCTGCTGGCGCCATGCGACGATGTCGATGAAATCGGCCTGACGCTGCTCGCCCTGACGGGCAAAGTTGCGGTCACACGCAATGCGGAAGCTGCACACATTGGTGCCGCTCTGGGTGGTGCGAAGCTCGGGATCCGCCACGAGACGGCCCATGATCGCTACAACATTCAACATAATACGGACTCCTTTTTCGTCACGAAAAGATTACTCCTCGTGGGCAACGATCAGGCTGCGCATAACGCCCTCAGTGATCTTGTACACACGGTCGAGCTCAGCGGGGAAGCTGGGGTCAGCAGTGAAGTTGATCACGGTGTAGACGCCTTCCTCCTCATCGTTGATGGGGTAGGCCAGACGGCGCTTGCCCCACTCATCGATGGAATCGATGGTACCGTTAGCCTCGATCAGGGACTTGAACTTACCGATGAGAGCGGAAGAAGCCTCCTCGTCGAGAGCAGCGCTGGTAATCAGCATGGTTTCGTACTTTGCCATTTTGTAGCACCTCCTTTTGGACTTAAGGGCCTCAAGAACATGAGGCCAAGGGTACACAGCCGGCGCGGCGTCGCGTGGACTGTGCGGCGTGTCTGTTCAGACAGCAACTTATTATAGCAAGCCCCGCAAAAATTGTCAAGCCCTCCCGCAGGATTTTTTTCGTATTTTTGAGCGCACGACAGCAAAATCTCCCTCATCATTCTTTTTATGCTTTTCCAGTATACCCGTCATATCTCTTTTGTATGGCGTCCTTAGCCATTCCAAGTTGATTTTCCTTTGCATTTCGCCGAAAGAGGGACTATAATAAAAGGAGAACTATAATAAAAGATGTTCTTCTCCCCTTCTGTCTTCGTGCGCGGCGCATGGCAGGGCTTACGGGGGAGCGGGACGACCGCTAACGTCAAAGGAAGGATCGCCTATGTATTCCATCTTTCGGAATCTCGCCCTCATCCTCATCAGCGCCAAGTTCTTCGCGCTGCTCGCCCGCAAATGCCGGGCGCCGCAGGTGGTGGGCGAGATCATCGCAGGTCTTATCATCGGTCCCTGTCTGCTGAACTTCGTCCAGCCCAGCGACTCCATCGCCATTTTTGCTGAGATCGGCGTCGTGCTGCTGATGTTCACCACCGGCCTCGGCACCAACCTTCAGGAGCTGATGCGGGCAGGCCCCATCGCCACCCTCATCGCCTGCGTGGGCGTAGCCGTTCCTCTGGCGGGCGGCACCCTGCTCTACAGCCTGTTCTACGGCTTTGCGGCGGTGGGCAGCCCGGAGTTTTATCGGGCGCTCTTCATCGGCACCATCATGACGGCCACCAGCGTCTCCATCACCGTGGCCACCCTGCAGGAGCTGGGCAAGCTCAAGAGCTTCCTCGGCACCACCATCGTCAGCGCAGCCGTCATTGATGATGTCATCGGCATCGTGGTGCTCACCTGTGTGCTGGGTGCCAGCGGCGGCGCAGACACCAGCCTCGTCGATGTGCTGATGGACACCGTCCTCTTCTTCATCGCAGCCATCGTCATCGGCCTCATCATCCACAAGGCCATGCTCTGGCTGGACCATCGCAACCCCCACACCCAGCGCATCACCATCGTCAGCCTCGCCTTCTGCTTTGCCATGGCCTACATCGCGGAGCAGTATTTCGGCATCGCCGACATCACGGGCGCTTACATCGCGGGCATCGTGCTCTGCTCCATCGAAGATGCGCCCTACATCGAGCGCCGGGTGGACATCAGCAGCTACACCCTCTTCGCCCCCGTCTTCTTCGCCAGCATCGGCCTCAAGACCGACATCAGCGGCCTGACACCCACCATCCTGCTGTTCAGCGCCTGCTTCGTGATCGTCGCCCTGCTCACCAAGATCATCGGCTGCGGCCTCGCCGCGAAGCTCTGCCGCTTCAGCTGGCCGGACTCCCTCAAGGTAGGCGTCGGCATGATGACCCGCGGCGAGGTGGCCCTCATCGTGGCCCAGAAGGGCCTCGGCGTGGGGGTGGTGGACTCCGTCTTCTTCACCGCCGTCATCCTCCTCATCGTCGTGTCCTCTATCGTGACGCCGCTGGCGCTGAAGGGGCTGTTTAGTAAAGGATAACGTCCTTGCCCTCTCCGTCATTGCTTTCGCAATGCCACCTCTCCCAGAGGGAGAGGCTCTGGCGTGCCGGTCAAGTTTACACTGGACGAGCAAAGCTTACTCTATCCTAAAACAGGAGTGCCCTGCTACAGAGGGCAGCAGCTTCGGGACAATATCCCTTGTCAAGCTGCTGTGAATCTCTGTAGCAGGGCACTATCTTTTTACGTTATATCAGGCTTCAGGCGTCCAGCACAATGCTGCCCGACCTGCCAAAGGCTCTCCCTCTGGGAGAGCTGTCACCGAAGGTGACTGAGAGGGCTACGCGCTAAATCCCTCAAACGACCTGAATGCGTCCTGCGCCATACGGATTCTCGTAGTTCAGCAGGTAGCCCGGATAGCTTGCCAGCGGGCTGTTGGCGCTGCTCAGGACAGGCATATCATTCACAGCGTCGAAGATCATGGCGTAGGTGGACATGACGAGGTAGTCCTCAGAGACATAGTCCTTGATGAGCTCTGCGCCGTCGAACATGGCGAAGCCATCGCCCAGATTGCGCAGGGTGTAGTTCATGCCGGCCAGCGCATAGGTGCGGTTCGGGTCCAGCGGCTCGTAAGCACCGGTCTTCTTGTTGTAGATGCGCACGTTCTGGACGCGGGGCGTGCCGGTGGCGCTGCCCATCCAGACATTCTTGTCGTCGGTGAGGACGGTGTTGGGGATGTCGGTGTGGATCTCGTAGGTCGCCCCGGCAACATGCAGGAAGCCGCCGTTCTCCTTGCCCTCCGGGCCGACGAAGCGGGCGCCGAACTCCAGAGCATCCTGGATCTGCTTGCCGGTAACAGACATCAGGCAGGCCACGTTGCCGAAGGGGCTGATCTGCTTGCAGGTCTTGAAGGTCCACTTGCCGGCGGCCACATCGGTGCGGATGCCGCCGCCGTTCATCATAGCGATGTCGCAGTCCAGCTGCTCGACCTCATTGAAGTAAGTATAGATGCCGTCGGCCACGAAGTCGCCGAGGTTGGTCTCGCCCATACGGATGCGGCGCTTGCCGGCAGCGGGGTCGTTGATGTAGAATTTGATGTCCGTGGTGGCGATCTGCTCGCCCAGCATAGTGTCCACATCGTTGATCCAGGCTTCTGCGGTAGCGGCCACAGCGGCGTCGGAGACATCGGCGGTGGAGATGAGCTCGGTGGTGATCGCGCCGTCCTCGGCGATGGTCATCTTACCGACGTTTGCCAGATAAGAGCCGGTCTGAGTCAGGGTGACAGGCTTGCCGGCTGCATCGTAGACCCGCTTGTTCTCCATGACGGTGTGAGAGTGGCCGTCGATGAAGGCGTCAAAGCCGGTGGTGTTGGCAATGACATCCTCACTGGTCCAGGGAGAGGAGGACGGGTCAACGCCCAGATGGCCCAGACCGATGATGATGTCTGCGCCCAGGGTCTTGGCCTTGTCGATGGCCCTCTGGACGGCGTCGTACAGCTTCCTGCCGTCGTCACCGCCCAGGATGTCGTAGATGTACCTGGTCTGCTTGGCGTTCATGAAGTAGGCAGGAGTGGACTTGGTGAAGGACTCGGGGGTCGTGATGCCCACGAATGCGATCCACTTGCCGCCTGCGGGGAACAGCTTGACAGCGGGCAGGACGCGCAGGCCGGTGCGCAGGTCCACCCAGTTGCAGGAGACATAGGGGAAGTCCGCTTCCTTGATGATGGCCTTTGCGCGGGCCATGCCGTAGTCGAACTCGTGGTTGCCCAGAGTGGCGATGTCGTAGCCAGCCTCGTTCATCAGCTCGATGATGGTAGCGCCGTCGTCCATGGAGCCGTAGGCAGTACCCTGAATATGGTCGCCTGCGTCCACCAGCAGGACGGGCTTGCCCTCATCCACGTAGCCCTGCTTCATGGCAGCGATAGCGGCATAGGTCAGTTTGGGAGACTTGTGGTCGATGTAGGTGTGGACATCGTTGGTGTACAGGATGGTGACAGCGGCATCCTTGCCCGTCAGGAAACCGGCCGAAGCCTGAGGAACGGCAGCAGCCATGGCGGAGGCAGCGGCGGTGACACCGACAGCCTTCAGGAAATTGCGGCGAGAAATAAAGTGTTTCACGAAAAAAGACCTCCTTTATGTTCCAGACCAGTTTTTGCGGCACAGTCTCTCTTCCGCCGTGCCGCATTCTTTGTTTTAAGCTTACCACAGAACCGCCGAAAGAGCAAGCGCAAAGATGGTCATTCTGCATAATAGTTTTCTTTATGAGTACGACTTTTTATGAAGTCTCGCGCAGATCAGCACAAAAGGCCGGGCCGCTGCTTCCTGCCTCAGGCTTGCAGCGACCCGGTCTTTTGTTTTGGGCGGTATTGTTCCGTCGTGAATATCGTCTTGTCAGATAGCGTTATACTGGCGCAGGAACTTCTCGAGGTCGGTGCCTTCGATCTTCTTCAGCGCCTCCTTCAGGGCGATGCGGCCCATAAGGGGCAGCTCCATGTCCGTGAGCTTCCGGCCGTCCCGCAGCTTCACCGAGGCATCCACCAGCGCCCGGACGTCATAGGTGCTGCCCCAGACCTCCGGCACGCCCCGGTCGATGTTCAGCAGCCGGTACACCGCCTCCATGCCGGTGCGCATGGAGTATTCGGTGGTGAAGATGGTGTCCCGGCCGGTCTCAGCGAACTGGCCGAGGAAGGCAAAGTTCACCGCATCCTTCGGCACGATGTCGGGGCGGTCGCCCTTCGCGCGGGGCATGAAGAAGGCGTCGATATAGGGCATCATGACCGGCACGGTGTTGGCGCTGTGCTCGGCAAGCTCTGCGATGTCCTCCACCGGCACGCCCAGATGGTAGAGCCACTCCATGCAGATCTCCCGGCCGGTGCAGTCCCGCATGGGCTTTTTGACGTAATCGCCGGGCTTATCGCTGAACAGGCCGTACACCCAGACGCAGAGCTGGTCTTTGGGCTGTGCCCGGAACTGCTGCTGGCGGTTCAGGGTCCAGCTCAGCAGCCAGGCCGAATCCTTCACGGTGACGATGCCGCCGGTGACGGTGCGGCCGCTGAAGGGGTCGCGCTTGCAGATCTTCTGGATATACTGGGGGATCTTCTCATCCAGCGTCGTGATGGTGGCGCTTTCCCAGTTGCTCAGCTCCGGCTGGCTGCAGAACTTTTCCGGGTGGCCGAAGGAGTCGTCCAGCGCGGCGATGCGCTTCCAGAGGTCCCAGCCGTTGCCCGGCTTGATGGTGGGGTCGAAGCCCGCGGCCTTGTTCTGTGCGCCGATGGTGCAGCTCTCCACGCAGCCGCCGTTGGTGATAAAGAGCAGGTCGTCCTCGGTGAGGTCGATGGTCTCCACCGCGCCCTTGTGGTCTACCGTGATGCCCGCCGCCTGCTTTTTGCCCGGCTCGAGGCTGAACTGGACGTCCACGACCTTTGTGTCGTAGTAGAACTGGACGCCGTGGTCTTTCAGGTAGGTGACCATGGGCAGGATGATGGACTCGTACTGGTTATACCGGGTGAAGCGGAGGGCCGTGAAGTCGGGCAGACCGCCGATGTGGTGGATATACCGCTTGAGGTAGAGCTTCATCTCGAGGGCGCTGTGCCAGTTCTCGAAGGCGAACATGGTGCGCCAGTAGAGCCAGAAGTTGGAGTTGAGCACCTCATCGTCAAAAAAGTCGGTGATCTTTTTGTCCTCAAGCTGCTCGTCGGGGGTGAAGAAGAGCTTCATGATCTCCATCGCCCCCTTATCCGACAGGCCGAACTTGCCGTCGGTGTGGGCGTCCTTGCCCCGGTTCACGGTAGCGCGGCAGAGGGAGTAGTTGGGGTCGGCCTTGTTCAGCCAGTAATACTCGTCCAGCACACTGGCCCCCTCGGTCTCCAGCGAAGGGATGGAGCGGAGCAGATCCCACATGACCTCGAAGTGGTTGTCCATCTCACGGCCGCCCCGCATCACATAGCCCACGTCGTACTTGTGGCCGTCGCAGGCACCGCCGGGCAGAGGGTCTTTCTCGAAAATGTGGACGCGCTCCCCCTTCATCTGGCCATCCCGCACCAGATAGCAGGCTGCCGTCAGGGCCGCCAGGCCGCTGCCGATGATATAAGCCGATTTGCGGTCCACGCCTTCGGGCTTGCGGGGCCGCGCAAAGGCTTCGTAATTGCCGCTGGAATAATACATAGACGTAACCTCCATTTTGTTCTGTACCGGCAGCACGTTCGGCTCCGGCTTGTTTGGTTCTGGCATCAGTATACCCCGCCGCTTCCTGCCCTACAACAAGCAAAACCGCCCAACTGCCGCAATTTTTGTCATACAGGCAGGTTTGCATAGAAAAATCCGCTCCCAGCGTACCGGAGACGGATAAAAAGCTTTATGATGACTCAGAATGTCAGCCGCATCTGATGCCAGACGACATCGCCGTGGGTGGAGACGGAAACGCCCTCATCCACGAAGCCGAACTGCGCATAAAAGCCGATGAGCCGTTCCTTGCAGGTGAGCACGACGCCCTTGCGCCCGGCGGCTTTCGCGTCGGCGCAGACCTGACGCAGCAGGCGGGAGGCGCAGCCCTCGTGCCGATGGGCCGGAGCGGTGACGACGCTGAATATCATCTGCCACCCACCCTTCGGCGTGTGGAGATGGGGGTCATCGTACATCTCATCGGTGAGGTCAGGCATATCGGTGACGAAGCCGTTGACGAAAGCTTTCACCCCGCCGCCCTCGTCCAGCAGCCAGAAACAGTCCGGGTAGACGGCCACACGCCCGGCGATGCTCTGCCGGGACGCCCCCTCAGCGGGCGGGTAGGACGCGGCTTCGATGTCGGCCAGTGTGTCCACGTCAGCGGGCAGTGCGTGACGGATGCTCATGCTCTCCCCTCCTCAGGCTTTGGCGGCGGGAGCCACCTCAAAGTCGATCTTGCCCAGATTGACGTCGGCGCGGACGATGGTGATCATCATCTTGTCGCCGAGGCTCCAGGTCTTGCCGGAAGCGGGGTCGGTCAGGCGGACGCCCTCGGTCAGGCTGGTGCCGGAGGGAGTCAGGCTGGAAGCCGGCACAAAGCCCTCCACGCCGTTGTCCAGCTCGATGAAGAGGCCGCGCTGGGTCACGCCGGAGACGGTACCCTCGTAGCACTCGCCCAGATGGCGGCGGGCATACTCGGCCTTGTAGCAGTCCTCGGCCTTCCGCTCGATCTGCATGGCGATGACCTCGCGCTCGCTGGACTGCTTGGAGGCGCGCTCTGCGAAATCGGTGTAGCGGAGGATCATGGTCTCCTTCTCGATACCCTTGAGCATATCGGTCATGATGCGGTGGATGGCCAGATCGGGGTAACGGCGGATGGGGCTGGTGAAGTGGGCGTAGTCCTTCAGCACCAGACCATAGTGGCCCTTGGGCTTCTCTTCGTAGAGAGCCTTGGACATGCAGCGGAGCATGCCGGTGTTGATGATCTGCCCATAGGGGGTGCCGCGCACACCCTCGAGGATGGCGCTCAGCTCCTTGGGAGTGGGAACGTCCTTGGCGAAGTGGTCGTTGATGCCGCAGGCCTGCAGCAGAGTGTGCAGACGCTCCAGCTTCTCGGCGTTGGGCTCTTCATGGACGCGGTAGACGAAGGGGATCTGCTTGACGCGGGCAAAGTGGGCGGCGCACTGGTTGGCCAGCAGCATGAACTCCTCGATCATGCTCTCGCTCTCGCCGGAAGTGCGCTTCTTGACGTCGATACAGCGGCCATTCTCGTCGAGGATGAGCTTGACTTCGCCGCTCTCGATGTCCATGCAGCCGCGCTCCTTGCGCAGGCGGGCGCGGTGGCCGTACAGCTCCTTCATGGCGGGCAGCTGGTCGATGACGTCGGCATACTTTGCCTTGATCTCGGCGTCGGCAGTACCGGCCAGCAGGGCGTTGATCTCGGAGTAGACACCCTTGACGCGGCTGCGGATGATGGACTTGACGAAGCGGTAATCCGTCAGATTCCCCTCCTTGTCCAGACGCATCAGGCAGGAGAAAGCCAGACGCAGCTCGTTCTCGTTCAGGCTGCAGATGCCGTTGGACAGGGCCTTGGGCAGCATCGGAACGACCTGATCTGCATAATAGACGCTGGTGGCGCGGCTGAACGCCTCGTTGTCCAGCTCGGTGCCGGGCTTGACGTAGTTGGAGACGTCTGCGATGTGGACGCCCAGCTCAAAGCCGCCGTCAGAGGTGCGGGTCAGGCTGATGGCATCGTCGATGTCCTTGGTCTCGGCGCTGTCGATGGTGAAGATGGGCAGGGCGCGCAGGTCCATGCGGCCCTCGCAGTCCTTCTCGGAGACCTCTGCGCCCTCGAACTTCTTGGCCTCATCCCGCACTTTATCCGGGAAGCGGGTGCGGATGTCCTTTGCGTAAAGCAGAGCCTTGGCGCAGCGCTTGGCCTCGTCGGAGCTGCCGAAGCGCATGGCGACGCCCACGCGGTGGTCTTCCTGACGGCTGCCGCGGTTCAGGATCTCGACGGCTACCTTGTCGCCGTCCTTTGCGCCGCCCTCGCAGTCGCGGGCCAGCGGCATGGTGATGGCCGGGCAGTCGTCCGGCACGAAGCGCAGACGGCCCTCGACCCGGCGCACAGTGCCGACCAGATCGTTTTTCTCGGTCAGGATGGCGAGGATAGCGCCCTCGTCGCTGCCCTCCACACGGGGATGCTCGAATTTCTCCACCAGCACGTCGTCGCCGGGCATTGCGCCCTTGGTGAAGCGGCCGGGGATGAAGATGTCGCTGGTGCCGTCCTCCAGCATGACGAAGGCAAAGTTCTTGCCCAGCTTGACCACCTTGCACAGCAGAGCCTTGTCGGCACGGCCGGAGCGGACGGTAAAGAACACGCCCTGACGCTGGCAGACGACAGCCTCTCGCACCAGTTCGTCCAGAGCTTCCATCACCTTGCGGTCTGCGCCGCGCTCGCCGCCGAACTTCTGCTTCAGCTCTTTGACGGTGCAGGGCTGGTTCTGGATGGCGTGTTCGATTTTATCGCGCATTGACATAAATTTTCTTTCTCCTTAACTACCATAGCCCGCCCTCCACCGGGGCGCGGCTTCTTCCCTCTTATCTCTTTTTATAACAACAGATAGACACAAAAACAGCCCCGCTTTCATCACGGGGCTGCGGGCGCATACTCAGGCCAGACGGCTTGCGAACACGCAGGCCAGGATGGCCACCACAAAGAAGATGATACCGGCGATGCGGGTCGCCTTTGCCAGCATCTGGTCCGCAGGGGTCAGACGGGCGCTGTTTGCGCCGTAAGCGCTGCCGTTGATGACACCAGCCAGACCCTGACCGTGGGTATGCTGCATCAGGGTGAGGGCAAAGATGACCACCGAGACGACGAGCAGAATGACGCCGCCGACGATTTCAATGACTGCCATGGATGAAAACGCTCCTTTTATTGTTAAATTTGGATAACAAACATACAAATACAAGTATATAGTAACATACCTCGGCCAAAAAAGCAAGCAGAAAAGCAAAACCATTCACTCCCCGGCGCTCAGTGCGTCGCACAGGCGGGCAAAGACGGCTGCGCTGGACACCTCCGGCTCTGTCTGGGCGTCCTGCATCACCACGATGGTCCAGCGGGGCTTTTCTGCCGGGTAAAAACCGGCGAACCAGTGGTTTTTCAGCTCTTCGCCGTCCCGGAACTGGCCGGTCTGGGCGGTGCCGGTCTTTCCGGCGGCAGTCCCCTCGGAGGGGGCGGCCTGCCGGCCCGTTCCCTCTGCCACGACGCCCGCCAGCAGCTCCTGCAGCTTTTCCGCCGTCTGCACCGAGAACACCCGCCGGGACGAGCTATGTGCCAGCGGCGTGAGCTCTTCGCCCGTCGTCTCGTCCACGGTACACTCCACGAAAAGCGGGGTGTGGTAGACGCCGCCCGCCGCAATGGTGTTCATCATCCCGGCCACCTGTAAGGGCGTCGCCAGAAGCTCCCCCTGTCCGAAGCAGAAGTTGGCAAACTGCCCCTCGTTTTCGAGTGTCTCTGCTTCGGGCAGAACACCAGAAGCCGACCGGAGGCCGCCTGCAATGTCCTGCCCCTTCCCGAAGCCCAGCGCTGCCGCCATCTGCCGGACACGCTCCGGCCCCAATTCCCGCCCCAGCTCGATAAAGTAGCCGTTGCAGCTCTTTTCCAGAGCGCCGTCCATCCCCACGAGGCCGTGAGGCACGCTTCCGGCACAGCGGTAGACCTGGCCGTTCAGGGCGTCGTAGCCGGGACACTCCCGGGTGAAGTCCCCTTCTCCTGCTTCCAGCGCCGCTGCGGCCAGCACCGGCTTGAAGACCGAGCCCACCGCATAGGCCGAAAAAGCACGGTTCAAAAGCGGGCTGTCCGGGGCCGTCAGGCTCTCGCCCACATTGGCCGCATCAAAGTCCGGCAGGCTGACACAGGCCCGCACCTTGCCGCTGCTCACATCTATAATAAGGATGCACCCGGTTGCCATGCTCTCCGCTGCCACCCCTTCTGCGGCCCTCTGGATGCTGCGGGAGAGGGTCAGCCGCACACCCTGCGGGGCAGAGTCTGCTTTTTCTAAAATCGGCTCACTGCCCCGCCGCAGCTGTCCCTGCGCTGTGACCGCACAGTGCAGTGTATCCCGCTCGCCGGTGTAAAGAACATCGTCCAGCGCAGCCTCAAGGCCCGCTGCGCCGTGGCCCTCGCTGTCCAGGTAGCCGATGAGCTGTTCTGCCAGCGGGGCAGCGGCGTACCGCCGGGGAACGGCATAGCACCGCACGCCCAGCCCGCTTACATCCTGCACCACGTCCAGCAGAAAGGGCCGGGAAGTATTCCGCTCCCGGTAAAGCCTGGCCTGCCCGTCGGCGTCCGCATAGGGGTAGAGCCGCGCGTAGCTGCCCTCACCCGGGAAGCAGAGGGCCAGCCAGCGCTGGGAGATGCCCGTCAGCGGCAGACCGCCGCAGTCGTAGAAGTTCCCCCGCGCCGCAGGCAGGCGGAGGACCGCTTCGCTCTGCGCCGCCGCCCGCACGGCGTAGTCCGTGTTCGAGCAGAGCCAGTATAACCGGCAGACCACCGCCGCAAACCCCAGCAGCAGCGCCCCGTACAGCGCAAGCACTCTCCGGCCCGACATAAAAAGCCCCCTTCCCTGCCCGGTAGTATGGGCAGAAAAGGGGGACGGTACACAAAAGAGGCAGAGCCTCCGAAGAAGCTCTGCCCCAGATACTGAAACAGTCTGCGCGTTTTGGGAAAGGCTGCGGCTTAGTACATGCCGCCCATACCGCCCATGTCACCGCCAGCGGCAGCAGGAGCAGCCGGGGGTTCGGGCAGGTCGGCCACGAGGCTCTCGGTGGTCAGCACCATCTCAGCGACGGATGCTGCGTTCTCCAGAGCGGAGCGGGTGACCTTGGTCGGGTCAACGATACCGGCGGCGATCATATCCTCGACGTAGACTTCATTCTGAGCATCGAAGCCGTAGTTGGGCTTGTTGGCAGAGATGATCTTGTCGATGATGACGCTGCCCTCGAGGCCGGCGTTCCTGGCGATCTGGCGCAGAGGAGCTTCCAGAGCCTTCAGGACGATCTTAGCGCCGGTGCGCTCGTCGCCCTCCAGCGTATCGCACAGCTCACGGACAGCGGGGATGGCGTTGATGGGAGCAGTGCCGCCGCCAGCGACGACGCCTTCCTGAACAGCAGCCTTGGTTGCGTTCAGAGCATCCTCGATGCGGAGCTTCTTGTCCTTCATCTCGACCTCAGTAGCAGCGCCGACCTTGATGACAGCCACGCCGCCAGCCAGCTTTGCCAGACGCTCCTGCAGCTTCTCGCGGTCGAAGTCGCTGGTAGCGGCCTCGATCTGGTTGCGGATCTGACCGATGCGGGATGCGATAGCGTCCTTGTCGCCGGCGCCGCCCACGATGGTGGTGTTCTCCTTGGTGACCTTGACCTGACGGGCATGGCCCAGCATGTCAACGGTAGCGTCCTTCAGCTCGTAGCCGAGGTCCGCAGAGACGACCGTGCCGCCGGTCAGGGTAGCAATATCCTGCAGCATCTCCTTGCGGCGGTCGCCGAAGCCGGGAGCCTTGACAGCCACGACATTCAGGGTGCCGCGCAGGCGGTTGACGATGAGGGTGGACAGAGCCTCGCCCTCAATGTCCTCGGCCACGATGAGCAGCTTCATGCCGTTCTGCATGACCTGCTCCAGCAGAGGAACGAGGTCCTGAATGACGCTGATCTTCTTATCGGTGATGAGGATGGCGGCATTGTCCAGATCAGCCTCCATCTTGTCGGTATCGGTGACCATATAGGGAGTCAGGTAGCCGCGGTCGAACTGCATACCTTCGACGATCTCGTTGTAGGTCTCGGCAGTGGTCTTGTTCTCCTCGATGGTGATGACGCCGTCGGAAGTGACCTTCTCCATCGCCTCGGCGATGAGACGGCCGATCTCGGGGTCGCCTGCAGAGATGGTGCCGACGCGGGCGATGTCGTTGGAGTCCTTGACCTTCTGGCTGTGTGCCTTGATGGTCTCGACGGCCTTAGCAACAGCCTTGGTCATGCCGCGGCGGATGTCCATCGGGTTTGCACCGGCGGTGACATTCTTCATGCCCTCGGTGACCATAGCCTGTGCCAGAACGGTCGCAGTGGTGGTGCCGTCGCCTGCGGCGTCGTTGGTCTTGGTAGCGACCTCACGCACCAGCTGTGCGCCCATGTTCTCGAACTCGTCCTTCAGCTCGATCTCCTTTGCGATGGTCACACCGTCGTTGGTGATGACGGGGGCGCCGAACTTCTTGCTCAGCACCACGTTGCGGCCCTTGGGGCCGAGGGTGATCTTAACAGTATCTGCCAGAGTGTCGATACCGGCACACAGTGCCTTGCGGGCTTCCTCGCCCTGCTTGATCTGCTTAGCCATATTTTATCGCTCCTTCGTAAATGCTTGATTATCCAGTGTGAGGGAAAGACGCTTACTCCACGATGGCCAGAATGTCGGCCTGACGCACGATGGTGCATTCTTCGCCGTCCACCTTGACCTCGGTGCCGGAGTACTTGCTGGTGAGCACCTTGTCGCCCACCTTGACAGTCATCTTGACCTCCTTGCCGTCCACGACACCGCCGGGGCCAACGGCCACGACCTGTGCCACCTGGGGCTTCTCTTTCGCGCTGCCGGTCAGGATGAGGCCGCCCTTGGTGGTCTCCTCGACCTCAACAGTCTTGATAACAACACGGTCTGCAAGAGGAATGATCTTCATCGTTCTTGCCCTCCTATTATAAATATAAAAGATAAACTGTTTTATGTCCCGGGGGCTGCGCCCTTCCGGTTTCTTAGCACTCCTTTTCCTTGAGTGCTAAGTGTATTGTACTCATCTTGGAGTCAAAAATCAAGGGGTTTTGCAAATTTCTTTGTTAAGTTTTTATGTCCTTTCCATGAGCCTGTCGAGTGTATGTTCTTTTTGCCCTCGCCATGTACGAGCAATCTACGCTCCATCTGCCTTTCGGATAACAAAAACGCACCCGTCATAAGACCAGTGCGTTAAACGATATGGAGATCATCTCTCTGTTTGGGCAATTCCGGCGATCTCTGATTTTGTCAACTCAAGAGTCCCGTCAAGAATGATGCTTTCCATGCCCTCAGGTTCGTTACCTTCCGGAAAAATATGATCCGTAACGAGACCTTTATTTTTTCTCCGTCAGAACTCAGAACAAAGAACAGAAACATATTCACCTTTATAACTTCGCAAGTCCATTATGCATCCTCCTCTCGTGTAGGATAAATGTGGGTTCCGTCTTTTGAATAAATGATCATCTCATTACAGGTTTCATGTGCGTTGCCGTCCCGGTCAATGTACACACCAATCGGTTCCGAAGATTGTACGCGTCCTTTCTTGACCCAATCCCCTTTTCTGGACGACATTAACTGCCCCGTTCCGTGGAGTTTCAGAATATACCGCTGTGCCATATTCGTGCTGAAGTACATATAGCTTTCACCTGATTTATATACGGGATACAGGTAAATTTCGGTCGTGTTCCGCTTGCTTTCCTTTGCGAATCGTCAATGAAACCTCGCCATGCTTTACTGCTCTTCACAATCCTGACACATTTATTTTAGCACGTTCCTGTTTGTCTGTATAGGGTTTATGTCCGAGTTGCGCGGACGTGCGGTGAATACCCCACTTCATACCTTTAATTCCATAGTGATAAAGCTCATCCGGATTTTTCCATCTCCAGATATTGGAATATCCGTACATTACATATTCCTTTCGCAATATTTGTTGCAAACAGCCACTTCCTGCGGTATGATAGACTTACAAAATACGAGGAGGATTCCTGCTATGGCCAACCACGAACTGCTTCCCACTCAAAATTTGAACTGTGAAGTGACTACAAGCGATGTCTCTTTTGATTTTGGCGATACATCCCGCTTCCGAAAAATCGAGTTTCCAGAGCAGGCTGGTTTGACTGCAAACAGTTTGCTTCAGCTTCTTCCTGCCGCGGCAGCATCAGATGTAGCCTCCAAGACGTACATCCTGAAATTCCCAGAAGGTGTTCAGGGAACGCTTTTGCATCTTCGGCGAGGCGGGTACACAACCACCATAGTTGATTCCACCTCACATTTCAGTGGAACTGCGTCCTTACACCCAGTAGATCCAGTCTCTATTTCATTATTCAATGTCTTTAGTGTTGCCTCTTTTGCAACCGGGCAATATTTTCTCCGGGATATCTCCTCGAAAATGTCCGAAATCAATCGAAAGCTCGATGATGTACTGACCTTTCTGGAAGATTCCAAACGCACAGAGTTACTGTCAGAGCTTACCTTTGTAAAGTATGCCGTAAATAATTACTCTACGATTATGCTCAGTGAGCCGCAGCGTATCGCTACTCTGACAAATGTTCAGCGTTCCAAGATTCGTGCAATTGCCGACATCGACTTTTATGCAACTGAACTGGAGCACCGGGTCAATGCAAAAGACACTCAAAAGAATTTACTATCGGTTCTGAACGCAAAGCAGAATCTTGACTTGGCATCTCAACTTTATGCAATCAGTTCTATCATGGAGCCTTATTATGCCCAAAACTGGAACGCTTCTTATCTAAAAAACATTTGTACAGAGGCAGATTCGCTGTTGGGATATACGAAAAATAAAATTTTTGATGCCATTAGTCCTTATGTAAAGAGTATCCGAGAATCACATAAAGAAACGCGTCTTAAGAAAGCTGTTCCTTTACTTCATCAGAAAAAAAGATTCTAATGGTGTCTGATGATCTCACAAATCAGGTTCATCATCCCCTTACCGCAGTCATCGACAGTGCCTTGAAGGCTCCCTTGAAATCCTCGGAACTCTATCTGTCGCGGGACGGCTCCGTCTACCAAGCACTGTGATCGCTCAAATGCATTCCTATTCTCCTTCTACGCCACAAAAAATAAAAACGCCAGCGTATCATGCATCAGCACAATACACTGGCGTTCTACTTTTCGGTTTCTTTGGCCTTATCCGACCTTACGCATATCACTCAACATGCTTTCGGAGCGAGCCATTCAGTAACAGTCTTGATACTGAATCCAACCAGTTCAGAAATCTCATCGATAGACATACCCTTCTGGCTCATTTTCAAGGCAGTTGCTTTAGCCTGTTCTACTCTTCCCTCTTCCCGGCCTTCCGTAAAGCTTTCCACTCTCAGCTCTTCCATCACCTTACACATAGCACCCACTCCTTTCGGATTCTCTTTGAGGTATCGTGTCCGCTCGGCCATCAGCTCAAAATTCATGTCCTCCGCCTTCGTGCAGTTGAAGTCATGCATCAGTCTGCCGATGTCCGAGTCTCCGCGGTATTGACCGTTCACATACAGGATATGCGCCCCATCGCCGAACGGCTGGCCCAGCGTCAAATTCATGTTCTGAATGACATATACCGGTTCGCCTGCTTTGTAGTAATCATTTTCCGTGATGAAAATAACATAGCTGTCCGGCAGTTCCCGGTATTCCTGTTTCTCATCCAGATTCTCCACATCCAGCGCACTGGAGTGGTATCTTGCCCGGTGAGGGTCAGCACCGTTGTCGGCACGCTGTATCTCGATGTCGTACTTCTTTCCGGTGTTGTCCGTAGCGTATGCGTCCAGGCAAACAGACCTTGCGCCCGTCACCCGTTTTAAGTCTGCCTGCGTCTCACACTTCACCAGCGTCAAATCAGGCTTTCCCACAATAATGCGGAGCACCAGCTCTGCCAGCGGAATGTTATCCTTGAACAGACCTCTCATAAAGGTATCGTCAATGGGCCGGAAGCCGCGCAGACGCTCGAGGTCTTCCCGATGCCGGCGTTCTCGTTTCTGAGCTTCTGTTTCCTGCATCTGACCCCACCTCCTGTTCTACAGTATTATTTTATCATAGCTCAGTCGGTTTATCAAGCATCGTTCAAAACTCTCCCGGTTCAGCTTCCCGAAACACAGTGCAGTCAAAACACTTGACTTCGTCAAGCAACAGTGCTATAATGCTTTCCATTCAAACGCAGAAGGAGTTGATGAAATGGAGCCATCCACGGTATCTTCCTGCATTCTGACTCTGCACAGAGAGTTTGCCGCTTACACGACCCAGCGGTTACAGGAACTGGGTCTGAGCTTCGGGCTGATATATTTTGTCATTTATGTAGGAAAGCATCCGGATTGTACGCCTTCGGAACTGACCAAAGCTCTTCATCTGGATTGGGGCCACTCCCAGCGCAGCCTGAACAAGCTGGCCGAAGACGGCTTTCTGACGAAAGAAAAGAATGGGCGCAGCTACCACCTGAAGCTGACTCAGAGGGGTGAAAGCGCCTTTGTGGTCTGTCATCAGGTCTTTATCGGCTGGGATGCGCAGAGTCTGGGCGGACTGACAGCGCAGGAGCGGCAGCAGCTGCTGACATTACTGCAAAATGCAGTGCAAAAGAAAGTGTGCAAATGATGTACGAAACGATCTTGAGTCCGATCCATTATGGTGGGATGCAGCTGAAAAACCGCATCATCTTTGCGCCGACAACATTCGGGCTGTCGGATGAAGAATACCTTGCAAAGCTCCGTGCCATTGCACAGGGCGGCTGTGCCATGATCATCGTGGGCGATGTCCCGGTGGGCAAAAGCAAATTTGAAAAATCTCTGTTTGACGCCAAAGGCTTTGCATTCTACCAGCAGGTCGTGAAAATCGCCCATGATGCGGATTGCAAAGTCTGTGCCCAGCTGCACCAGAGCGATTCCAACCTGCTGGCCATGTTCAAGTACATTCCCGGTCTGCTGCTGAAAAAAATCACCCCGGATCAGCTGCGGGAAAAATTGAATGCAGAAGTGGCACCGTACATTACCAATATGTCTCAGCGGAAGATCCATGAGATCATCAGCGGATTCGGCAAAGCAGCAGCATTGGCAAAACAGGCCGGCTTTGATATGGTGCAGGTGCATGGCGACCGGATGTGCGGCAGCTTCAGTTCAGCCATCTTCAACCACCGCACCGATGAATACGGCGGCAGCGCAGAAAACCGAGCACGTTTTGCGGCGGAAGCGGTCTCGGCTGTCCATGCGGCGGTTCCGGGGATGCCCATTGATTACAAGCTGGCCGTCCGGCAGGAAAACCCGCACTTTGGCAATGCCGGTGTGGTGGAAGAAGAACTGCCGGTGTTCGTTCCGCTGCTGGAGCAGGCGGGTGTGACCAGCTTCCATGTAACGCTGGCAAACCATTCGGCGTTGGAAAACACGATTCCACCTGCAAACCACCCATACTTTGGTCATCCCGGTTGTTTCCTCAAATTCTGCGATGAGGTGCGGCAGTACACCGACCTGCCCATCTGTGGTGTCGGTGGTCTGAACGACCCGGATCTTGTGGAGCAGCAGCTCGCCAGCGGACGCATCCAGTGCGCCGCCATGAGCCGCCAGCTTCTGGCAGACCCGGATTGGGTGAACAAGCTGAAAAACGGGCAGGCGGAACAGATCCACCGCTGTCTCCGCTGCAACAAGAAGTGTCTGGGCGGGCTGATGGCACATCAGGGAACCCGCTGTGTTTATGATGCTTTGCGAGAAAAAGAAGCAAAAAACGCATAAACCTACCCGGCAAAAAATCACGATATACTTAACAAAAAGACATTCACAAAGGAGAAGCTATGAGTTACGCGATCGTATACAGCAGCAAAACAGGCAACACAAAAATCTTGGCAGAGACGCTGCACGACTGCCTGCCGCAGGCAGATTGCTGTTATTTTGGCAGCCCGAACCCTGCCGCCATGGAAGCGGACACCCTTTATGTGGGCTTCTGGACGGACAAGGGACAAGCCGATGAAAGCACTTTGGACTTTTTGAAGCAGCTGCACGGCAAAAGCATCTTTCTCTTTGGCACTGCCGGCTTCGGCGGCAGCAAAGAATACTTTGATAAGATCTTGAAAAAGACGGAGCATTCGCTGGACAAGAGCAACACTGTTTTCGGCCGCTATATGTGTCAGGGCAAAATGCCGATGTCGGTACGCCAGCGGTACGAAGAGATGAAAAAGCAGCCGATCCATCTGCCCAATCTGGATGCCATGATCGAGAATTTTGACAAGGCTCTTTCTCACCCGGATGCGGATGACCTGGAGCAGCTGAAACAGGCTGTAAGATAACGGAAAAGGCGGCGGCTTCCCTTGACAAGGAAAGCCGCCGCCTTTGTTGATCCTCCGATGCGCCCCTAAAGAAACGTGCAGGGCGCTTCTCATACTTTTTATTTTACACGCTGGCCCGCTGGGCCATGAACCGCTCATAGGCCGGTTTAGGCAGCAGGACGCGCCCGGCCAGCGGCTTGAGCTGGGCGGTGATGGCGTCGCAGGGAGCGCACTCGCCGTCGGCGGTCGCCACGATAGGGCCGCGTCCGTCTGCCGGACGCAGGGAGACGCACTTTGCCCGGCGGTAGATGAAGCAGGGCTTCGCCTGTTCCGTCAGCTCACCGTTCCGGAAGTGCCTGCCGCTCTTGTACATCCCCAGCAGGCGGGCGATCGTCAGGCGGCTCACCCTGCGGATGATGAAGACGTCCAGCCAGCCGTCGTCGGGCTGAGCCTCGGGAGCCGCATAAAAACCGCCTCCATAGGTGCGGCCATTGCAGACGGCACACATCAGGCAGTCCACCGTCAGCTCCTCGCCGTCGATGGCAAAGGTCACGTTCCGGCCGATGTGGCCGCAGAGCTGCTTGACGATGGAGAGCGCATAGGCCATCTCGCCGCCGCAGAACGGGAGGCGCCGGAACTGCGGGATGCCGTAAGCCACCTGTGCATCGAGCCCGGCGGCGCAGATGGTCGCCGAAAGGCCGAGGTCGGTCTGCATCAGATCAATGTCCACCTCACCGCCCGCCAGCTGGGCGTCGAGGTCATTGAACTCTTCCCGCGTGCCGTAGGTGCGCAGAAAATCATTGCCGCTGCCAAAGGGCAGACACCCCACTGCCGCGAGGCCGCATCCCTGCGCCCCGGTCAGCGCCTCGTTGAAGGTGCCGTCGCCGCCCGCTGTCCAGATGCGCACCGGCTCACCGTCGGCCTGCGCGGTGTGCGCCGCCTCAGCGGCCAGCTCCCGGGCATGGCCCGCGTACTGGGTCACAACGACCTTCCTTTTTTCCGGCGGGATGCCCGCCCGCTGGGCTGCGGCCCGGATGGCCGGGGCCAGCTCGGCAGTGCAGTCCCGCTTGCCTGCGGTGGGGTTGAGCAAAAACAGATAGCGCATTCGGCTTCCTCCTCTGGTGGTTCCTGCCCTCTATCATAGCGGAAAACCAGAGCAGATGCAAGAGCTTTTCACCCGACACCCGCCGTCTGCGTCTCCTGCACCACGATCGTGCCGTCCTCGGCGCAGTCTGCCGTCCAGTGCTGTCCGAGGCTCACACTGCCGGAGGCGATCTGGTCGGCAAAGGCCTGCTCCACGGCCCGGTCTACCTGTCGGCGCAGCTCTCGCGCGCCATAGGGCGAATGTGCTTTTGCCGCCAGCGCCGGGCCGACCCGGGCCGTGTGGGTCAGCTGGTAGCCGCTGCGGGCAGCACGCTCTTCCAGCTGGCCCAGCAGCTTTTCGGCGATGGAGCAGAGGCTCTGCTCCTCCAGCGGGCGGAAGACGATGAGCTCATCCAGACGGCCCACCAGCTCCGGCCGGAACCACTTTTTCGCCTCGGCAACGGCGGCTTCCGACTGCTTTTCAAAGGCGGCTTCGCTTCCCGCCCCGAAGCCCAGCGGTGCGCTCTGCCCGGCGAGGAATCGTGCGCCGAGGTTGGAGGTCAGCAGGACGATGGTGTTGCGGAAATCCGCCTTGCGGCCCATGGAGTCGGTCAGCTGGCCGTCCTCGAGCATCTGCAGGAGCACATTCTGAATATCCGGGTGCGCCTTTTCGATTTCGTCAAAGAGCACCACGCTGTAGGGGCGGCGGCGGACGGCCTCAGTGAGCTGACCGCCCTCGTCGTGGCCCAGATAGCCCGGAGGCGCACCCAGCAGACGCGCCACGGTGTGCTGCTCCTGATACTCCGACATATCGAACTTGAGCAGGGCCTTCTCGCTGCCGAACCAGCTCTCTGCCAGCGCCTTTGCCAGCGCGGTCTTGCCGACACCGGTCGGCCCGAGGAAGAGCATCGCGCCGATCGGCCGGCCCGGCTCCCCAAGCCCGGTGCGGCTGCGCCGGATGGCCCCGGCCACGGCGGCGACAGCCCGGCTCTGGCCCACGACTTCGGCGTTCAGGCGCTCTTCGAGGCGGGCAAGCCGCTCCCTCTCCTTTTCGCCCACCCGTTCTGCCGGGACGCCGCTGGCCTGCGCCACCACCCGGGCAATTTCCTTCCGGCTGAGGACGGGGTCTTTCTCCCCTTCCCGCTCGGCCCGGATGCGCACCGCCGCGCAGGCTTCGTCCACGAGGTCGATGGCCTTATCCGGCAGACAGCGCCCCGGCAGATACCGCACCGAGAGCTCCACGGCTTCCCGCAGGGCTTCGTTGGGCAGGCGGACGCCGTGATACCGCTCGTAGCGGGGTGCCAGACCTTCCAGTATATCCACGGCCTGCTTCGGCGTAGGCTCTTCGATTTGGACGCGGCCAAAGCGGCGCTCGAGGGCGGCGTCCTTCTGGATGTGGGTGCGGAACTCCTGATTCGTCGTCGCGCCGATGAGCTGCAGTTCACCCCGGGCCAGCACCGGCTTTAAGATGCTGGCCGCGTCGATGGCCCCCTCTGCCGCACCGGCGCCGACGATGGTGTGGAACTCATCCACGAAGAGGATGGCGCTGCCGTCCCGGACGAGTTCTTCCAGCAGATTCTTGAACCGCTCTTCGAAGTCGCCGCGGTACTTCGTACCAGCCACGAGGCTGGCCATGTCCAGCGCCAGCAGACGCCGCCCCTGGAGCATCCGGGGTACCTGCTTGTCGGCGATGCGCTGGGCAAGCCCTTCGGCCAGCGCGGTCTTGCCCACGCCCGGTTCGCCCACAAGGCAGGGGTTGTTCTTCTGGCGGCGGCATAAGATCTCTACCATCCGGTCCAGCTCTTTTTCCCGGCAGAACACCGGGTCCAGCTCGCCGTCCGCCGCCCGGCGGGTCAAATCGCGGCAGTATTTGTCGCTGGCCCGGCTCCCCCGCGGCAGCGACGACGCCGAGCGCGGCTGGATCGGCAGGATGAACTGCCCTGAAAGCTGGCGGCACTCCCGCACCGCCTCGGTGAGCTGGACACCCATGGATGCCAGCATGACCCCGGCGGCGCAGTCGGTGTCTTCCAGCATGGCGCAGAGCAGATGCTCCGGCTCGGCCCGGCTCAGATGGGCGTTCTGCGCCCCGATGATGGCGTAGTCCATCGCCCGGCGCAGGTCCGCCGCCATATCGCCCCGGGCAAGCCTGGTGACCGAGCCATCCCGCCCGGCGGACAGCTGACGCCGTACTTCCAACTCCGAGATGTTCTTCCCGGCCAGAAAGCGGGCCGCCGGGCCGCCGTCCGCTTGCAGCATCGCCCACAGCAGGTGGCCGGTGTCTGCCTTTTTGCAGCCCAGCCCTCCGGCCAGCTCCACCGCCTTATCCAGCAGCTGCCCCGCCTCCCGGGAGAAGCCCTTATACCGTCCTTTGCCGAATGCGTCCCAAATGCTCATTTGCCTGGCTCCTATCTTCCGTATTGCCCTGTTGCATGCCCTGTTGCATCAAGAAACAGTATAGCCCCGGCAGGCGAGAAAAAATCAGAGCTTTGTGTCGCACCGGCCCAAAAACGCGCCGAGAGATAAAACAAAAAAGCCATCTGAACGAATCAAATGGCTTTCTGGTTGACCTTACACTCCCCGAGTCGAACATCCTCGTCACTGTTTTTGGGTCAGGATTTTGTATCTCTCGTTCTCTCTCTTAACGCAACACCGCCCCTCTCCCAGAGCAATTCCGGGGGGAGGGGCGAGGAGCAGCGCGACGCCATCTTTGGCGCAGGCAATGAGGGTGCAAATGATGTACAGGCAACGATTTACATCCCGGGTCCGCTTGCCGAAAAGATGATAGCTCGGATAGATGCCGAGCAGTGCAGCCGAAACGAGCTCATCCTGCGGGCGCTGCGGGAATATCTCAAGTAAGAAAAAATCCCCCGATGCTCCAAACGGAGCACCGGGGGATTTGCTTATCCAAGCCTTTTATCAATGCCTTTCAGCCGGCAGCCTATCGCTGCTCATAGTCTTACTCCTTACTCAAATCGACTTTCTCAATTTCAGCACGGACTTCGAGCGCATGGAGATAATTTCCCATAGCCGTTTTCTGCTCTTTCAAAAGAGCCAAAGAGCAGGAAGGCGTAAAACTCAAAGTCCCGGCCTCATACTGGATAGTCATGCGGTGCAGCTTTTCGTAACGGATTTTTGCCTGAAAATACTCTGCGCGAAAACGCTCCTTGTAATCGCTGCTGAGCATCATTTCTACGGTACTTCTTAAATCCATGTGTTATGCCTCCTTACTGCTTTTGCAGCGCCGCCTTTGCCCGGTCAAAGAAAAACTGGATGACCGCGCCGATGGTCTCATCGGTGATGGCCCAGCTGATGAGCCTGCCGTATTTGCTGGTACTCAGGGTGACGCGAAGCATCTTGACGACCCACGCCTTGCGCTCTGCGCCTCTCTTGGTGCCCTGAATCTCGTGCTCCGCCTGCTCTATCAGGTCGAGCACAGTGCCCTTGACGGCTGCGCCATAGCCCAGCCGGACGCAGCCAAGGGCGTAGAAAATAAAGCCTCCCAGCATCAGCACTGCCGCCACCGGGGCGGGAATGACGCCCAAAATGTTATTGATCGTTGCCATGTATTACTCTCCTCTCTCTTTTTCGAGGTCTGCAATGCGGTGGTTTGCCACCTTCATCTGCTCTTCGAGCACCGGCACACGCTGGGCGAAGTTGTTGTGCGCCCGGACTTCCCGGGTCAGCTCCTCCAGCTTTGTTTCGGTGACGGCCTGCTGCTTGTCCAGCTTGGCGTCCATGCTCTGAGCGGTGCGGTTGTTGGAGACAAACGTGCCGATCAGGCTCAGACCGCCGGTGATCAGTGCCACAATAACCGCTTCGCTCATGCGCCCTCCCGGAGCCGGGTCAGCCCCTTTGCCTTGATGATCTTTGGATAGTTGAGTGTCGTGACGTTGAGGTCTACGTTGCCCGTGATACCCGGCACGCTGCCCTTGCTGGTGTGTTGGTGGGCGTTGTAGTTAAACGTCACGTTGGGCGTCTTGCCCGTGTAGTCCGCCAGCCATACGTCCCACCGCCCTGACAGCCTTGCCATATCCAGATGGACGTTGGCGTAGCTCGTGTAGGTGTAGAGCTGGGCGAAGAAGCCCATCTTCTCGATCTGTTCCAGATGGTAGGCTGCCAGATTGGATAAGTCTCCATAGGGCATCCCGACAAGATTCGGCGATTCAAGATCCAACGCCACCGGCATGGTCAGCTCCTTGCCCCGCAGCGCCTGCCGCAGTGCAGCCAGCTCTTCGTCAGCCAGCTTCTCACAGGAGGCGTTGGTGTAGTAGTACACGCCCACGTCCAACCCTGCCGCTTTTGCGTTGGCATAGTTGTCCTCGAAGGTGGGGTCGATGTAGGGTACACCGTTGCGGCTCCCTACGGCCCGCAGCATCACGCCTTTGTAGCCCGCCGCTTTGACCTTTCGCCAGCCGTCGAGGGTAATTTTGCCCTGATACCGGCTCACGTCGATGTACCGGTAGGGCGGGCCGCCCTCCCAGCCGACGACAGCCTCTGCCTTGGGGGCTTGGGGCGTAGGCTCAGGTTCGCCGGTGTCCTGCTTGTCCCCCGGGCCAAAGATGGCCCGCACCAGCTTTTCTAGCAGCTCCAGCAGCTTACCCATCGTAGTCCTCCCCCGTGATCTCTTTGTACTGCTCTGCGGTGATCTCGTCCTCGGCCACCCGCTTGGCCAGCTCCGCTTTGACTCCGGCATGGCGGCGTGCGGGCATCTCTGCCCACGTCTTGGTACCGGCGATGAGCCGGTTCGCCCAGATTTTATCCATTTTGATGTCCTCCTTATTTGTTGACAGCGGCATCCAGCTCGCACAGCGAGTCCTCGATAGCCGCCATCCGCTTCTCTGATGTCGTATCCTGCTCACACATGGCGTCCTCGATCTCCGCCACGAGGCCGGGCAGCTCCCTGAGCTTCTGCTCCTCTGCCAGCTTCCGGTGGAGCTCTTTCAGGCTCTTTTCTGTTTTGTGCAGACTCATCCGATAACACCTCCGATCATGGTGATATTGCCGCCGACGCCGCTCTCGCCCCGGGTGATCGTCACCTTGTAGTTGAATGCAAAGCCCCGGGCGGCGGTCTTGTTGGCAAAGGCGTGGTGTGCAAAGGCCCGGCTCTCGCCGCGCTGGATGTCGGTGCAGTTCTCCCACATGGGGGCATCGTCCCGTGCGTTATTGGTCATCTCCACGCTGAGGCTCATATCTGCCGGGAAACTGCCCTCCAGTGTCAGCGCAGCCACGGTGATGGTGTCGTCCGCCGTCAGGGGCTGGGCCAGCGAGAGGACGGCACTTGTCACATTTTTGGTAAAGGTAGCGGTCCAGTCCACCGAGGTCTTTCCGTCGCCCGCTTCCAGAGTCAGGGTGTTCTCCCCGTTGAGGATCTGCTGGAACAGGGCTTTCTCGCTCAGGCACTGTACCGTGAGTTCGGTGCCGGAGGCCACGTTCTCGCGGACGGCCAGCGCCACGCCGTTCACCTTTTCGGTGATGGTCATGGGGTCTCCGTCGCCGTCGGTCACGGTGTAGGGCAGTGTAAACGGCTCGTTCTTCTTGCCCAGCGCCGCGCCGCTCTCGCCTGCATCGGAAGTCACTTCCGGCGGCTGGTTTTCCGTGGCGAAGCCGTCCTTGTCGATGTACAGCGTCTCAGGCAGGGTGAAGCAGGGCAGATAGCCCCAGCTTTGCATATGCCCATATGTGGTACTAAAACGGCCCCAATCATTTCTGCTTACGCCGCTGAGTGCAACTCCATAATAATAATAATCATCATCAGAAGAGTCGTGGTGATAAGACACAGTATCGCTCTGGGTTCTTGTCCAGATGTTTGTCCCGAAATCAGTAAAAACATTTTCCAGTCTTTTCCGGGCTTCATCGGAGAGCAAAGTTCCTTCGGGTCTTGAAGATAAGTTGTACACGCTTTCGCTTTCTGAAAGTGTGAAGATTGAAGTAGTGTGCCTACTGTTTTCAGGTAAATATCTTGTTTTCCCCATCCAGCCCTTGACGTCAGCGGCAAACTTATAAAAATAAGTAGTGGTGAGCCAATCGTAGATGCTGCAGGTGTATCCATCACGCGTTATGCCCCATGCAATATCGACTCTTCTTCCGAATTCGCCGACGCTCGACCACGGGCCACTCGTCGCCGGACTCTCCCGGCAAAACAGCGTCCGTCCCTTGCCGTTCAGGCCGCTCTCATAGTTGTGGGCCAGCACGTAAAACTTGACTTTGGTGCTGCCTTCCATCAGATAGACATATCCGTCCCCGATGGCTAAGTCTTTGATCTGCATTCCAATCCTCCTTTCTCTCAAAAATCAATGCGGCTCTCCGCCTTGTTCCACACCCCCGTCAGCTCTACGCCATCGAGCGTGTCAAAGGCCGAAACAAAGCTGATGCCGTTTACATCTGTGCCATGCACCATCTCCAACAGTTTGATGCGCACGCCGGTGGCCGCAGCGTCCGCCGCCGCGTTTGCAATACTCAGCGTCTCGTCCACCCTCACGCCGCTCCCCGCCACCGGCCCGGCCACCGCAGCGCCGCCCGCGTTGCCCAGCAGCGTTACCTGCACCCGGATGTCTCCGGAGGGCTTCGCCCTGGCGTAAAAGCGGACAAAGCCGTCCCGCGCCTCGCAGTAGGCCGGGCATCCCGCCTCCTGCGCCGCTGCACCGTAGTTGTCCGGGTAGGAGCCGAGAGATGCATAGCCGGTCTTTGCTTCCGGCACCGGTGCGTCCTGCATCAGGGGCCAAGCGTCCTCTGCCTTCTCCCAGCTCTCCGGCGTCAGGGTCACAAGCCAGCTTCCCCGGTATCCGGCCCCGTCGCCCGCAAGGCCCGGGTACAGCACCTCACCGGCGCTGTTGTAAATAGGTTCACTCATTCTTTTACCTCCGCTTTTGCCGTGATGACGATGTTTCCGGTCACGGCCTCGATGTTCACGCAGCCCTCTTCGGCATTCCACGCCGTTTCCGTAATGTCCTCGCTGCCCATCTTCACGTTCACCTCGGTCAGGGTGTACCCGCTCTCGGCGGTCAGGGCGGCTTTGTAGGCCCGGCCCTTCGCCACCACGACGGCGGTCTGGTCGGTGGTCACATGGCTCAGCCGGTTCACCACGCTGCACCACACCAGCGCCTGGCTCACCGTCACGCTGCATTCGGCCTTTGCGCCGCCTGCCGTGGCGCTGATGAGCGCGCTGCCCTCGGCCACGCCCCGAACGATTCCGCCGCTCACGGTGGCCACGTCCTCCCGGCTGCTCTGCCACACCACGGTGCGGTCGTCGGCGTTCTCGGGCCGCACCGTGGCCGTCAGCCGGGCCGTGCCGTCCACGCTCAGCTCAAGGGTGCTGCGGTCCAGCGTCACGCTGCTCACCGGCACCCTCGCCGCCTTTACGGTTACGGTGCAGCTGGCCGTCTTGCCGCCCACGCTGGCCCGGATGAGGGCCGCGCCGGCGGCGCGGGCCGTCACCACGCCGCCGGCCACCACGGCAGCCTCTTCGTTGGAGCTGGTCCATACGATGCTGCTCTGGGGGATGCTGGTGGGCAGCACCGTGGCCGTCAGGGTGGCGGTCCTGCCCTCCGTCAGCTCCAGCGTCCCGGCGCTCAGCATCAGGCTGGCGGCTTTCAGGCCGTCCTCGGCCACCGTTACGCTGCACGCCGCCTTCACGCCGCCCGCAATGGCCGCGATCTCCGTTGTTCCGGCGCAGATAGCCACCACCTCGCCCCCGGTCACGCTGGCGGTCTCCGGGTCGGCGCTGTACCACACCACAGCCTGATCAGCCGCCTCCGGGCTGACTGTGGCTGTCAGGGCCGCAGTCTCCCCCGGCTTCAGTGTCAGGGCGGTCTGACTCAGAGTCACGGTCTCCACCGGCACCTCTGCCTCCCGCACCCGCACGGCACAGCAGGCATATTTCCCGCCGCTGGCTGCGAGGATGGCCGCAGCGCCCGGCTTTTTGGCCGTCACGGTGCCGTTGCTCACCTCGGCCACGGTCTCGTCGCTGCTCATCCACGCCACGTCGCCCTCCGGGTCGGCGGCTGCGTCCAGCACCGCCGTCTCACCCGCCGTCAGGGCCAGGGCGTCGGTGCTCAGGCTCACCCGCTCCACTGTCGGCTTCACCAGCACGGCGCACTCTGCGCTGCATCCGTCCGCCCGGGCCGTGATCCGCGCTCCGCCGGGGGTCTTTGCCGTGATGACGCCGTCCTCCACCGTGGCCACAGCCTCGTCGCTGCTCTCCCACAGCACGGTCTGCTCCGTTGCATTCTCGGGGCTGATCCGGACTCCCAGCGCCGTCCGCTCTCCCGCATACAGGGTCAGGCTGTCCCGGGTCAGCCGCACGGCCTCCACCGGCACCTCGGCCCATACCCCGCTCAGCTGATCCAGCAGGGTGTCGGCGGTCCTGGTCTGGTAGGCAGCTTCCCGCAGCAGCCTCATCAGCAGGCGGCGCTCCTCCTTTTTCGGGGCAAGGTTTGCCGCCCGGTTCGCCGCCTGGGTGGCAGCGGTGCAGGCGTCCAGCGTCTCGTTTGCCGCGCCCAGGGCTCTGGCCGCGCTGGCGGCCGCAGCTGTGATGTCTACCTGCGTCCTTGCCGCCGCAAGGGCAGCAGCGTTTTCGGCGTCCTCGGCGTCCATCCGCTCTTTCTGGGTGGCCGCAGCGCCTTTCTGGGCGGCATCCATCGCCGCCTGCGCCGTCTTGGCCGCGTCCTTTGCGGCTGCACCCTCGTTCATGGCCGTGTTCACGGCCTGCTGCACCAGCGCCACAAACTGGGCGTATACGCTGGGGTCTACGTCCTCCACCGTACCTGACAGCCCAATGGTCTCGTAGCAGTCGTATTTCGCCGGGCAGCTCATGGCCGTGTAGCCGTCCGCGCTCTGGGCCAGCAGCATCCACAGCCCCTGCCGGGCAGTGGTAAAGCGGTGGTCTACCGTCACCGTCCGGCTCTCGTCCAGCAGCACCGGCTGGGGCAGCGTGCCGCCCTCCTGCTCGATGTGC
>ENA-OQKH01000321-OQKH01000321.1-human-gut-metagenome-genome-assembly--contig:-NODE-321-length-38431-cov-8.226965_pt1 | contig 38431 bp, 36 predicted proteins | sample MGYA00242645_ERZ504791 | MGnify/ENA primary metagenome ERZ504791 (study PRJEB26092, sample SAMD00036388) | human gut metagenome | host: Homo sapiens | study: EMG produced TPA metagenomics assembly of... | reverse complement strand
ATCACCGACGATGACCGCAGCGAAGAGAACATCATCCCCGGTGCCTTCGACCCCCGGGTGGCCGAGGCTGTGGCGAATGCTGTGGCAAAAGCTGCCCGCGAGAGCGGCGTGGCCCGCCTGTAAACGGAGGGAGCTCCTATGAGAACCATTTCCGCGCAGCAGATCACGGACACCGTGGCCCGCCTCTGCATCGAGGCCAACACCCGCCTGCCCCGGGACGTGCAGGAAGCACTGGACAAGGCCCGGGCCGAAGAGCCCTGGCCGCTGGCAAAGAACACCCTCGACCTGCTCTGGTCGAACCTCGCGGCGGCGAAAGAAGAGGATCTGCCCATCTGTCAGGATACCGGCATGGCCTGCGTCTTCGTGGAGCTGGGTACGGACGTCCACATCGACGGCAGCTTTGAGGCTGCTATCCATGAGGGCGTGCGGCGGGGCTACACCGACGGCTATCTGCGCAAGAGCATCGTGGCCGACCCGCTGCGCCGGGGCAACACCGGCGACAACAGCCCCGCCGCCATCACGGTGCATCTGGTGGACGGCGACGGCTGCACCATCACCGTCGCCCCCAAGGGCTTCGGCAGCGAGAACATGAGCCGCATCCAGATGCTCAGGCCCGCCGACGGCGTGGAGGGCTTCAAGAAGTTCGTCATCGAGACGGTCAGGCTGGCCGGCTCCAACCCCTGCCCGCCCATCGTGCTGGGCGTCGGCGTGGGCGGCAGCTTTGATAAAGTGGCCTATCTCGCCAAGAAAGCTCTGCTCCGCCCGCTGGACGTCCCGAACCCCGACCCCTATTACGCCGACCTCGAGAAAGAGCTTTTGACGGCCATCAATGAGCTGGGCATCGGCCCTCAGGGCTTCGGCGGCAGGACCACCTGCCTTGGCCTCGCCATCGAGCAGATGCCCACCCATGTGGCCGGTCTGCCGGTGGCCGTGAATGTTTCCTGCCATGTCACCCGGCGGGCAAGTGCCGCATTGTGAGAGGGCAAGGATGCTAAAGGAGGATGCAAATGCAATACGAACTGACAACTCCCTGCACGGCGGCAGACCTCGCGCCCCTGAAAGCGGGCGATACCGTGCTGCTGTCCGGTGTGGTGTACACCGCCCGCGACCAGGCCCACAAGCGGATGCTGGAAGCGCTGGACAAGGGCGAAAAGCTGCCCTTTGACCTCGAGGGCAGCGCCATCTACTACGTCGGCCCCACGCCGGAGCGCCCGGGCGAAGTCATCGGCTCTGCCGGCCCCACCACCAGCGGACGGATGGACGCCATGAGCCCCCGCCTGCTGGACCTGGGCAATAAAATCATGATCGGCAAGGGCAAGCGGGACGCCGCCGTCAAAGAGGCCGTCGTCCGCAGCGGCGCGGTCTATCTGGTTGCGCTGGGCGGTGCCGGTGCGCTGATGGCCCGGAGCGTCAAGACGCTGGAAGTCATCGCGTGGCCCGACCTCGGCTGTGAGGCCGTCCGCTGTCTGACCGTGGAAAAAATGCCCCTGACGGTCATCCTCGACGCCCACGGCGGCGACCTCTATACTTCCGGCCCGGCGGCCTATCTCGAGACGGTAAAGTGACGAAATTGCGCGGGGTAGATTTAGTTTGAATAGACAAACTTTCTGCGAATGGCTTGCAACACGGTACGGAATGTGGTATTCTATAACAAACCGGACCGGAACGCCTGTGTGCCCCGGACAGGGAATTTACGAGGCAGGAGGCCGATAACATGCAGATCCACCAATCCGCAGAAGATTATCTCGAGACTATCCTTATGCTGACCCAGCGGATGGGCCGTGTGCGCTCCATCGACGTGGTCAACGAGCTGGGCTATACCAAGGCCAGCGTCAGCATTGCCATGAAGAAGCTGAGGGAGAACGGCTATATCGCGGTGGATGGCGAGGGCAACCTGACCCTTCTTGAGCCGGGCCGCGAGATCGCAGAGCGCATCTACAGCCGCCACCGCCTGCTGACCCATTTCTTTGTGCAGCTGGGCGTGGACGAGGACGTCGCCGCCGAGGATGCCTGCAAGGCAGAGCATATCCTGAGCGAGCAGACGCTGAAAAAGATCCGTGAGTATGCCCTGCTCCACGACGCAGAGGACAGCGTCCAGAGATCTGAGTGACCATCCAACTTCCAATAAAAAAGCAGATGACCGCCTCCACGTTTTGTGGAGGCGGTCATCTGTTTAATAGGAGCTCAGACCGAGACTCACATCCAGCGCCTGGTCCACCCGGCGCTGGTCCTCGGCAGTGATCTGGCCGGCCCGCTCCCGCAGGCGGTGTTTATCCAGTGTGCGTATCTGCTCCAGCAGCACGACGCTGTCCTTGGCAAGGCCCGTATCTTCGGCCCGGATGTTGATGTGGGTGGGAAGCCGGGCTTTGTCCAGCCGGGATGTAATGGCGGCTGCAATGACCGTGGGGCTGTGCCGGTTGCCTATCTCATTCTGCACGATGAGCACCGGGCGGACGCCGCCCTGCTCGGAGCCGACGACGGGCGAAAGGTCGGCGTAGAAAACTTCTCCTCTGTGTACCTCCATGAAAACTCCCTCCTTGCATACTGGGAGGCCCGCTATGTGGTGCGCGGTGCCGTCCTCTGGCCTTATTATGGACAGGCCGGGGGCCGGCTATGCACACGCGGGCAGCTTGCTCTCATTGTATGCAGGAGAGAAAATCAGGTTTCCGTTTCCAGAATGCAGAAGGCCAGCGCCATGCCGCCGTCATGGCTGAGGGAAAGCTTCGCTCTCAGATGGCGCTCGTCCATCCACCGGGCGCTGCCGCCCGAAAAGCGGTATTCCGGCGCGCCGCTTTCCAGCCGGACGGCCTCTATCTCACAGAGCGCAAAGGGGCCTGCAAGGCCGGTGCCGGCCGCTTTGAGGAAGGCTTCCTTCGCGGCGAAATCCGCCGCCGCGCTGGCGGCTTTATGAGCGCAGAGGGGGGAAGAATTTCCCTCCGAAAGCCCCAGCGCCTCCCGCTCCGCCGGGCCGAAGACCCTGGCCGCAAAGGTGGAGCCATGGGGGGCGCCGAGGCTTTTTGCCATCCGGGCAGTGTCGCAGAGGTCGCAGCCGATGCCGTATATCATGATATGCCTCTTTTCTACAAAAACAGCTTTGCTGATTTGCATGATAAAATCGGAAAAATTTAAGCAAAATGTGCAAATCTCACTGGGAAAACTTGAAGTTTTGCCGCAAGTCGTGTACAATAAATCATAGTTATTTAAGGGGGTGTATTTCGTGGGCGACGCAACTGCCATTTTCTCCATCCACGATCAGAAGGACATCGAGATCCATGAAGTCGTGCAGCAGGTGTACGACGCACTCAAGGAAAAAGGCTATAACCCCGTCAACCAGCTGGTGGGCTATATCCTGTCCGAAGATCCTACCTATATCACGACTTATAAGGGGGCTCGTTCCCTCATCCGCAAAGTGGACCGTGACGACCTGCTGCAGGCTATGCTGCGCAGCTATCTGAACGTCTGAGAATCTCTGCCTTTTGCCTGCTGTCCTACGGGACGGCAGGCTTTTTGTTTTATAAACCTCTCAGCCTCGCGCTGCTCACAGGCTCATAAAAGCGGCAGAGTGAACAGCTGGTTCACCACCACCTCATACTCCCAGCCCTCCCGGGCCTTGCGCAGCTGCTTCTCGAAGGCTTCGGAGCCCTCGAACCGCTGGATGAGGTAGTGCCAGTGGGCCTTCATCCGGCTGACGGCACAGCTGGCCATGCCGAAGGCCCCGGTGTAGCCGTGGTAGAGCTCATCGAGGTAGCCCCGCAGTTCTTCCTTCGAGGCGGGCGCACCGCCCACAGCCTGCCGCAGCAGGGCCGGGTCGGCGATGATGCCCCTCCCCACCATGATGCCGGAGAGGTTCGGGAACTCCGCTTCCAGCGCTTTCAGCTGGGCAGGTGTGGTGATGTCGCCGTTGTAGCAGACGGGCATCCGGCAGTGGGGCAGATATTTTGCAAAAGCGGCGCGGTCGGCCTCGCCCCGGTAGAGCTGGCGCATGACCCGGGGGTGGATGGTCAGCTCACAGATGGGGCAGCGGTCGTAGAGGTCGAGGATGGCTTCGAACTCCTCCGGGCTTGTGACGCCCAGCCGGGTCTTGACCGAGATGGGGCCTTCGGCCTGCGAGAAGACTTCGTCGAGAAAGACTTCGAGCTTCGAGAGGTCGCGCAGCATCCCGGCACCCTTGCCCTTGGCGGTGACAGTGCCGGAGGGACAGCCGAAGTTGAGGTTGACTTCGGTGTAGCCCATCTTCCGCAGCTCGCCGATCATCCAGGCGGCCAGAGCGCCGTCTTTGGCCAGCAGCTGGGGGATGACCGGTGCGCCGGGGTTCGCCGCCGGGTCCAGCTCTGCCATCTTCTTTTTGATAAGCACCCGGTTCTCGGGCGGGGAGATGAAGGGAGCATAATAGCGGGCAGGCGCGCCGGGCGCCCCGAACCAGCGCTGGTGCGCCTGACGCCAGATTCGGTCGGTGAGGCCCTCCATGGGGGCGGTGTAGTAGTTCATATTTCTTCTCCTTTGTCTGTCTGAGTATATCATACACCCCGGTAAAGCGCCAGATAAAACAACAAGAGCCATCAGCCGAAGCGGATGGCTCTTACCAGATGGCGGACTCAAACTCTGCTGGAACGAGTACGGCAAACTGGAATTTATGGTGTTACATCGGTGTTCCTACTTCAATCAAATTACCGTCCAAATCATAAAAACGAATTACTTTTTGTCCCCAACTATGTGTCATAAGTTTATTAACATATTGAATTGAGGGATAAGACCGTTCCAGCTTTTCAACGAATGCTTCTATATCTTGTTCTTCAAAATATAATTCACAAGAATTACTTTTAGGGATAATATCCTTTCCTAAAAACTTTTTCCAAATTTTTTCGTCTTGAAGCACAAGTCCTTCCGTTAAAATCATGTTACCGTCATTGTCAAGTACCAAATCAAGACCGAACAGGTCATTGTAAAATTGTTTTGATTTCTCAATATCTTTAACAACAATTAAAATGTTCTTTAATTTCATTGTCTAACACCTCTAAATAAATTCCGATTTGTTGAGCCGAGTATATCACACCCGCCAAGGAAAGAACACCCCTATATGTCAGAGCTTGCCCTTTTTCCTGCGTACGCAGCGATCGACCCAGAATGCGCCATATAGCACAAAAGGCAGGATACCATCGCCATGATGATACCCTGCCTTTGTTTTTTACGAATGGCTCTGACGTACATTGTTCCTGTCCGGTACCGCCCAACCGAGGTTCTGCAAACGGTGCTCCGGCAGGCGGTGCTTTCTTGGCAGACATTCCTACAGAAGCTGTAGCTGAGGTGCGCGGCCCTGACGAGTTGCGTTTGCTGATTTTTTCCGCAGCCCCTTGGCGGGGCCTTGAAAAATCAGAACGCGGCCCCAGCCTCGCCTCCCTGTTTCCGCCGCAGGCAGACGGGTTGCGGCACCCAGCATCCGCTGCGCCTTGCTTGCGTATCGCTGGCCGCGGCCCCAACAACTCCTCGCTGCTTCCGCCGCTGGCGGTGCTCGTCGTCGTTGCAGTCGGCTCCGCTGCTGTTCGAGTCCTGTACCGTCCTGCTCTGACGTGAGACAGTGGCAGACGCAACAAAAAAGCCTCTAACTTTCGTTAGAGGCTTTCGTTTGGTGGAGCATTGTCCACGGCACTCGAACCCAACACTTCCTCACGGGTGACCGTTTTGGCATCATCCGTGAAGTTGAAATTGAGTACGACCCGGTCATCAAAGACGTAGACCGAGTTGACAAAGGTATCAATGATCTGCCGCTGGTGTTCCGTGCTGCCCACGTCACCCTTGCGGAATTTTTCAAGCCAGAACCGAATCCACTCACGGGTCAGGACGGGCTTTTTCAGCTCTTCTTCCAGAATGCTGGTGTTCAGGGCTTCTTTCCGGGCTTCCAGCTCGTCCAACCGCTGCTTGGTGGTCGGGGTCAGGATGCCCTGTTCAATGGCTTCCAGAAGGTTTGCGAGTCGTTTCTCCGTATCCCGGAGTTGCTCTTTCAGAACAGGCAGCCGGGTGTTCTCCTGCTGCTGGGCTTCCATGACCAAATCTATCAGCCGTTCGATGATTTCATCGCTGAAAATCACCTTAATGGCAGTGTCCACCACGAACCGTTCCAGCGGCTCCTTGCGGATGGCTTTCAGGTCGCAATGCGCCTTGCCGTGGCGTTTGGCGTTGCCGCACTTGTAGTAATAGTAGGTGTTTCCCATGTGGCTGGTGCCGCTTTCGCCACCCATCAGGGTGCCGCACTTGCCACAGAACAGCTTGGTGGTCAGCAGATATCTCACATCCTCTTTTGCAGGCCGACCATGGGCGATCCTGTTCTGCTCAAAACGCTGCTGCACCCGATCAAACAGGTCCTGGTCAACAATGGCCGGAATGCCGCCCGGCGTCACAATGTCCTTGTAGCGGTATTCGCCGATGTAGCGGCGGTTGCGGAAGATCTGGAAGAAGCTGTTCTTCACGAACGGCTTCCCGGTGCGGGTGCGCAGCCCTCGCTCGTTCAGGGATGCCGCAATCTTCTCAGCCGGTTCGCCGTCGGCATACCGGGTGAAGATTTCCTGCACGATGGGAGCCGTCTCCGGGTCGATATGGTACAGCCTGTCCTCCTTGCCAATGGTGAAGCCCAGCGGCACCACACCGCCGTTGTACTTGCACTGGAGGGCGTTTTCGCGCTCACCGCGCGCCACTTTCAGGGCGAGTTCGGCGGAATAGTATTCCGCCATGCCAATCAGCATACTCTCCACCATAATGCCTTCAGGCCCCTGCGAGATGGGTTCCATGACAGACACCAGATGGACACCGTTCTTTTCCAGCTGGTACTTGTAGTTCACGGCATCGAACCGATTCCGTGCAAAGCGGTCGAGCTTCCAGACCAGAACCACATCGAAGATTTTCTTCGCGCTGTCCTTTATCATTCGCTGGAAGTCCGGGCGGTCATCCGTCTTGGCAGAATAGGCACGGTCAATGTAGGTGCCGACCACGGTGATACCGTTCTTCTCGGCGTAGTCCTTGCAGTCGCGCAGCTGCCCTTCAATGGACGCTTCGCGCTGATTGTCACTGGAATAACGGGCGTAGATCACAGCGGTCATGAAAGCCCTCCTTTATTTTGTTGAGAGAATATATAAAAAGACAACCATTGATTTCGTATAATATACCACAGGAAAGGGGAGAGAATCAAGTGGTATCAACTAGGCGTTTCATGTAATTTATTTCTTGCGTGAAATGCTATGGAAACTGGTTGTGGATTTTGGTATTCTAGCAAAAAAGAAAGAGGTATCTATATGAAAAGAATAATAGGAATACTTTTGGCAATTGTTTTAACAAGCTCCGTGATATGTTCAACATTGTTTACCAGCTATGCTGAAGAACCATCATCGACATCGGTTTCATCATCTTCGTCACAAACCACTGACCCAACAAATCCGCCAGTTGAAGGTGATGCAATGACGGGCGATGGTGAAATTGCTTAATGCTTGAAATCAATATTTAAATATTTTTTTGCTTCATTTCGTGTGATTTCCAAATCCTCCTTCCGTCCAATTAGTTTGCAGAGATAATAGGCTTGATAATAGGCTTCTGTGCTTTCGTCATCCATACCAAGAAAATGACAACATTCAGCATATATTTCAAGGCAACCAGGGAGTGTTTGGTAGTGACCGTATTGGATGCATGCATCTCGACCTTCTTTAGCCAATTTCATTCCATCTTCGTAACGCCCACAAAGGTCTAAAGCTCTAGCATAGTTATAAAGAACCAGAAGCGTAATTTTTCCAGATGTTATAACTTCCCGATAGTGATTTCTCACATATTTTAATAGTTGATAGAATATATCAATAGCTTGGTCATTGCGGTTGAGATTCAAATAAATATTAGCGATTTGTATAATCGCTTTTATTTCATCGAAAGCGTATAGGCATTTGTTGATTTCTTCAATATTAAAGTCAGGAACCGTCAAATGAATGGCAGACATCAACATATCAATTTGCTCATCGTAAGTGTACCTTTTATCAAACGATCCGAGTAAAGCTTTGGACCTTAAAATGAATTGACGAGTCAAGTGATCATCAGAAACGGTAAGATTTTCTAACTGAGAAAGTTTTTCAAATCCCAGTGAAACATTCCGAGTCACACCACAAGCAATAATATCCTTTTTCAGTGCTTCGATTTCCAACTCGTTTTTAGATTCTAAAACATAATAACGAACCTCTGGCATTCCAAGTCGTTGTAAAAGGGCACTTATAACACTTTTACTTGGAGTTTGCTTTCCGTTTTCAATCCGAGACAGAGTGACAGGGTCGCAGATGCCGCTACACACCTGCTCCTGAGTCAATTTTAACTCTTTTCGACGTTGCTTGATAAATGTTCCGATATAAATACAATTCATAAGAAATCCTCTTGATTTTGTGCGATACCTAACTATTTTATATAGTATATGGTTCATTTGGGAAAAGTCAATGGAGAATCATGATATAAATGGATTATTGATGCAAAATTCCCTAACGAACCACTTTTGCTGTCGTAAGTAAAGGTTAAATAACTTTTACTTATAAATAATTAGCCAAAGGAGGGATAAAAATGAAGAAGGAATGGACTTCTCCGATGCTCCTGACTCGCGACGATAACACCAATTGCTAACGAGAAAGAGGGCTGCTGCTTTCTGCAGCAGTCCTCAATCTTTTGTGAGGAGATCAATATGGCAATTATTCGGTATTTACATTTAGGGCTTACAGCTGCTTGTAACTTGAACTGCAAACACTGTTTCATAAAAGAAAAAGAATCAAAAGAGCTTAGCTTCGAAAAAGCAATTGCTTTTATCGATGTATTGGAAAAGCAAGGCCTAACACATATCTACTATACCTATGGCGAACCGCTTCTTTATCATCGACTATTTGAATTTTCCAAGAATATCCGGCTCAAGGGGATTTATCAAGTTCTAATGACAAATGGAACACAAATAAATTATGAAGTTGCTCAAAAAATTGCAGCATCTGGGATAAATCGAGTGATGATCAGTATAGACTCTTCTATAGAAAAAAAGCATGATATGAACCGAGGAAAGCAAGGGAGTTTTGGTCTAGCTGTACAAGCAATACAACTTCTCAAAGAACAAAAAGTAAATGTGGGGATTGCGTCAACCATAACAAAGCAAAACTATTTAGAACTGGCCGCAATAGAAAAGTTGGCTCAAGAAAATCAAATTCAGTATATCAGCTTTCTTGCTTGTCGAGAACAAAACAGAATTGCTTGCCCGCTTGAAAAGGAATACATAGACTTTGTTTTAAATTCAATAATCGAAAACAAGCAGTACGCGTTTCATGATTTGCGTTTGATTCCATATATAAAAAGCTGGTATAAAAATAACAGAATAACAGAAAGGCAGTGTGCGGCTGCCATTTCTGCAAACTCATGTTGCGCCAATCAGACGCTCACACTTGCACCGAATGGTGATATATTCACATGTGATTTAATAGACCATACTCCCATTGGCAATGTGTATAATATAGATCTTAATGATTTCGCACTTTCAGATCTTTTAAGAAAAACAAACATGAAAGGATGTAGCATTGTATGAAATATGATGTATTGTTCGTACACCCCCAGAATTATGGAAATCTTCAAACATATTTAAAACTGCCGTCGTTGGAATTGTGTCAAATTTCTGCAGTTTTGAATCAGAATGGTTATAGCAATAAACTCGTTGATTGCTTTATTGATGGACGTGACATTCAGGAATTGGACAATATGCTTCCAATTGAGTCTCCTCGAATTGTTTTGATCTACTGTTCTGAATATAATCATATAAACGCACTTCATACAGCGTACTATCTTGCTCAAAGATATCCAAATGCTTTGATTGGAATTTTAGGAATGATCGTCACCTTTATTCCTGAGTATCTTTTAAAGAGATATCCATTTATTGATTTTGTTTTGCTTGGAAATGCAGATTACGTAATCAAGGATATTTTGGAACGAGACAACAAACTTTCTTGCTGCCAAGACATCAAAAATGTTTGTTATAAATGCGGTGGGAAAATCATCAACAATGGAATGAATTACAATTATTCATTGAATGATTTGCCGACTTCAAATCGAGAATTATATGATTTGAAAAAATATCATTTTCATAGTCCGGAAGCTATTGTGAGGTCGAGTAGAGGCTGTCCCAGTCATTGTGCATTTTGTAATAAAACAGCATATTCTCCATTGATGGTTGAGTCAATGAAAAACTTTTTTTCGGAGATTGACATATTAATAAAGAACGGATTTAATCAGTTTTTCTTTGCTGATGACACCTTTGCATTTACTTACTATCGTCTACTGGAGTTTTGCGATTATTATCGTAATCACAATTATTCTTTTAGATGGACATCAAATCTGAGATTGAATGATATTACAGATGAACTTATTTCTAAAATGAAAGAGAATGGAGCATATAGAGTCTTTATCGGAATCGAGACATTGAATCATAAGTCATGTGAATTAGTTGATAAGACGCAAAATATTCTTGACTTAGAATCAAGAATCGACATTTTGAAAAAACACAAAATGGAATTTCACGCATCACTTATTGTTGGTAATCCCGGTGATACGATTGAAGACTTGGAGCATACCAGCAAATTTATTAGAAAGATACAGCCTACATTAGCAACCTTTAATACGATTAAGGTCTATCCGGGAACACCCTTGTACGATAACCCTGACCAATATGGTATCTTAGCAGAAGACATGATGTGGTTTGAAAATCCAGATTGGAACAAGCGGCCAATGATTTATACTAAAGATCTCTCTCCTGAGCAAATAGCGTTTTATTCAAGAAAGATGATGGTAGATATGCTTATATGACAGTATGCCTATGCGGAAGAGGAGCAGATTTAGATAAAGTCAATAAGTATCTAAGCTTTTCGCCATTCGATATTATTTTAATCTCAGAATATGTTGATGATATGAAACTTCCGGACTGTGAATGCTATTATATTGCCAAATCGGAGATTAAGAATACAAAGTCGATAATATTGCAGATATCAAGAAAAAGACATCTGCAATATACGTCAGTTGTTCTATGCAAAGATATTCTTTTGGACTCTAAACTATCAAAAATAATATTTAAATGCTCTGTAAAAAACATAACATTTGTGCTTAATATTAATCGTATGTTCGATTTACATTATTTGGATGATTGCAGGAAGAATATTAGTACGGAAACTCATCAGATTATCGAAGTGTTCTCGGGAAGAAAACTACCCCAATACCATTGGCTATTTGCGGTTTTACCGAGTGTTCTTTATTTGGATGATGATGTGCTTAGTGCGCAACTATCCTGCGATAAGAGTTGTGCAAAAATAAAAACGTCAAATTATGAATTTGAAATTCACATATGTGATGATTCAAGTTTGGCAGATACTATTGTGCAAATCAATGGAACAAAAATCTGTGAGATAAATTATTATAGTGCTATCATCAATACATTTGATCCGGCTTATGATAAGTTGAAGAGAAAAAAGACGATAAGATGTTTTATGGAATTAATGGAGAGCTTTTATAATGAACAAAAAGAAATGTCGAGCTGAAATTTGTTTGGCAACTATTTTTTCTACTCAAGCGTTATTTACGCCTGTGAAGACTTTATTTTTACTCCATTTTATGATGCAAACTCAGGATATTTCTTTTTTGAAGTTTGTTTTCACATTTGCTTCGTTTGTCTTTGAACTTCCAAGTGGATATTTTTCTGATAAAGTCGGAAACAAAATTTGTTTGGTATGTTCTAGATTTTTAATGATTATGTCGTTGCTTGCCTATTGTATGTTCCCATACTTTTGGGGATTTGTTGCAGCTAATTTAATATTGGGAATTGCAAATGCGTGGGAAAGCGGTGCGGTTGACTCGTATTTTTTGATTTTGTGCAAACAGTTTGAGGTTGAATACAGTTCGTTGAAAATAACAATAAAGAAGATTTCTTACTTGTTCAACTTTACATTGATGGCCATTAGTACGCTACTCTACTCGATCAATCCTTTTCTTCCTTTTTGGGGAACAATTATTCTTATGACGATTTCGCTTACTATTATCATAGGAATGCCTAAGGAGATGGAATCCACTCGAGCCAACAAAGCTTTATCATCAAATTTCACCCAAAACAGTAAAGTTGTTCTTGGTAAAATTGTTCATAACAAGTGCCTTCTCTGGAAAATGCTTTATACCATAACTTGTACAGCCATTTATATTTTGAACTTTGAATACTATACTGTTGTTTTTCAGAAAGCAGGCATTGGTGAAAAAATCATTGGACCGATTTATTCCACATTTATGATTATAAATGCACTCGGAATACTTGTTTATCAAAAAAATAATTTTCTCGTCTTGAAAAAGCTTCTTCTTATAGTAGCACCATTTAGTTTTGTAATGTTGATAAGTTACAAAGTTCCGCTAGTTCTATTGGCAATATTCATTCAACAGATGAGCTTTTCCTACTATAATTGTGATCTCGATATTTTCATCATAAACAGTATTGACGATTTAACAACAAGTTCTTATTATCAGTCAATGATTAGCTTTGTGAATATTATATATCGGATGATTATAACGTTAATAATTACGGCTTCATTTGAGAACTTGTCATTTAATGCCAATTATATCGGTTTTACAATTATTCTTTTTATTGCATATATGATTGATCATGTGCTTCAGAGAAGGCTCAAAAATGGACATTGAAGAACTATATCGGTGTGTTTTCAATAATGTTTCAAAAAATCAATATGACAAAGCGTTTGAAATTGCTTTGTCTGCATATCAAAGTTATACATTGAATGAATTGGATGAGTTCTTTAGAAAATCTCCACCAGTGTATAATATGGTTGGTATTTCAGGGAGTGGAGGCTCTAATATAGCCAAGCCAAACATTGGAACGTTGACGGCATATCATTTGGCAAAAATATTTCAAGTTGAAAATTTTAATATTTCTATTGTTAAATTTGGAAGCAGAAAACGGACTTCAGTAAGTGGATCGGTAGATTTTGGAGAAACAATCAATAGCATTCCATTCAAGTTGGTTGATGACAGCTGTTTTAATAAAACTATATCATATTTGACGTTCAATGAAAGTATTCACAAATATATTGATGAACATTACGTTGTCTCAATCCCGACAAGTAAGAGATTGGTTTTTTGCAAAAGCAAAGTAGAGGCTGATCATATTTTGATGCGTGATTCCAATAACATTGAAGTGGAAGTGATTTATAGTTGTCTGAACGGAAAACCTTTTGATGAAATAATTCCAGAACACTATGTTATTTGCCATGAAAATGGAACGGTTTCGAAATCCTTTCCCAAATACACCGATAAAGACTATGAGATTACTTCCTCTGATGTGACTGATTTAAATCAAAGGCTGCTAAATTCAAAAGATTTCTCGGAACCATGGGGAAGATGCTTGAAATATTCGATTGCAGAAGCGATTTCTTTTTTTTGTGACAAAAAAATTGAGGACGCTTTTGATATTATTCATAAATATTCCGAACACACTTAATATGAAGCAAGGAGCATAAGATGTACAGATTATCTCAAGATGTAATTGTAAAACAACGTGGTGGAATTTACTTTGGACTGAATATGAAGACGGGAACAACTTACGAAATGAATGAGTCACAATTTGATATTGTATCTTTTTTCAAAAACGACTATCATTCAAAGGATGAGCTGCTTACGTATTTAACCTCGATTTATGATGTGACGTCCAAAGAGATAGAGGCAGAAGTCGATTTTACGTTAAATGAGTCTGTGAGTGTTGGCTTACTAATTGAGAAAATCGCTAACTGATTTTTTATACATCAAGGAGTGATTGCCAAAGTTTTGATGTATTCATTATCCGAAATCGTTGACATTAGCTGATGTTTATGCTATCATTCCCAACAAATCCACAGAGATTTCTGTAAAGAAACGATTCTGTGCGGTTTTATTTCCTGCGAAGATTTACCGCCCCGCAACACACCCGATTCATTTTGCCGCCGATTCACCCCGACAAAATCATCGCTGCGCTGCGTGGGCGGTATTTTTCTTTTGTGGGGAACGTACCTTGAAAATTTCATGAGCCGTCCGAACGTGATACCGGCTTTCCAGCCCACGCCGCTGCAAATCAGGGGCAGGAACTTCGTTCGGCGTGAACGGCGATTATCATATACGAGCAGTGACCCTTTACTTGTTTTTGCGTCTTAACAATTCGGAAACAACTCTCAAAAACGTGTTTTGAGCGAAGCGGTAGAGGGCAAGAACCGTCCCGTGGCCACAAATTTTCAATTCTTGAAAATGTTTTGTTCCACCGGGACTTCACTTCTTCAATGCGTCTGCATTTCCGAAGTGATCTTGTTGGGGCGTGCCTGCCCCAAACCCTGCTAGGAACGCGTGCTATAAGCTGGAATTTATAGATTCAATGGATAAAGGTGTGGCTTGTTCCAAACTCATGCATTTATTATAATAGGGCTGTGAGGAGGTGCTGGAATGAAGCAGTGTCCCATTGATTTCTTTGACCCGGAGGTGCAGCATTTGGCCGCATCTGCCGGGTGCAGACTTTACCGGATGCAAAACGACACCGGCGAAGGGCTCATCTCTGAATATCCGATCCTGTCGGGGATCGATCTTTTCTACAATGACTTTCACATGAAGGACGGGCAGAATCAGAACAAACGCCCCATGCCGGATACCATCGAAATCAATCACTGCCGGGAAGGGCGGTTTGAGTGCGAATTTCAGAACGGCGATTATCAGTATATCGGTGCGGGCGACCTGTCCATTCACCGGCTGAGCCACACCACCCGGCAGACCCGTTTTCCACTGGCGCACTATCACGGCATTTCCATCACCATCGACTTGCCGCGGGCGCAGCAGACGCTTTCTTCTCTGGAAGCCATCATGGGCGATCTTGATATCCATTTGGAAGCCATCGCCGAGCGTTTCTGCCGGGAAGAGAGCTGCTATGTGCTGCGCAGCAACCGGGAAGTCGCGCACATTTTCTCGGAGCTGTATGCCGCCCCACCGGAACGGATGGCACACTACCTGAAAGCCAAGGTACTGGAACTGCTCATGCTCCTAAACGACCTACCGCAGGAGTCCTTCTCGGAAAAGCGGCGGTTTTTCTCCCGCAGTCAGGTCACGGCTGTCCGGGCGATACACGATGCAATGATACAAGATCTCAGTCACCATTACACATTGGCTGAGCTTTCCCGGCAGTTCGGCATTGCGCAGACTTCCATGAAGCTGTGCTTCAAAGCCGTTTATGGCAGCTCCATTTATCAATACATGAAAACCTACCGGATGCAGACCGCCCGCGTCCTTTTGCAGGATACAAGCCGCAGTGTGACCGAGATCGCAGCTACACTCGGCTATGATAACCCTAGCAAATTTTCGGAAGCGTTCAAAAAGGAATACGGCATAAGCCCCACTCTGTTCCGAAACTCGCCGTCCGAATTGGATGTTTCCTGACGGTTCGGAGTGGCAGACCGTCTTTGTTTTGTTATACTTTCTGGTTAGAAGAAACTAACAAAGAAAGGATATTCCATTATGAGACGAATTCAAACCGGCGTGATTGCCGTATGCCTCGCCGCCGCTCTCCTGTCAGGCTGTGCAGGTTCTTCCGCCCAGAGTACCGCAAGCAGCACTGCCGCAAGTTCTGCGGCAGCTTCTTCCGTCAGCACCACTGCTGTTTCCGCCAACTATGACGGTGGTTCCGGCACGCAGGAAGACCCCTACCAGATCAACAGCGTAGATTCCCTGCTGACCTTTGCTTCCAACGTCAACGATGGCTCGCAGGGCGGCTATGCCGGTGTTTCCTTCAAGCTGACCAGTGATCTGGACCTGTCTGGCGTCGAGTGGGCTCCCATCGGCAACATGAACGACATGGAAACACACTCCACCCTGTTCCTCGGCTCCTTTGATGGCGACGGCCATACCATTTCCAACCTGAACTATACTTCGGATGTTTACAACTGCGGTGCTGGTCTGTTCGGCGTAAGCTGCGGTGAGGTGAAAAATCTGACACTGGAAAATGCCATGGTCGCAGTAACGGAAGGCACTTCCATGGCCATTGGCGGTGTTGTGGGCTACAACATGGGCTCTGTAGACAACGTCACACTGAAAGGTGATTCCACCATTACCGGCAACAACTGTGTCGGCGGCATCGTGGGCGGCAACAACAACTCCATCACCAACTGCACGGTGGAGGGCGCTACCGTGGTCGTCATCGGTGACAATCACTTTACCGATCAGATCATCCAGGCAGACGTTGCCGAGTGCGGCGGTCTGGTAGTCGGCGGCAGCTTTGGCGGCAGCATCGACAGCTGCACCGCATCCGGCACCGTAAAAGCCACCGGCAATGAGCCGGTGGGTCTGGGCGGCATCGGTGGCTGTCTGGAAATGATGGACACCATCACCAACTGCACCGCTGATGTGACCATCGAGAGCGAAAACGGCGGTCACGCCATTGGCGGTTTATGCGGCTATGCGGGTACTCATTCCAACCCGGATATCTGCCTTGAGACGGAAGGCTTCTCCACTAAAAACTATCCCTCTGTCATTGACAACTGCAATGTGACCGTGAACATCAAGGCAAACGGTGCCACCCATGTGGGCGGCCTTGTGGGTACCGGTCTGTACTACTACGGTGAGGAGACGGTTTTCAAAATCACCAACTGCTCGGTAAAGGGCAGCATTGACGGTGCCGTTACACCCGGTACCGTTGCAGGCCGCGCCGAGGGCAGCACCATTGAAAGCTGCACTGCCGATGTGACCATTGACGAGAACGCTGGTACGGAGCAGGTCGGCACAACGACCCAGATGTACGAAAGCGCAGACCAGTAAAATGATTTTCTCCATAAGGGCAATCAAGTTCGCACAATGATAACTTGATTTCAAAGAAAAAGGCAGGATACCACCGTCATGGTGATACCCTGCCTTTGCTCGTTTACTGTTCCGAGTAGTCCTTTCGCAGAACCTCCTGTAAACAAAAAACGTACCCGAACCCTTTTTCGTAAAGAATCGGGTTCGAGTACGAACTGTATGGTGGACGGTACAGGACTCGAACCTGTGACCTCCTGCACGTCAAGCAGATGCTCTACCAGCTGAGCTAACCGTCCATATTCTGTTTTGCTGTAGTCAGCTCAATTATGATAGCATAGGATGGAATAAAAATCAAGCCCTTTTTGCAAAAATCTTCAAAAAATCTTTCCAGGGCTGGCCGGGACGCCTCTGCCGGAGGGGCAGGAAAGCGGGCGAAGGCTGGGAGTTAAAAGGTTATCGTTGCCCCTTTTTTATAGGTGTGCTATAATAAGATGATTACAATAGGAAAGGTATCGCAGAATGAGAGTATTGGGCATCGACCCGGGCTACGCCATCGTGGGATGGGGCGTGGTGGATTACGCGGGAAACCGCTTTGCACCGGTGGATTTTGGTGCGGTGTGTACCGACGCCGGCGTGCCGTTCGAGCGGCGGCTGGACGAGGTGTATGCGGGCGTCAAGGACGTCATCGAGCGGACGCAGCCGGAGGTGCTGGCCATCGAAAAGCTGTTCTACCAGCACAACCAGACCACCGTCATCGGCGTGGCCGAGGCGCGCGGCGTCATCCTGCTGGCGGCGGCGCAGGCGGGCCTGCCCATCTACGAGTACACCCCGATGCAGGTCAAGCAGGCCGTCACCGGCTACGGCAAAGCCGTGAAAAAGCAGGTGCAGGAGATGACCCGCATCCTGCTGCATCTGCCCGCCATCCCGAAGCCCGACGACACCGCCGACGCGCTGGCGATGGCCATCACCTTCTGCCACACCAACGGCAGCCAGCTCAACCGCTTCGTGCGGAGAGTGCCCGGCCCTATCTGACCCTCTCAGGCGCTTTGCGCCAGCTCCCCCAGAGGGGGAGCCCTTGGCAGGCCGGACAACTTTGTTCCGGACGCTCAAGGCTTTTTAATGGCGCAAAAGAGAGGACCCTGCTTACGGGGGAAACAGGGCGCTACAGTTTCCGAAACAACAAAACTTTCTCGTATCCGATAGACCTGCCCGGCACGCCAGTGGCTCTCCCACAGGGAGAGCTGGCAATGCCGGCAGGCATTGACTGAGAGGGCTATTATGATATACAGCTTAACCGGAAAGATCATCAAAAAGACCCTGAACGCTGTGGTCATCTGCTGCGGCGGCGTGGGGTACTACGCCCAGTGTCCGGCCAGCGTGGCCGGTGCGCTGCCCGGCGTGGGGAACGAAGCCACCATCTACACGGTGATGAACGTCACCGAGAACGACGTCAGCCTCTACGGCTTTGCCAGCGAGGAGCAGCAGGCCTGTTTCGAGCTGCTCACCTCGGTGTCGGGCGTGGGCGCGAAGGTGGGTCTTGCCATCCTGAGCGTCATGGAGCCCGACCGTGTGGCGCTGGCCATCTCGGCGGGCGACCACAAAGCCTTCAAGGCCGCGTCCGGCGTCGGCCCCAAGCTGGCCCAGCGCATCGTGCTGGAACTGAAAGATAAGGTCGCCAAAGGCTTTGCCGCCGGCATCGACCTGGAAAACGTGGCGGGCGCTGCTTCGGACACCGCCGCCGCACAGGGAGCGGGGCAGGCCATCGCCGCGCTGGTATCGCTGGGCTACAGCCAGAGCGAGGCCGCGCTGGCCGTCTCCAAGATCGACGGCACGCTCCCGGTGGAAGAGATCATCAAGCTGGCGCTGCGCAGCATGGCGGGCAGGAGGTAAACGATGCAGGACGATACCGCGCTCTATGGCGCAAAAATGATGCAGCCCGGGATGACGGCGGCGGACAGCGAGGAAAACAATCTCCGCCCCCAGCATCTGGAGGACTACATCGGACAGGAAAAGGTCAAGCAGAACCTGAAAATCTATCTCGAAGCGGCCAAGCGCCGGGGCGAGCCCATGGACCACATCCTGCTCTACGGCCCTCCGGGTCTGGGCAAGACGACGCTGGCGGGCATCATCGCCAACGAGATGGGGGTGCAGATCCGCATCACCAGCGGCCCGGCCATCGAAAAGCCCGGCGACCTCGCTGCCCTGCTGACCAATCTGCAGGAGGGCGACGTCCTCTTCATCGACGAGATACACCGCCTCTCCCGGCAGGTGGAAGAGGTGCTTTACCCGGCACTGGAAGACTATGCGCTGGATATTATGATAGGCAAAGGCCCCAGCGCCCAGAGCATCCGCATCAATCTGCCCCGGTTCACGCTGGTGGGTGCGACCACCCGTGCGGGCCAGATCACCGGCCCTCTGCGCGACCGCTTCGGCGTGCTGCTCAAGCTGGAGCTCTACAGCCCCGACGAGCTGAGCAATATCATCATCCGCTCGGCGGGCATCCTCGACCAGCCCATCACCCCCGAGGGTGCTTATGAGCTGGCCAAGTGCAGCCGCGGCACGCCCCGTGTGGCGAACCGCTTCCTCAAGCGTGTGCGCGACTTTGCCACCGTGCTGGGCGACGGCGTCATCGACCGGGACGTGGCGCTGCTGAGCCTCAAGCGGATGGACGTGGACGCGCTGGGTCTGGACGAACTGGACCGCAGCCTGCTCCGCGCCATCATAGAAATGTACAACGGCGGCCCGGTGGGTCTGGAAACACTGGCCGCAGCCCTCGGCGAAGAGGCCGTGACGCTGGAAGACCTGTGTGAGCCCTACCTGATGCAGATGGGCTTTCTGACCCGGACGCCCCGGGGCCGCTGTGCCACCCGGCTGGCGTATGAGCATCTCGGCCTGAAAGCGCCTGAGAGCGGCAGCGCCGAGGACAATGGACAGCAGAGCTTATTTTAAGTGAGGTATTTACTATGGGAAAGTATTTTGGTACCGACGGTGTGCGCGGCGTGGCCGGCGCAGACCTGACCTGTGAGATGGCGATGCTCATCGGACGCGGCGCTGCCGCCGTGCTGACCAGCAGCACCGGCCACAAGCCCCGTATCCTCATCGGCAAGGACACCCGCCAGTCCGGTGATATGCTGGAGGCTGCCCTGACCGCCGGTCTGTGCAGCGTGGGCGCGGACGTCGAGAGTCTGGGCGTCGTCCCCACTCCCGCCGTGGCCTATCTGGTGCGCAAGTACAACGCCGACGCCGGCGTGGTCATCTCGGCGTCTCACAACCCGATGGAGTTCAACGGCATCAAGATCTTCGCCGGCACCGGCTACAAGCTGCCGGACGAGGTGGAGAACAAAATTGAAGCCTATATCGACAATCAGTGCGCGGGCCTCAAGCTGGCCACCGGCGACGATGTGGGCCGCGTGACCTGCCGCACCGACGGCATCAAGGACTACACCGACCACCTGTATGAGTCCATCGACGGCGACCTGTCCGGCCTGAACGTCTGCATCGACTGCGCCAACGGTGCCTCCGCAGCAGCAGCCCGGCAGCTGTTCCCCCGTCTGGGCGCAAAGTGTACCTTTATCGGCGTGGAGCCTGACGGCAAGAACATCAACGCCGGTGTGGGCAGCACCCATCTGGACAATCTGGAAAAGGCCGTCGTCGAGGGCGGCTTTGACTGCGGCATCGCCTTTGACGGCGACGCAGACCGCTGCCTCGCCTGCGACGAGAAGGGGCAGGAGATCGACGGCGACAAGATCATCGCCCTGCTGGCCATGAACATGAAGGAAAGGGGCTGTCTGGACGGCAATACTGCGGTCGTCACCGTCATGTCCAACCTGGGTTTCATCAAGTTTATGGAGTCCCAGGGGATCCGCACCGAGAAGACCGCTGTCGGCGACCGCTATGTTCTCGAGAACATGCGGGAGAACGGCTATGCCATCGGCGGCGAGCAGAGCGGCCATGTCATCCTGCTCCACCACACCACCACCGGTGACGGTGAGTTGACCGCCGGCAAGCTGCTCAAGCTGCTGGCCGAGAGCGGCAGGAAGATGAGTGAGCTGAACGGCATCTACGCCCAGTACCCTCAGGTGCTGGTGAATGTGGCGGCCAACGCCGCCCAGAAGGCCGCCTACAAGGAAGACAAGGTGCTGGCCGACTTCATCGAGAACGAGCAGCAGAAGCTGATGGAGATGGGCCGTGTGCTGGTGCGCGTCTCCGGCACGGAGCCGAAGATCCGCGTCATGGTGGAGGGCCGGGACCTCGAGGCCATCGACCTGTGCGCCAAGCGCATCGTGGATAAAATCAACGAGCGGATCATCGAAGGCTAAGAGAGAGATAAAAAGCAGGAAGGAGGACGCATATGCGCCCTGCAGATACATGGAAAGACTACGAGCTGCTGGATGCCACCGACGGCAACCGGCTGGAACGCTGGGGCGAGACGCTGCTTGTCCGGCCTGACCCGCAGGTGGTGTGGAAGACGCCCCGGCAGAGCCCTCTCTGGGCCAAGGCGGACGCCGTTTACCACCGCTCCAATCAGGGCGGCGGCGAGTGGGAGTACCGCCGCCGTCTGCCCGAAAAGTGGAAGATCACCTGTGGAGAAGGGGAGGATAAGCTGACCCTCATCGTCAGCCCCACCGGCTTCAAGCACACCGGCGTCTTCCCGGAGCAGGCCGTCAACTGGGCCTGGTACGCCAAGAAGATCCGCGCCGCAGGCCGGCCCATTAAAGTTTTGAACCTCTTCGGCTACACCGGCGGCGCAACGCTGGCCTGTGCGGCGGCGGGCGCTGCCGTCTGCCATGTGGACGCCTCCAAGGGCATCGTGGCCTGGGGCAGGGACAATGCCGCCGCCAGCGGCCTCGCCGACCGGCCCATCCGCTGGCTGGTGGACGACTGCGCCAAGTTCGTCGCCCGCGAGAAGCGCCGCGGCAACACCTACGACGGCATCATCATGGACCCGCCGAGTTATGGACGCGGCCCCGGCGGCGAGATCTGGAAGCTGGAAGACTGCATCTACGACCTCATCAGCCAGTGCGAAGAGGTGCTGAGCGACAAGCCGCTCTTCTTTGCGGTCAACAGCTACACCACCGGCCTTTCGCCCGCCGTCATGGAGTATATGCTCAAGACGACGCTGATCCCCCGCTTTGGCGGAAAGACCAGCTGCGACGAGATCGGCCTGCCCGTCTCCGCCACCGGCGGCGTCGTCCCCTGCGGCGCGACGGCGATTTGGGAAGAATGACCCTCTCAGTCACCTTCGGTGACAGCTCTCCCAAAGGGAGAGCCATTGGCAGGCCGGGCAGCTTTGTGCTGCCTGCTGAGGGCATATTATGGCGCAGAAGAGCGGGCCTTGCTTACGAGGTCAGCGACTTCTGGACAAAGCATCTTGCAGAACGGCTGCTGGCCTCTATAGCAGGGCGATGCAGCTTCTGAATATTGAAACTCTGCTCGTCTTGTGCAGACTTGACCGACACGCCAGTGGCTCTCCCTTTGGGAGAGCTGTCGAGCGAATGCGAGACTGAGAGGGTATGGGGTACAGCCCCTTTCAGAGGGGCGCACCACCAGAAAGAGAAAACAAATGAGTGAAACGATACTGACAGCAGAAAACTTAAAGTTCCGCTACGACTCGGAGCAGCCCGGCTACGCGCTCAACGGCGTCTCCATGCAGGTCAGGCGGGGCGAGTTCGTGGCCGTGCTGGGCGCAAACGGCTGCGGCAAATCCACCCTTGCCAAGCACTTCAACGCCATCCTCCTGCCGGAGGAGGGCAAGGTGTACGTCGAGGGCATGGACACCGCCGATGATGACAAGCTCTATGACATCCGCCAGACCGTGGGCATGGTGTTCCAGAGCCCGGACAACCAGATCGTCGCCACGGTGGTAGAGGAAGACGTGGCTTTCGCGCTGGAAAACCTCGGTGTTCCGCCGGAAGAGATGCGCCGCCGCGTTGATGACGCCATGAAGATGGCGGGCATCTACGAGTTCCGGGAGCGCGCACCCCACAACCTCTCGGGCGGCCAGAAGCAGCGCGTCGCCATTGCGGGCGTCGTCGCCATGCGCCCCGACTGCCTCATCCTCGACGAGGCCACCGCCATGCTCGACCCTCGCGGCCGTGAGCAGGTGATGCAGACCATCCACCACCTCAACAAGGATCTGGGCATCACCGTTGTGTCCATCACCCACTACATGGAAGAGGCCGCGCAGGCCGACCGTGTGCTGGTGATGAGCCAGGGCAATGTGGTGATGGAAGGCACCCCGAAAGAGGTGTTCAGCCAGACCGAAAAAGTCCGTTCTCTCCGCCTCGACGTGCCGCAGGCCGCAGAGCTGCGGGATGAGCTGGTCAAGGCCGGCATCCTCATGCCCGAAGGCATCATCGACACCGGCGAGTGCGCACAGGCTCTGTATGAGCTGCTGAAGTAAGGGGGGACGGAAACATGGCAAGCATTATCAAAGTAGAACACCTGAGCTATGTCTACAACCCCGGTATGCCGAACGCAGTCACCGCGCTGGACGACGTGAGCTTTGAGGTGGAGGAGGGCGATTTCGTGGGCATCATCGGAGCCACCGGCTCCGGCAAGAGCACCCTCATCACCCACATGAACGGTCTGAACAAGCCCACCAGCGGCAAGATCATCATTGATGGCCGCGACCTCTGGGCCGAGCCGGAAAAGATCCGGGATTTCCGTTTCCTGACGGGTCTGGTGTTCCAGTACCCGGAGTACCAGCTCTTTGAGGAGACCTGCTATAAGGACATCGCCTTCGGCCCGAAGAATATGGGCCTCGACGAGGCGGAGGTCGATAAGCGCGTCCACGAGGCGGCAGAATTCGTCGGCCTCGATGAAGCGCTGTTGGAGCGCAGCCCCTTTGAGCTGTCCGGCGGACAGAAGCGCCGCGTGGCCGTGGCGGGCGTTATGGCCATGAAGCCCCGTATCCTCGTTCTGGATGAGCCTGCGGCCGGCCTCGATCCCGAGGGACGGGATGAGATCCTGTCCGAGGTGAAGGACTACCACAAAAAGACCGGCACCACGGTGCTTCTGGTCTCCCACAGCATGGAGGACATTGCCAAGTACGCCGACAAGGTGCTGGTGATGAGCCGGAAGAAGATCGCCATGTACGACACGGTGGAGAAGGTCTTTGCCCGCGCTCCCGAGCTGCTGGAACTGGGCCTCTCCGTGCCGCAGGTGACGAAGATCTTCCTCAAGCTGCGGGAGATGGGCGTGGACGTCCCGGCGGACGTCTACACCATCCCCTACGCCGTCAAGATGATCCTGGCGGCAAAAGCCCGGCGGGATGCAGGGGAGACCCTCGTCTTACCCCGGAATAAAGAACAGAAAGGGGGTGCAGCCGGATGCTGAGAGATATTACCATCGGCCAGCACTTCCCCGGCAACAGCCTCGTCCATCGTTTTGACCCCCGGCTCAAGCTGGTGCTGACCATCCTGTATATCGTGCTGCTCTTTGCGGCATCCAACCCGCTGGGCCTTGCGCTTTCGCTGATCTTCCTCGCCGCGATGTACGCAGTGGCGAAAATCCCCTTCAGGCTCATCCTCAAGAGCCTGAAGCCCATCTTCCCCATCATCGTCTTTACGGCGGTGCTGAACCTCTTCTTTGTCTCGGGCGAGGGCGACCCGGTGTTCAAGCTCGGATTTCTGACCGTTTACGCGGAGGGCATCCGGTATGCTGTACTGATGGCGGTGCGCGTCATGGCCCTTATCGCGGGCACGAGCCTTTTGACCTACACCACCAGCCCCATCGTCCTGACGGACGCCATCGAGCAGCTGCTCAAGCCTCTTGGCAGGCTCCGCTTCCCGGTGCATGAGCTGGCCATGATGATGAGCATCGCGCTGCGGTTCATCCCTACCCTCATCGAGGAGACCGACAAGATCATGAACGCCCAGAAAGCCCGTGGTGCGCAGCTGGACAACGGCAGGATGACCGAGCGCATCAAGGCGCTGGTCCCGGTGCTGGTGCCGCTGTTCATCTCGGCTTTCCGCCGCGCCGACGAGCTGGCCATGGCCATGGAGTGCCGCTGCTATCGCGGCGGCGACGGACGCACCCGCCTCAAGGTGCTGCGGTGCGAAAAGCAGGATTACATCGACCTTGCAGTGTGCATTGCGTGTTTTGCGGTGATCCTCGCTTCGAGATTGGTGTTCCCGAATTTCTAAGGCGCGATAGATATGTTCTCTTTTGGTGTCAAAAGAGAACCAGAAAACCACCAGCGATTTCGACGCGCTGGATCCACGAATCAAGGGCTGCTCGCCCTTGATAATCCCAAAGAGGATGTCGAAACGGAAAAAAGCTAGCCGCTTCGCTAAACGCTTTTTTCTCGTTTCTCCGATTTTGAATGATACGGACGGGAAAGCTGTAATTTCATTGATGAACTATCTTCTTACTTTAGCATACGACGGCACGAACTACTGCGGGTTTCAGGTGCAGCCCAACGGGCGGAGCGTAGCTGCTGCGTTTCAGGACGCCCTGGAGGCGGTGCTGGGCTGTCGGCCCGACATCAAGGGCTGCAGCCGCACCGACGCCGGCGTCCACGCGCTGGGCTTCATGCTCAACTTCCACGCCGACACCCGCATCCCGGCGGCAAAGCTGCCGCTGGCGCTGAACCAGCATCTGCCCCCGGACATCCGGGCGCTGGAAGCGCGGGTGGTGCCGGACGATTTCCACGCCCGCTATGCGGCCCACACCAAGACCTATCTCTACCGCATCCACAACAGCCCGATCGACTCGCCCTTTGCCGCGCGGTATTACACCAAAGTGCCGGGGCGGCTGGACGCGGACAGGATGCAGCAGGCGGCGCAGTATTTTGTGGGAAAGCACGATTTCCTCGCCCTCTGCGCCTCGGGCAGCTCGGCTGCGGCTCACGGCGACACCGTGCGCACCATCACGGCCTGTGACGTCCAGCGCCGGGGCGACGACATCGACATCACGGTGACGGCGGACGGCTACCTCTACAACATGGTGCGCATCCTTGCAGGCACCCTCTGTGAGGCCGGCGCGGGGCGTCTTGCGCCTGAGGCCGTGCCGGGCATCCTCGCCAGCCGCGACCGCAAAAAAGCCGGGCCGACGCTGGCGGCGAAGGGGCTTTTCCTCAAGAGCGTGGACTACGACACGCCCATAGAATAACGCAAACATGACCGATGCTCCCGGAGGGAAAACGCCCCTTTGGGAGCACTGTCATTGCACGAAGGGACAGGAGAGTATGAGAAAAAGACAGCGCGGCCCCCGGCCTGTGTCGGACGAGCCGCTTTCGGCGGGACGGGTCGAATACCTCGAGCAGGCCCGCGAGCGGGTGCGGAACCGGCGCATCCGCCGCACGGCACTCATCGTCGTGGCTCTGACGCTGGTGGTGCTGTTCACCACCGGCATCGTGGGCAGCTCTGTTGCCATGGCCAAGGACTGGGCCGATACCGCCCGCATCCTGCTCTTCCCCGGCACGGGCTGGCCCCAGCAGACCGGCGTCATGGAGGTGAAACAGCTTGCCGCCATGAACAGCAGCTTTGTGGAGCTGGGCGAGGAAGGGTGCGTGGTCTGGTCCCGCACCGGCACTCGGCTCAACTCCATCCAGAGCGGCTACGCCCGCCCTGCGCTGGCTGTGGGCAAGAACCGCTTTGTGCTCTACAACCGCTCGGGCAATGAGCTGCGGGTGGAGAGCCGGACCCAGAATCTCTACACCAAGACGATGGAGAGCAGCATCACCCTCTGTGCCATGGCCGACAACGGCACGCTGGCCGTCGTCACAGAGGACCCCGGCAGCGCGGCCCGGCTTCGGGTCTACTCGTCCTCAATGGAGCAGCTGCTGAGCTGGAGCCTCACCATCGCCGACGGCACCCCGCTGCGGCTGGCCTTTTCGCCGGATGGGCGGCGGCTGGCAGTGGCGGCGGTGACGGTGAACGGCGGCCAGATGGTCACGAATTTCTATGTCGTCACCCTGGCGCAGGGCGACCCCCTGCTGGTGGGCAGCGGAAGCGGCGCGGCCCAGTGGCTGAGCTGGACCGGCTCCCAGAGCATCCTGGCCGTCTGCGACAGCCGCGCTGTCCTCTACAACGCATCGGGCGGCGAGCGGGCAGCCTATGACTTTACCGGGCAGACCCTCCGCGACATCTCGGTGGATGCTTCGGGCAATACTGCCCTTCTGCTGGCCTCCGGCCAGCTCTGTCAGGCCGTGATGCTGGGCCGTGACCTCGGCGTCGAGAACACCACGCAGGTGCAGGCGTCCAACCGCATCGTCCGCTCCGGTGCGCAGTTCTATCTGCTCACCGACAACGGCGTGGAGTGCCTTTCCACCGACGGCACCTCCCAGTGGACCCAGAGCCTTTCGGCCCGCCCGCAGGGTCTGCTGGCCGACCGCAGGCAGCTGCTGGTCTTCTGCGGCAATACGGTGCAGGGATTGACCCCGCCCGCAACGGAAAATAACGCTCAAAGCAATACATAATAAGGAAAACAAGATATGTTCAAGAATCCGTCATTTCTTTTTGATATAGTATGTACCGTGGTCTGGCTGCTTCTGGCTGTGCGCTATGCCCGCAAGGGCTTTCTCGCAGCCAGTGTCCAGCTGGGCGGGAATGTCTTCAGCCTCGTGGGCGCCCGGGTCTTTTCGGGCTGGGCCGCTGCCGAGGTGTTCCAGCGCTTTCTGGCCGGGAGCTTCCGTACCCAGATCGCCGAGAGCATCTCGGCCGGAGGGGTCGTGGACCTGACCGGCATCGCGGACAAGTACGCGGGCTTTCTGCCCGAGGGCTTCCGCGCCTCCATCGTGGAGACCTGCGAGCGCTCCATCTCGGCTGTGCTCAGCGACAACGCCGTGGTGCTGGCGGACGCCATCGTCCAGAAGGTGCTGGCTCCGCTGCTCACGCCGGTCATCTCGGTCGTGCTCTTTTTCGTGGCCTTTGCCCTGCTGCGGATGCTGGTGAGTATGCTGGTCACCGTGCTGGGCCTCGTCAACCGGCTGCCGGTCATCGGCACCGTCAACCGCTGGCTGGGCTGGGTCACCGGCTGTGTCGCCAGCACCATGGACATCTATCTGATGCTCTGTGTGGTGTGGGCCGTCATCGTCATCACCGGCGGCAATCTGACCGTCCTGAACGATACGGTCATGAGCAGCAGCCTTTACTATAAAGCATTCAATCTGTTCAACCCCTTCCTGTAAAAGGGAGCTTTAGGAGGAACCTATATGGTCTGCAATCGCTGTCAGAAACGTCCGGCCATCATCTTCGTCCAGCGGATGGAGAACGGCCAGATGAAAAATGAGGGCTTTTGCCTGCACTGTGCGCGTGAGCTGCACATCAAGCCGGTGGAAGACCTGATGAAGCAGTTCGGTATGTCCGACGAGGACATGGATAACATGGAAAACCGGATGGAGAGCATGATGGATGAGATGGGGGACGCGAACCCCCTCTCCCTCATGATGAATATGGGCCAGCCCATGGGCGGCGAGGAGAACGAAGGGGACGACGATCTTGTCCCCGGCTCCAGCGCTACCTTCCCGCTGGGCGTCAAGGCGGAGGGCGATGCCGGAAACAGCAAAAAGGCCCAGAAGAACGGCAAAAAGCCGCCCCGCCGCAAATTCCTCGACACCTACTGCGAGAACCTGACCCGCAAAGCCCGGGAGGGCAAGCTCGACGACATCGTGGGCCGCGACCGCGAGATCTACCGCACCATCCAGATCTTGAGCCGCCGCCAGAAGAACAACCCCTGCCTCATCGGTGAGGCGGGCGTCGGCAAGACGGCCATCGCCGAGGGCATCGCGGAGCGCATCGCCAGGGGCAATGTCCCTGTGGGCCTGAAGGATAAGGAGATCTTCCTGCTGGATCTGACCAGCCTCGTGGCCGGCACCCAGTTCCGCGGCCAGTTCGAGCAGCGGGTCAAGGGCCTGCTGAGCGAGGTCAAGGCCGCCGGCAACATCATCCTGTTCATTGACGAGATCCACACCATCACCTCCGCCGGTGAGAGCGAGGGTGCCATGAACGCGGGCAACATCCTCAAGCCTGCCCTCTCCCGCGGTGAGATACAGGTCATCGGCGCCACCACCTTCAACGAGTACCGCAAGTATATCGAGAAGGACCAGGCCCTCGAGCGCCGCTTCCAGCCCGTCCGCGTGGAAGAGCCCAGCGTGGCCGACACGCTGGCCGTCATGAACGGCATCAAGAAGTATTACGAGGAGCACCACCATGTGCAGATGGATGCCGATGTGCTGAGCGCCATCGTCACCCTCAGTGAGCGGTATATCACGGACCGCTACCTGCCCGATAAGGCCATCGACCTGCTGGACGAAGCCTGCGCCTGCTGCAATCTCGCCCACCCGGTCATCTCGGAGTATCTCGAGATGCAGAAGGAGCTGGACGGCCTCAGGCAGGAAGAGGCGGACATGGAGCCCTCCGACGTCAATGAGGCCATCGACTACGAGCAGGTGGCCCAGCGGAAGACCCGCATCGCCAAGCTCGAGGCAGAGCTGCCCGCAAAGCAGGCTGCTGCCAGCGAGATAAAAGTGACCATGGACGATGTGGCCAAGGTCATTGAGCTGTGGACGGGCATCCCGGCGGTGAAGATCCAGGAGACGGAGTTCGTCAAGCTGGCCGGGCTGGAAGCCGAGCTGAAAAAGAAGATCATCGGTCAGGACGAGGCCGTCCATCTGGTGGCACAGGCCGTCAAGCGGAGCCGCGCCGACCTGTCGGGCCGCCGCCGTCCCGCAAGCTTTGTCTTCGTCGGCCCCACCGGCGTCGGCAAGACGGAGCTGGTCAAGCAGCTGGCAAACCAGCTCTTCGACGGCCCCGACCCGCTCATCCGTCTCGACATGAGCGAGTATATGGAGAAATATGCGGTGTCCCGCATGATCGGTTCGCCTCCGGGCTATGTGGGCTACGAGGAGGCCGGCCAGCTCACCGAAAAGGTGCGCCGCCGCCCCTACAGCGTGGTGCTGTTCGATGAGATCGAAAAGGCCCACCCCGACGTCATGAACATCCTGCTCCAGATCCTCGACGAGGGCAAGATCAACGATGCACAGGGCCGGACGGTGGACTTCTCCAATACGGTCATCTGCATGACCTCCAACGCCGGCAGCAGCGACAAGACGACCTCCGGCCTCGGCTTCAACAAGAGCGAGGAGCAGCTGAGTGAGGAAAAGACCCGCAAGGCTCTGAGCCAGTTCCTGCGGCCTGAGTTCCTTGGCCGTGTGGATGAGGTCATCGCCTTCAAGCCGCTGAGCCAGCAGACGCTGGAAGGCATCGCGGCTCTCATGCTGGATGAGTACAAGCCCAGCATGGAAGCCAAGGGCATCGCCTACAGCTACACCCCGGCGGCTCTCTCTGCCCTCGTGGCCAAGAGTCAGGGCGGCAAATTCGGCGCCCGCGACCTGCGCCGCGTCATCCGCAAGGCCGTGGAGGATCCCGCCGCCGAGCGCATCATCGACGGCACCCTGAAAGCGGGCGGCAGCCTGACGGTGGATGCCGAAAATGGTGAAGTTATCTTGAAGTGAATGCTTGACTTTTCTGTACGATCGCATATAATAAAGACAGAAAGACAATGAATTCGTGCATAGAATTCACACCAAAAGAAGAAAACCCCTTCCTGGAGTTGCCGCTCCAAAGAAGGGGTCTTCTTTTTAGTGCTTACAGTCCTTGTTCAGCATTCTGTCAAGCCACTTGCTGATGAGATTCGAAGTCACACCAGCTGCGACAGATACCATGAAAGACAACATCTCGTGCATAGGACACACCTCCCTTCCCAATGAAATTGGGTCGGTAAGGACCGTGAGACAATTATAACATATAATTCGACCAAAAGATACAGTAAACGGCACTCCGAAGCAGTTCGGAGTGCCGTTTGTCATAGGCAGACTTAGTCGAGGGAGACCGGGAACTCGGGCTTGTTGGCCATACGGGCATTGGTGCGGCCCTCGGGGGTGATCTCGCCGGCGGCGGTCAGCGCCAGCTTGGTGAGGGTGGGGCCTGCCAGCTCATACACCAGCACCGAGAAGAGCACGACGTTGCGCACCATGTGGCCGTCGGAAAGCTCAGCGGCCTCGGCTGCCATGCCCAGCGCCACGCCAGCCTGCGGCAGCAGGGTGATGCCGAGGTACTTCTGGATGTTGCGGCTGCAGCGGGTGGCCCGGCCGCTGACGAAGGCACCGGAAATTTTGCCCAGAGAGCGGAAGGCGATGTACACCACGCCGATGAGGAGTACCAGCGGGTCGGAGAGGATGTTCAGATCCAGCTCTGCACCGCTGAGCACGAAGAAGAGGATGCTCACCGGCGACACCCAGCGGTCGAGGCGGTCCATCAGCTCATCGGAAGTGGGGCAGATGTTGCAGAACACCGTACCGGTCATCATGCAGACCAGCAGCAGCGAGAAGCCGCAGTGTATCGGCCCGATGTCGAAGGTGACCATGGACAGGCCCACCGTCAGCAGCACGAAGGCCACGGAAAGGCTCATGCGCTTGGAGCGGGAGTGAAAATAAATTTCCAGCTGGTTGAGCGCGAAGCCCGCCACAGCGCCCAGACCCAGCGAGAAGACGATCTCCACCACCGGCTCCACCAGAATACTGATGGCGTCGATGCGGCCCTGCTCGAGGGCGTTGGCAATGCCGAAGGAGGCGGAGAAGAGCACGAGGCCCACGGCGTCGTCGAGGGCGACCACCATCAGCAGCAGGCGGGTGAGGGGGCCGTCGGCCTTGTACTGCTTGACGACCATCAGGGTGGCGGCAGGGGCCGTGGCTGCTGCGATAGCACCCAGCGTGATGGCCGAGGCCATGGAGATGATGTCGGGCCGGATGAAGTGCAGGACGACCAGCGCCGCATCCACGAGGGCGGTGGTCATGACGGCCTGCAAAATGCCGACCGTGATGGCCTGTCTGCCCATGCTCTCAAGAGTCGAGAGACGGAACTCGTTGCCGATGACGAAGGCGATGAAGCCCAGCGCCACCTGGGTGATGATGGACAGGCTGTCCACCTGCTCGAGGGTGCCGAAGCCGATGCCAAAATTACTCAGACTCAGACGCCCCAGAAAGAAAGGCCCCAGCAGCAGGCCCGCCAGCAGATACGATGTGACCGCCGGCAAATGGATCGCCTTTGCGAGGCGCGACATCAAAAGACCTGCGATGAGCGCCGCGGAAAGGCAGATGAGAAGCTGTTCCATGCGATATTGCGGGCAGCAGCACGATACCGACGCGCAGCCGCCCTTTCCTCCTTTTTCTCAGTCAGGCGCGTTTCCTTGCCGCTTGCCAAAAGCCAAAAAACACAGCACTGTAATAAATTATACTATTCCGCTTTCTAAAAAGCAACATCCTTTCAGGCGGAAAAAGTGAAGATCTCTTAATAAATGGCCGAAAAAGGCAAAAAAACAGGGCCGCTGCGCAGGTAGCGGCCCTGTTGTATGCAACAATCGTGAATTTAGTTGAACTTGAAGATCTTCCGTGCGATGCGGTAGCCGCCCACCACGATGGCGTCGCCCTTGGGGAAGGGCAGGTTGGTCACGCCGCCGAAGCCGAAGCGGATGGAGCGGTAGACTGCGGCGCTGGTGTGCTCGCGCAGATACTGCCACAGGCCCTTCTGCTTTTCTTTCGCCTCGGCGCTGCCGTCCAGCAGCAGGAAGATGTCGCTGACGGCCATCATCATGGAGAGGTAGTGGAGCATATAGGCCCGCAGCTTCTTCTCGCCCTTGAGGGCGTCGAGGTCCTGACAGTCGATCATATGCCTGGTGACCCGGAGCTGCTGGTCCACACGCTTGACCATGACGCTCTCGTTGACGCTCTGGTCGGCCCGGCCGATGAAGTAGCGGTAGAGGTCGAGGTCCATATAATACATGGTCTTGACGAAGGGCAGAGGCTGGTAGACGAAGATGTTGTCCACGTAGAAGGTGTGCTTGGGCAGCACCATGCCGCACTTGCGCAGCACCTCAGTGCGGTACATGACCGAGTGCATCAGCAGGTTCTGGTCGGGGCGGAAGTGGCCGACGTGCATCCAGGTGAACAGACGCTCCTGCGGGAAGATGTTGGTGTACCGCACAGTGTGGCGGGTGCCGTCCTCGGTGTGCTCGTAGACATAGTTGCAGATCATGAGGTCGGGGGCGGTGCCGCGGGTCACGAGGGTGTGCAGGCGGGCCAGCACCTTCTGGAGGGCGTCGGTGTCCAGCCAGTCGTCGCTGTCCACGACCTTGTAGTAGAGGCCGGTGGCGTTGCGGATGCCCTGGTTGACGCCCTCGCCGTGGCCGCCGTTCTCCTGATGGATGGCCTTGACGATGGTGGGGTACTTGGCGGCGTACTCGTCGCAGATGGCCGGGGTGTCGTCCTTCACGGAACCGTCGTCCACGAGGATGATCTCGGCCTGCTCCCCGGCGGAGAGCAGCGTTTCGATGCAGTGGCGCATATATGCCGCCGAGTTGTAGCACGGGACGGCAAAGGTGATGAGTTTCTGTTGCATAAGATAAAGCTCCTTATCGTGCTTGCCCGGCCATGTTCAGAACAAAACGGGCCGGAGATGGAGATATGTGTTCTTATTATAGCATTTTCGCGCACAAAAAGCTAGGAACACCAGCAAATACCTGCCAAAAAACGACGACAGAAGAGCGAGCTGATACCATTTCGGGCCGGGCTGTGCTATAATAATACGGATACAGATTTGAAAAACGCAGGAGGCACCCATGTCAGACCCGCATTCTATCTTGAAAAAAGTTTTTGGCTACGACAGTTTCCGCCCGGGGCAGGAGGACATCGTCCGGCGGCTGCTGGACGGGCAGGATGTGCTGGCCGTGATGCCCACCGGTGCGGGCAAATCCATCTGCTATCAGGTGCCGGCCCTGCTTCTGCCGGGCATCACCATCGTGGTGTCGCCGCTGGTGAGCCTGATGAAGGACCAGGTGGGGGCGCTGGTGCAGGCGGGGGTGGCGGCGGCTTTCCTGAACAACAGCCTCACCGACAACCAGAAGGCCCTCATGCTCCGCCGCGCCCGGGAGGGCTGGTATAAGATCATCTATGTGGCTCCGGAGCGGCTGGAAATGCCGGGCTTCCAGCGCTTCGCGCAGGAAAAGCTCATCAGCATGGTGACGGTGGACGAGGCCCACTGCATCAGCCAGTGGGGGCAGGACTTCCGCCCCAGCTATCTCCGTATCAAGGCGTTCGTGGACAGCCTGCCGAATCGCCCGGTGGTGGGCGCGTTCACGGCCACGGCGACGGCCCGGGTGCGGGACGACATCCGCAGCCACCTCGAGCTCCATCAGCCCTATGAGGTGACGACCGGCTTCGACCGGCCCAACCTCTACTTCGAGACGCGCCGCGCCCTGCCCAGCCAGAAGCCGAAGGAGCTGCTGGACCTTGTGCTCCGGGAGGGCGACAACGCGGGCATCGTCTATTGCAGCACCACGAAGCAGGTGGACGAGACGGCCCGCCTGCTCCAGAGCCGGGGCATCCGGGCGGCGGCCTACCACGCCAAGCTGGACGCCGAGGTGCGCCGGAAGAATCAGGACGACTTCCTCTACGACCGCATTCAAATCATGGTGGCGACCAATGCCTTCGGCATGGGCATCGACAAGCCCAATGTCCGGTTCGTCATCCATTACAATATGCCCAAGGATCTGGAGAGCTACTATCAGGAGGCGGGCCGCGCGGGCCGCGACGGTCTGCCGTCCCGCTGCATCCTGCTCTACTCCGGCACGGATGTGCGCACCATCCGCTTCTTCATCGACAAGGAGATGGAGGCGGACAACGGCCTGCCCGCCGATGTCAAGGCCGAGGCCGCCCGCAAGGCGGAAGAGCGGCTCAGGTATATGACCTTCTACTCCACCACCCAGAAGTGCCTGCGGCGGTTCATGCTGAACTACTTCGGCGAGGCTGCACCTGAAAAGTGCGGCAGCTGTTCCTGCTGCCTCTTTGCCGAGCAGAACGCGCAGGAGGTGGAACAGCGCGCTGCCGCCGCAAAGCAGAGGGCCGCGGCCAACTCCCGGCGGCTGTCGGCCCGCCGTGCGGCTGCCGGCGGCGACCTCGGCGAGGCAGACGAGAAGCTGCTGGCCGCGCTCTACGCCCTCCGCAAGCGTCTTGCAGCGAAGCAGAATGTTCCGGCCTACATGGTGTTCAGCGACGCGACCCTCCGCGAGATGGTCCAGAGCAAGCCCCTGAGCATGGACGAGTTTTTGAACATCACCGGCGTCGGCGAAAAGAAAGCCGCCTGCTATGGCATGGCCTTCCTGCGGGCCATTGAGGATATGGTGGGAAGCAGAGAATAAGAAAAGGCGCAGATCTTCCACGAGCGGAGAGGCTCGTTGTAGAAAATCTGCGCTTTTTATTTATCATTCCATCGTATGGGTGGAGAACACTTTTTCGTCCTGCCACCACACCGGCTGCCCGGCGGCGAGGGACTTGGGAACATCCAGCAGACGCTGGTTCCGGCTGCCCCGGAAGCGGAGGGAGATGTCGTACTCAGCCTCCACGAAGCGGCCGTCCACCAGCACATCCAGCAGACGCAGCAGCTCGTCGGTGACTTCGCACCGCGCGTGGCAGGGGACTTTGCCGGTCAGCTGCTCCCAGGTGTAGCCGGAGTAGCACCAGACCGTTTTCTTCGGGTAAAGGGCTTTGAAATTTTGCACGAAGGTCACCAGCTCCCGCTGGTTCTCCGGCTCCATCGGCTCGCCGCCCAGCAGGGAGAGCCCCGTGATATAGTCCGGCTTGCAGGAGGCGAACACCTCGTTGCGGACGGGCTTGTCGAAGGGCTGGCCATAGCCGAAATCCCATGCCACCTCGTTGAAGCAGCCGGGGCAGTGGTGGCGGCAGCCGGAAACGAAGACGCTGGTGCGGACGCCCGGCCCGTTGGCGATGTCGTAATATTTAATAGTCGCGTAGTTCATAAATCAGACCTGAAAGCAGAGCACGCTGCTTTGCCTTGCAATTTTTTTGTGCTTGGGCAGCTTGCCAATGGCTCTCCCCTTGGGAGAGCCGGCGCGAAGCGCCTGAGAGGGTCACAGGTGCAACACCCGATCCTTGATCTCCTGCGTCCGGCCCTGGTTCCAGAACTGGGTGCCGATATAGCCGCAGGTGCGGCGGGCGACATTCAGCTTGTTCTGGTTACGGTTGCCGCACTTGGGGCATTCCCACACCAGCTTGCCGTCGTCCTCGACGATCTTGATCTCGCCGTCGTAGCCGCAGCACTGGCAGTAGTCGGACTTGGTGTTCAACTCGGCGTACATGATATTGTCGTAGATGAACTGCAGCACGCTCATGACCGCCTCGAGGTTGTCCTGCATATTGGGGACTTCCACATAGCTGATGGCACCGCCCGGAGAGAGCTTCTGGAACTCGCTCTCGAACTTCAGCTTGGTGAAGGCGTCGATGTGCTCGGAGACATGGACGTGGTAGCTGTTGGTGATATAGTTCTTGTCGGTGATGCCGGGTACGATGCCGAACCGCTTCTGCAGGCACTTGGCGAACTTGTAGGTGGTGGATTCCAGCGGGGTGCCATAGAGGGAGTAGTCCATGTTCTCGTCCTTCTTCCACTCGCTGCACTTGTCGTTCATGTGCTGCATCACGCTGAGGGCGAAGGGCTTTGCGCCGGCGTCGGTGTGGCTCTTGCCGGTCATATACTTTACGCACTCATACAGGCCGGCGTAGCCGAGGCTGATGGTGGAGTAGCCGCCGAAGAGCAGCTTGTCGATCTTCTCGCCCTTCTTGAGGCGGGCCAGTGCGCCGTACTGCCACAGGATGGGGGCGGCGTCGCTGGGGGTACCCAGCAGGCGCTTGTGGCGGGCCTGCAGAGCGCGGTGGCAGAGGGCCAGACGCTCGTCGAATATCTTCCAGAACTTATCAAAGTTGCCGCCGGAGCTGAGGGCCACGTCCACCAGGTTGATGGTCACGACGCCCTGATTGAAGCGGCCATAATACTTGGGCTTGCCGGTCTCGGGGTCCACATAGGGGGTCAGGAAGCTGCGGCAGCCCATGCAGGTGTAGCAGTGGCCCTCGCCATTCTTGTCTACCTTCAGCTCGAGCATCTTCTTCTCGGAGATGTAGTCGGGGACCATCCGCTTGGCGGTACACTTGGCAGCCAGCTCGGTCAGGTAGTAGTAGGGGTCACCGGGGTGGATGTTGTCCTCTTCCAGCACATAGATGAGTTTGGGGAAGGCGGGGGTGATCCAGACACCGGCCTCGTTCTTCACGCCCTGATAGCGCTGACGGATGGTCTCCTCGATGATGATGGCGAGGTCGGCTTTCTCCTGCGCATTGCGGGCTTCGCCCAGATACATGAACACGGTGATGAAGGGGGCCTGACCGTTGGTGGTCATGAGGGTGACGACCTGATACTGGATGGTTTGGACGCCGCGGTTGATCTCGCTGCGCAGGCGGCGTTCCACGATCTCACGCTTGCGCTCGGCGGAGACATCCAGACCCTCCATCTCGGCCTCGACCTCGGCGGCGATCTTCTTGCGGGAGACGTCCACGAAGGGGGCAAGATGGGTCAGGCTGATGCTCTGACCGCCATACTGGTTGGAAGCCACCTGTGCAATGATCTGGGTGGCGATGTTGCAGGCGGTGGAGAAGCTGTGGGGCTTCTCAATATAGGTGCCGGAGATGACGGTGCCGTTCTGGAGCATGTCGTCCAGATTGACGAGGTCACAGTTGTGCATGTGCTGGGCAAAATAGTCGGAGTCGTGGAAGTGGATGAGGCCTTCCTGATGCGCCTTAACGATCTCCGGGTCCAGCAGCAGGCGGGCAGTCAGGTCTTTGGAGATCTCACCGGCCATATAGTCGCGCTGGACGCTGTTGACAGTGGGGTTCTTGTTGGCGTTCTCCTGCTTGACTTCCTCGTTCTGGCACTCGATGAGGCTCAGGATGCGCTCGTCGGTGGTGTTGGTCTGGCGCTTGAGGCTCTGGATATAGCGGTAGGTGATATAGTGGCGGGCAATGTCATGGGCCTTGATGTCCATGAGCTGGTTTTCCACCATATCCTGTACCTCTTCCACGCTGACAGCGCGGTTGAGTGCCTGACACTGGTCGGTCACGGCTGCGGCGATGTCAGTGATCTGCTCCCGGGAGAGACGGGCCTTGCCGCCTACCGAATCGCTGGCCTTGGTGACAGCGGTGATGATCTTGGTAATGTCAAAAGGCACTTCCGCACCGTTGCGTTTGATGATCTTCATAGCGCTCCTCCTGTTTCGCGTATACAGTGTGAACGGGTGTCTCCTGATACAAGAGGCACCCGCAGCTCTCATTGGTCGTTGATACTATCATATCACTATTTAGTGATATGTCAATGGAAGAACCACTACATTTTGTGTTTTGTAGCTTTCACCAAAAATAGAGGAAAATTTCCGGAACAAAATTTGAGACGAAATCTCTTGACAATCTGCGCAAAGGAAGTAATGCTTTCCGCAGGGTAATAAAGGCCATTGTCTATACTGTGCCTCCCTTGTATAATACATTATAAAAGACAAAAGACTTTGCCTGAAGAATCCAAGAGGATGAAGCGGATTTGAGTCAGCGCGAAAAAACCTGAAAAAGCTTGCAAAAAAGTGTTGACATCCACCCCGGCGTATGGTATTATACTTGAGCGCCAAGCGCTGAGACAAAAGAATGACTTCTGAGTCCCGGCTGGAAGTAAAGCGAAAAGAACCAATAGACGTCCGAAAGTTCCGGCCAGCGCCG
>ENA-OQKH01000314-OQKH01000314.1-human-gut-metagenome-genome-assembly--contig:-NODE-314-length-39215-cov-8.340488_pt1 | contig 39215 bp, 27 predicted proteins | sample MGYA00242645_ERZ504791 | MGnify/ENA primary metagenome ERZ504791 (study PRJEB26092, sample SAMD00036388) | human gut metagenome | host: Homo sapiens | study: EMG produced TPA metagenomics assembly of... | reverse complement strand
GGCGCAATGCGCAAACGCCGGATAGGAACGGCAAAATTTTTTACACTTCTACTACTTCTTTATCACACATCAGCAAAGTCGCAGGGCATGAAGCAGCTGATGTCCGGCGGCGGTGTCATTCTCATCGGCACCCAGCTGATCCCGCTGCTCTCTGGTCTGTTCGGCTAATCAACAAGCGATAGGAGGAAAACCCGCCATTGTTCGATAATATTTTCGCAGCAATCGAAAAATGGATGAGGGAACTTCTTTCCGGCATGGTGGAGTCCAACCTGAGTACGATGTTCACAGCGGTCAACCAACAGACCAGTGAAATCGCTGCTCAGGTCGGGCAGACACCGCAAGGGTGGAACAGCAGCATTTTCAGCATGATCCGTAACATTTCGGATTCGGTGGTGATCCCTATTGCGGGAATCATCATCACGCTGATCCTCTGCTACGAACTGATTTCGATGCTGACGGAACGAAACAATCTGCACGATGTAGACACTTGGATGTTCTTCAAGTATTTCGTGAAGATGTGGATCGCGGTCTATCTGGTCAGCCATACGTTCGATATTGCAATGGCGGTATTTGACATTGGACAGTCGGTGGTAAATTCTTCCTCCGGCATTATCCGTGGCAATACCGCCATTGATATTAGTTCTCTTTCCATGCAGATGCAGGCGGCAATGGCAACAATGGCGATTGGCGAACTGGTGACGCTGGCATTGGAAACTCTTGTTGTAAGCTGGTGTCTGAAAATTCTGTCGGTGGTTATCACGGTAATTATGTACGGCAGAATGATAGAAATATACCTCTACACTTCGCTTGCTCCGATTCCATTTGCAACTATGAGCAACCGTGAATGGGGCCATGTGGGTACAAACTACTTCCGAGGGCTGTTCGCGCTGGCATTCCAAGCGTTCCTGATGATGGTCTGCGTGGCAATCTATGCAGCCCTTATCGGCAGCATCCGGGTATCTTCGGATATTCACTCGGCATTGTTCGGCACAATGGCCTACACGGTGATTCTTTGCTTCTCGCTTCTCAAAACGGGAAGTCTGTCCAAACAGATCTTCGGCAGTCACTAAATCCGGGAAAATCCAATGAAAGGAAAAGACAGCAGACAACGCCGTTTCCCGGCGGCGGTCTGGCTGTTCTGGTAATCCATGGCCTATGTAACGATTCCCAAAGACCTTTCCAAAGTGAAAAACAAGGTCTTTCTGAACCTGACGAAACGCCAGCTAGTGTGTATGGGTTTTGCAGCAGGCATTGGTGTTCCGTTTTATTTTCTCATGCGCGATACGCTGGGAACCAGCAATGCGGCGGCAGGCATGGTGCTCCTGATGCTGCCGGAATTTTTCTTTGCTCTGTACGAGAAAAATGGGATGCACCTTGAAACCATCCTGACGAATTTCATCAGCGTCCGCTTCAAACGTCCTGCGGTACGCCGCTATGAGATCGAAAACCTGTATGACAGGGAACTGGAAACCGCAGCACCGATCCAGAAGAAAGGAGGCATCCTTGGTAAAAAGTGAACCGAAGAAGAAACCGCAGTCGGGCGGCTTCTTCCAGAAGTTCTTTCGGAAACCCGAAAAGAGCCAGAAGGAACAGCGGCTGACCGTGCAGCGTTCCATTCCATATCTGGAAATGGGGCGCGACGGTATCTGCCGGGTGGAGGAACATCTGTATTCCAAAACCGTCCGATTCTACGACATTAACTACCAACTGGCACAGAACGAGGATAAGAACACCATCTTTGAAAGCTGGTGCGACTTCCTCAACTACTTCGATGCCAGCATCCGCTTTCAGTTGTCGTTCATCAACCATAAGAGCGACATGAGCGAGTACAACAAGGTGATCCAGATCGAACCGCAGCACGACGCGTTTGACGATGTGCGTATGGAATATGCGCAGATGTTGAGACAGCAGCTTGCCAAGGGTAACAACGGTCTGGTTCGGACGAAGTACATCACGTTCAGTATCGAAGCAAAGAGCGTCCGGGAGGCAAAGCCACGGTTGGAGCGTATCGAAACCGATATTCTCAATAATTTCAAGGTGCTGGGCGTGAAAGCCTACCCGCTGAACGGTGTGGAACGGCTTCAGATCATGTACGAAACCTTTCATCAGGAGGAACAGCAGAAGTTCGATTTCAGCTATGACCGCATCCTGCAGAGCGGCATGACGACCAAAGACTTCATTGCCCCGACCAGTTTCCTGTTCAAGAGCGGCAAGGACTTTATGATGGGGGACACCTATGGTGCTACATCCTACCTGAACATCCTTGCCCCGGAACTGACGGATAAGGTGCTGGCCGAGTTTCTGGATATGGACAAAAATCTGGTGGTCAGTATCCATGTGCGGTCGGTAGACCAGCTGAACGCTATCAAACTGATCAAAGGCAAAATTACCGACCTGGACCGTATGAAAATCGAGGAACAGAAGAAAGCTGTGAGGTCTGGTTATGATATGGAAATTATTCCGAGCGACCTTGCAACTTATGGTGGCGAGGCCAAGAAGATTCTGGATGATCTGCAGAGCCGCAATGAGCGTATGTTCCTTGTTACGGTGCTTTTCCTCAATACGGCCAAGACCAAGCAGGAATTGGATAGTGCTGTGTTTCAGACTGCTGGTATCGCTCAGAAGTTCAACTGCACTCTGAACCGTCTGGATTATTTGCAGGAGCAGGGCCTTATGAGCAGCCTGCCGCTGGCAAATAATCTCGTTCCCATCAAGCGCGCACTGACTACCACTTCCACCGCAATATTTGTCCCGTTCACCACACAGGAGCTTTTTATGGAGGGCGATTCCCTCTATTATGGTCTGAACGCAGTGTCCAACAACATGATTATGGCAGACCGCAAACAGCTCAAAAACCCGAACGGCCTAATCCTCGGCACACCGGGAAGCGGTAAGTCGTTCAGTGCAAAACGTGAAATTACAAACGTGTTTTTCACCACAACGGACGATATTATCGTGGCAGACCCGGAAGGCGAATATTATCCACTGGTGGAAGCACTGGGTGGTCAGGTTATCCATATTTCATCCACCAGCCGGGATTACATCAACCCGATGGATATTAACCTGAACTACGCGGACGATGATAACCCCCTGGGCATGAAATCGGACTTTATTCTTTCCCTGTGCGAACTGATTATGGGCGCACGGGATGGCATGGAGCCGGAGGAAAAGTCGGTCATTGACCGCTGCCTGCCACTGGTCTACCAGAAGTATCTGAACGACCCGAAGCCGGAAAATATGCCAACGCTCGGTGATCTGTACGACTGCCTGCGGGAGCAGAAAGAACGGCAGGCGCAGCGTATCGCCACGGCACTGGAAATCTACGTTAATGGTTCGCTGCGGGTGTTCAACCACCAGACCAATGTGGAACTGGATAACCGCATCATCTGCTTCGACATCAAGGAGTTGGGCAAACAGCTGAAAAAACTGGGGATGCTCATCGTCCAGGATCAGGTCTGGAACCGTGTCACCATCAACCGCAACAGCAAAAAGAACACCCGGTACTATATAGACGAGTTCCACCTCCTGCTGAAAGAGGAACAGACCGCTGCATACAGCGTCGAGATCTGGAAGCGGTTCCGAAAATGGGGCGGTGTACCGACAGGAATTACGCAGAACATTAAGGATTTGCTGGCCAGCCGGGAAATCGAGAACATCTTCGAGAACAGCGATTTTATTTATATGCTCAACCAGGCATCCGGTGACCGACAAATCCTTGCAAAGCAGCTGAATATTTCACCGTTCCAGCTGTCGTATGTGACGAACAGCAACGAGGGCGAGGGGCTGCTGTTCTACGGCAATACGATTATCCCGTTCAAGGATAAGTTCGACACTTCGCTGAAACTGTATAGTCTGATGACAACGAAGCCCAATGAGATGGGAAAATACAAGGAGAAAAAAGAAGCATGAACACACCGAACATTTTTGACCGACTGAGCCGTAAGATTCATCATCACTCTGACATGGAGCCGCACGAAAGCGATTCCGGCCCGCCCTTTGGTGAGGTGGAGCCGCTCAACTTCCACGATGAAGAATCGGTGGTGCATACGGTGCTGGAGGACTTTTACGCCGTTGGTACACTGGCCGATGAACTGACTGACGGCTTTCACATGGAAGCCCACGGCTATCTTGACCGTGAGGAAGTGAATGCCCGTCTGATCGCCTTTGCCCGGAAGCTGGAGCAGGTGCTTGATAAGTGGGAAACCCACGCAGCCCTGCTCGCATGACGGCTCCAGCCGGAAGGAGGTGATTTCCATAGCAGACAAAAAGTTTCGGGGCAGAGATAAAATCGTCCAGAAAATGACCAAGGATGGTCTGGTGGATGAAAACCTCCGCACCGGGGAACAGAAGTCCGCAACCGCAGCAGAAAAACCGGAGCAGGAAGATTCGGCAAAAGAAACTGCGGAAAAGGAAACAGACAAAGAACCTGTCATGGACGAAATCTGTATGGATGCCGGGGACGGGGAGGAGGATGTACCCCGGCATCACAGTACCGCCAAGCAGAGCGCAGACTATTATAAAGCCCATCAGGAGGATGGCAAGCCGAAGGATGCGCCTGCGGAATCGGATGCAGAGCCGCCCACAAAGAAAGGCCGACTTTCTTTTGAGAATGAAAAAGGCGGCATTGTCCGTGGCGTGGGGATGGGCGTTAAGAAGGTGGCGAAGAAAGGAGTGGACACCGCCACCGGATTCGCCCATCAGAAAGTACATCAGGTGGAAAAAGACAATTCCGGCGTGGAAGCTGCTCACAAGTCGGAAGAAGCCGCCGAACGCCTGCACCACTTTGTCAAAGGCAGAAAAAAGCCCAAAGACAAATCTGCTAGAGCAGAGAAAAGAGGTGGCGAGGATCAGAAATCCAGCCGTCTGAAATTCTCCGAGAGCGAGGGCGGCACTGCAGAAAATGCAGCAGAACCGTCGCTGAAAAAGAAACCGCGCCAGCCACCGCCGACTGCCGCAGGAGGTGAATCAAAAACAGTCGGTGCGAAGTTTTACCAGAAAAAGCAGTATAAGGATGCCTATGCAGTCGCCAAGCGCGGCCAGAAAGCCGGAACTGCCGCCAGCAAGCAGGCAGCAGCGGCAACAAACACCATTACGGAGAAAGCAAAAGCGGCGGTGCAGGAGATCATCGTGCAGCATAAAACTTTGTGGGTTGGTATTGGTGTGGGTATTCTGCTGGTGATGGTCATGTTGGGAGCCTTTTCAAGCTGTGGTGCAGCGATTCAGGGAACAGGCAGTACCTTTGTGGGAACGACCTACCCCAGCAAAGATGCCGACATGAAAGGTGCAGAAGAGGATTATCTGGAACTGGAAAAAGAACTGGATAAGCAGATTCGGCAGATGGAATCCACCCATCCGGGCTATGATGAATACCGTTATCAGCTGGATGAGATCGGGCATGACCCGTATCAGCTTATTTCCCATCTGACTGCGGTTTATGAGCAGTTCACCAGAGGACAGGTCAAGCCTGTTATCAAAGAACTGTTCAAGCAACAGTATCTCCTGAAAGTGTGGGAAACCATTGAGATTCGCACTCGCATGGAAACCAGAGTAGGGATTCGGCCAACGATTGACGCTTTTGGAAACATCAGCATGGAAACCTATACCTATCAGGAAGAAGTGGAGTACGAGTATAAAATCCTCAATGTCCTGCTGAAAAATAAGGGTTTTGATACCATCGCGCGGAAGAACATGAATCGGAAGCAGACCGGGCGATACGATGCCTACAACCTGACCTACGGCAACCGCCCCGAACTGTTCGGCGCAGGCTCCCCGACATACAGCGGCGGCACAACGGGCAGTATCGGCACAGGCGGTGCTGGTGGCTCCGGCGGTGGTTTCAAGTATGATATTCCATCGGAAGCCCTTTCGGATGAAAAGTTCGCAAGGATGATTGAGGAAGCCGAAAAGTATCTAGGTATGCCGTATGTGTGGGGCGGCAGTTCCCCAAGCACCAGTTTTGACTGCTCCGGCTTCGTTTGCTGGGTCATCAATAACAGCGGCAATGGGTGGAGCGTTGGGCGTACAACGGCCAACGGTCTGCGAGGAAAATGCAGCTATGTCTCTCCTGCGGATGCACAGCCTGGTGACTTGATTTTCTTTGAGAAAACCTATAACACCGTTGGCGCGTCGCACGTTGGAATCTACGTCGGCAATGGCATGATGATCCACTGCGGCGACCCCATTTCCTATACCAGCATCAATTCGACCTACTGGCAAAGCCACTTTTTAGGCTTTGGCCGCATCAACTGAAAGGAGGGCCGATGGGCAAAAAATTACAGAAATATCTGGATGAAGCCGAAAAGACGGAACAGCAGATCGCGGAACTGGAAGAACGGCTGAGAACCATCCGGGCAGCACAGAAAAAGGAAGAGGACAGCGAGATCATTCGTGCCATCCGCAGCACCAAGATGGGCGGGCGCGAACTGCTGGCTCTGCTGGACAACATTCAGGCGGGCAACGTGACGTTCCTGACCGCTGTAAACAACGCTTCGGAGGAAGCAGAAACGGAGGAAGCGATTGAAAAAGATGCTTAAACGGCTGGGAGTTGTTATCCCCAGCACAATTCTGACCCTGCTGATGGCAGTGGGCTTTTCGACCCCGGCCTTTGCCTTTGTGGACACCACTGAGGTGACAGAGGAACCTGTGCAGGTGATCGAGGAAGAGGAACCGACCGAGGAAGAAAAAATCCCGTTCACCATCGCAGGCAACGGCGAGGTGAAGGATGACATCGTGGATGACCCCAGCAAGGAGTTCTTTACAGTCAAGACCAAGGGCGGCAATACGTTCTTTCTGGTGATCGACCGGGCGCGAAACAGTGAGAACGTCTATATGCTTTCGATGATCGACGAGTACGATTTGCAGGAGTTTCTGGACGATGAAGAACGGAACGGCAAGCAGGAAGAAGAAACGCCTGCGGTAGTTCTGTCCGAAACCAAACCTGAACCTACCCCGGATGTGGAAATCGAAGAACCGAAAGAGGAATCGGGCGGCGGCATGAATAAGATTCTGCTGCTGGTGTTCGTGGCTGCGCTGGGCGGCGCAGGTGCTTTCTTCTACTTCTACATTTATAAGCCGAAGCCGAAAGAAGAAACGCCGCAGAGTGAAAATCTGGAAACCGACCAGAGCCTTGCGACGGTGAACGAGGATAATCAGTCCGGCAACGAAAATGACACATAAGAAAACCGTAACATAAGGATGTAGGGGTAGTCGAAAGGCTATCCCTGCTTTTTTTTAAAAAGGAGAAAGCGTTGAAATATCTGGTGATTGCAGAAAAACCGAGCGTATCGAAATCCATTGCAAAAGTGATCGGTGCATATCGGCAGGAGGACGGGTATCTGGAGGGTGGGGATTGCGTGGTAAGCTGGTGTCTGGGGCATCTGGCAGAGTATGCAGCCCCGGAACACTACGATGAACGCTATGAAAACTGGCGTTTTGAGGATTTGCCGATTCTCCCTGTTGAGTGGAAACTGCTGGTACACAATACCAAGAAGCCGCAGTTCAATGTTCTGCGCAAACTGCTCCGCAGCAAGAAATTTGATTATGTGGTGAACGCCTGCGACGCAGGGCGCGAGGGCGAAGCGATTTTCCGCCGTGTGTATGCTCTTGCCGGAAGTAAACTCCCCATCAAGCGGCTGTGGATCAGCAGCATGGAGGATGCCGCTATCCAGCAGGGCTTTGAGAACCTGAGAGATGGCGCGGCCTATGATAACCTGTTTGCGGCGTCCGAGTGCAGAGCAAAAGCGGACTGGCTGATCGGCATGAACGGAACCCGTGCCTTTACGAAAAAGTACGGCAGAAAACAGACCATTGGCCGTGTGCAGACCCCGACGCTGGCGATGCTGGCCGAACGGCAGACCAAAATCCAGAACTTTGTAAAAGAACCTTATTATAAAGTGGAACTGTCCGGTGGTGGCATGGTTGCGGTATCAGAACAGATGGCGCAGGAGCAGGATGCAGATGCTATGCAGGCTGCTTGCGATGGGCAGTGCGCCGTGGTTGGCAGCATCGAGCGAAAGAGGGTGGAAAAGAAGCCACCGAAGCTGTATGACCTGACGACCTTGCAGCGAGAAGCAAACCGCTATTATGGTCTGCCTGCAAGCCAGACCTTGCAGGCATTGCAGGAACTGTATGAAGAAAAGCTGGTGACATACCCAAGAACAGACAGCCAGTTTGTGACCGAGGATATGCGCAAGACGGTGGAATCTCTGGTGCTGGCCTTAGATGGCGCGGCGGCAGACGTAAGCTGCGTTATCGACAACAGCAAGGTCACAGACCATCATGCGATCCTGCCGACGATGCAGGGTGCAAAGTGTGATAAGGAAAAGCTGTCCGCAACCAAGCAGAAGATTCTTTCGCTTATCATCTGGAAACTGGTGCAGGCTGTGCAGCCACCGCTCATCTATGAGGATGTGCTGGTGACGGTATGCTGCCAGGGCAGGAACTTCACGGCAAAATATAAGGATGTTCTGCAGCCCGGTTATACTGCAAAACCTGTTCCGCTTGTGGAGCCGGAGAAGAACAAGGATGCGTCACTTCCGAAAGACCTGGAACAGGGGATGATTATTCCGGTGGTACGGGCAGAGAAAAAGCAGGGCTTTACTTCACCGCCGAAAGTCTATACCGAAGATACCCTGCTGTCGGCCATGGAAACCGCAGGCAACAAGGAATTTGAAAAGGATACCGAGAAGAAAGGTCTGGGAACCCCTGCAACGCGCGCCGCGATTCTGGAAAAGCTGGTATCCTCCGGCTATGTTGAGCGCAAGGGCAAGCAGATGATTCCCACGGAGGATGGTGTGGCCGCAATCCGCAATATCCCGGACTACCTGAAATCTGCCAGTATGACAGCCGAATGGGAAAATGACCTGCTGCGGATGGAGCGCGGCGAGATCAAGCCCCATGATTTTATGCAGGGCATCCATGGATTGCTCGATAAGATGCTGACTGACCTCCGGCAGATTCCTACCGTCGCGGCAGCTCCCAATCATAATAAGGTAAGCGTAGGAAGCTGCCCGGTCTGCGGAAATCCTGTGCATGAAAGTAAGCTCAGCTTTTGCTGTGCAGACCGCAGCTGCAAATTCGCCCTTTGGAAAGAAAGCAGATACTTGTCCAACATGAGAAAAACGCTGGACAAGAAGATGGCGGTAGACCTTTTGAAGAAAGGCCGCACCCATGTAAAAGATTTCTATTCCACAAAGAAGGATAAGACATTCGCCGCTGACCTTGTGATGCGCGTCGAAGAGGGTCGCGCACAGTACAGTCTGGAATTTCCCAAAACACCGATGAAAACGAAAACGTAAAGGAGGTTTGACCCTTGCCACAGATTAACGATATTCGAGAATTGGCGCAGCAGAACGCCCGGTATGTCAGTAACTCGCCACAGGACTGGATGAGTTATCTGGATGTGGCGGCGCGGCTGTACCGCTATTCGTTCACCGATGCACTCCTGATCCACGCGCAGCGGCCCGATGCGACCGCCTGCGCAGAACTGGAACTCTGGAATCAGAAAATGAGCCGATGGGTCAACCGTGGCGCAAAAGGCATCGCGCTTCTGGATGATACCGGACCGCGTACCAAGCTGCGGTATGTGTTCGATATTGCTGACACCCATCTGGTGCGCGGCGGCAGAACACCACTCTTATGGAATCTGGACAGCCACGAGCATGAGCAGGCTATCTTAGACCATCTGGAAGATACCTATGGTTTATCCCAGACAGACAGCATGAACACCGCCCTGATGGAACTGGCACAGCAGCTGACCGCCGACAATCTGGATGAAGCGATGGACGGTCTGGCCTATGAGGTGGCGGATACGTTTCTGGAAGAACTGGACGAAGATAACATCCGCGTCCGCTTCCGGGAACTGATGACCAACAGCATCTTCTATACGCTTTCCCGTCGCTGCGGGCAGGAGCCTATGGATGTGCTGGACGATGATGACTTTATCCGCATTGTGGATTTCAACAAGCTGCCGGTGCTGTCGTTCCTTGGCAACGCGGTTTCCGAACAGTGCGAGGCGGTTCTTTTTGACATTGGCCGAGAGATGCGGAAAATTTACAAAAAAGAAATCACGCAGCAGCTTGAAAAATCCGTTGACAGCTTGTATAATACCAATACGGACTTTAGCACATTAAAGCGCGAAACCAAAGAAAACACGACCAAAGGAGGACAAGAAAATGGAGTTGACGTATTACCGCAAGGGAGATTATCTGTTCCCGAATCTGGCCGTGAAGGACGAGCCGCAGACCATCGGGAAGTACGGGATGCTGCGCAGGACGTACCTGAAAGAGAACCGCAAGAACTGGTATCAGAGTATGCTGATGAGCGGCAGGCTGAACCAGCATCTGGCGCAGATCGAGGAAGCAGCGGAGAGCCGGGTGGAAACCCTGCTGGACAGTCTGAACGAGAAGTTTCCGGCACCGAACAAGGAGAAAGACCCGCTGGCATGGGCGGCACATCAGAACAGCCTGACGGCGATGGCAGAAGAAATCGTCTTGAAGGAATTGGTATACAATTAACCGAACCGACAACAGAACAGGATTTGAGCGAAGCAGAGGAAGAAATTGCCTCTGCTTTTTCTTTTCCTGATTTGCCGACCGTGGAACAGCAGATCCGCGCCATTGAAGCACCGATCCAGGCGCGGTATGCGAACGAGATTGCACTTGATTCTGAAGTAGTCGATGAAATCCTGCGCACGGGCAGCAACCGCAGCAAGGGTCAGCTGCGTCTGATCTACAATTTCATGGTCGAGAAAACCCCGGAAGAATACACGGAGTTTGTGAAAAACGAATACGGCACGGGCGGCAAAGGCTTTGAAATTGTCGGTGCAAAGTATGCCGTTTGGTTCGATGATCTGGGGTTGCGCATTGCGGCAGGTGACACGGCTAAGGGCGGCACGATTGTCAATGCGTTTCTTTCGTGGGAGGATGTCAGCAACCGTATCCATGAACTGCTCCGGCAGGGCGAGTATGCGCCGCAGGCGGTTCTGGATGCTGCACGGCAGAACGCCTTACAGGAACACGCGCAGAGGTTGGCTTATATGGAACGTGATTTGGCAGACGGTGTTGCTGAAGCAGTGTTTCAGGATACAGAAATCTTCAGGGGCGGTTTCCCGGAACTGACGGACAGGCTGGCAGGCTTGCTGGATGATACAGATTTTCTGACTGACCTCAACGAGAGATTGTCTGCGCTGGGGGAAGCCTATGCCGAAGATAAAGACCTGATGCGGATGCACTTTTATAAGCCGGATAAAGTGGCAGCTCTGTTTCAGCAGTTTGCAAAGCCTTATCAAAACTACTCGGCGCGGGATGGCTTTCACTGGAATGAGTACAAACGATTCATCACGGAAGATGAAATCAATGGATATTTCACGCGGGGAAGCAATTACTCGGATAGTCGGCTGGCAATCTATTCGTTCTTTCTGAATCATGAGGACAAAAAAGAACGGGCTGACTTCCTGAAAGAGCATTACGGGATCGGCGGCAGCAGCCATGCACTCTGCGGGGCAGACGATTCTCACGAAGATCACGATGGCAGGGGCATTTCTTTGGAGCGTGGCTCATACGGGAACCCGGATGCAAGCGTTCATCTGAACTGGAATCAGGCCGCAGGCCGCATCGACCAGCTTATCCGTGACAGTGAGTATTTGAAGCCGGCAGACTACTCCCGGATGCCTGCTTATGAGCGCGAGCGGATGGCAATGCGGGTGATGGGATTCTATCACCATCTGCCGAACGAAGTGGAACGGCCTTACCCGCAAGACCTTTACCATGAAGATGGTCGAAAGGCTCTCGTCGAAAAGCTGGCAGACCCTGAACAAGCAACGGAACTTCTGGAGCAGATGGACACTGCACTGCTGTCTGTGCCAATGGATTCCGAAGAATATGAGCGCAAGGCAGAATCCCTCTCTATCCTGCACCAGTATGTCGAGGGAACGTACACGATTTTCCCGGAAAAAAAGAGGGCTGTTGAGATTGCGGTTCCTGAACAGGGGCAAATTTCCATGTTTGACTTCATGGAGCAGGAGCCGCAATCGAAAGAGCAGTCAACCGCCGCAGCGGTTGAGAAACCCAAAAAAGATGCGCCTCTTGCAGATGAAAAGTATTCGGAGCAGACGCTGCAGCCCCTGCCACTGGATGCCGCCAACGAATATAACGCACTGAAAGAGCGCTACCCGGATGCTCTGGTCGGCTATGAGCAGTACGGAAACTTTGAGTTCTACGGCGAGGATGCAAAGCGCATTTCGGAACTTCTTGGCAGCAAGCTGTTGGAAAAGGAAACCGCACTCGGCAAGGTTGAGGTATCTGGTTTTCCGCGTGAACAGTGGGTTTCACAGGCAATGAAGCTCTGGAAGCAGGGGGAGAGTGTCTATCTGTCCGGCCAGCAGGAAGATGGAACCCATGCCCAAACGAAATACTTCCGCAGAGAGGAATATCTGCCTGTTAATACCATCATCGAACTGGACGATAGAGAGTTCCGTGTGGATTCGGTGGACTTTGGAAATGGAACGGTCAGTTTGCAGGACATGACCCTTGCAAAAGAAGCCCGGTATCCGATTTTCCGAACGGAACAGCTGGAGTACATTCGGCATCTGTACGAACAGGCAGATGTACCGATGGAAGAAGCGGTTGAAATCACAGTCTTTACGGCTCTGCACAATGCGGGTGTGGCCTACGAGGATTTCTCCCCGGAGCAGATGGATGTGATCTATTCGGTGGCAGAAGCAGGCGGCGAGCTGGAAGAACTGCTGAATCCCGACTTCCCGCCGGAACAGATGCAGCTGATCGCAGATGTGCAGAACCGAACGGATGCCATTAGCCGCGCAGCGGCAGAGGAAGCCCTTGAACCGCTGACGCAGCAGCCTATGACTCCGGCAGAGGTCAACCATGCAAGGCGGCAGCACAATCTTCCGCTGGACAGTGAAGCAGAAACAGAACAGCCTGTACAGCCCAAACAGGAACCTATGAACTTCCGTATTACGGACGATGATCTCGGCGCAGGAGGACCGAAAACAAAGTATAAAGCCAATGTGGAAGCCATTCGGGTGCTGCAAACGCTGGATGCAGAGCAGCGGCAGGCCACAGCGGAGGAACAGGAAATCCTTTCCCGGTATGTGGGATGGGGCGGCATTCCGCAGGCGTTTGATGAAAGCAATGCGGAGTGGTCGAAAGAGTATGCCGAACTGCAGTCCCTGCTCACGGCAGATGAGTATAAGGAAGCCCGTGCCAGTACCCTGAATGCGTTTTACACTTCCCCTACGGTCATCAAGGCAATGTATGAAGCTCTGGGCAATATGGGATTGTCCAAAGGCAATGTGCTGGAACCGTCCTGTGGTGTCGGCAATTTCATGGGTCTGGTGCCGGACAGCATGGAAAAGATTCGGATGTACGGTGTGGAGCTGGACAGCATTTCAGGCCGCATTGCACAGCAGTTGTACCAGAAAAACAAGATTGCAGTGCAGGGCTTTGAAACGATGCAGTTCCCGGACAGCTTTTTTGACTGTGTTGTGGGCAACGTACCTTTCGGCAATTACAAAGTACCGGACAAGCGGTATGATCGCCACAATTTCCTCATCCACGATTATTTTATCGCCAAGAGCCTTGACCTTGTGCGTCCTGGCGGTGTGGTAGCGGTGGTAACGTCCAGCGGTACGATGGATAAGAAGGATTCCTCTGTCCGTGAGTATCTTGCCAACCGTGCTGATCTGGTCGGTGCGATTCGTCTGCCGAACAATGCGTTCCAGCGCAATGCCAACACGGGCGTGGTTGCTGACATTCTGTTCCTGCAGAAGCGTGACCGTGCAGCGGTGGAGCGGGCAGACTGGGTAGACCTTGGCGAAACGCCGGAAGGCTACTCCATCAACCAGTATTTTGCGCAGCATCCTGAAATGGTGCTGGGCGAGATCACCACGGAAAGCACCCAGTACGGCAAGCAGGAAACAACGGTCAAGCCCATCGAGGGCGCAGACCTTGCCCAGCAGTTGAAAGAAGCAGTCGGAAATATCCAGGCTGCCATCACAGAGCCGGAAATCTCCGACGATGAACTGGATGTGCAGGAAGAACCCATTCCGGCAGACCCAAATGTGAAGAATTTCAGCTTCACGAACATGGACGGGCAGATTTACTACCGCGAAAACTCCTTTATGAATAAGGTGGAACTGCCTGCCGTAACTGCAGAGCGGGTGCTGGGTATGATCGCTCTGCGGGAAACCACCCGAAAACTGCTGGATTGTCAGCTGCATGATGGTTCGGATGCAGAAGTTCAGCTTTTGCAGAATGAACTGAAACAGCAGTACACCGCATTTAAGGCGCAGTATGGCCTTATCAACAGCACGGCCAACAAGCGGGCGTTCCGGCAGGACAGCAGCTATTGTCTGTTGGCATCACTGGAAATTCTGGACGAGGAGAAGAATCTCAAACGGCTTGCCGATATTTTCACCAAGCGCACCATCCGTAAGCCGGAGCCTGTTACCTCAGTGGACACGCCAAGCGAAGCTCTGGCACTTTCCATTGGAGAAAAAGCAAAGGTGGATATACCGTTTATGGTGCAGCTCTGCGGTAAACCGGAACAGGAGATCACGGATGAACTGGCAGGTGCGATTTTCCGAAATCCTGTGACACAGCAGTGGGAAACCTCGGATGAATACCTGTCCGGCAATGTGCGTGAAAAGCTCGCCACAGCAGAAACCTTTGCGGCAAACCATGCTGAATATCAAATCAATGTGGATTACCTGAAACGGGTACAGCCCAAAGATCTGGATGCTTCGGAAATTGAAGTGCGGCTGGGTGCAAACTGGGTGAAGCCGGAGTACATCACGCAGTTTATGAAAGAAGTGTTCAAGACCCCGAACTACTATGCTGGTATTGACATTAAGGCAACCTATTCCGAAATCTCCGGTGCATGGAACATTTCGGGCAAGTCGCTGGATCGCGGCAATCCGCTTGTTACCAATACCTACGGAACAATGCGGGTCAATGCCTATAAGCTGCTGGAAGATGCGCTGAATCTCCGGGATACCAAAATCTACGATACGATTCACGATGCGGATGGCGACCACCGTGTGCTGAATAAGCAGGAAACCATGCTTGCACAGCAGGCACAGGAATCCATTCGGGAAGCGTTTAAGCAGTGGATTTTCAAGGATTTAGACCGCCGCGAGGATTTGTGTGCGACCTATAACCGGATTTTCAATGCGATTCGTCCCCGTGAGTACGATGGCAGTCATATTCGTTTCGAGGGCATGACCCCGGAAATCTCTCTGATGCCGCACCAGAAAAATGCTGTGGCGCACATTCTGTACGGCAACAATACGCTGTTAGCGCATTGCGTGGGCGCAGGCAAGACCTTCCAGATGATTGCTGCCGGCATGGAGAGCCGCAGGCTGGGCCTATCGCAGAAAAATCTCTATGTGGTGCCGAACCACCTCACAGAGCAGTGGGGCGCAGATTTCCTGCGGCTCTATCCCAATGCCAATGTACTGGTGGCAACGAAAAAGGATTTTGAACCCAGCAATCGTAAGCAGTTCTGTTCCCGTATCGCAACCGGCGATTACGATGCCATCGTGATCGGTCATTCGCAGTTTGAACGAGTGCCGCTTTCCCCGGAACGGCAGAAAGCCATTGTGGAGCGTCAAATCGACGATATTACGCTGGCTCTGGCAGATGCCCGGAGTGAGGACAGCCGCAGTTTTACGGTCAAGCAGATGGAAAAAACAAAGAAAACACTGGAAGCAAAGCTGCAAAAGCTGAACGACCAGACGAGAAAGGATGATGTGGTTACATTTGAGGAACTTGGTGTGGATCGTCTGTTTGTGGACGAGTCGCACTTCTATAAAAATATGTTCCTCTACACAAAAATGCGGAACATCGCAGGTATCGCTCAGACCGATGCACAGAAGTCCAGCGATATGTTTGCAAAGTGTCAGTACCTGGACGAGCTGACAGGCGGCAAGGGCGTGACCTTTGCAACCGGAACCCCGGTCAGCAACTCGATGGTGGAACTGTACACCATTATGCGGTATCTCCAGTACGACACCCTGCAGAAGATGGGGCTAAGCCATTTCGATGATTGGGCGGCATCCTTTGGCGAAACCGTCACGGCAATCGAGCTTTCCCCGGAAGGAACCGGCTACCGTGCGAAAACACGTTTTGCCCGGTTCTTCAATCTGCCGGAACTGATTTCTCTGTTCAAGGAATCGGCAGATGTGCAGACGGCGGATATGCTGAACCTGCCTGTGCCGCAAGCGGAGTACATCAACGAAGTGCTGAAACCCAGCGAAACGCAGGAAGAAATGGTGAGTTCCTTTGCAGACCGCGCCGAAGCCGTGCGCAATGGCAATGTGAATCCCAGATTCGATAATATGCTGAAGATAACCAACGATGGCAGAAAACTGGCACTCGACCAGCGGCTTATAAATGATATGCTGCCGGACGAGCCGGAGAGCAAGGTGAATCGCTGTGTGGACAATGCGTTCAAGGTCTGGGAAGAATCTGCCTCGGATAGGGGAACACAGTTAATTTTCTGCGATTTATCGACACCAAAAGCCGATGGTACATTCAACGTCTACGATGATGTGCGGGAAAAATTGGTGGCGAGAGGTGTTCCTCGTGAAGAAGTGGCTTTCATTCACGAGTATAACACGGAAACCAAAAAGGCAGAGCTTTTTGCAAAGGTGCGCGCCGGACAGGTGCGCATCCTGATGGGGTCTACACCGAAACTTGGCGCAGGAACCAATATTCAGGATCGGTTGATTGCCCTGCATCATCTGGACTGTCCATGGAAGCCGTCTGACCTGGAACAGCAGGAGGGGCGTATTCTTCGGCAGGGAAACCGGAATAAGCAGGTGAAAATCTATCGTTACGTCACTGAAAATACGTTCGATTCGTATATGTGGCAGATTCTGGAAAATAAGCAGAAGTTCATTTCTCAGATCATGACTTCCAAATCGCCTGTCCGTGCCTGCGACGATGTGGACGATACCGCGCTGTCTTATGCCGAAATCAAGGCACTGGCAACGGGCAATCCCTACATCAAGGAAAAGATGGACTTGGATATTCAGGTCAGCAAGCTGAAGCTGCTGAAAGCCAATCACACCAGTCAGATTTATAGTTTGGAATCGGAAATTGCGCGCCGCTATCCGCGAGAAATCGCTGTGGCACAGGGTCAGATCGAAGCATTGAAAACTGATATGGAAGCGGCAAAACCACTTCTGGCGCAGGATAAAGAACACTTCGATATGGAGATCGGCGGCAAGGTGTACACCGAACGTAAGGAAGCGGGTGCGGCCATCATTGAGGCTTGCAAGGCTCTGAAAGCGGCTGGCACCGAGGGCAGGATCGGCAGCTACGGTGCGTTTGAACTGCATTCCCGGTTTGACAATTTCGATAAGGTGTTCCGATTGTCCATCAAGGGCGCATGGAACTATTCGATGGAAGTCGGCAAAGACGCGCAGGGTAATATCCTGCGCGTTACCAATGCACTGGCAGGCATCGAAAGAGCATTGCCGCAGGTGGAACGCAGACTGGAAACCTTGGAACAGCAGCTGGCGCAGGCAAAGGAAGAAGCAAAACGTCCTTTTGCACAGGAAGCAGAATTGGCCGAAAAATCTGCGCGCCTTGCGGAGTTGAACTCGCTGCTCAACATGGACGAAAAGGGCAGTGAGGATGCACTGGGCGTGGACGAGGATGCAGCCGAAACCGAGGTCGCAGACAGGCCGCGCCAGCCTGTGAACTATGCAGGCCGCGTTGCAGAGCGCACTGCGGACAAGGTGCATAAACCCTCTGTGCTGTGGCAGCTTCATGCAAAACAGGCAGAGCGCAGCGCAGAACCGCAGAAATTCCAGAAGCGGAAAAGTCATAATATGGAACTGTAAATAGGATAACCCCGTTAGATCTCTGCAAGGAATCTAACGGGGTATTTTTGAACAAGGAGGGCATTTGCTGACATTAACACCGATCAATTTGAAAACGGCAAACGCATTTGTGCAGCAGTATCACCGCCACCATAAACCGACGCGAGGGCATAAATTCTCAATCGGCGTATCGGACAATGGTGTGCTGGTGGGCGTTGCTATCTGCGGCAGACCTGTGGCACGGCGGCTGGACGATGGCTACACGCTGGAAGTCAACCGCCTGTGTACGGATGGAACGCCGAACGCTTGCAGTATTTTGTATGCGGCGGCGTACCGTGCAGCACGGGCAATGGGCTACAACAAAGTGATCACCTACATTCTGGATACGGAAAATGGAACATCCCTGAAAGCTGCCGGGTATACCTGTGAGGGCAGAGCCGGAGGCTTGGAATGGAACGGTGCAAAAGCACCAAAACAGGCCGACCAATATCCGCGCCAGATGAAAACACGATGGGTCAAGAAAAAGGAGGGTTTGCATGGCAGTTGACCGTAAACAGCAGATGAAAGAAATCACGGAACGGTTGGAACAGGGCGTAAAGGACATTTTTACATCGGAAATGTACACGACATACCTACGCACGATGGCAAAATTCCACAATTACAGCTTCAACAATACGCTGCTGATCGCTATGCAGCGGCCTGATGCCACACTGGTGGCAGGGTTTAACGCATGGAAAAACAAGTTTAACCGCTACGTCAAAAAAGGCGAAAAAGGCATCCAGATCATTGCTCCGGCTCCCATCAAGGAGGTCGAGGAACGCGAGAAAATCGACAAGGATACGGGTCTGGCTGTGCTGAACGAAAACGGTGAGCCGGAAATGGAACGTGTGGAGTATGTGATTCCGCGTTTCCGCGTAACAACGGTCTTCGATGTTTCGCAGACCGATGGTGAACCGATTCCGTCGTTGGAAGTGAACGAACTGACGGCCAGTGTCAAAGACTATGCGCTGCTTACGGCGGCAATCGAGCAGGTATCTCCTGTGCCGATGCGGTTTGATGAAATCGAAGGGGAGGCTAAAGGATATTACAGTGATGCCGACAAAGAAATCTACATCCAGACAGGCATGGGTGAGAGCCAGACCATAAAGACGATGATCCACGAAGTCGCACATGCGATGCTGCATAACAGCGATTCGATGAAGCAGCGCGGCGAAGAAAAAGACAGGCTCACGAAAGAAACCGAAGCCGAGAGTATTGCGTTTACGGTCTGCTCGGCACTTGGAATTGATACGTCCGACTATTCTTTCCCGTATGTGGCAAGCTGGGCCAGCGGCAAGGAGATGAAGGAACTGAAAGATTCGATGGACACGATTCGATTGACAGCTGCCGATTTTCTGGAAAAGCTGGAAACGGCAGTCGCGGAAAGGAGCGCAGAGCGCATGACCGCGATGCAGTATGCGGAAAAGTTGATTGCCAATAAGGAGCAGGAAAAAACGATTTTCGATGATGAGCAGCGAAACCTCATCGTGAATTTTGCTTTCAAGCTGGATGACCGGGCAGCAACGGAAGAACTGGTGAACGGTATTGCAGCTGCACTGGCCGAGGATGACAAAGAAGAAGTCAACCGCCTGATGTACGAGGCACAGGAGAAAATCGAAAATCTCCCGGATGGGATGATTGGTTTTTCGGAAATGCACGACTATGGCTACCGGAAAGATGATGTGCTGCCGCTGACGAAAGAAGGTGCACGGGAGTGGCATCGGCTGGGTGAGAGGATTTATCCACTGTTCCGTGATGGCACGGCAGGTGATTATGTAAGCCAAGAGGAAATCGAGCAGCACGATGGCATTTTCGGCATTAAGGCAGACGCATGGGATGCGATTCTGCTGGAGCAGCGGGAAGATTATGCAGAGAACGAGTATGTGCGCCCGGATTTTAAGCTGACAGTAATAAACCGTGAACAGGCTCTGCGGCTGTATGACGAGGGTAAACAGATTTATCTTGTCCGCATCAGCCCGTGGCCGATTCTTGTCACGGCGCGAGAGGAAATCGAGCGCGGAAGTGATACCTTCCAGATTGCAATAGCAGATTTGGAACAGGAGCGGAACATGACAGAACAGGAAAATATGCTGCTGTATGGCAGCGAGAAGCAGTTCGGTATTTATCAGATCACAGAGCGTGACCCGGAACATAACTATCGTTTCATGGGGCTGGACTATGTGCAGAAGAAAGGCATGACGGTTTCCCGTGCAGATTATGACCTGATCTATGCCGCACCGCTTACGGACAAGGATACGCTGGATGGCATTTATGAACGGTTCAATATCCAGCGCCCGGCAGACTTTACAGGGCATTCGCTGTCGGTCAGTGATGTGGTGGTACTCAATGATGGCAGTACGGTCAAAGCCTACTATGTGGACAGCATCGGCTTTGCGGAACTGCCGGATTTTTTTAAGGAAAGGAGTATGGATTTGCAGAAAGAGAACCTTCTGAACGAGGAATTGCAGGAAATCGAAATCTTTGATAAGCCGGGTCTTTTCAGCAATGGCCGACTGCGGGATGAAGATGTGCCGGAGGGCTTATATCGCTATGATCTGCGCGGCTCAGACTATGACCCAGGCCAGCCCATTACAGTGGAGAAAACGGTGGTGGTGAACCATGCGGCATCTGTCCTGATGACCGAAGAACTTGACCTTGGCGCAGATGGGCGGCTGGAACTTGGCGAGGATGGGCTGAATTTTACAGGTGCAGAACTGACCGTGCGGGAGTTCATGGAGGAACAGCAGCAGAAAAGGAACGGACTAATCCACGGCGATTCCGACCATATCGCAGTCGAAGGGCATATCGGCACATGGTACGCCATTGATGAAACGGAAGTTGGCGGCGAGAAGTTCTTCCTGCTGGAACATGAGGAACACGGTGACATGGCGGCCTGTGTTGCAGTCAATGAGCAGGGCAAGCTGGTGGCAGAGGATTTGTGGAACGGCTTCGATGAAGATTTTCAGGAGGCCGTGCAGAAATATCTCTCTGAAAAATGGAATATGCCGAAAAAAGAAGATGTGGTATCGGAGATTATTGAAAAGGCTGCGCCTGTGCTGGACAACAGCGCACAGGACTATTCGGATGTGCCTGTCTACTACGAGCCGTTCAGCTATGCCAAAGAAAATGACGAGGTGGATTTATACCGCACTTCCTATCGGCTGAACAGCGAGTGCAAGCAGGCAATCCATGAAGCGATTGCGGACAACTATGATGGGATGTACCTTGGCGATGGCGCAGTCGATCAGGTGGTGCGGCAGTACGGTATGGAGCGTGTGGGGTACATTCTGGCAAATACTCTGCACCATAAAAGCTACGATGGCCGCTTTTCTCACAGCAATAAAGAATGGTCAGAGCAGGTCAGCACCCCGGAGCATAATGCAGACCGCATGACCTTCCGCACGGATTGGGTGGTTGGCAGCCACCCGGCTATTCTGGATGGCTTTGTAACAATGTTCAGAAAAGAACTGGAAGCGCAGAAAGAACAGGAACAGCCTTTCGTAAAGCAGTTCTATGTGGTCGAAAATTTGCAGGCCGCGCCTTTGAAAATTGAGCGGTTCGGAAATCTCAACGATGCAATGTCGCAGTATCAGGCACTTCCGAACCATTACATGAAAGCCTTGGGCGTGGAGAAGAATCCTGATCCAATGCCGGGTTCACTGGATGTTTTGCAGTGCAAGAACGGCCTTGACACCATTGTAGAGGACTATAAAACGGTTCCGGGCTGGGATAACCCGTATATCCAGAATCATGTTGTCCAGCCGTTGCAGGGGGCGTTAGCCGTGCAGGATGTGGAGTTGGCATACGAATTGCCGGATGCCTATTTTCACATCCAGACCTGCGACGATGGCTTCGACTATACCTTATATAATAAGGACTTCACGGAACGGGATGGCGGTGTCCTTGAAACGGATGGAGATAAGCCTGTGCAGGAGGCTATGACGGAGCTGCTGGCAGAGTTCGGCTGCGATGCGGCAGAGGGTAAAGTCATGGATGCGGCAGAACTGCGGGAACAGGCTGATACGGTGACTGAACAGCAGGCAGAGGTTTTGAAAGAAAAACTCGCTGCAGAAAGACCTGCGCCGGAAGAAACGCTCAGCTTTTATGTTGCGGAGTGTTTGGAGTTTACGTTTGCGGGAGAGTTCCACGATCATCTGACAATGGAAGAAGCCTTGGAAGCCTACGACAAGATTCCGTCTGAGCGGATGAACGCCGACAAGTGCATTGGATTCTGCATTGAGGAAGATGGCGGCTTTGTTGGAATGTATGAGCTGGTCGTGAACGACAAAGTGCAGCGTGAGAACATCAACTCCATCAACTATTTCAGAGATGATAAGCTGGTGCAGCAGGCTATTTCCGATATGGAAAAGCTGATGGCGGCACGACAGCAGAGCAAGGAGCAGGAACGCGGCAGTACGAAAAAGTCTGTTCTGGATGCCCTGCGCAGTCTGAAAGCCAAGAAACAGGAGCAGCCTGCACAGGAACAGGATAAGCCGAAGAAAGCGAAAAAGAAAGGAATGGAGTTATGAGCAATGTACGCTTTGATGAACTGGAATTGATGCTGATGGCGATGTTTGAGCAGCCGACGCTCAGGGATACGATTCAGGTGTTGACGGAAGCCCAGCCGCTTGTGGCAGAGGATGCGGAGATGGCTGTACTGGTTCGGCAGACGATCCAGAAGATGCAGCAGTTGAATGAGCAGCAGTTCAAGGGGCTGGAACTGGAATGGCATAGGCCGGAGGATGATGCGGGAAAATGAGTTCAGATATATTTGTGATTTACCAGATCGACAATTCCGAGAAAAATCGTGAGTATCGTTGCCGCAGCTACGAATACCAGATTCAGCATGGCTTTATGATAACCACAGACAATTATGGTACGGGCTATTCTGGTACGGCTACGCGAGGAATGGGCGCGGAAGCGATTCGTAAAAAGATGGAAAGCATTAACCCGGACAAATTCAAAATTAGAAAATTTGGGGTCAGTGATGTAATCGGATTGACTGAGGCAGGCAAAACCTCTTTTTTCTATGTTGATAAGGATAGGCTGGTGAGATTCAACGGCTTTTTCCCAAAGCCCCAGAGTGGCACATACCTGATTCTTGATGAGGGCGGCTATCAGGTGGCAGGACAAAAAGGCACATGGATGGTATCGGATGAAGTAGAGGTCGATGGTCAGCGGTTTGTTCAGATGAGAAGTGAACAAACGAAGAATCCACCGCCGAGCATTATTCTTCACGAGAGCGGAGCCTTTGTGACGCAGACAGCTTTAGGTTTCGATGGAGAAGCTACCAGAAAGATGTGCGCTTTCTTGCAAGACCCAAAGCCTGACCTGCTGCACCACCAGAAGTTCTTTGAAAACGGCACAGCGGAACGTGCCAAAGAATCCGGCACAGAGCAAAATTACAATATGATAGATGGCTGCGTCAATAATGTGCCGAAAAAGCCCCGGCGCATTGGTGGCAGGTGGTCGGTGCTGGATCGGCTGCATATTAAGCAGGCTGAGCGGCGACAAAAAGACAATGCACCGCAGCAGGAGCAGGAAAGAAGTCGAAAAAGTTAAAATGCCGTAATGTCGTTGAGATGGCTTCCCCCAAAAGGAGGCCATCTTTTTTGCGTTAGAGTCGTAATGTAAAAAACTTTTTTACATTACGATTGATTTCCCGAAGCTGATGGTATATAATAATAGCAGAAGGGAGAGATGAAAAATGCGTTTTGATGAACTTTTTGAAATGAGAAAACTGACAGGAACAAAATTAAAGGACTATATTCGCAGCAATGGATTCTCAAAAGTATCGTTCTGCAAGAAAACAGAGATTTCTCGCCCTACTTTAGATAAGATTTTGAATGGCGAGATAGATAGCAAAAGCACGTTCGATAAGCACTTGAACAAGATTCTTACCAGTTTGAGCATTGACCCGGATACTTTGATGGGATTTTCACCGAGAGTGCAAAGTGTAGATGCCGTGTACTCGCAGAATGCGCCGATTGATTATCAGATGAATGATAAGGCAAAAATGGAGTACGATCTGTTGCAGGATATTCTAAACCTTTGCAGTGTTTATTATTAAAGGCGGAAGGCTATGAGTGAGCGAATTACAGCAGCCAACTTAGATGAAGTTATCAAAAGGAACGAAGTTATCGAGGAACAGATGAAGCAGAGTGCTTCGCTTATCTGGTCAAAATACAATCCGATGCAGATAAATTCTCCGATACAGTTGGCGTTACAGATTTTAAGACCATATGGTTTGATACAGCTGCCGATTGATAATCGCTATTTAAGCGGAGCAATTTTTGTTCGGGATGGAAAACGAATCCCCTTGATAAATACGGCACTTCCGAGAGCAAATCAGTATTTTACGGCATGGCATGAAATTTATCATCTATTGTTTGATGAAGTTTCTTTTGACCATTTAATTGAATCCGAAATCCTGATGGAAGAACGAAAAGCAGAATACTTTGCTGCGCTTATGCTTCTGGGAAACCTTATGCCGTACTTTGAGGGCTTAAAGGATATGGAGTTCCAAGCAAAAGCGTTTCAGTGCATGAACGCTTTCCAAGCTCCCTATAAGGCGGTGCTGATTTCTCTGTATGAAAGTGCAGTAAAGAATGGGAACACGGCTATTGTGGAAGAAGTTAAGGAAAACTTTGATGTGCAGGTTGAAGATATTGCACAGAGATTCCGCGATTTGGGATTGGATGATTCCCTTGTACGGCCTTCGTATGTAGTAAATGTAAGTCCGCTGCAAGAGAAAATCAATAAGACGATTCGCAATGAGCCGGAAGTGGAATACCATAAAGACAATGAAGCATTTCTAAAAACGGTTTTAAGTGAATTTAAAATGCTGACGGGAGAGGCCGATGCTTAATATACCAGAGTATAAAGAATATGCTGGGGAAACCAAAATAGCACTTATGGATAACTCATCACTGGCATTTATGCACGAGTTGAGCCAGAGAAGTTATCCATCTGATGGAATCCTCAGCGTATACGATTTGATTCTGATACCAAAGTGGGTAATGGAGGAAATTGAGGATTCTACATACAGAAGCACCTATGTTGAGCAGCTTCAGGCACAAGGGTATCCTATTCGTTGGATTGATGAAACAAAGTACGGTGCTTTTGTCAATGATGAAGATGTGAACCTGTACTACATCGTTGAAGCTGCGGTATCGCGTGTGTCAGAGTTGATGCGCTTCCTTCGCAGAAAAGTAAAAACCGAAGATCTGATTGATTTGCCTTCCGCAGAGGAATGGATGAACCGGCTGTACGATGAATGGCCGATTCATGGAAGAACGCTGTCAACGGGTCGCACTCTTAAAAAGAATGCGGGAGAAATCTCGTTGACGATCCTTGCTGAAATATTCGCGTGGTATCATGATGGAGTGGACAGCCTGACAATCTATACGCAGGATACGGATGCGCATGAGTTCCAAACGAATGCAGAGCGCATTTTAACGGGAAATTCTGAATTTACTCCTGCACTGGATTCTCCGATTTCGGTGGCATTTAAGTCAAATGACTTTATTTTGTGTCAGATGTATCGTGAGGGAGCCTTGACTTTGGATGCGGTGCGGCAGCTTCGCCACGATGATAGAAAATTGACTTATACACGGCAGCAAGCGGATAAGTCGATTATTTGCCGCAAAGAAGTTATAACGAAAGAGCAGTTCATTGATTTGATTCAGGATGCGACAGTTCAAATCCTGTTCTAAGAGTAATATGGTAGAAAAGAGTCAGCCCTAGTCTTTCGCAGGAAAGACCAGGGCTGGCTTTTTGTTTTATAGAGAGTGTTCGTTCTTTCGGGATTGCTGCTGTTCGCGCCGTGCTTCTCGTTCTGTTCCCAGAATGTTATCTACATTGGCACATACAGTCTGGAGTTCCCTGTGGTAATCTTTGAAATAGTGGTATGTGTCATACTGGGCATCTTTCTGAATGGTAAGCTGCTCCTTTTCAGCCCGGAGGTCTTTCATGGTCGGGAACCTTCCATCTGGGGAGTGCTGCTTTAGGATGCGGAGGGCTTCTTCATATTTGGCAATATCCTCTGCATGAGCCTGACGGAAAGATTTCTTATTGCCGGATTTCAAGAAATCACCATAGACTGATTTTGTAGAAAGATACTGGCCTAAATAACGAATCTGCTCATTGACTTTTTTCAATTTTGCTTCGGTGAATTTGGCATCACTTCGGGCTTTTGCCATTTTAGATTGAATGGCGTCAGTGGTATCGGAGAGTTTTTCGTAAGAATCGTATCCATGTTCCTGCACATAAGCGACTGTTCGTGCCATCTGCTGCAAATTGGAAATCTTGACTTTCTGTGCATACGCGCGGCTCTGTTGCGCTTTTACGCAGGTCTGCAAGTCAACCACAAGGCGCAGGTCAGACTTAATGAACAAAATAGCCATAGGATCATCTGCTGCCCAATGAGGATTGTTCCGTTCTTTGTTCCGCGCATTTTCTGCAAAAATGCGGAGAAGCCTGTCGCGGTCATAATTAGAACCGAGAGCGCGGGCAGAAATAAATTTCTGTCGGTCAGCAGGAAGATAGCTGAATCGTCCACGATGGTCTTTTACCAAAATTCCGTATTCCGCTTTTAATAACCGTTGAAATTCCTCAAAAGATGTGGCACGTTCCGCAATGTCAGAAATGGCATTGCGGAAGTTTTCTTTGTTTGTTTCAAAGGTAGTGTGCATGGGGGTGATGCCATCGCCCAGAAGTTCCATGTTTGCAATGTCCAGATTCAGCTGCCCACGCCGCTGCGCATGGTACTCCTGCTGTGTGATTTTATCCGCAGCAGGGGAGAGCAGATCGACCTGATGTAGCCCTTCGCGCTGGCAAATATCCATCAAAGATTTTTGCAGGTGCTTCAAATAGTCTTTGGTAAGGTGGTGCTTGTATCCAGCCTTGCAGTCGATTGGCCGTTCGGTGTAGGTCTGAAGCTCTATATCGGATTTGCGCAGGCTATTGATTATGATGTGGGTATGGATGTTGCCTGTTCCGTTATTGCCATCTGTATGGGTGCAGACCAAAGCCTGATGCCCCGGAAAATTAGCTTTTGCGTATTCCAGCCCGATGGCCTGTGCACGTTCTCCTGTTAAATCGTGGTCGGCGTTATCTCTGGGGTCATGGCTGATAATGTAGTGGTGGCTTTTGATTTCATCATAGGTGTTGTTCTTATGGTATTGCTGGTTTAACAGTTCACATTCAAGGTCGAAGGTTTCGGGATTGCAGTTCAAACCGTCAAGATAAAATTCTTCCCGAAGCAGCATATTCCCACTTTCATCCAGAACTGGAACCAGATGAAACTCGTCGTGCTGGTATTTAAGATAGTCGATGGCACTCCCATAATTGGCATTTTTACTTGCGATGTGTTTTAGAATTGCCACGATATACACCTCCAAGCTGAACGATTTCCTGCCGTAGTTCACGGATTTCCGCAATGCACCTTTTTAGTTCTTCTAACATTCCGCGTGATGCCAGACCGCCGCCGTGAAAAAAGCGGGCAATCTGGTTGAGATTGTTCCCGATGCCTGCGGCCTGCACCGTCAAATTCTGAATTTCTCCCAGATCGGCAACGATATTATAATTGACTTCCAGCTTTTCGCGGAGAGCCTGTTTGCGTACAAAAGTACCAATCGGGTATCCGGCGTCTTTAGCGTATCCGGCTACCAGCTCATATTCCAATTCTGTGAAACGGATGTAAACTCGTTTCCCCCTATGAAGCGATTCGTCTTTCTTTGGTCGAGCCATAGCATAATCCTCCTGCACTTTATAGTTGCAGAGCAACTCCCGATAAGCCGTAGGCGTTCGGCTGCGAACACATTCATGTGGAGCCAGATAGCCAAAATCCAAGATTTTGTGCGTACCGTGGGAATGGGGAACGGAATCCCCATCAAGATTGCCAGCCGGGAAAAACCACGAAAGTGAGTTTTGAGCGGCTATGGGCGAATCTTGCGCTAAGAGAGAAAAAAGCCCCACGACCTGGAAAATCGAGAATTGTCCTTATACCTATAACATTCTGGAAGCACCTTTTGGCAACCACTTGAAAAAATATTTTTGTGAAATTTCAAAATTTGGTTGCCAAACACCCCTTTTAGAATGCTATAGGTGAAGGGAGGTATTTGATGTACCAGAAAATGACGCATACACTTGAGGATTTGAAGAAATTGGCAGCGATGGAACTTCGGGATGTGAACCGTGAAGAACTGGTGGACATCAACGATGTGGAAATCAAGAAAGACCTGTCGCAGCGAGAACGGATGGTTGATTTTGTTTCACAGATCAAGAACCCTTACTGCTATCTTGACCGGGGAATGGTCGTAAAGATCAGTTTTGCCGGAGAGAATCGATTGGAGGACACGCTGAAAAAATGCGCAAGGACACACCGGAAATGAAAAAAGAAGAAAGCAGAAGAAAATTTGCACTTTAGCACATTAAAGCGTTGACATAAACCGTGAAATATGAGATAATGGCTTTGGGTCAAAACAGAATATGCTGATAAAGCCGATAATTTCTTGGTTTATTGTCTGAACGACAAATAGATTAGGAGGTTATCGGCTTTTTATGTTTTTTCAGGGAAATGAAAAATACAACTGCGCCACATATCTTCGTTTGTCGCGTTCGGATGGCGACCAGCAGGAGAGCAACAGCATAAAAAATCAGAGAGCGTTGCTGAACGATTACATGGGGAAGCACCCGGAATTGCACAAGTTCGACGAGTATGTGGACGATGGTTACAGCGGCACAAATTTTGAACGCCCGGATTTTAAGCGGATGATGCAGGACATTGAAAAAAGGAACGTCAACTGCATCATCGTCAAGGATTTATCTCGTTTCGGCAGAAACTACATTGAAACGGGTCGTTATCTGGAACGAATCTTTCCATTCATGGGTGTGCGCTTCATCGCCATCAACGATCATTATGACAGTGCAGAGGAAAACGATGATAAGGGCCGTATTCTGATTCCGTTCAACAATCTTATCAATGACACCTACTGCCGGGATATTTCGCTGCGTGTCAGAAGTCACTTGGATGTGAAACGGAAAGAAGGTCAGTTCATTGGCAGCTTTGCAGGATATGGGTATCAGAAAGACCCGAAAGACAAGAATCATCTGATTATAGATGAATACGCTGCGGGCATTGTGCAGGAAATATTCAAACAGAAATTGAACGGAATGAGTTCACAGCGCATTGCCAGTCACTTGAACGAACTGGGTGTCCTGCCGCCGAACGAGTATAAGAGAGCCAATGGATTCAACTATACCTGCGGTTTTCAGGCTGGGCTGAATCAAAAGTGGACAGTGGTTTCTGTCAATCGTATTTTGAAAAATGAATCCTATACGGGAACATTGATTCAGGGCAAACGCAGGAAAATCAATTACAAAGTAAAAAAGAGCCATGATGTTGGAAGTGAAAACTGGATTCGGGTGGAAGATGCGCATGATGCCATTATCAGCAAAGGCGAGTTCCGACAAGTACAACAGTTGTTGGAACTGGACACTCGTACCGCACCATCGCAGACAACAGTTTATCCATTATCAGGTTTTCTGCGCTGTGCAGACTGCGGGCAGAATATGATTCGCCGCACGGTGACGAAAAACGGAAAGAAGTATCAATACTATCACTGCTCTACCTATAAGAATGGCGGTGGCTGCACACCGCACATGATAAACAGTGAGAAGCTGACGGAAAGTGTTCTGGCTGCGATTCGACATCAAGTGACACTTCTTGTAGAAGCGGAAAAGGTACTCTCCAATGCAGAGCTGGCAAGCGGCGAACAGATTGGCATAAAGATTCTGGACAGCCAGATCGCTGCACTGGAAGCTGAATTAGAACGGTACAGTAATTTGAAAATCCGTCTGTATCAGGACTTATGCGATGATGTTGTCAGTCGGGAAGAGTACGGAGAAATGAATACTCGCTTTGCGCAGAAGATAAAAGAGGCACAGGATAAGATTCAGGAAATCCGCGAAAAGAAGCAGGAGGCATTAAAGCACGACACACTGCTTCCTACTTGGTTGGAAGAATTTAAGCAGTACGAACATATCAAAACGCTCGAACGCAGGGTCGTGGTGGAACTGATCGACCACATAGATGTTCATAGCAAAACAGAGATTGAAATTCATTTCTGCTTCGAGGATGAATTGCACAGTATCACAGAAAAATTTATGGAATATCAAGCACATCATGGAAATGAGGTGGCAGAGGAATGAAATGGGTCAGTTATACAAGGTCGATTTCCAGCAGGATCGGAGAAGAAAATCCATCCAATACGATTGCGGAGCAGAATGAGCGAATTGCACGGTATCTAAAAAAGCTTGGGTGCAACGTATCCGAAAAATACAGTGACCGAAAGAGAACAGCAGAAGCCACAGAGGGCTTTGACAAATTGGTACAGGATGGGATGGCGCGGAAATTTGATGCAGTTGTTGTGGATTCTATCTTCCGCTGTGGAAGAACCCTTCCGTTTGCCATTGAAGCACTGCAGAGGACGTTCTATCCGCTTGGTATCCAATTTGCAGTTGTGGAAGATGACTTTTGCAGTGCAGAAAAAACTGCCGAAGAAGTTGCAGAGTATTTCAATGGAAAGACCATTGATAAGATTCGTTCGGAATTTATTACCAATCGCCAGAATCACTTTGAAGAGGGTACATTGACCCATCGACAGGCTAAATATGGTTATGCGCTGTCGGAAGATCGCAGAAACCTTGTTCTTAATCCTGAGAGCGCACAGGTTGTAAAGCTGATTTTTCAGATGTATCTGGAAGATATGAAAATCCCGGAAATCGCAAGAGCATTGGATGCACAGGGCGTTCCATCTCCACAAATCCAGATGGCAAAGAAAAAAAGATCAAGAACAAAAATCAAGTGGCCGGATTCAACAATTCGCTCGATTTTGAAAAATCCACTCTATATCGGAAAGTGTACGCTGACGCTGGCAAAGGCAAAGCGAGAATTAGAGGTTCCGGCGATTGTTTCAGAGACGGAATTTCAGAAAGCCCAGAAAAAGTTGGAATCTACGAGGTTGCCTTCGAGAAAAAAGGCTCGAAAAAAACCAAATCTGCTCTTCAAAAAAATCTATGACAAAGAAAGCGGAAAAGGTCTGCTGTGCAGAACATCAGAAGATGAAAGCCAGCAAATCTATTCGTTTGACAAGGGGTATAGATGCTTCTCTGGAAAAGCCCCTTTCATCGAAAGCGAGAAAATCTTTCGAGAGATTCTTTTAGCTTTGGAAAAAGAAAAAATGCAAGCTGCGCATATTGATAGGGTGCTGGACTTGAATCCTGAGAAAGTCAAGCAGTGCATGGATGCTGGACTGTTGCAGTACAGAAAAAGAGCAAATGAGATCGTTGCGCACTTGATGGCCAAGGACGATGAACGAACAGCAGTTTATCGGGAATACGAGCAGGGATCAATTTCACTAGAACAGGTAGAGGAGTATGAACATCAGTATCAGGTGGCGGTCCAGAAGCAGGAAGCGGTTTTTAAAAAAGTAATGCTGGCTGTTAATGACATAGAAAAAGCATTTAGCCATGGGAATCCCTGGTTGATGAAGTTCCGAGCGATTTCAATTCCTGAAACGTTGGAGCGCACGCATCTTAAAGAATGGCTTGACCATGTATGGATCGTAGATTTTGAACAGGTAGAAGTGATCCTACAAGAAAGTGAGTGGAAGAGATTCTTCCCGGAAGAATGGCTGAACAACGGAGAGGAAGATTGTAATGGCAAGAAAGAGTAGAAAGAATATGATGCCACAGGCCGCTGTGCAGGAGGCCGTACAGCAAAACGAAAAAGAACTTCTGCGCACGGCAGCGTATGCGCGACTGTCGGTTGAGAACGGCGGGCATGAAACAGAAGATTCCCTGCACACACAGATTTTACAAATTCATAATTATATCAGGGAAAACCCGGAACTGACGCTGACCGATACCTATGCAGACAATGGTTTTACGGGAACACGTTTTGACCGACCAGAATTTGAGCGTATGATGCAGGATGTACGGACAGGCAAAATTCAGTGCATCGTTGTGAAGGACTTATCTCGATTTGGTCGTGACTATATCGAAACGGGAAGCTATCTGGAAACTATTTTCCCGATGCTCCATGTTCGTTTTATCGCCATCAACGATGATTTTGACAACATCCGGCAGTCGGATGTGGATAGTCTTGCGGTTCCCATCAAGAACATGGTAAACAGCTTGTACGCGAAGGACATTTCAAAGAAAATCAGCCTTAGTTACCAGATGCGCCGCGAGAAGGGAATCCCTACATCGTGGTGTACACCGTATGGCTATCAGTTGAACCAACAGGGAAATAAGTTTGAAGCGACTGAGGATGCGAAGTGGGTCAAACTGATCTATCAATGGTATCTTGCAGGAGTGAGTACAAACGAAATTGCCCGCAGGTTGGAATTTTTAGAAGTAGCAAGGCCGAACGAACGGCTGAATCGCAAATTGCATGAGGGAGATGACCCTACCTATAATAAATGGCACCCCAGTACGGTTCTTCGTATTTTGAACAGCAGTGCCTATATTGGAGAACTGGTATCTGGGAAAACGCAAACTGCATCATACAAAGGGATTGGCCTCCATCCAGTGGAAAAGAAGGAATGGCACATTGTTGAAAACGCTCATGAAGCAATCATTCTGAAATCGGATTTTGAAAAAGTGCAGGCACGGCGGGAGCAGAATAAGGAAAGACGGGAAAGGGCGATGGCTCGTTCCAAAGCAACCAGAGAGAAGTGTTATAACCATCTATCGGGAATGGTTTACTGTGGCTGCTGCAGACGCAACATGACGTTTGAACGGCGTGTGCATGGTACGGTGAAAGAAACGCACTATGGAGTGTTCATTTGCAAAAGAAAGAAGAACACGACTCCCTGTGCCTATCATGCGGTGCCGGAGAAAATGCTGATGATGGTGGCGATGGATCAGATTCATCATCTGGTGTCTACCATGTGTGAAGAAGAAAAGATGGTAAAAGACATGATGCGCGGCAGCAATCTGGATTCAGCCCGTTCCATCAAGATGAAAGAAAACTCTATCCTGTTTCGGATTCAGGAAGCCGAAGAACGGCGGTTGCGTTTATATGAGGACTATAAAGCTGAAATTCTGGACGAAGATGAATATAGTCAGCTAAAGGAACACTACATAGCAGAAAAGCAGCGGTTGGAACATGAACTGCAAAAGCAGCGTCAGCGCGCATTGGAACTGGAAAAGAGAATCAAAATCTGTGATGCGCAGATGGAACGGATGCGTGGGATTCTGAATCAAAATGAATTTGATGAAGAACTGGTGCATGAACTTATCAAGAGAATCTATGTGGGAATGGACAATTCTGTGGAGGTCGAATTTAAGTGCAGTGACCCCTATCAGGAAGTGCTTGCAATCATGTCGGAGGTTCAGAATGAATGATAAAATTGCAATCTATCTCCGTTTATCATTGGCAGACGGAGATTTGAAAAAGGGTAGCAAGGATGAAAGTAACAGCATTGAGAACCAACGGATGCTGCTCCACGATTACATTGGAAAGCAGGAAGATTTATTTGGCGAGATTGTAGAATATGTAGATGATGGCTATACTGGAACAAATTTTAATCGTCCGGCTTTTCAGAAAATGATCGTGGATTTGAAACAGGGCAATATAAAAGTCATCATGGTAAAGGATTTATCCCGCCTTGGTCGTGACTATATCGGTGTTGGCGATTACATTGAGCAGATTTTTCCGTTGATGGGAGTTCGGTTTATTGCTGTGAATAATTCCTTTGACAGCATGAAACTGAACAACGGAACGCCGGGAATCGAAGTGGCAGTCAGCAATCTGGTGAATAATATGTATAGCCGGGATATTGCAAAAAAGGTTCGGGCTGCTCTGGAAACGAACTGGAAGAACGGAAAAGCCACCTGCACAAATGTTCCTTTCGGATATGTGTGGAACAAGAAAGGCGGACAGCGGTGGGAGATTGACCCGGAGGCCGCAGCCAGCGTGAAAAAAGTATTTGAATTAGCATTGTCCGGCCGCAATACAACGCAGATTGCCTACGGCATGAACGAATTAAATCTTCCTACGCCGGGGTTGTATGCAAAACGGAAAAATCTGATGATGGGCAGTAATCCTATTATTGCCCCGGACAGTGAAATACTCTGGAATGCGGCAATCGTGTGGAGAATCCTTAGACGGTATGAATACACGGGCGCGCTGGTTATGGGGAGAAGAAAGAAAATTGACGTAAACACTACATCTATTCGGACACTCCCGGAGGACAAGTGGATCATTGCAGAAAATGCACATGAGGCCATCGTGACAAAAGATGAATACTACCAGGCACAGAAAGCAATCCGTAACGTAACTCCAATTCAATATAAGGTGGGTGATGATTTTGCGTTAAAAGGAAAAATCTGCTGCGGAAACTGTAATCGGCAGCTTCGCCACGAAAGGCAATATGGGGAAATGGTATTCTGTTGTGGTCACAAAAGGTCAGCCGGAAAGTTCTCTAAATGCTACGGCGGCTATTACAGAGAATATTCGGTGAACGCAAAAGTGGCTCGTGCGATAAAAACAGTATTCTATGCGCTGGATGTGGTAAATCAGGGAATGCAGGAAAAGCAGTCTATCACGGTGCGCTGCGTGGACATTGAGGACTTGGAAAAGCAAGCAGAAGCCATTCGGGTAGAGCAAATCAAACTATATGAATCGTATGCAGACGGTGTGCTACGGCGAGATGTGTACATAGAAAAGAAAAAGACCCTTTCGGAAAAACTGGCTGCATTGCAGGATAGCATACGGACAGAAAAGGAAGAACAGGAGTGTGCCGATGAACTGGATGAAGAAATCCGCGCTCTGACAAAGCAGGCCAGCGAGAAAACGTACATCGGCGGGCTGACAAAAGAATGTGTGGATGCTTTTGTGAGCATGGTTTATCTGTATGACGATCAAACGATGAAAATAGAGTTCAACTGTGAGGATGTGATTCGGAGAGCGTTGGAAAAGTATGGCGCATAATTTGATGGAAGAAGTTGCATAAGAAAAAGAATACCCGTCTGAGCGAGATGATTGATTCAGAAAATCTTCTCGCCTAGGCGGGTATTTCATTCCGCAGGAATGTGTCTATTAGAGGCTAAGGGTTTCCACCCATGCAGACAAATCGGCTTTTCTGGAACAAAATGGGTTGTAGAGAATGAGGAAATCTTGATATGATAAAGAGAGTGTGATAACATAAAGAAAATACTTTTGAATAAGAAATTGTGTGGGAATTCGGGAAAATGTTCAATTAAGGCGAATGGTGTTCAAGATGCTGTGGTATCAAAATTATATAAGAAAAGAGGTTGACTTAGTATGCACGATGAACTGATGGATGCTGACTTGAACGATTTGGAAATTTTGAAAGAATTCACTCTGGAAAGTAAACTTTTAATGTGTCAGCAATTATCTTGTCGAATCATGACGGCATCGGGAGTTGATATAAGAAAAGCGTATGAAGAAAATATTATGCCTTGGGAACTGGAAACATTTACGGCATATTCAATATTGTTTGATGATGCCAGTGCTAATAAAACATTGGATGTGGAAACATTTTCAAGGTGTATCACACTAATAAGAAATTACTGGCCGAACAAATTAAGTGAGGCAGAAAAAGATGGCGTGTATCCCGAAACATTTATAATGATTAGTGCATTACAGCAATATCCTGTTCAGGGTGTATATTTGCAAAAATTGTTTAGATCGCATTACTTTTTTACATTTACAAATGAAAACCTTGATATGAAAAAAATCTTCAACCAGAAAATGGGGGTTGAGTATGAACGCTTGGAATTGTTTGCGTTTGTATTGTTCTTTTCGATGTGTGGCGATTTGAGTGGTGAGGTGCCAAATGAAGTGCGCTGCAAATGGGTTGGAAATTTATTGAAAGATTCGGAAGTTTGTACGTTGCTGTCAATTAACATTGATGATTATAAAAAGCAATTAGAAGATTTGAATGGAAAAAGTGTCGAGGATCAATTCTACGGATTAAAGACCCAATATATATACCCATTGATTGAAAAAGAAAATATCATATATATTCCATCGCCATATTTGGTAATCAATGCGGTGACGGAATCTATGCTTAATAGAATTACTTTTGGAGATGAGCAATTAAGGAGAGAATTTGGCAAAGAAGTTATAGAATCGTATTTATATGATATAGCATCCCAAGTTAAAACTGTATCATGGATTAGTAAAGAAATTGTATATAATGTGGGGCATCAAGAAATCCGTTCGCCGGATGTGTTAGTGGGCGAAGGAGAAAAAATGACTTTTTATGACACAAAGGCGTTCTCTCCAAGTCTTAGACTGCGCTCGTTAGATAGAACAGAAATTGAAAATGATATAGCAAGATATGCAAAAAATGTAATTCAACTGTATAAGCAAATTGTGAATTACTTAGCAGGAAAGTTTGAACTTGATAAGCACTATGAAAAGAAAGATATTTTTGGAGTAGTGGTAGTTTTGGAAGATGCTGTCGTTTCCCGAAAAAAGGTTTATGACAAAGTCTTTTTAGAATTAGAAAGAACTGCCCATTTGGATGACGAGGAAAAAAGATACATACATAGTCATATTAAAGTTCTTCCGCTGAGAGAAGTTGAAACCTTTATGCTTCAGAATATGAGTCCATTACCGTTCCTTGTTGAACAGGTGGAAAATGAAAATCAATGGGATAATTATAGATATGGATGCCCTCAGAAGGGAAATGGACTGATAGCTGAATACGAAAGCTATGTGAAAAAATTAAAATCTATGTTGATTGCTCGAATGAGAACAGTGTAAAGCATATAAGTATTGGAACGGAATATTTCAATGGAAATATTTCACTTGAAAGATGGATGATTGACTAAAGGCATCTAGTATAATGAAATAAGCCCTACAAGGCTCGGATCGGTTGAAAATACGACTGAAAGCCTTGTAGGGCTTATTTTTTTGCAATTTTTTCTAAAAATTTTTCGCCCCTATCTTGACATCAGGGGGACTTGCTGCAGTCAGCTCCTCCGCATTTGCGGCACTTTATAGTGCATTTGGAAAATACGATGTGGTGCACATCCACGCCGAAGGACCGGCGTTCTTTGCATGGCTGCCGAAGATGTTTGGGAAAAGAGTTGTTGTTACCGTCCATGGAACCTGTAACCTTAGTCAAGGAGTGAAGGCCGAAGGCATTAGCATTGGTGAGATGCGGATGTTGGTGCAGCTTGTCCGAGATGGTGATTTAAAAATAGAGCGCGCTGCTGAAAAGGCAAAAATGACAGTGGAGCAGTTTAAGAAAATGATGGAAAACACTCCGCTGGGGCGAAGCCTCTGACAAGACTCCTGTGTATGCTGCAGATGTAATCGTGACCTATCAGGTGCTTCCTGAGAAGAGTGCATAAGTTGACATCGGCCGGCATTGATTGGCAGCGCGAGAAATGGCAATCAGGACTTGGTTCTAAGTTTATCCACCAAGGCGAAAAAAATGCTGCGAAATATGCGGACGAGGTCATTGTTCTGAGCAAAGGAGTGCAGGACTATTTTAAGGAAACTTATGGAAGAAAAACGCACTTTATCCCTAATGGCGTGAATAGGCCGCAGATTCGGGAAGCAAAGCTGATCACGGATCATTTTGGACTGGAGAAAGATTCCTACATATTGTTCCTCGGTCGTCTGGTGCCGGAGAAGGGGATTCGATATCTGGTTGAGGCATTCAAGAATGTCAAGACAGATAAAAAACTGGTCATCGCAGGCGGCTCCAGCGATACGGATTCCTTTATGGAGGAATTGAAAGACCTAAGGTCCGAAATCCTTACTGCTATCTGGACAATGGAATTATTGTAAAGCTGAATTTTGCACCAAGAGGGAGCAGCACACTGTCTGAGCGCATTGGCAGGTGCTTTCAGTCTGCTAGCTGAAAAGGCAGAGAAACTTTCGGCAAGCTGCTGAAGAAACACGCAGAAAAATTTCACACTTTAATGCGATAAAGCACTGGACAAAAGATGATGATTCTGGTAAGCTGTTTACGGGTAAGAAAATAGGAATAACCGCATCGCCTACGATGAAACGTATCGAAAAATCGGAGAAAATCCACGGGAAAGCTGGCGGATGGTGCCGGACAACCATCCGGCGATTATCAGCTGGGAACTGTTTGATGAAGTTTCCGCGTTGCGGGAAGCTGAGCAAGCGGTCAGGGAGGAACGGAAAACATGGTGCAAACAGCGCAGAAAGAACAATCCGAACATCTTCAAAGGCCGGATATTTTGCAAAGAGTGCGGAGAAAAGCTGGTTTGCCATTGGCAAAGGGATGGCTCGCTGTATTTTTACTGTAAATTTTGCCATGTTTCCATCTCAGAGAAAGACCTCTGGAACGGCATCTATAAGGAACTGTACCAGCGGTTAGAAGAACATAAGAACTTGAAAAAGCTGATGCTGAAGAATTCAGGAAAAAGCAACCTTGAAACAAAGAAAGTTGCATTGAGCCGTGAAATGGAACAGCAGATTCAACGACTTCGTACCGAGAAAGATCAAATTTTCCAGCCTGTGAAAAAGGATACGGATAGTTTGCAAGCCGTGATGAATACGGTGGGAGAAGTTGGCGATGTGATGCATCTGTCGCAGAATGTGGTGGGAACCTTTATTGACCGCATTGAGGTTTTCAACGATGAGCGCGTGAAAATTCGTTTTACATTTGAGGACACATTGAAAAGTTACGAAACAGGGTAAGAAATGATATTTGCGTTTTTGGAAAGTTCATGCTACAATAGCTATAGAAGGGAGTGTGGAGGAAATGGTTCTCCAGTACTATGTGGTAGAAACTGCGACCGGAAAACAGATTGAGATCGATATTGAATCGGCAACCAACGAAGACCTGACCTCTACAAAGGAAAAGTGGCAATCTGATTGGACGAGTGAATTTATCCGCGATCCAAAGCTAGAAAAGTATGTAGCGAAAACAGATGCTGGCGAAATTGTAGCATTGGGTGCATATCGGGAAGATGATCACGGAATATCAGTTTTTATTGCGAATATTGAAGCGCATCCTGAGAGTAATCCGACAATTAGCACAGTGCGTAAATACGCAGGTATTGGCCGAATGATGATTGCTTATGGTATTCAATTGTCAATTGATAGTGGGCATGGCGGCATTGTTACCTTTGAAGCAAAAACAGATGAACTATATGATCACTACATCAAAGATTTTCATGCAGTTCCGATTTTTCAGCCACATTCGGGAGGCCCAAAGCTGCTTATGCTAGCTGATGAAGGCGCACAAGAAATTTTCAGTACCTACTTATCTTAAAGATTGGAGGGTTCAGTATGAAAGATCAAGAA
>ENA-OQKH01000309-OQKH01000309.1-human-gut-metagenome-genome-assembly--contig:-NODE-309-length-39612-cov-7.873934_pt1 | contig 39612 bp, 31 predicted proteins | sample MGYA00242645_ERZ504791 | MGnify/ENA primary metagenome ERZ504791 (study PRJEB26092, sample SAMD00036388) | human gut metagenome | host: Homo sapiens | study: EMG produced TPA metagenomics assembly of... | reverse complement strand
GGCCTCCGGGCGTCTCTGTTGTTTTGTTTCTGAGAGTTAGGCCCTGGGGGAGTGAAAGCCCGCGGGCGGAGCAGAGCCCCGCCCCTACGTTCACAATACGATGTAAGGCGTGATTTTATTTCTAAAATGGAGGGAAAGCAGTATGTACAAGGACATCATCGACACCATCGGCTATGTGGAAAAGGTCGACCCCGAACTGGGCGCGGCCATGAACCGTGAGCTGGGCCGTCAGCGCCAGAACATTGAGCTGATCGCCAGCGAGAACATCGTCTCCCCCGCCGTGATGGCGGCCATGGGCAGCGTGCTGACCAACAAGTACGCGGAAGGCTACCCCGGCCATCGCTACTACGGCGGCTGCCAGTTTGTGGACGAGGTCGAGCAGATCGCCATCGACCGCGCCTGCAAGCTGTTCGGCGCCAAGTACGCCAATGTCCAGCCCCACTCCGGCGCACAGGCCAACCTCGCCGTCTACTTTGCGCTGCTGAATGTGGGCGATACCGTCATGGGCATGGACCTGTCTCAGGGCGGCCATCTGACCCACGGCTCCCCCGTGAACATGAGCGGCAAAAACTACAACTTCGTCTCCTACGGCGTCTCGGCCGAGGACGGCCGCATTGACTACGCCGCGCTGGCCAAGCAGGTGGCGAAGGTCCGCCCCAAGCTGATCGTGGCCGGTGCGTCCGCCTACCCGCGCGCCATCGACTTTGAGAAGCTGGCCGAGATCGCCCACGGCTACGGTGCCATGCTGATGGTCGATATGGCCCACATTGCCGGTCTGGTCGCAGGCGGCCAGCACCAGAGCCCTGTGCCCTACGCCGATGTCGTGACCACCACGACCCACAAGACGCTGCGCGGCCCCCGCGGCGGCCTGATCCTGACGAACAACGAGTACCTGATCAAGCGGATCAACTCCGCCATCTTCCCCGGCACGCAGGGCGGCCCGCTGGAGCATGTCATCGCCGCAAAGGCCGTCTGCTTCGGCGAGGCGCTGAAGCCCGAGTTCAAGGAGTATGCCCGCAAGATCGTTGAAAATGCGAAGGCACTGGAGGCCGAGCTGACCGCCCGCGGCGTGAAGCTTGTCTCCGGCGGCACGGACAACCACCTGCTGCTCATCGACCTGACCGATGAGGACTGCACCGGCAAGGAGCTGGAGCATAACCTTGACGAGGTGCACATCACCGCCAACAAGAACACCGTCCCCGGTGAGAAGCGCAGCCCGTTTGTGACGAGCGGCGTGCGCATCGGCACCCCCGCCGTGACGACCCGCGGCATGGGCGTTGAGGAGATGAAGATCATCGCCGACTGCATCGCCGACTGCATCTTTGACTTTGCCGCCAAGAAGGACGACATTGCCAAGCGCGTGGAGGAGCTGACCAAGCGCTTCCCGCTGTATGAGTGATTCTGAGCGATAAATAAACTGTCCCGCCGAGGCGTACGCCCCGGCGGGATTTTTTTGGTGGGTGGTTATGGCGCGGTTGCGGGGCGTCGAGGACGCCGCCCCCTACAACTAAAGGATAAAGGAGTTCTAAAGACACAGTGCGGCGGCCTGAGGGCAGGCCGCCCTACGGAGCAGTAGAGGAAAAGTGAGAGGGGTAAGGGAAGGCGGCAGCCCTCCCCTGACAGCGCGGGCGGAGCAGAGCCCCGCCCCTACGGACATCCCATTTCCCACAGCAGGGGTTCGGGGGAACACCCGAATTTAAGGTGGAGGAAGGCTCGGCGGCGTTAAGAACGGACAGTAATACTGCGTCCGTTTAGCCGCCGAGCCTTCCGACTTCCTCTTTGGGGGTCTTGGGGGCGTGCAGCCCCCAAGGCGCGGGTCCGCTGCGTCGCAACAGCGGCAATTTTCTTTGGTTCTTTCTTTTGTTGGCAAAAGAAAGAACCACCTCCCGGGAGGATGCCGTCAATCCTTTAGCCACGCCCTCGCCAGCGCCTGTGCCACGGCCTGCACATCCTCCTCCCGCAGTGCGGAATAGCCCGCAACCACGGTGTCGGGCCGGCACAGCTCCGGCCGGGCCAGATAATACTCGCTCAGGCCGCGCAGCCGCACGCCCTGCCGGGCCGCTGCCTCGACCATGGCGCGCTCGCCGCCCGCGCCGGGCAGCGTCAGCAGAAAGTGCAGCCCGCTGTGTACGCCGTCCAGCTCTGCGCCGGGCAGCGCGGCCCGCAGCGCAGCCGCGAACGCCTCCATCCGGCGCTTGTAGGCAAGGCGCATCCGGGCGAGATGCCGCGTAAAGTAGCCCCCCGCCATAAACTCGCAGAGGGTCTGCTGCTCAAACCGGCTGACCGTGTTGGCGTAGGTGGCAAAATCGCGCCGGTAGCGCGCCAGCAGGCTTTGGGGCAGCACCATGCAGGCGATGCGGATGCCCGGCGCAAGGCTTTTGGAAAAGGTCGTCAGGTAGACGACCGGCCCGTCGGGGCCTGCCATGCCCTGCAGGCTGGGCAGCGGCCGCGTGTCAAAACGGAACTCCGAGTCGTAGTCGTCCTCCAATATATACCGCCCGGGCCGGGCCGCCGCCCATGCCAAAAGCTGCGCGCGGCGGGGGGCGGGCATCGTGACGCCGGTCGGGAAATGATGGCTCGGCGTCAGGTAGCAGAGGTTCGCGCCGCTTTTTTCCAGCGCATCGGCAGGCAGACCCTCGCGGTCGATGTCCACCAGCGTGCAGGGGATGCCGCTGTTCTGCAAGACCGTCCGCGTGCGGGAGTAGCCGGGGTTCTCAATGGCCGCCATGCCGTCCCCGAACAGATGTGCAAGGCAGCCGAGCAGATACTCGATGCCGGCGCCCACCACGATCTGCTCCGGGGTACACTCGACACCGCGGTAGCTTGACAGATACGCTGCGATCTGCGCGCGCAGCGGGGCATCGCCCTGCATCTCGCCGCGCTGCAGCAGTTCGGGCCGCTGGTAGAGCAGCTCCTTCTGGATGCGCCCCCAGCTGCGCGCCGGAAAAAGCGCCGTGTCCACGCTGCCGGTCGAAAGATCGTACAGCGGCGCAGGCTCGGCCGGAGCGGCAGCGGCGGGCGTGGCGGCGGCGCGGCGCACCCGGCTGTGCAGCATGCCGTAGGTCTTTTGCACATAAAAGCCGCTGCGCGGGCGCGGCTCGGCCAGCCCCTCGGCGGCCAGCATCTGGTAGGCGGCGTCCACCGTGTTGACGCTGACCCCCTGCTGGGCGGCCATCGTGCGGCGGCCCGGCAGCGGGGTGCCGGGCCGCCGCTGCCCGGTGCGGATCTCATCGGCCAGAGCGGCATACAGCTGCTCATACAGCGGGGTCTTTGTGCTCGGGTCCAGTTCTATCATGGCAAGCCCTTTCTTCTGGCCCCATAAAAAAGTTTAAAACTGGGCATTTATTCAGAGCCAGAAACCAGTATAATAAAAACATACCTTCCCGGAAGGAAAATGTCAATAGTAAGAGGAGTAAGGAATCATGTCTACCGCAATGATCTGGCTGCTGCTGTTTATCGTAGTGGCTTTGGCACTGCTCATCGCAGCGCTGACAAAAACCAAATTCACCGTGCAGAAGATCAGCATCATCGGCATCATGGCCGCGCTGAGCTTTGTCGCGTATGAGTTTTTCCGCATTCCGAATGTGCTGGGCACCGGGTCCAGCTTTCATCTGGGCAACACCTTCACGGCGCTGACCGCCCTGCTGCTGGACGGTGTTTCCGGCGGTCTGGCCGGTGCCATCGGTCTGGCGCTGGCTGACATTCTGGCCGGTGACCCGGGCTATGCCGTCACGACCTTTATTTTGAAATTCATCATCGGTCTGGTCTGCGGCGGCGTGGCGCACAGGATCATCCACCTGCGCAGCTTCCCGACCGGCAGCAAGCTCAAGTACATCGGCGCGGTCACGGTCTCTGCGTTCAGCGGCCTGCTGGTCAATGTCTTTACCGACCCGTTCATCGGGTACTTCCGCAACCGCTATATCTTCGGCCAGCCTGCCGAGTTCGTCAGCGTTGTGACCAAGATCTCCAGCGGCGTCACCCTTGTCAACTCGCTGCTGTCCACCGTCTGCGCCGTGCTGCTCTATCTGGCACTGCGCCCCGCGCTGGAAAAGGCACATCTGCTGCCGAAGGAATGATTCTCCCAAAGCCTTCCCCCTGGGGGGAAGGTGGCCCCGCAGGGCCGGATGAGGGAGAAGTTGCCGGATGCAGACCGTAAACGGGTACTGCTGGCAAACTCCGCCCTCATCAGTCCGCTTTGCGGACAGCTTCAGTCTCCGCGCTAAGAGCCGCCTCCGGCGGTTGCGCTCCGACACGCGCCTGCGGGCGCAGCCCCTCAGGGAGAAGCCTTTATAAACAACGCTATCCTCCTTTCTGTTTGCCCCCGCCCCGGCGGGGGTTTTTGTTTTTGCCGTCAAATTATGTAAAAATTGCAAAAAGACTGGCGCTCGGCGGCGAAATGGTGTAGAATGGGTTTATATGTTTTGCAGCAGACACTATGCTTGACCGTGAAAGGACCCACTACATGGCAGGAAAAACCAAATCGAAAAAAAAGCAGCCGCTGGATACGCGCAGCAAAATGTATCTGGTGCTGGCCCTGTGCAGTGTGATGCTGCTGGTCTGCATCGGCATTTCGCTGGCGCTCATCGGCTGGCTGCCGTTCGGCAGCGCCGCCCCGCAGAGCGTTTCGACCGTGGACAGCGAATCCATGGTGACCGAGAGCGGCTACAACAAAGAGGAAAACACCATCGACACGCAGGCCTACACCTCGACCATTCTGGAGCAGAGCGCCGATGCCGGCGAAAGCTACATAGACGAGACCCTCTTTCTGGGGGACAGCAACACAGCTCGCATGTACCGGATGTTCGATTACTGCAGCTATGACAACGCCATCGGCTCGGTCGGCATGAGCGCCAAATCGCTTGCGAGCTTTGCCTGCGTACAGCTCAGCACCGGGTCCGGCTACCTGACGATGCCCCAGGCCGTGGCCAAGCTGCAGCCCCGCCGGGTCATCCTGACCTTCGGCACGAACGATCTGAATCCCAATTACAAGACCGCCGATTTCATCAAAAACTACCAGACCGGCATTGAGGCGGTCGTCACCGCCTACCCCAGCGCGGACATCATCGTCAATGCGATCCCGCCGATCGGCCAGCAGCATTCCAACCAGAGCCTTACCCAGACACAGGTGGACGAATTCAACAAGGCTCTCGTGGAGATGTGCAAGGAAAAGGGCTGGAAGTTTCTGAACAGCGCCGAGGCCCTCAAGGACAGCACCACCGGCTACGCCAAGGCCGGCTATGTGGAGACGAGCGACGGCATCCACCTGACCCGCACGGCGATGGACGCACTGTTCAGCTACATCCGCACCCACAGCTATATCACGGAGGATGACCGTCCCGCGCTGACCACCATCCCCAAGCATACCGGCGATAAGGACGCTGTGGTCTACACGGTGCCGGTCGTTGTACCGGCCGAAACCGCCACCCCCAAGCCCGAGGCGACCGAGGCACCGGCCAGCAGTGAGGCCGAGGCCACCGCCACCCCGGAGCCTGAGGTGACCGCGACACCCGAGCCGACTGCAACGCCGAGTCCCACACCCGAACCGACTGCAGAGCCGACACCGACACCCACGCCTGAACCGACCGCCGCCCCCACGCCTGAGGCGACTGCGGAACCGACTGCCACACCCCCCACGGAGCCGACACCCATGCCCCCGGAGAGCACCTCCAATGCAGATGTTCCCGCCGGGAATGACGGAACTCAACCCACATAAAACACCGACCCCCGCAGCACCTGACGCTGCGGGGGTCTTTTTCTTATGCTTTTTTGCCGAGCAGCTCGGTGCGGATATACCGGAAGCAGGCATCCTCGCCCTCATCGCGCAGGATCAGCAGGCAGGTCTCCAGCTGGCGGCGGGTCTCGGGGTGCAGAATGTAGTGATCTTTGCTGCGGTCGTAATACTCCCATGCGGCGGCATCGGTATAGCCCGCGCCCTTGTAGTTTTTGCTGGCGGCGATACGGTCGCAGACCATCTCGGCCACATATCGTTCCGGCATACGCATACCGGCCATGGCATGGTCGCCGTTTGGGGCGTAGTCGATCCAATATTCCAGATGGTGCTTATTGCGGCCCTTGTGGTGCAGCCATGCGGCGCTGTAGCCCTCAGTCTGGCGTTGGGCGTTGTTGGGGCTGCAGGTGCCCTGCCAGTATTTGGCCCCCGCCCAGAACTCGACCGGGGCCAGCTTGCTCAGGTCATGGGTCAGGCCCTGCCAGTACAGCCCGCAGCGGAAGCAATTCTTCATCACCAGCATTTTATGGTGGTGGATGGTCCTGTAATGTTTAATGGGATGCCACAAGATCTTTTTTCCTCCCCCGGATAAGCAGTGCGGCCAGCGCCGGCAGCAGCATACAGCTGACCGGCACAAAGGCAAAGTGCCACAGCATCGGCACAAGGTGGGTATGTATGGCGGCGTGCGCCTTGGAAAGCACCATCCATGAGGCCGGGGCCGCAAGGCTGAGCAGCCATACAACGCCCAGCGGCACAAGCTGCGCCGCCACGCCGCGCCGCAGCGCGATCACCACGCTGAGCGCGCCGACCGCCAGCCCGAAAAGGAGCAGCTGCCCCGCCGTGACGGCAGCCGGCCCCAGCTGAAGCACCGGCTCGGTATCCAGCACAAAATACTGCGCCAGCACCTGTCCGATCGTGACTGCCCGCACCGCATCGTCCGTCAGGCTGATGCGGTCGGTGATGGCCTCGGCCATATTCTGCCAAGCCGCCGCCGTGCTGCCGAAGCAGAGGCACTCCTGCCCGAACCAGAGCGCCAGCGCCGCTGCCGCACCGGTCAGTGCAGCCGCGCCCGCACCCACGGCACGGCCCAGCCAAAGGCAGGCCCGCTGCGGGGCCTTTTCCACACAGTATGCCTTTGCCGCAGCGTAGCAGAGCGGTATCTCGCACAGGATCAGGAAGGTCGTGATAAACTCAAACCCGCACATGCAGCGCACCAGCACGGCAAGGCTGACCAGCGGCCAGCACCAGCGCGGGGTGCGGCCCCGTGCGCAGGTGCAGCGGCAGAGCAGCAGCACCGCCAGCAGCGGCAGCTGCCAGGTCCATGGCACCCAGTACAGGTCCTTCATGCCGCGCTGCAGCCATGGGGCCAGCAGTATGGCTGCCATCCAGAACGCGGCCGGCAGCACGCCAAGCTCCTGCCAGACGGCCAGCGCCGTCAGCAGCTGCACAGCGTAGAACAGGGTGCTGTTCACCCAGTAGAGCGCGGTCTCCCGGGCGGTGCCCTCCGGCAGAAATCCGCGCAGCAGCCGGTTCAGCCCGCCCAGCGCCCAGCCCTGCAGGCCGGACTGGTGGGTGTAGGGGCGGAACTGCGCCGCATCGGCGGGGGTATCCTCCCGGAACCAGCTGCGGTTCTGGTCATCGCTCCAATCCTCGGTATACACGCCCAGAAAGCCGCCGGGCGCACGCTGGCCCTGCTCCATCTGGTGCATACGGCCGTAGATCAGCGTCTGCGAGCCGGTGTCCCACACGCCGGTGCGGTAGGCGCTTGCATTGTGGCGCACAGTCGTCAGCAGTGCCGCCAGCGCCAGCACGGCCAGCAGGGTGAGCACCGTGCGCAGGGCGGCGGGCAGGTTTTTCCATTTTTTCTGCAGCATGGCGATCATCTGTCCCACTTATCGCACAGCGCCGCGATCTGGCCCGCAAATTTTGCAAGGTCCTTGTTGGCACCGCCCTGATTGTGGCGGATGACCTCCAGCAGGCGCTGGCCCATATTGTAAAGTCGGTCGTAGGCCGCGCTGGTGCGCACGGTCTCGGCGGATTTCGTCTTGATGATCTTCCGGGTGTTGCCTGCCTCGGCGCAGGCGACCCGCCCCTCGGCCGCGATCCAGATCGAGCCGTTGTAGGGGGCCTCGGCCTCATAGCCCTCGCTCTTGAGATGGTTCGCCCAATGCTCGGCCACAGCGTCCTCACCGTGGTTGACAAAGATAAAGCGCGGCTTTTCGTCAAAGGCGCGGAGCCATTCCTCCAGCCCGTCCTTGTCCGCATGGCCCGAAAGCCCGCCCAGCTGGGCGATGCGCGCCCGTACCTGCACCGGCTCGCCGAAAAGCTTTACCTCCTGCGCACCGTTGACCAGCGCGTTGCCCAGCGTGCCGGGGCTTTGGTAGCCCACAAACAGCACCGTACACTCCGGCCGCCAGAGGTTGTACTTCAGATGATGGCGGATGCGGCCCGCATCGCACATGCCGGCCGCCGAGATGATGACCTTGGGCGTTTCATCGCCGTTGATGGCCACCGACTGCTCCTTCGTCTCGCTGATATACAGGCCGGGGAACTGCAGCGGGTTTTCACCGCTCTGCACCAGTGCAAGCGCCTCCTCGTCATAGCACTCGGCAAAATTTTCGCGGAAGATCGTGGTGGACTTGCTGGCAAGCGGGCTGTCCACAAAAACCGGGAAATTGCCGTGGCCCTTGATGCGGCCCTCGGCCTTGATCTGGCGGATGAAATAGAGCAGCTCCTGCGTGCGTCCGACCGCAAAGCTGGGGATGACCACATTGCCGCCCTTGTCAAAGGTGGACTGCAGTATACCGCTCAGCTCGCCGAGGTAGTCCGGCTTTGGCCCGTGGCTGCGGTCGCCGTAGGTGGACTCCATGACCAGATAGTCGGCATGGCCGGGGTTGGCCGGGTCACGGATGAGCGGCTGATGCTGGTTGCCGATATCGCCGGAAAACACGATGATCTCCGGCGCGCGGCCCTCCTCTGTAATGCGCAGCGAGATGGACGCGCTGCCCAGCAGGTGGCCCACATCGGTAAACCGCATCTCCATACGGCCGGCAGGGCCGTCAAACAGGGTCTGCCATGCCTCATAGGGGCAGGACACGAACTGCTTCATGACGTTTTGGGCATCCTCGACCGTGTAGTCCGGCTCGATCATTTCTGCGCCGCTGCGCATCGCCTTGCGGTTTTTCCACTCGGCCTCCTGCTCCTGGATGTGGGCGGAGTCCTCGAGCATGATCGCGCAGAGGTCGCGGGTGGCCTCGGTCGTGTAGATGGGACCGCGGTAGCCGTTTTTGTACAGATAAGGAATCCGGCCCGAGTGGTCGATGTGTGCATGGGTGAGCAGCAGTGCCTCATAGGTGCCGGGGGCATAGGGCAGCTCGGCATTTTCGTAGACATCGCGGCCCTGCTCCATGCCGCAGTCGATCAGGATGCGGTGGCCCGCTGCCTCCAGCTGGGTGCAGCTGCCGGTGACCTCCCGGTCAGCACCTAAGAATGTGAGTTTCATGTGGGTCCCCCTTTTCAGTGAAGAGAGTAGAAAGAAGAGAGATGCTTGCAGGGAGAATGGGTAGTGATCGTGCGGTGCGCAAAGCCCCTCAGGCCTCGCAAGCTCGGCCAGCTCCCCAGAATGGGGAGCCTTTTACACGGGCTTCGCCCGCGTGAAAGCCTCCTCGCATAGCGGGGAGGTGGCCGAGCGAAGCAAAGGCCGGAGGGGCTTTGGCCGGTGGTGTCAGCCAAGAACCTGCAGGCAAGACCGCGGGGCGTCGAGGACGCCGCCCCCTACAACTAAAGTGCCAAGTCGTGCCAAAGGCGAGGTGCGGCGGCCAGAGGACAGTCCGCCCTACATTTAACTTTTGCGCCCCACGCCGTACTGCGGGGCCTCGGGCAGGGTAAAGTTCTCGGTAAAATTGTTTGTCAAATCGTTGATGTTCATCCGCACCGCCCAGAATACATCGCCGTAATCCCGCAGGACGGTGTAGTCCGCGTTCAGCGCTGCCAGCGTGGCTGTGTCGGTGACGATGTAGGCGGTGTCCCCTGCCGGTGTGTACTCGGTCAGGCTGTTCTGGTAGACGCGGCTCACGCTGCCGCTGTCCGCCAGCGTCTTGGCGGCATCGGCGGGGACGCTGACAAGCTGGATGCGCGCGGTGGCGGGCAGCGCTGCCATCAGATCGCCGCGGGTGATCTCGCCGTACTCCGGCTCGGTCACACCGCCTGCAAGAGCCTCGACCGCAGCCCCCTCCGGCAGACCGCTGGCTGTATCGTTGGCCACAGCCTCGGCGTAGAGCGCTGCCAGATAGTTGCCGAAGCTGATTGTCCGGCTCGCGTCCGGGTTTTCCGCGTAGGTGAAAAGCGGTGTGTAGAGGATGCTCTGGTCATCGGCGTCCAGCGCGGCGATCTTGGCCGCCGCGTAGACATAGGCATCTGCACCGGCCTGCCGGGCTGCGTCCGCCGTCTCGGTGGGGGCAGCGGTGTCCTTGCCGCCCGCAGCGGCGGTATCCTTGCCGGGGTCGGCGGTATCGGCAGCGGTCTCGGTCTGGGCCTGCGCTGCAGCCATCTCAAGCCAGGTGCTGCGGCTGCTCTCCATCGCCTCGGCCGTCACCGCGCTCTGCGGCACGGCGCGGCAGCCGCCACCCTGGGTGAACACCAGATCCAGCCGGGCTATGCCGCCAAGCCCCTGCGCCGCCCCCAGCACATTCGTGCCGTTTTCGGCGGCGGTGCCGTCAATGATGGCGGTCACGCCGCTGTTCAGCAGCGCCTTCTGCCAGTCGCCCCCGGGCGCGGTGGCCGCAATCGCAATAATGGCATCACACCCGGCGTTCTGCAGCGCCGCGATCTGCTCGTTGGCGGTATCGGTCCAGTCGCGGGCCGTGATAAACTCGCCGTTAGCGGCCGAGATCCCGGCGGCCTGCGCCGGGTCATTCAGCGCAAAGAAGCCGATCTTGTACCCCGCGCGCTCCACGATCGTGTACATGCCGTTCGTAACGCGGTTGCGGTTCCAGCTGGTGGAGCGGTAAAATACAGCGGTGGCCTCGTTGTTCAGCAGGTTGGAGGCAAGCGAGGGGCCGCTGCCCATGTTAGCATCGCTGACAAGGCGGGTCGTGCCGTAGGCAAAATCGTTCAGCGCCATTGCCTGCAGGTCATACCCGGCCGCCGAGAAGGCCGACAGCATATCCATGCCGCCGGTCAGGCTGGCGCTCTGGGTGCCGTGCAGGGCATCGCCCGCATCCAGCAGGATCGAATCCGGGGTGGAGGCCTTCAGCGCGGCGGCGTCCGCCAGTGTGGTGCGGTCCCCCCGCAGCCCCGCCGTGGCAAAGATCGGGACCGTGATGTCCCCCACCCGCACAAGGCAGGTGCGGCTCTCGGTGCCGTCGGCCAGCGTGGCCGTGATCGTACACTCGCCGCTGTCGGTGCGGGCGCGGACCGTTCCGTTTTTGTCCACCGTGGCAACGCTCTTATCGCTTGTTGTCCAGTAGACCCTGCGGCCGCCCGCCTCCTCGTCAGGTTCGTTCGTTTCAAGGGTGGCGTAGGCGTCCTTGCCGTCCATGTGCAGCTCATTGGTGCGGGTATCGTTTTGCAGCACCGGCGCGGCAGTCTTGCCGTTGCAGGCGCTCACGCCGGTAAAAGTAAACGGCCGCATGACGAAATCAAGGTCCACCGTCTCGCTCTGCACGCCGTAGTCCGCGCCGGGGGCGCTGTAGGTGGACTGCCACATGTCGTAGGTGCCGGCATAGCCCAGCTCGTCAGAGAAGCGGGCGATCCAGAGGTTGTCGCGCCATGGATCAAACCCGGGGTCACTGAACCGCGCGCGCACCCAGTTCAGCGAGGCATAGACGCCCTGCTCGCCGGTGTAGCCATGCTCCTGCAGGCGGTCGAAGAACGCCTTGGTGATCTCGGCCATCTCGGACGGGAAAACGCCGCTGATGTATTTGTCCTCCAGATCATAGTAGACGGGGTAGCTCAGCCGGTACGGGCTGGCGGTGTAGTCGTCCAGCCCCTCCTGCGGGGGCGCGGTCAGGCCCAGCAGCCGCGCCACATGGTCGGCCTCGCTGCGGGCCTCCTCCACCGTCGTCGCGTAGGAGTAGAGATAGGTGCCGAACGGGATGCCCAGCCGGGTGCATTCATCGGCATTGCGCCGCCACTGCGGGTCATCCTGCGCCCAGTTTTCCTCGGCGCCGTCCCACTCACCGCCGAAGCCGCAGCGGATGATCGCAAAGTCGATACCGGCCGCCTTGGCGGTCTCCCAGTTGACCTCTCCCTGAAATTTGGAGACATCCATACCCTTCAGCACCGCCGCCGGGATCGCCCCGCCGCTGGCGTTGAAGTAGTAGCCCAGCTCGTTTTTCTGCCATGCGGCGGCAGGCGTGCCGAAGTCAGCCTCGGCCGGGCCGCCGGGCTCCGCCGTGCAGCGCACCAGCACAACGGACACCACCAGCACGACCGCCAGGCAGAGCAGACACAGCCCCAGCACAATACGGCTGCGGCGGCGTTTTGCACTGCGGCGCTTTGGTTTTTGGGGCGGCTGCGGCGGGCGCGGTGCCGCCGTTTGGGCCGGTCTGGCCTTGGTGGCAGCGCGGGCGTGGCTGCGGTAGACTTTGCGTTCTTCTGGCACGGCGGTTTACCTCTCTCCGGGTAGATTTTATGCAGGGATAGCTATTATTAGTGTAGCATTTTGTCGAAGAAATTACAATCAGCCGCAGCAGATATTGGGGAAATTTTACACAAAAAAGCCTTCCCCCATTGGGGGAAGGTGGCCGAGCCCGCGAGGCCGGATGAGGGGCGCGTCTGCCCGGCAAATGGACAATACCAGCAGCGCCGCCCCTCATCAGTCCGCTTCGCGGACAGCGTCTCCCATGGGAGAAGCCTTTTTCAAATTTTGCTTTTTACATGTCCAAAAATAGTACGGCACCTCAAACGCCAGCATGACGCACCAGCCGAAGGCGCAGGCAAACGCGATGCCCGTCAGCCCCACGCGCGGGGCCAGCACAGCGGCCGCAGCGGCCCGCAGACCCGCCTGCAGGCAGGTGCCGATCAGGGTGGTCGTCATCTTGCCCATGCCGCGGTAAAAGCCCTGCAGGCTGTTCGTCAGGGCAGGCAGCACGTAGAGCAGCGCCATATACCCAAGATAGCGGCTGCCCAGCGCAATGACCTCGTCCGCGCCCTCCCCCGCCACAAACAGCGAGAGGATCGGCCGGCGCAGCGTCAGCGTCACGCAGCCCACCAGCAGCCAGTAGCCCAGCTCAAGCCGCAGCCCCACCGCAAAGCCGCGGCGGATGCGTTCAGGCTGCCTTGCGCCGCGGTTCTGCGCAATGTAGGTCGTGATGGCCGTGGCGATGCTCTGCTCCGGCGTGAAAGCGAAATCATCCACCCGCGTCACCGCGTTGAACGCCGCGATGGAGCCAACGCCCAGCGCGTTGACCTGCCCTTGGATCAGCACCTTGCAGATCGGCTGCACCGCCTGCTGCAGGGCCGTCACCGAGCCGTAGCGCAGGATCGGGCCGAGCAGGGCGCGGCGGATGCGCCACTGGCCGCGCTCGGGGCAAAGCTCCGGCACGCGGCAGGCCATGTAAACAGCGGCCATCACGGCGCTGGCAGCCTCAGCCACCACGGTCGTGACCGCACTGCACACGATGCCGAAGCCCAGCCCGCCGATCAGGACAAAATCCAGCACGGCATTCAGCACTGCAGAGAACGCAAGGAATTTCAGCGGTGTTTTGCTGTCGCCCACGCTTTTCAGCCCCGCCGCGAGCGCGTTATAGAAAAAGGTGAACGGTGCCCCCAGAAATGTGATGCGCAGGTAGACACCCGTGATCTCAAAAATCGACGGCGGCACAGCCGTTGCCCGCAGTATCCACGGCGTCAGCAAACAGCCCGCCGCAGCCGCACCGCAGCAGAGCAGCGCGCCGAACAGCAGCGTTGTGGCCAGCGTTTCCTTGAGGCGCGCCGTCTCCCCCGCGCCGAACGCCTCGCTCATCAGCACGCCCGCGCCGATGCACAGGCCGCTGATGGCAAGGATCACAAGGTTCATGACCGGCCCGGCCACGCCCTCAGCGGCCAGCGCATCCTGCCCGATGAACCGCCCCGCGATGATGGAATCCACCGCATTGTACGCCAGCTGAAGCCAGTTTCCCAGCAGCAGCGGCACCGCATACAGAAAGAGGTGCCCCAGCGGGGCACCCTTGGTCATATCACGCATACTTTATTTTTTGTCTTCCTCTGTCTCGGCCACAATGTAGATGGGACGGTGCTTGACCTCCAGATAGGTCTTGGCCAGATACTCGCCGACGATGCCGGTGCAGAACAGCTGGACGCCGCTGCACAGCAGAATGATGCAGACAAGGCTCGGCCAGCCGGAGGTCGGGTCGCCGAACATCAGCGCCCGGACGATAACAAAAATAATGCCGATGAACGCCAGCAGGCAGAACAGCACGCCCACGCCCGCCGCCATCAGCAGCGGCGTGGTCGAGAAGCCGACAATACCCTCGATGGAGTATTTGAACAGGCCCCAGAAATTCCACTTGGTCGTGCCGGCCACGCGCTCGATGTTCTCGTAGTCGAACCATTTGGTCTTAAAGCCGACCCAGCTGAAAATGCCCTTGCTGAACCGGTTGTACTCGGCCATGCTCAGCACGGCATCGGTCATCTTGCGGCTCATCAGGCGGAAATCACGCGCACCATCGACAATCTCCGTGTCAGACATCCTGTTGATGATCTGGTAAAACTTGCGGGCAAACCAGCTGCGCAGCGGCGGCTCGCCCTTGCGGGTCGTGCGGCGGGTGGCGGCGCAGTCGTACTCGCCGGTCAGCAGCGTGTCCAGCATCTGCGGCAGCAGCGCGGGCGGGTCCTGCAGGTCGGCGTCCATCGTGGCAACATAATCGCCCTTGGCGGCCTGCAGGCCGGCGTAGATACCGGCCTCCTTGCCGAAGTTGCGGCTGAACGAGACATACCGCACGCGGTCATCCTGCGCATGCAGCGCGCGCGCGACACGCAGCGTGCCATCGCGGGAGCCGTCATCCACAAAGATGAACTCAAAATCCGCGCCGTGGCTGGTTTTCATCTCAGCCGCCACGCGGGAGGCTTCTTTATAAAAAAGCGGCATCGCTTCTTCTTCATTGTAACAGGGTACGATCAGACTGATGAGCATGGTGTGACCTGCTTTCGTCAAGAAATTTAGTATTTTTTATTATACCGTAGTTGACGGAGTTTGTAAACAGGGACTATTGAACCACGGGTGCTTTGTTAGGGGCGGCGAAATATTTGCATCGCAATAGTGGCAATGTCATCGGAGGGGTCAAGACCCCTCCCTACAGTACCGCGTTCACGGGTGCTTTGTAGGGAACGGTCTTGACCGCTCCGGGGAACTTTGCGGCAGCCACCCACCAAAAAAGGCAGAGCTTTCGCTCTGCCTTGGGTTCGTGCTGAAAATCAGCCTTTGACCGCGATATTGACCAGCTTGCCCTTGACGTAGATCTCCTTGGCAATGGTCTTGCCGGCGATGGCTTCGGCTACGGCGGGCTCGGCCTTGGCGGCGGCGATGGCGTCCGCGTTCTCGATGGCGGCGGGCACCTTGATGCGGGCCTTGACCTTGCCGTTGACCTGCACGGCGATCTCGATGGTCTGCTCGACGCACTTGGCCTCATCGTAGGCAGGCCACGGGTAGTAGGCCAGCTGCTCGGTATGGCCCAACTGCTGCCACAGCTCCTCGGTCATGTGGGGGGCAAACGGGTTCAGCAGCTGCAGCAGCAGCTCGTACTCGGCCTTAGTCGCACCCCCCTGATCGCTCAGCGCGTTGACATAGATCATCAGCTGGGCAATGGCCGTGTTGGCCTTGAGGGCGTCAATATCCTCGCCGACCTTCTTGATGGTGCGGTTGGCAACGGCTTCCAATTCAGGGCGCACACCCTCGCCGGGGACGAGCTTCTCGCTCATCGACCAGATCTTATCGAGGAAACGCTTGCAGCCCTTGATGGAGGAGGTGTTCCACGGGGCGGCCTTCTCAAAGTCACCGATGAACATCTCATACAGGCGCAGGGTGTCGGCGCCGTACTCGGCCACGACATCGTCCGGGTTGACGACATTGCCCAGCGACTTCGACATCTTGACGATGGGATGCTCGGCCATCTCGCCGTACTTCTCGACAAGGGCCTTGCGGGCGCCCTTCTCATCGCCGTACTCGGCCAGCAGGCGCTTGCGCTCGGCATCGGGCTGGTTCTCAAACGCATGGGGGTTCAGGCCCAGGATCATGCCGTGGGAGGTACGCTTCTGGTACGGCTCCTTGGTGGGCACTACGCCGAGGTCATACAGGAATTTATGCCAGAAGCGGCTGTACAGCAGGTGCAGGGTGGTATGCTCCATGCCGCCGTTGTACCAGTCCACAGGGCTCCAATACTCGAGCGCCTCCTTGCTGGCCAGCGCCTCCTTGTTGTGGGGGTCGCAGTAGCGCAGGAAATACCAGCTCGAGCCGGCCCACTGGGGCATCGTGTCAGTCTCGCGCTTGGCGGGGGCACCGCAGCAGGGGCAGGTGGTGTTGACCCACTCGGTGTGGCGTGCCAGCGGGCTTTCGCCGTTCTCGCCCGGCTCAAAGTCCTTGATTTCGGGCAGGCGCAGCGGCAGCTCGCTCTCGGGTAGGGGCACCCAGCCGCACTTCTCGCAGTAGACCATGGGGATAGGCTCGCCCCAGTAGCGCTGACGGCTGAACACCCAGTCGCGCAGCTTGAAGTTCACCTGCTTGTGGCCCTTGCCGTTCTCCTCCAGCCATGCGTACATCTTATTCTTGGCGTCCTCGACAGACAGGCCGTTCAGGAAATCAGAGTTGACCAGCGTGCCGGTGGCCACATCGGTGAATGCCTCCTTGTCAAGGTCACTGGGGGTATTGCCCTTGACGACCTCGATGATGGGCAGGCCGAACTTCTTGGCAAACTCCCAGTCGCGGGTGTCGTGGGCAGGCACGGCCATGATAGCGCCGGTGCCGTAGGTGGCCAGAACATAGTCGGAGATAAAGATGGGGATCTCCTTGCCGTTGACGGGGTTGATGCCCTTGACGCCCTCGATGACGACGCCGGTCTTGTCCTTATTCAGCTCGGTGCGCTCGAAGTCGGACTTGCGGGCGGCCTCCTCCTGATAGGCGGCAACGGCATCGGCGTTCTGGATCAGGCCTGCATCGACCCACTTCTTGATGAAAGCATGCTCAGGGCTGATGACCATGTAGGTCGCGCCGAACAGCGTATCCGCGCGGGTGGTGTAGACGGTCAGGGTATCGCCGGCGGTGGTGTCGAAGTTGATCTCGGCACCGTGGCTGCGACCGATCCAGTTGCGCTGCTGGGTCTTGACGCGGTCGATGTAGTCCACCTCGTCCAGATCGTCGATCAGGCGGTCGGCGTAGGCGGTGATCTTCAGCATCCACTGGCTCTTGTTCTTCTGCACAACGGGGCTGCCGCAGCGCTCGCAGACGCCGTTGACGACCTCCTCGTTGGCCAGAACGACTTTGCAGCCGGTGCAGTAGTTGACGGTGGTCTCCTTCTTGTAGGCCAGACCTTTTTTGAACAGCTGGATGAAGATCCACTGGGTCCACTTGTAATACTCGGGGTCGGTGGTGTTGATCTCACGGTCCCAGTCGAAGGAGAGGCCCAGCGCCTGCAGCTGGCTCTTGAAGCGGGCCACATTCTGGGCGGTGACGATCTCGGGGTTGATGTGGTTCTTCAGGGCGTAGTTCTCGGTCGGCAGGCCGAAGGCATCCCAGCCCATGGGGTACAGGACATTGCAGCCGCACTGACGCTTTTTGCGCGCAACGATGTCCAGCGCGGTGTAGCTGCGCGGATGACCGACATGCAGACCGGCCGCAGACGGGTACGGGAACTCGACCAGTGCATAGAATTTAGGCTTGGAATGGTCGATCTCCGCATGGAAGGTCTTTTCGTCCGCCCAAACCTTCTGCCACTTGGCTTCAACGGTTTTAAAGTCGTATTTCATAATTCTTCTCCCCACTTTTCTAAGATAAAAGATAATAGATAAAAGATAATAAATATGGTGGATCGCCGCTGCGCGGCTCAAAATGGGGATGCAGGATTTTTGTTTTGCGCTTGCGCAAAACTCCACATTTTTTATTATCTTTTATCTTTTATTTATTCTTTCGGCGCTTCAGCGCCGTCCATCCACTCACTGGCAGGCACGGGCTTGGCGTCGGCCCAGAGATGCTCCAGATCGTAGTAGTCGTGGGCCTCCTGCGTAAAGACATGGACGATGACGCTGCCGTAGTCCAGCAGCACCCAGCGCTTGCCGTCATGCCCCTCGGTGCGCAGCACCTTGACGCCCTCGCGGTCCAGCTGGAACTCGGCTTCATCGGCCAGGGCGCCCACATGGGTGGTGGACATACCCGTGGCAATGACAAAATATTCCGTGACGGTGGTCAGGTCCTCAACCGCCAGAATATGGACGTTGACGGCCTTCTTGGCGTCCAGCGCACGGGCCAGACGAATGGCAAGTTCTTTGCTTTCCATAAAGTAACTCTCCTAGTGTAAATTACGCTGCGGGCTGGCTTTCGGCCTCGGTGCTCTCACTTTCGCTCCCGGCGGCAGGCTCGGACGCCATGACATCCGTCACCTGATTCGAGCCGTCCAGATTCTCGTCCTTCTGCGCTTGGTCGGCCTCCGACATCAAGCTGCCCATCCACTGGATGTTCGGGTCGGTGGCCGCATAGCCGGACAGGTCAATGACATTGTCGCACAGGTTCAAGGCGCTGGCGTCCACGGGGCCGGTGTTCTCACGGAAATACTGGTTCAGCAGGTCCGCGTCCGCCTGACGCGCCGGGTAGAGCAGCGACTGCTCGTTGTACTTGGGGCCGCTGATGACCGGCATCTGGCAGATCATGATCTTGCTGGAATCAATTTTCAGCATACTGATGGCAAAGCTGACAAGTTCAGACGCGCTGAGGTTCGTCTCCATATAATTCAGCACAGCGGGGGTCAGCTTGGCCACATCCCAGATGTTGCCGATGCTCTTGAGCTTGCGGAACAGTGCGGCATAGAACTGGCGCTGCATGTTCAGGCGGCCGATGTCGCCGTCCGGGTAAATGTGGCGCGCGCGCAGCAGGAACTCGCAGGCATCGCCCTTGAGTGTCTGGTAGCCCTGATTCAGATGGCTGCCCTGATAGTCCATCTCCCTCGGGACATAGATCTCCACGCCGCCGAACAGATCGACCAGCTCGGTCAGCATTTCTAGGCGGATCGTGATAAAGCCATCGATATGAATCTGGTACTGGTTGGCCACCAGCTCACAGAGGGCGGCCATATTGTTGTTGTTATCGCTGCCCTGCGTCTTGGCCACGCCGTTGATGCGGTAGTTGCCCGAGACACTTGTGTCGGTCGTGACCATTGTGTCGCGGGGGATCTGCAGCATCTTCATCTCGCCTGTCTCATTGTTGAAATGGACATAGAGGATCATATCGGTCATGCCGTCATTGACATTGGAGTCATTGGCCGAGCCTGCAGCCAGCGCCCCGGTGCTTGAGCGGTCAACGCCGGTGACAAGAACATTGAATTCCTTGCCCTGGAACTCCTTGGGGGTGTTGATGAGCTGATTAAGCTTGATGTTGCCGCCCTCCGGGGTGATGGCCCCCATGATGAGAGCGAACGCACCGCCAAAGATCAGCGCGATGACCAGCAGCGTGATGAGCAGGATCTGCCACCAGCGGATCTTTTTCTTCTTTTTATTTTTGCCGCCCTTGCCGTCTCCGCCTTTTTTGCCGCTCTTCTTGCCGCCGGCCTTGCCCTTGCGCGGGGCTTCGGCTGCGTCATGGCTGCGCGGGGGCTTATGGCCGCCGCCGCTGCCGCCTGCGGCGGTCTTGGGCTTGCGGGCCGCCTGCGGGGCCTCGGTGTGCGGGGCGCGGCGGGGTTGCGCGGCAGCCTCCTCCATCTGGATGCCGCCTGCGGCTGCATCGTAGTTGTACATCGGCTTGCTGCCCTGTACCCCGTTCAGGTCCATCTGGCGCACCTGCGTGCGGGGCGCGGCGGCGGGCTTCCGGTCTGCGGGCTGCTCATACAGGCGGTTAGCGGCCTGCCGGGCCTGCTGCTCGGCATCGGCCGGGCGGTTGACCGTGCGGCGGGGGCGCTGCACCTGAAACTGCAGGGTATCGCCGTATTTGCGCTCAGCCGCAGCGCGGTAGGCCATGGCCTGACGCTGGGCATAGGTCAGCTCACGCGGGGCCTCCGGCTGGGGGGCAGGCTGCTGCACCGGCTCCTGTACGGGTTCCTGCACCGGCTCCGGTGCAGGCTGGGCCGGCGGGCGCTGGCTGATGTGGCGGCCCTGGGCCGTGCGCATCGGCTGCTGCACCGTGCGGCGGCGGGCGTTCTGTTCGGCCAGCTGCTGGGCGCGGCGGCGGGCAGCCTCATACTGCTCCTGATCCAGCCCGCCGGAGGCACTGCCGGTATACAGCTTACGCGGTTCGCTCATGGTTTTTCCTCCCTGTTTCTGGAGTATTACTTCAGATGTGCTTTTGCATACTCATAGGCAGCCACGCTCTCAGGGTCCAGCGCGCCGCCCTTTTCTTCGACAAAATCAATGCTCTGCTTCAGGGCCTCGCACAGGGCACGGTCAAGGTCCTCCATCTCCAGCGCACGCAGCGCCTCTACGCCGGGCCAGTCGCGCTCGGCGCTGGTCATATCGGCCAGATAAAGGATCTTGTCCTGCAGCGACATATCCGGCTTGCCGGTGGTATGGCAGCGGATTGCGGACAAAATCTCCGGGTCCTCGATGCCCCAGCAGGTCTGGGCAAGGATCGCTGCGGCGATGCCGTGCCATACCGGCGCAGGGCGTGCGGGGGCATTTTCTGCTATTATAGCATTATCGGCAAAAATCTGCAACAACTCCTGCTTGGGCAGTTCCTTGGCGGAATCATGCAAAATCGCCGCCATAGCGGCCTTTTCCGGGTCTGCCCCCCAGCGCTTGGCAAGCTTTACCGCCATTTTTTTTACATTTTTCGTGTGCGTCCAGCGCTTTTCACTCAATCTGGACTTCACAAGCTTCTTGGCTTCGGCGTAATCCATGGCAGTCCTTCCCCTCTCTTTTACAATTTTTGCATTGTGATGGCGGCAGCGTCCGCGGAGGGGTCAAGACCCCTCCCTACAGAGCAACATTTATGGCAGGCTTGTAGGGAGCGGTCTTGACCGCTCCGGGCAGTGCTGCGGCAGCCGCAATGTCACATATCCGCCACCCCGTACAATTTATTTTCGCGCACAACCGTCAACGCTTCCTGCGGCAGGACCTCCGGCCACTTTTCCGGCGGGAGCTTTCCGCTGCGGATGTCGCTGGATGCGCAGGGGTAGCTCTCGGCCTCGGCAAATAAGACGCGGCCGCCGGCCTGCTCCAGCACTGCTGCGGCGGCGTGCAGGGCGGCTTCATCGGTGCCGGTGCGGCTTTCCACCACAAGGGCTGCCATGCTGAGCATATCCTGCCAGCGGTACCACTGGGTAAAGGTCAGCAGCATATCACTGCCGACACAAAGGTACAGCTCCGCCGCCGGGTCGCAGCTGCGCAGCCATTCCAGCGTGTGTACGGTGTAGCTGCGCCCACCCCGGCGTATCTCCCAGTCGCTGACCTCCACCACGGGGGAAAGCGCCGTAAAGCAGGCACACATTTGCAGGCGCAGCGCCGCCGGGGTGGTGCTGGCCTGCTTGTGGGGCGGCGTGCCGGCCGGCATGACGATGGCGCGGTCCGGCCGTACCAGCGCCAGCGCCGCGCGCAGGTTGTTTATATGGCCGTTGTGGGGCGGGTCAAAGGTCCCGCCGTAGAGCATGATTTTCATTTTGCGAGCAGGGCGGCGTAGGCGCTCTCCTTTTTCTTCTGCTTAAAAAGAACGAACTTGCGGCCGATGACCTGCACGCAGTCGCAGTCCAGTGCCTCGCACAGGATGTCGGCGGCCTCGCGGGGGTCGTACTCGCTGTTTTCCAGCACCTTGATCTTGATGAGCTCGCGGGCGGCGATGCAGTCTGCGATGCCCTGCTTGAGGGTCTCGTCGATCTCGCCCTTGCCGATCTGGTAAACGGGGTCCATGGTGTTGGCTGCGCCGCGCAGTGCCGCGCGCTGTTTGCTGGTTAAAGACATAGGGTTGCTCCTTTATAATTATAGTATATATCGTATCGCGGTAGGGGCCGGGCATGCCCGGCCCTCGGCCTTGCCTTGCCTGCCCTTGAACGGGTAGTATTTTTCATGTTGAGGGTCGGGCATGCCCGACCCCTACAAAGGCTTCCCCCGAGGGGCTGCGCCCGCAGGCGCGTGTCGGAGCGCAACCGCCGGAGGCGGCTCTTAGCGCGGAGACTGAAGCTGTCGCCCGCAGGCGACTGATGAGGGCAGAGTCCACGGCAGCTTCCCGCTCACGGGTACTCGCCGCAAGGCCGCCCCTCATCCGGCCTCGGTCGGGGCCTCGGCCACCTTCCCCCAAAGGGGGAAGGCTTTTATCCCAAAAACGCGGGCAGCTTTTCTGCCAGCTTCTCCATTGCACGGCCTCTATGGCTGATGGCGTCCTTTTCCGCCGGGGTCAGCTGGGCATAGCTGCGGCCCTCGGTGTTGGGGCGGCAGCCATCGGGCGTGCCGTATGCATCGGGGATAAACAGCGGGTCATAGCCAAAGCCGTAGTCCCCGTTCTGTAAGCTGAACGCAATGCGTCCCGGGCACTCGCCCTCGACCTCGAGCGCACGGCCGTCCGGCAGCATAAAGCAGACGGCGGACACAAACCTTGCGCCGCGCTGCCCTTCCGGCACATCGGCCATCTCGCGCAGCAGCTTTTCGTTGTTGGCATCGTCATCGCCGTGGTGCCCGGCATAGCGGGCGCTGTAAACGCCGGGCGCACCGTTCAATGCGTCGGTGCAAAGGCCCGAATCGTCCGCCACGGTGGGCAGGCCGCTCGCCTTGCAGAACGCCTCGGCCTTGATGCGTGCATTTTCGGCAAAGGTCGTGCCGGTCTCCTCGGGGTCGAGCGTGATGCCCAGTTCCCGCAGGCTTTTGACCTCATGGCCCATCCGCTCCAGAATGCGGCGCAGCTCCTTCAGCTTGCCGGCATTGTTGCTTGCAGCGCAGACGATCATGCTTCGCCCTCCTCTGTGTTATCGGCCTTTTCTTCCTTCTGCAAAGCCGATTCCGGCAGCAGACTCTCGACAAAGGTCTGGGCATCAAACTCCATCAGATCGTCGATTTTTTCACCCACACCGATGAACCGGATCGGCAGGCCGAGGTTCTCCCAGACGGAGACCGCACAGCCGCCGCGCGGCGTGCCGTCCAGCTTGGTCAGCACCACGCCGGTGGCGCTGGCAGCGCGGCAGAACTCATGCGCCTGACTGATGGCGTTCTGGCCGGTGATGGCGTCCAGCACCAGCAGCACCTCCAGGCTGGCCTCGGGGCTGGCCTTTTTGACGCTGCGGGAAATCTTGGACAGCTCGTCCATCAGGCCCTTTTTGTTGTGCAGGCGGCCTGCGGTGTCGGCAATGACCATGTCATAGCCGCGGGCCGTGGCGCTCTTGACCGCGTCAAAAATGACGGCGGCCGGGTCGGCGCCCATGCCGGCCTGCACCAGCGGCACCTCCGCCCGCTCGGCCCAAAGCTCCAGCTGCTCACTGGCGGCAGCGCGGAAGGTATCGCCCGCTGCCAGCATGACGCGGCGGCCCTGCTTTTTGTACAGGCTCGCCAGCTTGGCGATCGTGGTCGTCTTGCCCACACCGTTGACGCCGATGACCAGAATGACAGCGGGCTTGCCGTCCAGCTCCATCGGGTAGCGAGGGGTCAGCTCCTGACAGATGATGCCGCGCAGGGCGTCCAGCGCCTCCTGCCCGGTCTTGAGGTGCTTTTCCTCGACCTGATCGTGCAGCTCATCCACAAGGCGCACGGCGCAGGCGGGGCCGACATCGGCCAGAATGAGCTGCTCCTCCAGCCGGTCATACAGGTCATCATCGATCTGCGCGTTGGTCAGCGTATTGACGATGCTCTGGAAAAAGCCGGTGCGGGTCTTTTCCAGACCGCGCTTGACCTTTTGCTGCTCCTGAAACTCCTCTTCCGTAATATCGCGTTTGAAAAAGTTGAAAAAGCCCATAGCTGGCCCTCCTTACTTTTGATTTGCCGCCCCGTAGGGGCCGGATATGTCCGGCCCGCGGGTTTGTGTGGCTTCCCATTGGCGGGTGGTCGTATTTATGTAGGGGCCGGGCATGCCCGGCCCCTACATGCCATCAGGTAATCAGTTCCGCGTTCACCTTATCCAGATCAAGGCGCAAAATCTTGGAGACGCCGTCCTCCTGCATCGTGACGCCGTAGAGGACATCGGCGGCCTCCATCGTGCCGCGGCGGTGGGTGATGACGATAAACTGAGTGTTGTCGGTCATGCGGCGCAGATACTGCGCGTAGCGCGCCACATTCACATCGTCCAGCGCCGCCTCGATCTCATCGAGGAAGCAGAACGGTGCCGGGTTGACATTCAGAATGGCGAAGTAGATCGAAATTGCGACCAGTGCCTGCTCGCCGCCGGAAAGCGCGCTCAGATTCTTGATGACCTTGCCGGGGGGCGAGACCTCGATCTCGATGCCGGATTCCAGCACATTTGCCTCGTCCGACAGATACAGCCGCGCATGTCCGCCGCCGAACAGCTCCTTGAAGATCTGCTGGAAGTGGGTGTTGATCTGCTTGAAGCTTGTTGTGAACAGCTCCTCCATCTCGCTGCACAGCTCGGCGATCATCTTTGTCAGCTCGGACTTTGCCTTTTCGACATCGGTGACCTGCGCCTTGAGGAAGTCGTAGCGCTCCTTGACCTCCTTGTACTCGTCGATGGCGCCCACATTGACATTGCCCAGACCGCGGATCTTGCTGCGGACCTCGGCCACGCTGCGGCGCAGCTCGGTCAGGCTCTCAAACGGCACGCAATGGCTGCGGGCCTCACCCTCGGTCAGCTGGTACTCCTCCCACAGCTTGCTGTTGGTATCGTTCAGCTCGGTCTCGGCGGCGGTGCGGCGCTCGGCCAGGCGGGCCATCTCGCCGCTCATCCGCTCGCGCTCATCGGTCAGGGCGCGATTGTCGCGGTTCAGCTTTTCAACAGCGGCCTCCTTCTCCATGCGGGCCGCGTTTGCGGTGCGGATGGTCTGCTCGGCGGCGGCGATCTTCTGCAGGTTGTCGCCGCGGGTGCGCTCCATCTCGGCAATTTTCAGGGCGTTGGCCTCGATCTTTGCCTTAGCAGCCTCAATCACAGTCTGCAGCTCGCGGGCGCGGGCCTCGGCCTCGCCGGTGCGGCTCTGCAGGCCCTGCAGCGCAGCCTCGTGCAGGCCGATGTCCTTTTCATCGGCCAGACGCTGCAGCTGCTTTTCGGACAGCTCTGTCGTGATGTGCTCCCGCTCGGCGGTCAGGCTGCCGGTGCTTTCGCCCAGTGCTGCCAGCTCGGCGGTGTACTTTGCCATCTCGGCTTCGGCGTCGGCCTGTGCCTTTTCAGCCTCGGCGCGGGCGGCCTCGTTCTGGGTCACGGCGGCCTGCTGGGCGGCGATTTCCTGCTCAATATTGCGGGCCGTCTCCTCGTTCTGGGCAGCGGCCTTCGTCAGGCGCTCCACCTCCAGCCCGGCGCGGACATGCTCGGTCGCGGCGTTCATGCCCTCGCCCTCGGCACCGGCCAGCTGGGCGGAGAGGTTATCGACCTCCGCCTTGCGGGCGGCCAGCTCCTTTTCGGCCTCGGCGCGGCGGGCTTCCAGCTTGGTCAGCCTGCTGCGCAGCTCGTCCAGCTCCTGCTTGCGGCTGAACACGCCGACACTGCGGGCGGTGGAGCCGCCGGTGAAGGAGCCGCCGGCGTTGATGACCTGTCCGTCCAGCGTGACGATGCGGTTGCGGTAGCCGAGGCTGCGCGCCACGGCGGAGGCTTCGGTCAGATCCTCGACCACGATGATGCGGCCGAGAAGATTATCGATGATATGCTGATATTTCGGGTCTGCTTTGACAAGGTCTGCGGCAACCTCTGCCGTGCCGGTCAATCGGCCCGTAAAGCGGGTGCCCTGCACGGTGTCCAGCGGCAGGAAGGTGGCGCGCCCGGCGCGCTCGTCCTTCAAAAAGCCGATGGCGGCGCGGGCACAGCCCTGATCCTCGACCACGATGTTCTGCAGCGCAAAGCCGAGCGCGGTCTCGATGGCGGTCTCGTAGCCCTTTTCGACCGTGAGGATACCGGCCACAGGGCCGATGACGCCCCGCAGGCGGCCCGCCCCGGCCGCCCGCATGACCGACTTGACGCTCTGCTGGTAGCCGTCCATGTTGCGCTCCAAGTCCTCAAGGATATGGATGCGCTGGGCGGCGGCGGATTTTTCGCGGTCGGCCCTCTGCAGGGCCTCGGCGGCGTCCGCCTGCTGGCGGCGGCGGCTGTCCAGCTTGAGCTTTAAGCCGGCCTTGATATTGTCGTTGCGGGTCACGGCCTCCTCGGCATCCTTAAAGCGGCGCTCCGCGCGGCGGCGTTCCTCCTCGGTGGCGGCGGCGGCGTTCTGCAGCGCCTCGGCCTGCGCACGCGCCTCGGTCAGGCGGTCGGCGGCGGCCTGACCCGCCGACTGGGCCGATGCGGCGCGGACTTTCGCGGCGGTGGCGGTATCCTGCAACCGGGCCATGGCGGCGTCAATGACATCGCGCCGTTCGCCGCTGGCGGCAGCCTTTTCCTCCAGCGCATGCAGGGCCTCGCGCAGCGCGGCCACACGGGCGTCCAGCGCGGCCATGCCGGTTTTCAGCGTCTCGATGGCAGCGCGGTGGTCGGCGGCCTCGCGCTCGATGCTCTCGCGGCCCTGTCCGGCGCGCTGCAGCTCGGTGTTGGCCTCGTCAATGCGGAAGCGGCTGTGCTCGCTCTCGTTCTTCAAAACGGCGATCTCACTCTCGCTGCCGGCGTTGGCCTCGGTGATGGTGCGGATGTCGGTGTTGGCCTGCTCGACCGTCAGCATCAGCTGCTGGGCCTCCTCCCGCAGGGCGGCGCTCTGCTCGTCAAAGGCGTCCAGCTGGCGGCTCAGGCGGTCGTAGTCAGCCTGGGCCGCCTCGTACCGGCGCTGCTGGTCGCGCAGCGCGTCATTGGCGCGGCGGATGGCGTCCACCCAGAGGGTGATCTCCAGCCCCTTGCGCTTTTCGCTCAGCTCCAGAAACTGCTGGGCCTTCTCGCTGTCCCGCTTGAGCGGGCCGACCCGCCGCTCCAGCTCGCTGAGAATGTCGCGCAGACGCTCGAGGTTGCCCTCGGCGGCGGCCAGACGGCGCTCGGCCTCATTTTTGCGGTAGCGGTATTTGGCGATGCCGGACGCCTCCTCAAAGATCTCGCGGCGCTCGGCGGATTTAGCGCCGACGATCTCGGCGATGCGGCCCTGCCCGACGATGGCGTAGCCGTCGCGACCGATGCCGGTGTCGAGCAGCAGCTCATACACATCCTTGAGGCGGACATTCTGGCCGTTGATGGAGTATTCACTCTCGCCGCTGCGGTAGTACCGGCGGCCGATCGTGACCTCATCGGCGTCCATGTCAAGGCCGTGGTCGCTGTTGTCGATCGTCAGTGCGACAGAGGCAAACCCCATAGCGCCGCGGGACTGGGTGCCGCCGAAGATGACATCCTCCATCTTGCCGGTGCCGCGCAGCTGCTTGGAGCTGGTCTCGCCCAGCACCCAGCGGATGGAGTCGGATATATTCGATTTGCCGGAGCCGTTCGGCCCGACAACACCGGTGATGCCCTCCCCGATGGCGATCTTTGTCTTATCGGGGAAGGATTTAAAGCCTTGGATTTCCAGTTCTTTCAGGCGCATGAAGTGGTGTTACCTTTCGATTCTGTCTGGTCGTAGGGGCCGGGCATGCCCGGCCCTCAACCCCGCCCTGTATACCCGTAAACGGGCTGCGATTTTTATGCCGCGGGCCGGGCATGCCCGGCCCCTACAGAGCATCATTAAACGGCAATATTACTGCAATTTTTCCAGCGCCACCTTTGCAGCGTGCTGCTCGGCGGCTTTTTTGCTGCGGCCCTTGCCCTCGGCCAGCAGTTCGCCGTTGCGCCATACGCAGACGGTAAACTGCTTGTTGTGGTCGGGGCCGGTCTCGCCGGTGACCTCGTATTTCAAAACGGCGGAGGGGTCCTGCTGGACGACCTCCTGTAAACGGGTCTTGTAGTCGTCCTCGGCGGTCTTGCCCTCGGTGATGAAGGGCAGGATAAAGCCGCGCGCGACCTCCATGCCGCCGTCCAGATACAGCGCGGCGATGAGGGCCTCAAACGCATCGGAGACAACGCTCGGGCGGTTGCGCCCGCCGCCGAGATCCTCACCGTGGCCGAGGCGCAGATACTCGCCGAGGTGGATCTCCTGCGCGAACTGGAACAGCGCCTCCTCACTGACGAGGCTTGCGCGCATCCGGGTCAGCTCGCCCTCGGGGCGGCCCGACTGGTGGAACAGATAGTCCGCCACCACAACGGACAGCACGCTGTCGCCCAGAAATTCCAGCCGCTCATTGTGGGTCGTGGCGACCTTGCTCTCGTTGGCATAGCTGGTATGGGTCATCGCAATGCGCAGCAGCGCAGGATTTTTGAATGTATACTGCAGGACCTCCTGCAGCTCTTCCGGTTTGTGAGCCATAGTCAATCACACTTTCCTTTATTCAGTCAACCGCACCTCTACAAGATTCCGTTTTCCATCTACCCTGTAGGGAGGGGTCTTGACCCCTCCGCGGTTTACCATACACGGCATTTTCCGGGTAACCGCCCGGGGCGTCGGGGACGCCGCCCCCTACGCGGGCCGCCTTTTATTTCTCTTCCGCCGGGGCAAGCTGGCCCAGCGCCTTCTCCATCGTGCCGCACAGGTCGTTGGCAACGCAGAGCTTGGCCTGACGGATGGCGTTCTTGATGCCCTTGGCGTGGCTAGAGCCGTGCGCCTTGATGACTGGCTTCGCGGCGCCCAGCAGCGGCGCGCCGCCGACCTCCTCGGAGTCCATCATACGCTTGAGTTCACCCAGACCACCCTTGATGCCCAGATAGCTGAGCTTGGTGATGATATTCTGCAAAAAGATCTTTTTCAGCATACCCAGCAGCGTCTTGGCAACGCCCTCGGTCAGCTTGAGGACCACATTGCCGACAAAGCCGTCACAGACCACGACATCGATCTCGCCGTCCATGATATAGCGCGGCTCGATGTTGCCGACAAAATGGATGCAGGGGTTTGCCTTCAGCAGCTGGTGCGCCTCGCGGTAGGTGGGGGTGCCCTTGGTGTCCTCGGCGCCGTTGTTGACGAGTGCGACCTTCGGCGTTTCGCGGCCCATGACCTTTTCGGCGTAGACGCTGCCCATTGTGCCGAAGGCGTTGAGCATCTCGGGGCGGCACTCGACATTCGCGCCGCAGTCCAGCAGCAGGAAGTTCTGCTTCGCGCCGGGCATCGGGGTGGCCAGCGCCGGGCGCTTGACCCCCTTGACGGTGCGCACGATGAGGCTGGTGCCGACGTGCAGCGCACCGGTGGAACCGGCGGAGACAAAGGCATCGCCCTCGCCGTTCTTCAGCATGGTCAGGCCCTTGACAAGGCTGGAATCTTTCTTGTGGCGCACAGCCTTGACCGGGTCATCGTGCATGTCGATGTTCTCGGTGCAGTTGACGATCTCAAACGGTGCAAGGTCAATTTTATTCTCTTTTGCGCAGTCGCGGATGGCTTTTTCCTCGCCCAGCAGCGCAAGCGTCATGCCGTCCCCAAACTCTGCCGCAGCCTGACTTGCGCCCTGCAAAACGCACAGCGGGGCGTTGTCACCGCCCATGGCATCCACTAAAATTTTCATGCTTTATATTCCTCCGTCCATGCACGCATGGCGTCCTGTGCGGCCTGCGAAAGCGCCATATAGCGCTCCCGCTTGTCGCGGATGGCGTTGATCTCCTCGGTGCGGGGCAGTATGCCCATGTTCGCGCCCATCGGCTGGAAATCCTTGTTCGGGGTCGTGATATAGTCGAGCAGTGAGCCGCACATCGTGGCCGCCGGGGGCGGCGGCAGTTCGCGGCCCTGCAGCCGCGCGTAGATCTGGTGCGCCGCCAAAAGGCCGGACGCCGCGCTCTCCATATAGCCCTCAAAGCCGGTGATCTGCCCGGCAAAAAACACATTGGGGTGGTCCGCCAGAAACTGCTGCTTTGTCAGCACTCTGGGACTTTCGAGGAAGGTGTTGCGGTGCATGACGCCGTACCGCACAAATTCAGCGTGCTCCAGACCGGGGATCATGCTGAACACCCGCTTCTGCTCGCCCCATTTCAGGTTCGTCTGGAACCCGACAAGGTTGTAGAGCGTGCGGGCCGTATTCTCGGCGCGCAGCTGCACAGCCGCCCACGGGCGGTGGCCGGTGCGCGGGTCGCGCAGGCCGACCGGGCGCAGCGGCCCGAACCGGATCGTATCCGCGCCGCGCGCAGCCATGACCTCGATCGGCATACAGCCCTCGTAGACAGTCAGATCGCCGTCAAAGTCGTGGAGCGGTGCGCGCTCGGCGGCGATGAGCGCCGCGTGGAAACTCTCGTACTCCTCCTTATTAAAGGGGCAGTTCAGATAGTCGGCCTCGCCCCGGCCATAGCGGGAGGCGGCGAACACCTTGTCATAGTCAAGGCTTTCGGCCGTCACGATGGGAGCCACCGCATCATAGAAGCTGAGCCGATGGTCCCCGGTCAGCGCTGCGACCGCCTGCGCCAGCGCACCCTCAGTCAAAGGGCCGCTGGCAACGAGCACCGGTGCGCGCTCGTCCAGCGCAGTGACTTCCTCGCGCCGGACCGTGATGTTCGGGTGCTTTTCCACCATTTCGGTCACAGCGGCAGAGAACACATCCCGGTCAACAGCCAGCGCGCCGCCGGCTGCCACGCGGGCGGTCTCGGCGGCGGTCAGCAGGTGGCTGCCCATCATCTTCATTTCGATTTTCAAAAGGCCGGATGCGGAATCCGGGCGCTCGGCCTTGAGCGAGTTTGAGCAGATCAGCTCTGCAAAGCCCGCGCTTTTATGGGCCGGGGAATATTTTGTAGGCTTCTGCTCGTACAGCTCGACCTGCACGCCGCGGTCTGCCAGCCAGAGTGCCGCCTCGCACCCGGCCAGACCGGCACCGATAATGTTAAGTTGCATACTTGTCCTCTCTCAGGCTCCCCTTTGCGGGGAGGCTTTAAAGCGGTCATTTTTTCTCAATCGCCTTCACAAACCCGCAGCCCTCTTTAGCACAGTAGAGCTGGCCCTTCTTTTTAAACAGGGTGCTGCCGCACTGGGGGCAGCGCTCGGGCACCGGCTCGTCCCATGTCATATAATTGCACTTGGGGTAGTTGCTGCAGCCGTAGTAGACGCGGCCCTTGCTGCTTTTGCGCACCAGCATATGGCCGCCGTCCAGCGGGCAGAGACCGCCCGTGTCCTTGACGAGCGGGTGGGCGTTGCGGCACTCCGGGAAGCCGGAGCAGGCCACAAACTTGCCGTAGCGGCCCGACTTGATGACCATGGGCCGCCCGCATTTTTCGCAGATCTCATCGGTCGGGATGTCCTCGACCTTGATGCGCTTGCCCTCCATGTTCTTCTCGGCCTGCTCCAGGCTCTTCTCAAAGCCCTGATAGAACTCGTCGATCGTCTTGACCCAGTCTGCCTCGCCGGCCTCGACCACATCGAGCTTTTTCTCCATGTCAGCGCTGAATTTCACATTGACAATGTCGGGGAACTGCTCCATCATGACCGTGTTGACGGCCTGACCCAGCGGGGTCGTTTTCAGCTTTTTCTGGTCCTTCTCGACATAGCCGCGGTCCACGATGGTCGTGATGATCGGCGCGTAGGTGGACGGGCGGCCGATGCCGTTCTCCTCCAGCGCATGGATGAGCGTTGCCTCGGTGTAGAGCGGCGGCGGCTGGGTAAACTTCTGGTCCGCCGTCAGCTTTTTGAGCGCCAGCTTCTGGCCTTCCTCCAGCGGGGGCAGGGCGGTCTCCTTTTTCTTCGTGTCGTCAGTGGATTCCTCATACAGCGCCGTGAAGCCGTCAAACGACACCCGGAAGCCGGATGCGCGGAAAAGATACTCCCCCGCCGTGATGGATGCCGATACCGTGTCCTGAATGCAGTCGGCCATCTGGCTTGCCATAAAGCGGCTCCAGATCAGGCGGTACAGCTTGGCGGTATCGCCGCTGATGCTCTGCTCGACCTCATCGGGGGTCAGCTCGGGCATCGAGGGGCGGATGGCTTCGTGGGCGTCCTGCGCCGCCGTGGCGGAGCGGCTCTTCCACTTGCGGGGCGTCTTGCAGACATAGCCTTCGCCCCAGCGGTCAGCGATAAAGGTTTTGGCGGCGGCCTGCGCCTCGGCAGCGATGCGCAGCGAGTCGGTACGCATGTAGGTGATCAGACCCACCGTGCCGTGCCCCGCAATGTCAACGCCCTCGTACAGGGTCTGGGCGGCGCGCATCGTCCGCGTGGCCGAAAAGCCGAACGCGCGGCTCGCGTCCTGCTGCAAAGTCGAGGTGATGAAGGGCGGCGCGGGCTGACGGCGGCGCTTGCCCTTTTCGATTTTGGTAATGGTGTAATCCTTGCCGTCCAGCGCGGCCAGCACGGCATCGGCCTGCTGCTTGTCCGTGACCGTCAGCTTTTTGCCGTCTGCCGTCGCCGCCAGCCGGGCGGTGAACTCGCCCTTTTCGCCCTGCGGGTGCAGCAGCGCATCAATATTCCAGTATTCGTCCGGCTTGAAGTTCTCGATCTCGATCTCGCGGTCGCGGATGAGCCGCACGGCCACACTCTGCACACGGCCGGCGGAAAGGCCCCTGCGGACCTTTTTCCAGAGGAACGGGCTGAGCTTATAGCCAACCAGACGGTCCAGCTCGCGCCGGGCCTGCTGCGCGTTGAAAAGGTCGATATTGATGGCGCGGGGATGGGCCATGCCCTCCTTGACGCCCTTCTTCGTGATTTCGTCAAAGGTCACGCGGTTGGGCGCAGCGGGGTCCAGCCCCAGAATGTTCGCCAGATGCCAGCTGATGGCCTCGCCCTCGCGGTCCGGGTCGGTCGCAAGCAGCACGCCATCGCACTTTTTGGCCTCGGCCTTCAGCTCCTTGACAAGCTTCTGCTTGCCCTTGATCGTGATATATTTCGGCTTATAGCCATTTTCGACATCAATGCCCAGCGTACTGGCGGGCAGGTCGCGCACATGGCCCATGCTGGCCGTGACCTTGTAGCCGCGGCCCAGATACTTGCCAATGGTCTTTGCCTTGGCAGGGGATTCCACGATGACTAGCTTTGGCATAATTTACCTCAATGAAAAAGTTTTTTAGATAATAGTTACGCTATTGCTGCGTAGGGGCGGGGCTCTGCTCCGCCCGTGGCCGTTTGCCGCGTGAGCAGCTTTCCGGGAAAGTACCTGTGCCACAGGGTTGGCGGGCGGAGCAGAGCCCCGCCCCTACCGTGCGTTATCATTATAGCGCAATATATCTTCTGCCCGGCTGTGCCTGTGCGCCGCCCATAAGCTCCAGCTCCGTGCAGGCCGCCAGCACGCGGCCGGCGGGCAGGCGGGTGGCCGCGCACAGGGCATCAATGCCCTGCGGCGTGGGCTTTAAGGCTGCATAGACCTGCTGTGCGTCCGGGCTGACGGCAGCGGGGTCAAACCGCTGCTGTGCCGGGTCGGCGGTCTCTGCGCCAATCCCCAGTATCTCCAGCACATCGGCAGCCTTGCACAGCGGCTCGGCGCGGTGGGTGCGCAGCAGCTCGTTCGTGCCCTCACTCAGCGTGCTGTAGATGCTGCCCGGCACGGCCAGCACCGGGCGGCCCAGCCGCTCGGCATGGTGTACGGTATTCAGTGTGCCGCTGCGGGTGCGGGCCTCCGCCACGCAGAGCGCCTCGCTCTGGGCGGCAATGAGCCGGTTGCGGGCCAGAAAGGTTCCGGTCGTGCGGCCTGTGTAGCCGGGCGGGTACTCGCTGCAGACAGCGCCGCCGCCCTTCTCGATGGCGGTGCGCAGTTTTGCGTTGGCTGCCGGGTAGGTCTTGTCAATGGCCGTACCCAAAAACGCGATTGTGGGGCGGTCGGCCTGCAGCGCGGCGCGGTGGGCCTCGCTGTCCAGCCCGTCCGCCAGACCGCTGACGATGACCGCGCCCGCCTGCGCCATCGCCAGCGACAGGTCAAAGGCCGCCTGCCGCCCGTAAGCGCTGGGGCGGCGGGTGCCCACCATGCCCACGCAGCGCTGCCCGTTCAGGCAGGCCGCCTCGCCGGTCAGATACAGCACCAGCGGCAGGTCGGGCAGGTCGCGCAGCGCGGCGGGGTAGGCGTCCTCATCGGGGGTCAGCAGCTCGATCCCGCTCAGCAGGCAGTGGTCGAGCCGCTCCTCAAAATCAAAGGGGGTCGTATCCTGCAGCTGGGCAAGGGCGCGGGGCGTCAGGCAGGTCGGCGGGGCCTCGGTGCCTGCGCGCAGCAGGTCGTACAGCTCGGCCGGGTCGGGGTAAAGCGCAAGCAGCTCCTGTGCATACTGGCACGCCGAGCCAACGGCGTCCGCCAGCCAGAGCCAGGCAAGTGTTTTGTCCATGGAGGATGCCCCCTTTTATCCTTACGGCTGCATAGCGGCGGGTATCTGCTTACACGCCCCTGAAATGCCACAGCAGCACGCTGCCGGCCACGGCGGCGTTCAGGCTCTCCACCCGGTCGGTCATCGGGATGCGCACGGCCATGTCACAGGCCTCAACGGTCTGCTGCGTCAGGCCCTGCCCCTCACTGCCGATGACCACGCAGACGCCGTTCGGGAAGTCATTCCCGGCCTCGTCCAGCGGGCGCGACCGGTAGAGCGCTGCCGCCAGCGTTGTGACGCCGCGGCTGCGCAGCTGCGCCAGTGCGGCGGGCAGGTCGGCGCTGTGCAGTGTCGGCAGCCGCCCGGCCGCCCCCATTGAGGAGCGCAGCGTCTTGGGCGACAGGGGCGATGCACACCCCGGCCCCAGCACGACCGCGTCAAACCCGAACGCCGCCGCGCTGCGCAGCAGCGTACCCACATTGCCGGGGTCCTGCACACCCTCCAGCATCAGGATGCGGCGGGCGGTGTCCAGCGTATCGGCGGGCGGGGCGGGCGTTTCAAACAGGGCAAAAACGCCCTGATTCGACTTGGTGCCGCTGAGCTTTTCCGCCACATGGGGCGCGATCTCAGCGGGGGCCAGCGTTGCCAGCTCGGGCGTTTTGGCCAGTGCGGCCGCCGTGGCGTAGACCGTGCGCGGCGTGCAGCTTTTGGCAAGCTCCAGACAGAGCTTCGGCCCCTCGGCAAAAAACAGGCCGTCAGCGGCGCGCTGCTTTTCTGAGTCGCGCACCGCGCAGGCATATTTGATCTTGGCGTTATCACGGCTGGTGATCGTTTCCATTGTAGCGCCCCTTTTGTATAAAATCAACTAAATTGTGTGAATAAAGAGAAACAGCAGTCTGCCGGAAGGCCGTCCCTCATCCGTCGGCGGTCGGGGCCGCCGACACCTTCCCCCGAAGGGGAAGGCTCCACAGCCTCAAGCCTTCTCCCCTTGGGGGAGAAGGTGGCCCGCAGGCCGGATGAGGGGAGAGCTTTCCTTGGTTGCCCGCTTTTTTGCCATTTCCCCCTTTAAACACAAAAGGACTCGCGCGTGTGCGCGAGTCTTTTATGCAAGCTATTACAGGGCCTTCTTGGCGGTCTCAACCAGCGCGTTGAAGCTGGCGGGATCGTGGATAGCCATCTCAGACAGCATCTTGCGGTTCAGCTCGACGCCGGCCTTCTTCAGGCCGTTCATGAAGGTGGAGTAGTTCATACCCTGAGCACGAACAGCGTTGTTGATGCGGGTGATCCACAGGTTGCGGAACTGGCGCTTCTTCTGCTTACGGCCAACGAAAGCATAGTTGCCGCTCTTCATAACGGCCTGCTTGGCCATGCGGAAGTGCTTGGACTTAGCACCGTAGTAACCCTTTGCGAGCTTGAGAGTCTTAGCACGACGCTTGTGCGTCATGGTAGCGCCTTTAATACGAGCCATGTTTTATATCTCCTTTTGTCTATAACAGGTAGTAACTGACCTTTAAATGTCCCGGGCAGATCAGCCGCCGTAGGGCATCATTTTCTTGACGGCAGCCTCGTTGGTCTTGTCAACGTACTTGGGCATACGCAGGCCGCGGGTCAGCTTGGTGGTCTTCTTGGTCAGAATGTGACGGCGCTTGGACGCATTGCGCTTGATCTTGCCGGAAGCAGTCATCTTGAAGCGCTTCTTGGCGCCGGAAAGGGTCTTGAGCTTCATTTTAGCCATTGTTGTTTCCTCCTGAGAGTTTACTTTCTTACTTGTTGGGAACGGGGGACATGAACATCATCATGCTGCGGCCCTCAAGCTTGGGCTGCTTGTCGATGACGGCCTTGCCCTCCAACGCCTCGGCAAAACGCTTATGGACATCCAGACCTAAGCTGGTATGTGCCATTTCGCGGCCGCGGAACCGGATGCTCACCTTGAGCTTATGGCCCTGCTGCAGGAACTTGGCTGCCTGGTTCACCTTGGTGTTGAAGTCGTTGGTGTCGATGTTCAGGGAAAGGCGGATTTCCTTGATCTCAACCACTTTCTGGTTTTTCTTGGCTTCCTTTTCCTTTTTCTGCATCTCGAACCGGTATTTACCGTAGTCAAGAATTTTGCACACCGGCGGCTTTGCCTGCGGTGCAACCTTAACAAGGTCAAGATCCTTGTCAATGGCCATCTTCAGTGCATCGCGCGGGCTCATAATGCCCATCTGCGCGCCATCCGCCCCGATCAGACGGATCTCTTTGTCGCGGATCTGCTCATTGATTTCCAGTTCGTTGGATTTGCTGTTGCTGGCGATTGTAACACACCTCCCACAAGTGTATGATAAAGACAAAAGCGGCTGCCATTTGAAAGCAGCCGCCGAACATACGAAGTTGCGCACCTGGTGCGTATCATGGTATGACCCGGGGTTTTGACAAACCCTGCAAGGTGAGCCGACGGCCTACTGCCGGTTGCTGCTTTTTTTACAACGATTAGTTTACCACAAAAGCAAGTGCCTGTCAATAGGGTTTTTGCAGATTTTTCCGTCGAGCGGCTTCCCCCTTGGGGGAAGCTGTCAGCGGCCCCGACCGCTGACTGATGAGGGGCGGGTCTGCCGATATGACCCGCACACGGGCTGCCGCGGCAAGCTCTCCCCTCATCCGGCCCTGCGGGGCCACCTTCAGTCTACGCGCTAAGAGCCGCCTTCGGCGGTTGCGCTCCGACACGCGCCTGCGGGCGCAGCCCCTCGGGGGAAGGCTTTGGGGGTTCACATCCTTGCCAGATCAAACAGAATTTTTGCAATCACGCACCAGCTGTACCCGGCGCGGCGCAGCAGGGCGGGCAGGGCGTCCGGCACGCCCGCGCACCGGGCCACCCATTTTTCTGCGGCGTCCTCATTGGCGGGGGCCACGCGCGCCCACTCCCCCTCCGGGCCGGGGTCATCGGCGGGGCCGCGGCGGTCGTTCATGCCCAGCCAGCCGTCCTGCAGGTAGCGCTGCACCCAGCGGTAGACCTGATGGTACGCAACGGCGTATTTCTGTGCCATAGCGCCGTAGTTTTTCCGGTTTTCCAGACAGTCCAGCACAATGACAAGGCGCTGCATCGGCGCCACGGCGCGCACACGGCCCTTGGCGCGGCGCGTTCCCTCGCTGCTGTGGCGGCTGTCGTGCAGGGCCGCCGGGCCGTGGGCGCGGTACCGCCCCACCCAGTTGACCAGCGCCTTGTAATCCACATTATATTTCAGCGCCGTTGCGCCGTAATCGCAGCCGTTGGCAAGGCAGTCCTGCACGATCTGCACGCGGTCGGCGGCGGTGGTGTAGGCATCGCCCCTGTGGCGGGACGCACCGTGGTAGCCCCGCAGCGCACCGCCCTGCTTGGCGGTCTCCACCATTTTTTCAAGGTTCTGGGGGCTGCGGATGCCGTATTTTTTGCAGATTTCAAACAGCGAGCCCTCGCCCGCCAGATAGTCCGCAACGGCGGCCTGCTTTTCCTCGGCGGTGAGGTGGCGGGATTTTTCGCGCGGGGTCAGCCCGCCGGGGCCTTCGGCCTCATAGATGCGCAGCCACTGGCGCACGGTGGTGTTGCTGACACCGACGCTTTGCGCGGCGGCCTGACGGCTGATCTCGCCGGATATTATTTTTTCCACAAGCGCGACCTTTTGTTGTGGAGAAAGCTTTGGTGTCTGGGGCATGGTAACCGCCTTTCGGAGGTTGTAGGGGCGGATTGTCGAAAGGCCTCCCTTGTCAAAGGGAGGTGCCGAGCGCAGCGAGGCGGAGGGATTCCTGCCCGGCTGCGGGAGGACGGCGTGCAGGGCAAGGCCCGACAGAATCCCTCCGGCCGCCTTCGGCGTCCACCTCCCTTTGACAAGGGAGGCTTTTCTGCGGGGCGGGATAAATCCCTCCCCTACGGATTGAACCATAAAAGGGATTTGGCGGCAGGCTTCGGCGGGGTGAGGGCACCCCGCCCTACACACAAATTTTTGAGTGGGGCCGTAGGGCGGCCAGTCCTCTGGCCGCCGTGGCCGTTTGCGGCGGCGGAAAGTGCCCGGGAAGGATAAATCCCTCCCCTACGGCTGACCCGGGGCCGCGCGGCTATGGCAAGGCTGCGGGCCGGGCATGCCCGGCCCCTACAGAGCGGGTATTATAAGGTAGAGGGTATAAAAAATCCCACCACGGGAGGTGGTGGGAAAGAATTTTCTTTAATTAGGACAGTGCATCAACGCCCGTAAAACCATCAGTCACAGTAGCAGCGGTAGTGTCAACAACATACTCAAACTCATTATTCGTTGCATTCCATTTGTAGGTGCAGCTATTTGTGCCATCACTGAACTGTACTTTAATGACAGTACCTGCCACTACATTATTTGTAGCATCAGTTGTCTTCAAAACTGTAATATTGGCAGTCCAATCACTTTTTGCCTCAGCCAGCTTCTTAATATTTGCAACCATAGATGCAGATGCAGTTTCATCATATTTCAGCGTTCCCTTACCATAAGCCTCGGAAACCTCCGTCTGCGCTGCAACAACAATCTGGCGGCATTCAGATACAATTTTGTTCTTATTGGCCTTGTCAATGTAACCAGTCAGAGCCGGAATCAGCAGGGCGGCCAGGATAGCCAGAATGACCAGAACAACGATCAGCTCGACGAGGGTGAAGCCCTTTTTGTCCTTCAATTTCTTGAACATCTTGTTTTCCTCCAAAAATTTTCTTTGATGTATGCCGACTTCACGAACCCCATCGACATTTCATATTGTCATTTTATAACACAATTTGTGCTTTGTCAAGCCGAAATGTGCTTTCAAAACCCGTTTTGTGTTTTTCTGGTATTCTCTAGCTGACACTATAAAGAAATCAGGCTGTTTTTATGGAATTTAACGAGCGTTTACGCTATTTAATAGATTGTGAAGAAATCAAAATCAAGGATTTAGCTCCCAAGCTATGCCTCAGCGCGTCCACCCTGAGCAACTATGCACAGGGAATCCGCGAGCCGGACTATGACACCCTGCGGCGCATTGCGGATTATTTTGGGGTCAGCATCGACTATCTGCTTGGCCACAAGACCCCCGCCGAGGACGATGAGCGCCAGCTTTTGGCCCGCTACCGCAGCTTTACCCCCAGCCAGAAGCGCCTTCTGCTGGATCAGGCCGAGCTGATAACCCGTTACAAAGTAAAAGTAAACGATTGACCCGCCGGGAGCCGGCGGGTCGATTTTTTATGGGCAGCCGCCTGCGGGGCGTCGGGGACGCCGCCCCCTACAATTATCCGCACCTCGTGACCCCCTCCGCACCGTAGGGGCGCATTCCATATGTGCCCTCAGACTGTCGAAAAACCACCTTACCCCCGGATAAGAATATCGTCTTTGTTGCGGATTCGTAGGGGCGGGGCGCTGGTTCCCGCCCCCGCCTGTTCGGTAGACGTACTTTTATCGTTCAAGAACTGCACAGCCTCTCCGCTACGGGT
>ENA-OQKH01000293-OQKH01000293.1-human-gut-metagenome-genome-assembly--contig:-NODE-293-length-41907-cov-6.451279_pt1 | contig 41907 bp, 32 predicted proteins | sample MGYA00242645_ERZ504791 | MGnify/ENA primary metagenome ERZ504791 (study PRJEB26092, sample SAMD00036388) | human gut metagenome | host: Homo sapiens | study: EMG produced TPA metagenomics assembly of... | reverse complement strand
GGAAGGCCTCGGCCTCGCGGCGGGGCCAGTCGTAGAGCGGGTTGCCCCAGAGCTGACCGTCGGCGGCAAAGGCGTCGGGCGGACATCCGGCAACGCTGGTCAGGTGGACGGCGCCGTCGGTCTGGAACAGCTCCGGATGGGTCCAGAGGTCGCTGGAATCGGGGCTGACGTAGATGGGGATGTCGCCCACCAGCTGGATGCCGTTCTCGTTGGCATAGGCCTTGAGGGCGTTCCACTGGGTATAGAAGAAGAACTGCACGGCCTTGTAGTAGTCCACCTCGGCGGCCAGCCGCTCCTTGGCGGCGGCGAGGGCCGCAGGCTCCCGGGTGCGCAGGTCGTCGGGCCAGTCGGCGAGACCGGCCTGCCCCCGCTCGGCCTTGACGGCCATGAAGAGGGCATAGTCCTCGAGCCAGCCGCTCTGGGCTTCACAGAAAGCCTCATAGGCCGGGGCAGGGGAAGCCAGCAGGCGGTCGGCCGCTTTATGGAGCACCACGGGCCGCTGCCGGTAGAGCGCACCGTAATCGACGGGACCCACCGGCTGGGGCGCGGGCAGCTCAGCCTCGGTGAGAAGACCGTCCACTGCCAGCAGACGGAAATCGATAAAGTAGGGGTTGCCGGCAAAGGCAGAAAAGCTCTGGTAGGGGCTGTCCCCGTAGCCCGTAGGGCCGATGGGGAGTATCTGCCAGTAGGTCTGCTTTGCGGCCGCAAGGAAATCGACGAAGGCAAAGGCTTCATCTCCCAGCGTGCCGATGCCGTAAGGACCCGGCAGGCTGAAGACGGGCATCAGAATGCCGCTTGCACGCATGGCTGGAACCTCCTTGCTTTAGCCCTTGACAGCACCTGCCACGACACCCTCGATGATGTACTTCTGGCAGGTCATGTAAAGGATGATGATGGGGATGATGGCGATGATGATGCAGGCCATCATGGGGGCCAGCTCGACGCGGCCATAGCCGCCGCGGAAATACTGGATGGCCATGGGAATGGTGCGGTACTTCTTGATGTCCAGCACCAGCGTGGGCAGCAGGTAGTCGTTCCAGACCCACATCGTCTCAAGGATGGCGGTGGAGATCATGGTGGGCTTGAGGATGGGGAAGACGATCTTGAAGAAGATCTGGATGGGGTTGCAGCCGTCGATCATGGCAGCCTCTTCGATCTCGATGGGGACGCTCTTCATGAAGCCGGTGAACATGAACACGGCCAGACCGGCACCAAAGCCCAGATAGATGATGCAGATGTTCCAGGGGGTGTTCAGCTTGAGGGTGTCGGCGGTCTTGGACAGGGTGAACATGACCATCTGGAAGGGGACGACCATGGAAAAGACGATGAGCAGATTCATGAACTTGCTCAGCTTGTTGTTCACGCGGGTAAGGTACCAGCCGGTCATGGAGCAGCACAGCAGGATGAGGGCCACGCTGGACACGGTGATGACGAGGCTGTAGCCCAGGCTGGACAGAAAGCCCATCTTGGTGACGCCGTAGATGTAGTTGCTAAGGCCCGCGAAGGTCTCAGCCGTAGGCAGCTTGAAGACGGTGGAAGTGGTGAAGGTGCCTTCTATTTTCAGGCTGTTCTGCAAGATCAGGACGATGGGGTAGATCCAGAGCAGGCACAGCAGGCTCATGATGACAGTGAGGATGTTGTCCCACATTTTTTTATCTTTCGGCATTACTGCTGCACCTCCTTGGAGCGGGTAAACTTGAGCTGGATGAGCGAGATGATCACGACGATGAGGAAGAACACCGCGGCCTTTGCCTGACCGATGCCCTTCCACTGAGCACCAGAGCGGCCATAGAAGGTATTGTAGATGTTCAGGGCCAGCATCTCACTGGCGTTGGCAGGCTCACCGGCGGTCAGGGCCACGTTCTGGTCGAACAGCTTGAAGCTGTTGGTCAGGGTGAGGAAGGTGCAGATGGTGACGCTGGGCATGACCATCGGGATCTTGATCTTGAACAGAATCTCACGGTCGTTTGCGCCGTCGATCTTCGCAGCCTCGATGAGGTCGCCGGGGACGCTCTGCAGGCCCGCGACGTAGATGATCATCATGTAGCCGATCTGCTGCCAGCACATCAGGATGACCAGACCGACGAAACCGGCCTTGGCGTCCAGCGCCAGCAGAGGCCTCTGCAGGTTGGCCAGCACACCGTTGAGCAGGATCTGCCAGATGTAGCCCAGCAGGATGCCGCCGATAAGGTTCGGCATGAAGTAGACGGTGCGGAAGATGTTGGTGCCGCGGATGCCGCGGGTGAGCACCAGCGCGATGGCGAAGGCGCAGACATTGATGAGAACGGTGGACACCACGGTGAACGCCGCCGTAAAGCTGAAGGCGTGGAGGAAGGTCTCATCCGAAAAGACGTTGATGTAGTTCTGCAGGCCCACGAAGGTGGTCTTGCTCACGGTGGTGAAACGCTGGAAGGAAAGATAGATGCCCCAGATGAAGGGCCAGATGAAGCCGATGATGAACGCCAGCAGGGTGGGCAGTACGAACACCGGCCAATATTTACTGATGGCCTTTTGCATGATATACCTCCTGAAAAAGAAGGGGAGGCGGGCGAACACATCGCCCGCCTCCCCGTTATTCAGCTATTGCGGAAGAAGGGAAACGCTTAGCCGTTGGCCAGCTTGTACTCCTTGGCCCAGCCGTCCACAAAGGCAGTGACCACATCGTCCCAGCTGCCGGTGCCTGCTGCATAAGCAGTCAGTGCAGAGCCGACGCCGTTCTTCCACTCTTCGGAAGGCATGGTGGAGAAGCACCAGTCCACGCTGGTCTTGCCCTCAGCAACGTAATCGTTGGCGATGGCGATGAGGGGGTTGGTGGAGTCCTTGGCGGCCTTGAAGGGGATGACGAAGCCCATCTTGTCAGCCATCGCGCTGGTGCCGGCCTCAGAGGTGACACACCAGTACAGGAAGTCCAGAGTAGCCTGAATGTCCTCATCGGAGGAGGTGTTGTTGACGCACCAGAAGTTCTCGGAGCCGGTGCACAGGCCCTGGTTCTCCTCGCCCTCAGCGCCGATGTAGATGGGCAGCATACCCAGGTTGTCGTCGCCCAGATCCTTCACGTCATTGTAAGCCCAGGTGCCGTTCTGGTAGAAGACGGCCTTCTTGCCCACGAACTCAGCCACGGCGTCGTTGCCGGTCTTGGAAGCCAGCAGCTTGGGGTCGCAGGTGGAGTCGGTGATGTACAGGTCCCAGATCTTCTTGTAGTTGTCGAGGTAGGTGCCCTTGATGGCGTCGGTGGAGCCGATGCCGTCAGCCTTGTACTCGTAGTAGATGGGCAGGTTTGCCAGATGGGTCTTGAAGCGCCAGTCGGAAGAACCGTCCATGCCGGCGGAGGTGAAAGCACCATCAACGCCCAGCTCAGCCTTGCGGGCCTGAATGTCGTCGGCGACCTTCTTCAGGTCATCGAAGCCCTTGATGTCGTCCTGAGTGTAGCCGGCGGCGGTCAGCAGCTCCTTATTGTAAATGATGCCGTAGGTCTCGATGACGTAAGCGATACTGGTAACGGCGTCGCCGTCCTTCAGTGCGAAGGAGTCGCTGGTCAGCTCACCGTACAGCTTGCTGTCGGAGAGGTCCAGGCAGTAATCTTTCCAGTTTGCCAGACCCACAGGGCCGTTGACCTGGAACAGGGTGGGAGCCTCGCTCTTCTCCATCTCGCTCATCAGGGTGGTCTCGTACTGGCCGGAAGCAGCGGTGACAACGGTCACAGGCACGCCGGTCTCCTTGGTGTACTCAGCGGCCAGATCCTGCCAATCCTGATCCTGCTCGGGCTTGAAGTTCAGGTAGTAGACCTTGCCGGCAGCTGCGGGAGCGGCAGAAGCTGCGGTAGAACTGGCGGTGGAAGCAGCGGTGCTGCTGGAGGAACCACCGCAGGCAGCCAGACCGAGGGCGGCAGCAGAAGCGCCGGCGACTTTCAGGAAGTTACGACGAGAGATCATTTTTTTCATAATTGTTCTCCTTCTTCATCATGTGATATACACATTCCGCCTGGCAGCGGAAATGAGACGAAATAAATCAGACAGCCCTTACGCTCTCACCGACCTGCAGCTCGGGCTGGAGGGTGATCTTCTGGGCCGGGGCGCCATGCTCGATCTGCCGCACCAGCAGCTCGATGCTCTGGAGCGCGATCTGCTCGCCGGGCTGGACGATGGTGGTCATCACCGGCACACAGTAGCGGGACATCGAGATGCCGTCGAAGCCGATGACCGATACATCTTCCGGCACCCGGAACCCGGCGCTCACCAGCGCCCGGATGGCACCGAAAGCGATGACATCGCTCATGGCGAACAGGGCGGTGAACTCGGCCCGTCGGGCCAGCAGGCTGTTCATGGCGTGGTAGGCAGACTCGAAATCGTAGTTGGACAGGCCGTAGAGCCGGTCGTCGAAGGTGAGCCCGGCATCCTCCATGGCATCCTGTGCGCCAAGGCGGCGCATCCGACTGGGGTAACTGGTGGCCGGACCGCCGAGAACGGCTATCTTCCGGTGGCCCTGCGCGATGAGGTGGGAGACGGCGGTGCGGGCCGCAGCCCGGTCATCCACGCCCACCATCGAGAGGTTCGGGAAATCCAGCTCGTCGGAGACCAGCGTCGTCAGCACCGAGGGGACGGCGATGTTCGCAAAGCCCTGCTGGAAGTTCGCCACGCTGCCGCCGAGGAATATCATGCCTTTGGGCTTTATCTCCCGCAGGATCTTTTGGGCGGCGTCTATCTCGTTGGCATTCTCGTCCAGGTAGGAGACGATGCCGCTGTACCCGTAGAGGGTCGCGGCCCGCTGCAGCTGAACGAGGAAGTCCGAGAAGAAGAGGTTCCGGGTACCCTTGACCACAAAGACGAGGCTGCGGGACTGCTGGATCTTCAGCTGCCGGGCGTTGGTGTTCGGCACGAAGCCCGACTCCCGCATCATCTGGAGCACCTTTTCCTTCGTTTCGGGACGCACATCCGGCCGGTCATTGATGACGCGGGAGATGGTGCTGACGGAACAGCCGCTCAGACGGGCAATGTCTTTGATGGTCATGTTCGGCATTCCGGGAAGCACCTCTCTTTCGGTCGAAGTTCTGGTTTTTACTGAAATCGTGCGGGAACGATGTCGGGAACGGTTTCAGTGACTATAGTATGGCATAATTTGTGGAATAAATCAATAACCCTGAAACACTTTTGGCAGAATTGCATAACAAATCGACCCTCCTTTGTGCAGGTTGATTTGCCCGCAGAGCGAAAAATAAATTAGTTTCCGGTAATTCCCGGTATGCACCGAAACATACCGGGACGACCGTACTCTTTTGTAACCTTTAGAGCAAAAAAGCGCGTTCTCATGCAGGATGGATACAAGCTGAACCGACGGGCCGGAGCAAAAATAAGCCGAAAAAATCCCGGTATCCCTGCCGCCGGAGCGGAAAGGATACCGGGAATGAGATCTCTGAGGTTTACTCGGCGCGCAGGGCCTTGACGGGGTTGCACTTGGCTGCGCCGCGGGCCGGGATGATGCCGGCCAGAATGGTGAGCAGGGTAGCCAGTGCCACGAGGAAGAGGGCTGCATCCACGGGCAGGGAGGCAACGAGGGTCGAAGTACCGGAGACCTTCTGGATGATGATGTTTCCGGGGATGAGCAGGATCTCGCTGAGGACGATACCCATGATGCCCGAGCAGAGGCCGATGATGAAGGTCTCTGCGTTGAACACCTCGGAGACGTTCCGCTTGGAAGCGCCGATGGCGCGCAGGATGCCGATCTCCTTCCGGCGCTCGAGGACGCTGATATAGGTGATGACGCCGATCATGATGGAGGAGACGACCAGCGAGATGGAGACAAAGGCCACCATCATGCTGCTTATCATGTCCACGATCTCGGTCACGCTGGTCATCAGGGTACCCACGAGGTCGGTGTACTGCACCATTTTTTCGTCTTCACCCTTTGCAGACATCCCGGCGTTGTAGGCATCCAGCTTTTCCAGGATGGAGGCCTTGCTGGCGAAGTCCTTCGGATAGATCTTGATCTGGCTGGGGGATGCCTCGTCCGCGTAGCCGAAGGCCGTCAGGTTGGCCTCATAGGTGGCGGAAGAGGAGCGGAGGGTGGAGCGCATCAGCTCGGTCAGCTCGGAGGCGGTCATGTTGAGCTGGATGGCCTTCTTGAAAGCCGACGCGTCGATCTTGATGGCGTTCTCCATCTGGCTGCTCAGCTTGCCGATGTTCTGCTGGATGGCCGTCTTGAGCTGGGACTGTATCTGGTCCTGGAAGGTGACGATGCCCTTCTGGATGGCAGCGTCCAGCTGGCTTTTCAGCACCTCTGTGATTTGGTCGGAGTAGGTCTCCATCACGGTCTGGATGGTGGTCTGCAGAGCGCTCGAGAGCTGCCCCTGCAGCTTGTCCGGGTCAACGAGGTCTTTCATGGACTCGGCCATCAGCTTCTGGAACTGCTCTGACTTGAGGTAGGCAGAAAAGCTCCACTTCTTGAAGTTGAGGATGCCGTTGCCGATGATATATTTCTTATAGTCCTTGAACACCTTCTGCACGAGGTCCTGCAGAGCCTCCGGCGAGACGGAGAGGTCCAGCTCTGCAAAGGCATCGCTGAGGTCGATGTCGGGCAGCTCGTCGATGTCGAGGGAAAAATCCGAGAAGTCGATGAGGCTGCTCAAATCGAAACTGCCGCTGCTGAGGTCGAAGGCACCGTTCAAATCGAAGTCGAGGGCATCGGCATCAAAAGAGAAGGCATTCTTGAGGGCGTCGGTGTCGATGGAGAAGAGGCTGGTCAAATCGAAGTCGCGGAGGCTCTCGGCCTTGCCGAAGCTCTCGCCGGTGAGGACGTTGGTGGCGGGGTCGGCCATCTGCTGTTTCACGATGTCGCTGTCAGCAGCGTCCTTCATGACCTTCTCGGTCAGGGAGGCGGGGTAGGCGATGCCGGAGGGGAGCATGGAAGCGGAGGCGGGGTAGTCCGGCTGGACGATGCCCACGATGGTGATGTCCTCGCCGTTCTCCACCAGCTGCTTCATATAGTCCTTGTCGTCGGCCTTGCTCTTCCAGATGCCGTAGGTGTCGTCGTAGACGTAGGTGTCGGCGCTGTTCACCAGCTTGAACTTCAGGCCCATCAGCTCGTCGTAGCTGTAGGTGCGGAAATCGCTGGGGACATCGACGTTCTGGTTCTGGGCAAACTGCTGTATCATCTTGTCCAGCTCGGCGGAGTCCCGCAGACCCATGGAGTAGAGGGCGTAGTCGGTCACAGTGCCGTATTTGCTCAGCACGGCGACACATTCGGTGGGCTTTTCGGGCCAGCGGCCGGCCTTGACTTCGTACTGGGACTTATAAAGGTCACTGTTGGCGGGCAGCTGATAGAAAACGCTGGTGTTGCTGCCCACGCTGTTCATCAGGCTGGTGGTGACGGAGGTGGAGCCGGAACCCGAGCTTCCCAGACCCAGCATTGAAAGGGTGGAGTCCGGGTTGACCTGATGCACACTGCCGTCGGCGTCCTGCCGGTAGATCTGGGGCGAGACGCTGTAGGAATACTCGATGGAGGTGGCGTCATCCGCAATGGTGGACTCGTCGCTGTCGAGATATTTCTTTAAGGAAGTGAGGTCGTTGGACGTCAGGCCCGACACCATCTTGGTGATGAGCTGGCGGACCGAGACCATTCCCTCCGCGCCGCCGGAGGTGTCCTTTTTGCCGTCCTCGTCGGTGGGCAGGCCGGTGGCTGTGGTGCCGCCGCTGCTGCCCGAGGACAGAAAGCTCGTGATGTCCACGCCGCTGCTCAGGATCTGCAGCGGGTATTCGCTCAGGGTGGAGCGCTCCATGTCGGCGATATAGGCGTTGACGCCGGTGGACAGCGAGATGATGAGGGCGATGCCGATGATGCCGATGCTGCCCGCAAAGGCTGTGAGCAGGGTGCGGGCCTTTTTGGTGCGCAGGTTGTTGAAGCTCAGGGCCAGCGAGGTGAGCCACGACATGGACGAACGGCCCATGTTCTTATGGATGGGAGGGGCAAGCTTTGTGTCGTCCGGCTCGAAGGGGCGGGTATCGTCGGTGACAGCGCCGTCCCGCAGACGGACGATGCGGTTGGCATACTGCTCCGCCAGTTCGGGGTTGTGCGTGACCATGACCACGAGGCGGTCTTTTGCCACATCCTTCAGCAGCTCCATGACCTGGATGCTCGTCTCGCTGTCCAGTGCGCCGGTGGGCTCGTCGGCCAGCAGGATGTCGGGGTTGTTGACGAGGGCGCGGGCGATGGCCACGCGCTGCATCTGGCCGCCCGACATCTCGGTGGGGCGCTTGTGGAGCTGGTCCCCGAGGCCCACCTGCCGCAGCGCCTCGGCGGCACGGCGGCGGCGCTCAGCGCCCGACACGCCCGAGATGGTCAGGGCCAGTTCGACGTTGGCGAGGACGGTCTGGTGGGGGATGAGGTTATAGCTCTGGAACACGAAGCCGACGGTGTGGTTGCGGTAGGAGTCCCAGTCCCGGTCGGTGTAGCGGCGGGTGGAGATGCCGTTGATGATGAGCTCGCCGCTGTCGTAGCGGTCGAGGCCGCCGATGATGTTGAGCAGCGTGGTCTTGCCCGAGCCGCTGGGGCCGAGGATGGCGACAAATTCGCTGTCGCGCAGGTTGAGGCTGACCCCGTTGAGCGCTGCCTGTGTCAGATCGCCGGTGGTGTATTTCTTTTCGATATTGATAAGCTGAAGCATTGGCCTGCCTTTCCGGCAGCAGAACGGGGAAGTGTCTGCTGGCCTATTCCGCCCGGCGTTTGTGGACGGAGAGGGAAACATAGTATCTGCTTGATTTTATCAGAAGAATATGAACAATTTATGTCGTAACGGGTGCCAAGTTCTGTGTTTTCTGCCGAAGGATGGAAAAGCGCTGCATCCTGCGCGGAAAAGCGTCCCAAATCAGGAGGATGCGGCAGATGTGTCTTGATTTTTGGAGCGGTTGATGGTATTCTTGAGACAGTATCCATGTTAATATTTTCAGTGTTCCAAATTTCGACGAAAACTGACGCAAATTTGTCGTTGCAACTCCTTTCGACGCTCCATACACTTTTATACAAGATAGTATGAAGCAGTTTGTCCGGCATAAGTGGAAGGGCCGGACAGATGGGGCAAGGAGGATGCAGAATGAAACAGGATGTCCCGTTGGTGAGGAGATTTTCGACGCTGGAACCGTATCAGGAGGCGTAACCCTTGCCTGTTCTCTGGAGACGGAGGGACAGGGCTGCTGGCTGACCGTGAGCCGGACAAAGGCTCCGGACGACCCGGCAGACACAGCCCGTACATGGGTCCCGGCCCCGGAAGAGGAGTGCGGACGGCTGCTGCAGTTTTTGTATGAGAATTCGGTCCAGCCGGAGCTGTGGCAGGATGTTATTTCCTGCTGGTATCCGCAGGCGAAGCAGGCAGAACACCTGCAGGAAGGGAGGCGCGTCGTGTGAGCTATGAGGAACAGAACGTCATATGGCGCGTAGCGCTGGCCAGCTATGACCCCAGAGAGATGCGGGTATGGACGCGCTATCTCGAGGAGCGCAACCCGGCCATCCGCTGCACGGGCTACCGCAGCAGCCGGCCGCTGCTGGAACGGCTCGAGCAGGGCGATGTGGACGTTCTGGTGCTGGGCGGCAGGCTGGAGGACATGGACAGCATCCGGTTCCTGCCCAGGATATGCGGCCTTGCCCGCAAGCCTCTGGTGCTTCTGCGGGACGACGGACGCAACGAGAAGTCGGCAGTGGAGAGCCTGAGTCAGGAGGATGCATGCTACCTCATCCGTCAGGCCACACTGGAAGATATGCTGCAGGAGCTGCGCGCCCCGGCCCACCGCCCGGCGGAGAGCCTGGAAAAACGCTGCGAGCGCATCTATCGCAGCTGGGGCGTGAGCACCTGCGACGCCAACAAGCGCTACCTGACCGGTGCGCTTCGGGTGATGATGGGCTCCGACCACCGTCTGGCCATCCGCAAGGAGATATTAGGGCCGGTGGCGGAGGAATACGGTCTCACCGTTGCGGCTGTGGACAGCGCCCTCCGGCGGCTGCTGGAGACGCTGGACGAGACCGGTACCCAGACATGGCGGGATTTTCGAAAAGAGTATGGCTTAGAGCGCAGGAAGGTGACCATCGGCCGCCTGCTTTATGCGCTGGAAAGTAGACTGAGTCAGCAGTGAGGTGCTGACCACACGACGCGGAGGTAGAGCAGAATGCGCAGGCGAAACGATGGAGCAGGAGCCTCCCCTCAGGAGGAGTTTGGGGATGTGTGCTTCCATGCCCTTGGCATCATCGACCAGAACCGGGAGTATCTGCAGATGCATCTGCTGGCGTCGGCCGACCTGCCCACCCGGCAGGCACTTTCAGACATCCAGATAGAGTCTGCCCGGCTGGACCGCACGGTACGCAATGCCATAACACTTTATCAGCTGGAAAATGAAGAGCTGAGCGAGCTGCAGCCTCTGGACCTGTGCGGTCTGCTGGAAAAGGCGGGGCGTCTTGCCCCGGACATCCGGCGGTCGCTGGAAATAACGCTCACGGCGGAGAGCGGGGGCATCGAGCACTGCGCCGTCATGGGCGTCCCCGATGAGGCCGAACAGCTGCTGCTCCACCTCATCTCCAACGCGCTGCGGGCCTGCGATGCAGGCGGCAGGGTGTGGGTGAGCCTGAAACAGAAAAAGACGGGCGTCGCGCTCCGGGTAGAAGACGACGGCTGCGGCCTGATGGAGGAAGACCCCATCGAGAACAACCGCCGCTTCCTCAGCGGCGCAAAGCTGGGCCTCCGCATCTGCAAGCTCATCTGCCGCCGTGCAGGCTGGAAGCTGACCCTGACGGCCCAGCCGGGCGGCGGCACCCGGGCGCAGGTGGTGTTCCCGCTGGCCTCCTGCGAGGACATCCCGCCGGAAATGGAACTCCACTCCGACGAGGAGAACGACATCCGCGCAGCGCGGTTCGCAAGCCGGGCGGCACAGGAGATCCTTCTGCTGCGGAGATATTGAACGAGACAAAAAGGCATCTGCAATGCGGCCGGGACGGCGCAGCGCAGGTGCCTTTGCTTTGTGTGCGGGACAGGGAAGAGAGCAGAAAAATTGACAGACGGTAAAGAATCTTAGCAGAAACAGCCCGAAACTCACAGAAAAGTTTGCGAAATTAACAAAATGTTTAACTTTGAAAGGTGATTTTACTGTTTTTAAGGTGTAAAATAATCCCGAATGATTGATTGTCAGCCGGATTTGGTTTATAATACGCATGTATGCGAGTCTGAGATTTGATTCGTTAGCAAACAACTTCTGCCCGGGCCGGAGAGTCCTGTGTGCAGAGGGAGAGTGCATTGTCCTTCAGGAGGAAAAACAACTGTGAGAGTAGGTCTTGACATCGGCAGCACTACCATCAAATGCGTGGTGCTGGATGAAAACGATACCCTTTTATATTCGACGTATGAGCGCCACTACAGCCACATTCTGGAAAAGGCGCAGGAGCTGCTGCGCCGCATCGACGCAGAGCAGCTGCATGGCCGGAAAGCGCTGCTCAGCATCTCCGGCTCCGCCGGCATGGGCCTGGCCGACAGCTGCGGCGTGCCTTTCGTGCAGGAGGTGTTCTCCACCCGCGTGGCGGTCAAAAAGTTCGTCCCTGCGACGGACTGCGTCATCGAGCTGGGCGGTGAGGATGCAAAGATCCTGTTCCTGACCAACGGCACCGAAGTCCGCATGAACGGCAGCTGCGCCGGCGGCACGGGCGCTTTCATCGACCAGATGGCGACCCTGCTCAAGATGGGTGCCGATGAGATGAACAAGGCGGCCGAGCAGGCCACCCGTACATACACCATCGCATCCCGCTGCGGCGTTTTCGCCAAGAGCGACGTGCAGCCCCTCATCAATCAGGGCGCAAGGACCGAGGACATCGCGGCCAGCATCTACAAGGCCGTGGTCAACCAGACCATCGCCGGTCTGGCACAGGGACGCCCCATCCAGGGCAATATCCTCTATCTGGGCGGTCCGCTGACCTTCAGCACCGTGCTGCGCAAGAGCTTCGACGAGGCACTGGGCGTCACCGGCACCTGCCCCGAGAACAGCCTGCTCTATGTCGCGCTGGGCGCTGCCCTCTACGCCGACAAGGAGTTCGTCCTCTCGGACGTGGCCGCTGCGCTGGATGAGTACGCCGCCACGGCGACCTACGCCAGCGAGCCGCCCCTCTTCGCCAGCAAGGAAGAGTACGAGGCATTCCATGCCCGCCATATGTCCCACAGCGTGCCGCGGGTGGCGTTCGGCGCCCAGTGCGGCCCGGTGCATATCGGCATCGACTCCGGCTCCACCACCGTCAAGCTGGTGGTCGTGGACGAGCAGAGCCAGATCCTCTACACCAACTATCAGCCGAACCTCGGCAACCCGCTGCCCCTTATCCGGCAGCAGCTGCTGAAAATCTATAAAGAGCACCCCGGCCTCAAGGTGGCCAGCGTGACCACCACCGGCTACGGCGAAGAGCTGGTCAAGAACGCCTTCCGCTGCGACTTCGGCCTCGTGGAGACCGTGGCCCACTTCACGGCAGCAAAATACTTCATGCCGGACGTGGACTTCATCATCGACATCGGCGGTCAGGACATGAAGTGCTTCAAGATCGAGGATGGTGCCATCAGCAACATCTTCCTGAACGAAGCCTGCTCTTCCGGCTGCGGCAGCTTTTTGCAGACCTTCGCGCAGGCACTGGGCTACGACGTCAAGGAGTTCGCAGCCCTCGGCCTCTTCGCCGACCGCCCCGTGGACCTGGGCAGCCGCTGCACCGTCTTTATGAACAGCTCGGTCAAGCAGGCCCAGAAGGACGGCGCGTCCATCGAGAATATCTCGGCGGGCCTGTCCATCAGCGTCGTCAAGAACGCGCTGTACAAGGTCATCCGTGCGTCCAGCCCCGAAGAGCTGGGCCGGAAGATCGTCGTGCAGGGCGGTACGTTCTACAATGAGGCCGTCCTCCGCGCCTTCGAGAAGGAGATGGGTGTCGAGGTCATCCGCCCCGACATCGCCGGTCTGATGGGCGCTTACGGTGCGGCCCTCTTCGGTCTGCGCCAGTGCCGCAAGAACGGCCAGACCACCTCCGCCATGATGAGCGAGGAAGAGCTGGAGAGCTTCGACCAGAAAGTCGTCAGCGTCAAGTGCGGCGGCTGCGGCAACCACTGCCAGCTCACCGTCAACACCTTCGCCGATGGCCGCAAGTTCATTTCCGGCAACCGCTGCGACAAGCCCGTCACCGGCAAGAGCGAGGACAACAGCCTCAACCTCTACGCCTACAAGCAGCAGCTTCTGGCCGGCTATAAGCCCGTGGCCGGTAAGCGCGGCTCCATCGGCATCCCGCTCTGCCTGAATATGTACGAGCTGCTGCCCTTCTGGCACGCCTTCTGGACCAAGCTGGGCTTTGCCGTCCACACCAGCCCGGTGTCCAGCCGCGGCCTCTATCTGGCCGGTCAGGCTACCATCCCCAGCGACACCGCCTGCTTCCCGGCCAAGCTCAGTCATGGCCACATCAAGGCCCTGACCCAGATGCATCTGGACGCCATCTTCTACCCCTGCCTGACCTACAACATCGACGAGGGTCTGGGCGACAACCACTACAACTGCCCCGTCGTGGCCTACTATCCCGAAGTCCTCGCCGGCAACTGCCCCGAGCTGGAAGGCCAGAAGTTCATCTACGACTACGTCGGCATCCACCGCCCGAAGGATTTCGTCCACAAGATGGCGAAGGACGTGCTGCCCAAGTATTTCGGCGGCATCTCCGAGAAGGAAGTGCAGGAGGCTGCCAACGCTGCCTATGCCGAGTATGAAGCCCACATGGCACAGATCCGGGTCAAGGGCAGCGAGATCATGGATGAGGCCCGCCGTCAGGGCAGGCGGATCATCGTGCTGGCCGGACGCCCCTACCATGTGGACCCGGAGATCAACCACGGCATCGACCACCTCATCACCCACCACGGTGCGGCGGTGGTCACCGAGGACAGCATCTCCAACCGCGTGGAGAAGTTCCCCACCAGCGTGCTGAACCAGTGGACTTACCACAGCCGCCTGTATGCCGCCGCCAAGTACTGCACCACCCAGAACGATATGGATCTGGTGCAGCTGGTGTCCTTCGGCTGCGGCGTGGACGCCATCACCACCGATGAGACCCGCGAGATCCTGCAGGAGGGCGGCAAGCTCTACACCCAGCTGAAAATCGACGAAATTACAAACCTGGGTGCTGTCAATATCCGCCTGCGCAGCCTGTTCGCCGCGCTGGATGAGCGAGACGAAGATAAGAAGTAACATAGGAGGAACCTATGGAATACAATTACCCCAAATTCACCCCGGAGATGAAGAAGACTCACACCATCCTCATCCCCAACATGGCCATCACCCAGTTCCGCCTGCTGGAATACGCCCTGCGCTACGACGGCTACAAGTGCGAGATCCTTGGCAACTGCGGCAGCGCTGTGGCGCAGCTGGGCCTGAAATATGTCCACAACGACACCTGCTATCCGGCACTGCTGGTCATTGGCCAGTTCCTCGACGCGCTGAACAGCGGCAAGTACGACCTCGAGCACACGGCCCTGCTCATCACCCAGACGGGCGGCGGCTGCCGTGCCTCCAACTACATCCACCTGCTCCGCAAGGCGCTGGTCAAGGCAGGCTATCCGAACATCCCGGTGGCCAGCCTGAACTTCTCGGGCCTCGAGAAGGACAGCGGCTTCCAGATGACTCTGCCTCTGGCCCGCCGGGCCATTGCCAGCGTGTTCTACGGCGATATGCTCTGCGCCCTGCGCAATCAGGTCGCTCCGTATGAGAACGAGAAGGGCGCTGCCGATAAGATGGTAGACCTCTGGGTCGAGCGTCTGGGCCGTGTGCTGCTGGCGGGCAAGGGCTTCACCTCCCGCGAGATGAAGCACACCTTCCCCCTCATCGCAAGGGACTTCAAGTCCATTCCCGTCACCCGTGTGCCGAAGGTCAAAGTCGGCGTCGTGGGCGAGATTTACGTCAAGTACAGCCCGCTGGGCAACAACGACCTGCAGAAGTTCCTCGAGAGCCAGGACTGCGAGGTCAACTTCCCGGGTCTGATGGGCTTCGTGCAGTACTGCATCTTCAACATGGGCGAGGACCATGTCCTCTACGGCGGCAAGCTGGCCATGAAGATGGGGACCGACCAGCTGCTCAACTGGCTGGACAGCGTGGAGCACTCCATGCTCAAGGCCGAGGCCGACGCCGGTTTCTACGCCCCCGGCCCCTTCAAGGAGCTGGTGGAAAAGCCCGAGGGCATCATCTCGCTGGGTGCCAAGATGGGCGAGGGCTGGCTGCTGACGGCTGAGATGATCGAGCTGGTACAGGGCGGTTACGGCAACATCGTCTGCGCACAGCCTTTTGGCTGCCTGCCGAACCACATCGTGGGCAAGGGCATGGTAAACAAGATCCGCGCGATGTACCCCAGCGCCAACATCACCCCCATCGACTACGACCCCAGCGCCACCAGAGTCAATCAGGAGAACCGCATCAAACTGATGCTGGCCGTAGCAAAGGAGCGTCTGAACGCCCCTGCCGAGGCGAAGCCCCTGACCGCCGAGGAGATCGCGGGCGGTGCGCCCAGCCTGTCCCACGTCTGAGAAACTACAGAAGAAACAAAGAAGCCGCACGGTACAGCTTTTCGCTGTACTGTGCGGCTTTTCTTATGCGCCGGAGCGCTTATTTCTTGTGATACTTGCGGTCTTCCTGCTCATAGGCGGGCTCGCAGGTGAGGTACATCCCCAGACGCTTGATGGTGTCCGTATCCACGCTGGACAGGATGACCGTGGAGTGCATGTCGCAGCCCTTGAGCTTGGAGAGCTGCTGCAGAGCGACAGCAGCCGTCTCATTCTCGGCGGCAGAGCTGGACAGCGCGATCAGGATCTCATCGGTGTGCAGGCGGGGATTCCGGCTGCCGAGGTAGTTGGTCTTGAGGGTCTGGATGGGCTCGATGGCGCGGGCGGAGACCAAATCGATCTCATGGTCGATGCCGGCCAGCTTCTTGAGGGCATTGAGCAGGGCAGAAGAGGCTGCGCCCAGCAGGGGACCGTTCTTGCCGGTGACGACGGTGCCGTCCGGCAGCTCGATGGCGGCAGCGGGTGCGCCGCCGGTGCGCTCGGCCACGGCGTGAGCCTGCTTTTCCACGGCACGGTCGCCGACAGCCAGACCGGCCTGATTCAGCAGCAGCTCCAGCTTGAAGATCTCACTGTCCACGTTCTTGCCGGTCTTGTGGTCGCAGAGGGCCTTGAAATAGCGGCGGATGATCTCGCTGCGGGAGGCCTCGCGGCAGGCTTCGTCGTCCACGATGCAGTTGCCGGCCATGTTCACACCCATGTCCGTGGGGGACTTGTAGGGGCTCTTGCCCGCGATGAGCTCGAACATCGCGTTGACCACCGGGAAGATCTCGATGTCGCGGTTGTAGTTGACGGTGGTGACGCCGTAGGCCTCCAGATGGAAGGGGTCGATCATGTTCACGTCGTTCAGGTCGGCGGTAGCGGCCTCGTAGGCGAGGTTGACCGGGTGCTTGAGGGGCAGGTTCCAGATGGGGAAGGTCTCGAACTTGGCATAACCGGCCTTGACGCCCCGCTTGTGCTCGTGGTAGAGCTGGGACAGGCAGGTGGCCATCTTGCCGCTGCCGGGGCCGGGGGCCGTGATGACGACGAGGGGACGCTGGGTCTCGATGTAGTCGTTCTTGCCGTAGCCCTCGTCGCTGACGATGCGGGCCACGTCGTTGGGGTAGCCGGGGATCTTATAGTGGCGGAAGGTGCGCACGCCCACGCTGTTCAGCTTGTGCTCAAAGGCTTCGACCTCGGGGGCGGCGGTGTACATGGTCACGCAGACGCTGCCCACGAACAGGCCCATGCCCTGAAAGGCGTCGATGAGGCGGAGAACGTCGAGGTCGTAGGTGATGCCGTAGTCGCCGCGCACCTTGCTGCTGATGATGTCCTGCGCGCTGATGACGATGACGATCTCGGCCTGCTCCCTGAGCTGCAGCAGCATCTGCAGCTTGGAGTCCGGCTCAAAGCCCGGCAGCACCCGGGAGGCGTGGTAGTCGTCGAACAGCTTGCCGCCAAACTCGAGGTAGAGCTTGTTGTCGAACTGTGCGATGCGCTCCCGGATGTGCTGGGACTGCATCTGAAGATATTTCGCGTTGTCAAAGCCTTTTTTCATGGAATGCTCCTCTTCCTGATCTTACAACTTCATCTCCGGCACGTCGGTGGTGCGGCGGGCCGGAGGGTCACACAAACACCCTATAGTATAGCATACGACAGGCTTCGGCGCAATTATTTTTTGAGGGCTCCCTCGTGCTCCAGGTGCTCAAATTCTTCCAGCTCCTCAATGTCCTCTTTCAGGAACATCAGGCAGAAGCTGATGAAGAGCAGCAGGCAGGAAAGCCAGATGGCCCGGCTGCCCATGGGGGCCAGTGCAAGGCTGCCAAGGCCGGCACCCAGCGCGAACAGGAAGATGATGGCGAAGTAGTGCATCGCCTTGCCGAAGGCTTTGGTGCTGCCGCCCACCAGCCATGCGCAGAGGGAATCCATGCCGCTGCGCAGATTGCCGATGCACATGGTGCTGGCGAAGGCATAGCCGTTCACCTTGCGGAAGGATTGTACCTGCATGGCGCAGGAGAAGGAGACGAGGGAGTTGGCCAGAAGATTCAGCTCCTGCGGCAAAAAGCCCACGACGAAGAGCAGCAGGATCTCGAACAGCACCACCAGCTGACGCCAGTGGAGCCACTGCATCCGCTTGAGCTTGAGGCGGATGAACTCAGCCACAAAAATGCCCAGCGCAAAGGCGCAAAGGGGCATCAGGTAGCGCAGTGTCTCGCCCCACTCGCCCGCAAACAGCTTGACGGCCATCAGCACGATGTTGCCGGTCTGGGCGTTGGCAAAGACCTTGCCGCGGTATAAATAGGTATAAACATCCTGTAAGCCGCCCGAGACGGAGAGAAACAGAGCGGTGATAAAAGCTTCGGACATCTGTCCGTGAGGTTTGAGAGATGGCATAAAAGCTCCTCCTTCTATCCAGAAAATAATTCCATGCCATACTATAGCGCAAAACCGGCGTTTTGTCAAAAACTGCGCCATATTTTTTATAGATAATGACGATTCCGGGCGGGTATCGCAGGATGCGCTTTGTTTTGCAATGCGGCGCAGACTGTGGTAGAATACAGAAAACAGCTTTTTTTCAGGAGAAGGAGGGGCTTTCTGTATGCCCAATATCATCGAGATCACGGATTTCCACGCGCCGGAGCTGGACCCTTATGCCCGGCTGACCCAGAACCAGCTGCGCAATCGCCTCGAGCCGGAGAAAGGCATCTTCATCGCTGAGAGCCCCAAGGTCATCGACCGGGCGCTGGACGCAGGCTACAAGCCCGTGTCCCTGCTGATGGAGCGCAAGCAGATCACCGGCCCGGCAGCGGGCATCCTGAGCCGCTGCGGCGACGCGCCGGTGTACACGGCAGATCGGGAGATGCTGGCAGAGCTCACCGGCTTTGAGCTGACCCGGGGCGTCCTCTGCGCCTTCCGCCGCCCGGCACCCCGCCCGGTGGAAGAGCTCTGCAAAAACGCCCGCCGGGTGGCCGTGCTGGAGGGCATCGTGGACTCCACCAATGTGGGGGCCGTCTTCCGCTCGGCGGCGGCGCTGAACATGGACGCTGTCCTCATCAACCCCTCCGGCTGCGACCCGCTCTGCCGCCGCGCCGTCCGCGTCAGCATGGGTACGGTGTTCCAGGTGCCCTGGGGGCAGCTGGGCGAGACCCCGGCAGACTGGCCGGAAAAGGGGATGGACCTCCTCCACTCCCTCGGCTTCAAGACCGCCGCGATGGCCCTCAGCGACCGCTCAGTGAGCATCGACGACGAGCAGCTTGCAAAAGAGCCGAAGCTTGCCGTCGTGCTTGGCACCGAGGGCGACGGCCTCGCCGCCGGCACCATCGCTTCCTGCGACTACACGGTCAGGATCCCCATGTCCCACGGCGTGGATTCGCTGAATGTCGCTGCCGCCAGCGCCGTTGCGTTCTGGCAGCTGGGCAAACAATAAACGAAAAAAGGAATGCCTCCCCGCCGGGGAGGCATTCCTTTTTATGCTCAGATACTTGCTAAGAATCGCTCAAAGCCTGCGCGGCCTGCCGTGTCCATCTTGTAGACGCCGGCGTCTGCGAGGACTTCGGCAAAGACATGGCCGATCTCGTCCTGCACGATGGTGTGGACATTTTCGGCGTTCAGCTCGGGGTGGCGGGCGAGGATGTCCATCGCCCACTCGGCGTGCTTCTGGATGTTCTCGCCGTACGCAGCGGCGGGGGTGCGGGCCGCGAGGGCGGCTTCCACATCGGCCATCTCGGCTTTCAGGCGGCTGGGCAGAACGGCCAGACCCATGACCTCGATGAGGCCGATGTTCTCCTTTTTGATGTGGTGGAGCTTTGCGTGGGGGTGATAGACGCCCAGCGGATGCTCCGGCGTGGTGATGTTGTTGCGCAGCACCAGATCCAGCTGGAACCTGCCGTCCCGCATCCGGGCGATGGGGGTGATGGTGTTGTGGGGCTCGCCGTCGGTCTCGGCGTAGACAAAGCAGCTCTCGTCGGTGTAGCCCCGCCATGCGGTCAAGATCCGATCGGCCAGCTCCACAAGGCGCTCGTCGTCGGCACAGGTGAGGCGGATGCAGCTCATGGGCCAGTGGACGATGCCGGCGTCCACATCCTCAAAGCCGGGGAAGACCCACTTCTTCTCGATGGGCGCTTTGGCCATGGCGAACTCGTAGTGGCCGCCCTGGAAGTGGTCGTGGCTCAGGATGCTGCCGCCCACGATGGGCAGGTCGGCGTTGCTGCCCACGAAGTAGTGGGGGAAGAGGGCCACGAAGTCCAGCAGCTTGCGGAAGGTGGCACGCTCGATCTTCATGGGGGTGTGCTGGCTGTTAAAGACGATGCAGTGCTCATTGTAGTAGACATAGGGGCTGTACTGGAAATTCCACCCACTGTCGTTGATGGTCAGCGGGATGATGCGGTGATTCTCCCGGGCGGGATGGTTCAGCCGGCCGGCATAGCCCTCGTTCTCCACGCAGAGCTGGCACTTGGGGTAGGCGCTCTGAGGAGCCAGCTTTGCGGCTGCGATGGCTTTGGGGTCTTTTTCGGGCTTCGACAGGTTGATGGTGATGTCGAGGTCGCCGTAGGGGGTCTTGGTGACCCACTTGACGTCCCGCTTGATGCGGTAGCGGCGGATGTAATCGGTGTCCTGGCTGAACTTGTAGAACCAGTCGGTGGCGGCCTGGGGGCCGTCGGTCTCGTACCGCTCTTCGAAGTTGGCGCGGACGATGCTGGGGCGGGGCGTCAGCACACCCATGAGCCGGGTGTCGAAGAGGTCGCGGGCCGTGGGGCTGTCGTCGCAGACGCCCCGGGCTGCGGCGTCGTCCACCAGAGTTTTCAGGATGCTTTCGAGGTCGGCGTAGCAGACGTCGCCCTCCGGCTCTGTGAAGCTGTCGAGCTGCATAGTCATGAGCAGCTGGTTGCGGATGTAGATCTCGTCGTCAGGCAGGATGAGGCCGGTGTCCAGACCGTAGTTGACGAGCTGCTGGATGGCAGTGGAGATCACAGGACAGCACCTCCCTCCGGACGGATGGACAGGACGTGGCAGCGGCCCTCGCCGAGGATGGCTTCCATACCGGCCTTGAACTCATCCAGCATCTCCACAGGCACGAAAGCCTGCACCGTGCCGGCGAAACCGCCGCCGTGGACGCGGACAGCGCCCTTATCGCCCAGCAGATGCTTGGCGGCAGCGATGGTCACGCCCACTTCCTGATGCTCCTTGTAGCCTGCGGGGATGACGTTCTGCAGATACTCCCAGCTGCTGCGGCCGGACTCGTTCACGAGGCAGAGGAAGGTGTCGAAGTCGCCATCGTGGAGTGCGGCCACCTGCTTTGCCACACGGTCGTTGTCGGCGTAGACGTGGAAGGCGCGGAGGACGGCGCGGTCGCCGCACTGCCTGCGGCACTCGGGCAGCTTTGCAAGGAAGGTCTCGAACGGCACATCCCGCAGCACCTCGCCGCCGCAGACAGCGGCCACGGCGCGGCACTCAGCCGGGATGGCGGCGTACTCGTCGGTCAGGTCGGCGTGGTCTGCGCCGGAGTCGAGGATGCAGAGGGCCAGACCGGCCTTGGAGAAGTCCACAGCCACCGGCTCCACCACGGGCTTTGCGGGGCTGGCGAAGTCGATGGTGATGATGTTGCCCACGCTGGAAGCCATCTGGTCCATCAGGCCGCAGGGCTTGCCGAAGTAGACGTTCTCAGCCCACTGGCCGATCTGCGCGATGGCGATGGGGGAGACCTTCTTGGTCATGAAGCAGTCGTTCAGGATGACGCCGATGAGCACCTCAAAGGCGGCAGAAGAGGAGACGCCGCTGCCCTTCGGCACGTTGGAAGAGATGTAAATGTCCAGACCGGCCAGCTTTGCGCCCCGCCGGGTGAAGGCGGCGCATTCGCCGCGCAGCAGGGCGGCGGTGGTGTTCTCCTCTTCCTTGCGGGCCTCGAGATCGTTCAGATCAATGACGCACAGGTCATAGCCCTCGCTCTGGACGCGGAGCTGGTTCTTGTCGTTGGGGGCTGCGGCGGCGATCATGTCGATGTTCACGCTGCCGGCCAGCACCCGGCCATGCTGGTGGTCGGTGTGGTTGCCGCCGATCTCGGTGCGGCCCGGTGCGCTGTAAAGGCCGGCCTCGGCGTGGGAGCCGAAGGTCTTTTCCAGCCCGTCCAGCACGGCGGCGTAACGGGCGGCTTCAGAGGCCGTCTCGGCGGGAGCACAGCAATACAGGGAGGCGAGGCGTGCGGCGTGGACGCCGTCGGACAGCTCCTGCTTCCATACGGGAATGGACTTCATCATGGAATCTTCCTCCTGACAGACAGATACTTTTTTATTTCGTGTGGGCGATACAGCCCGCTTCTAATCCTATAGTAAAGGATTTGTCCGGAAAAAACCATGTGTTATTGTTGCATCTCAATGAAAAGTTGCAAAAAATCCCCTCCGGGGCTGTCCGGCGGGGATGCAAAATAAAAATCTCGGATAAATTACAACTGAGACAAAAGTTTTTTCGAAACCGGGAAAGCATTGTGTAACTGCGCCAAAACTTCCCCCTGCCGCGTCCCGGCGGGGGAGCGGGCCGCGATATGGAGAAACCTTACTGCGGCGGGCAGTGCAAAAGAAAAGGCCGCGCTCCGCTTTTCCGGCGGAGCGCGGCCTTCTTGTCAAGGGAAGAAAATTATGATGTCAGGCGGAAGGCGAGGGAGCAGCGCCCTCCGGCCCGGGAACACAGGGAAAAATCACTGCATCAGGCTGCAGACGGCCTCGGCGTAAGCGGCGGGGTCATCCACGGGCAGGCCCTCGATGAGCTGTGCCTGTGCGTAGAGCAGAGCGCTGTACTTCTTGAGCTTCTCGGTGTCGCCAGCCTCCTGTGCGGCTTTCAGCACAGCGAAGACGGGGTGGTTGACGTTCAGCTCCAGTACCTTGTCGCTCTTGACGCCCTCACTGCCGGGCTGCTTGGAGAGCACCTTCTCCATCTCGATGGACAGCGGGCCGTCGGCGGACAGGCAGACGGGGTGGTCCTTCAGGCGGGGGGGGACTTTGACCTCCTTGACCTTGCCGTCCAGAGCGTCCTTCATGGCGTCAAACAGAGCCTTGTTGGCGGTGGTGGCTTCCTCGGCGGCCTTCTTCTCGTCCTCGGTCTCGAGGCCCAGATCGCCGCTGTTGACGTTCTTGAACTCGACGGTGCCGTCCTTGCCCTCGGCATCCTTGCGGGGATAGGTGCGCATGATCTGCAGGCAGAACTCATCCACATCCTCGGTCAGGAGCAGGACGTCATAGCCCTTGTCCATGACCAGCTCAGCGGCAGGCAGCTTTGCCAGACGGTCGGTGGAGTCGCCGGCGGCGAAGTAGATGTACTTCTGCTCGGCGGGCATCTTGTCCACATACTCCTGCAGAGTGACCATCTTCTGCTCCTTGGCAGACCAGAACAGCAGCAGGTCGCGCAGCAGCTCGGCGTGCATCCCGTAGTCGGAGTATGCGCCGAACTTCAGCTGACGGCCAAACTCCTTCCAGAAGCTCTCGTACTTCTCGCGGTCGTTGGCCAGCATGGCGTGGAGCTCGTTCTTGATCTTCTTTTCCAGAGCGTTGTGGATGAGCTTGAGCTGATTGTCCTTCTGCAGCATCTCACGGCTGATGTTCAGGCTCAGGTCCTGGCTGTCCACGATGCCCTTGACGAAGCTGAAGTAGTCGGGCAGCAGGTCGGCGCACTTCTCCATGATGAGGACGCCGGATGCGTACAGAGCCAGACCCTTTTCGTAGTCCTTGGTGTAGAAGTCATAGGGGCGGTGGCTGGGCACGAAGAGCAGGGCGTTATAGTTCGCAGTACCCTCGGTGCGGCTCACGATGACGCGGGCGGGGTCGGCGTAGTCGCTGAACTTATCCTTGTAGAAGTTTGCATACTCCTCGTCGGTGACTTCGCTCTTCTGCTTCTTCCAGATAGGCACCATGCTGTTCAGAGTTTCCAGCTCGGTGTAGGTCTCCCACTCGGGCTTGTAGTCGTCGGGCTTGGGGTCGGGTTCGGGCTTCTGACGGCTCTTCTCCCGTTCCATCTGGATGGGATAGCGCACATAGTCGCTGTACTTCTTGACGATGGCCGCGATGCCGTACTCGTCGAGGAAGTTGTCGTAGTTGTCGGTCTCCGTGTCGGGCTTGATGTGGAGGATGATGTCGGTACCGGCAGTCTCCTTCTCGGCAGGCTCAAGCTCATAGCCGTCAGCACCGCTGGATTCCCACTGCCAGGCCTCGTCGGAGCCGTAAGCCTTGGAGATGACCGTCACTTTGTCGGCCACCATGAAGGAAGAGTAGAAGCCGACACCGAACTGACCGATGATGTCGATGTTCTCATCCTGGTTGTCCTTCTTGAAGTCGAGGGAGCCGGAGTGGGCGATGGTGCCGAGGTTCTGCTCCAGCTCTTCCCGGGTCATGCCGATGCCGTTATCGGAGATGGTCAGGGTGCGGCTGTCCTTGTCGCGGGCGAGCAGGATGCGGAAATCGCCTTTGTTCATGCCGACGGAAGTGTCGGTCAGGCTCTTATAATACAGCTTGTCGATGGCGTCCGAAGCGTTGGAGATCAGCTCGCGCAGGAAAATTTCCTTGTTGGTGTAGATGGAGTTGATCATCATGTCCATCAGCTTTTTGCTCTCGGCCTGAAATTCTTTTTTCGCCATAATACAAAACCTCTTTTTATCAGATTTTAGCGTCCCGGCGGCGGAACTGCCCGGGCGCGTGTCGCAGCAGGATCTGCCTGTGGAGAGTGCCGGCACACGGAGCGGAAAACCACTCGTGAAAGCTTAGCACTCACAACTTTCGAGTGCTAATATACACCGCCGAGAGACAAAAATCAAGGGGTTTCATAAAAAGTTCAAAAAACTTTCCTTTCGGGGCCGAAGCCGCCTTTACTTTCCCGCGCCAAAGCCGTATAATGGGCCGGAATGACAGACCTGTTTATAAGGAGGATGAAGGATGCAGCAGATAGAGCTGGAACTTGCAGGCGGCGGTGTGCTGACGGTTTCCCTGCGGGCGTCGCTGGACGCCATGCCCGCCGTGAAGCAGCGGCCTTTGGTGCTGGTGGTGCCGGGCGGCGGTTACAACCATGTCAGCCCCCGGGAGGGCGACCCGGTGGCCCTGCAGTTTGCGGCGGCGGGCTATCACACCGCCGTGCTGACCTACAGCGTGGGGGAGGGAGCGCAGAACTACCGGCCTCTCCGACAGCTGAACGAAGCGTTGGCTCTGCTGCGGCAAAATGCGGGAGAGTGGCACATCCTGCCGGATAAGATCGCCGTCTGCGGCTTCTCGGCGGGCGGACATCTGGCCCTGTCCGGCGCGGTGCTGGACATTCCGGGCGAGACGGCCCAGCAGAGGCCCAATGCAGTGATTTTGGGCTACCCGGTCATCACGGCAGGGGAGTTTGCCCACCGGGGCAGCTTCGTCCAGCTGGCGGGCAGCGAGGATGCTGCCGCACAGCAGGCGTTCACCTTGGAGGATAAGGTGAACGCCGACACACCGCCGGTCTTCGTCTGGCATACCATGGAGGATAAGACCGTTCCGGTGGAGAACACGCTTCTCCTGCTGGCCGCCCTGCGGCGGGCGGGCGTGCCGTGCGAGGCACATCTGTTCGAGAAGGGCGCTCACGGCACCAGCATCAGCACCGCCGAAGTGGATGCCGCCGACCCTCACCGCGCCCACTGGGTGGCTCTCTGCCTCGAGTGGCTGGGGGAGACGTTTGGGTTCAAATTGAGTTGAATTTGGACATTCCTACAAAAAATTCATAAATTTATGGTTGACCTGCCCAAGATTTGAGCGTATACTGGTCAGCGGAAACAAACGAGGAAGAAGGAAACATACATGGAAAAGAAGATCTCGGTCAAAGACCTGCTGATGCAGGCATTTCTGACGGGCTGGGAGCTCTCCGACAAGAGCATCGCTCAGGACGAATATTTGCAGAGCGCCATTCAGGTCATCGAAGTGCTGCAGGTGGAGCCGGAAAACGTCTACGCGGAAGAGGGCCTCGGCCTGACCGACGGCGACGAGGTAGACCATCTGGACGACCTGCTCCGGGCCGACGGCCAGTGGCTGTATTACGGCGTGGAGGCGGAGAACTTCTTCCTCATCCAGTGGTACCCGGACGAAGCATCCGCCAAGGCAAAACTGGCACAGCTCGAGGAGCTGGGCGACGGCAAGCAGTACCTTGTGGACCTGGACCTCAAGCGCACGAACCCCACCGAGGCCGAGAATTTCGGCAATTCCAACCCGGTGCAGCTGAGGTCTTGATCGGTTCAACCTCTTTATGAAAGGAAACTTTTCAATGCAGCTTTCTGATACGGAGCGTCAGCGCCTCACCGCCATTCTGGCCCGATATGACCAGCACCCCGAAGTGCAGCGGATGCGGGAATTTATCCAGCACGGCGATGTGACCACCTACCAGCACTGCAAGAATGTGGTGCTGGTGAGCTTCTGGCTCAACCGCCGCTTCCATCTGGGCGCGGATGAGACGTCGCTGGCCGTGGGGGCCTTCCTCCATGACTTCTATCTCTACGACTGGCACAAGCGCAGCTCTTTCCGGGGCCTGCGCCGCCTGTTCGAGATGCACGGCTTTGCCCATCCCGGCTCTGCCTGCGTCAATGCCGAGCGCTGCTTCGCCATCACCAGAAAAGAGCAGAACATCATCTCGAGCCATATGTGGCCCCTGACCTTCCGCCATGTCCCCACCTGCCGGGAGGCGGTCATCGTCTGCCTGGCCGACAAATACTGCGCCGTGCTGGAAAGTATGTTCCAGCGCACCCGGGTGGCCGATACGGACGTGGCAGACAACGAGTGGTAGCCCTCTCCGTCTGCTTCGCAGCCACCTCTCCCAGAGGGAGAGGCACTGGCGGGCCGGTCAGGCCAACACGGGACGAGCAAAGCTGGTTTTTATCGTAAACAGTAGTGCCCTGCTACAGAGATTCACAGCAGCTTGACAAGGGATATTGTCCCGAAGCAGCTGCCCTCTGTAGCAGGGCACTGTATTTTATGCCATATTGAGCTTTCAGCGGTCAGCGGAAAGTGGCCCGGCCTGCCAAAGGCTCTCCCTCTGGGAGAGCTGTCACCGAAGGTGACTGAGAGGGCTAGGACGCTTCCGGAGAGGAAAACCCGTTACAGCCTTTTATACCCCGCAGGCTCGTCGGCTTTGGCGCGGCGCTCCATCAGGTAGGTGTCCAGCCAGCGGCCATGACAGTCCCGGGCGATGCGCTCCCGCCGCCCCACCACCCGGAAGCCGCACTTCGTGTGGAGGCCGAGGCTGGCGGTGTTGTCCTGCAAAACGGTGGAGTGCAGTGTCCAGTAGCCCTCTTTTTCCGATTCATCACAGAGGGCCGTCAGCAGGCGGGAGCCGAGGCCCCGGCCCCGGAACTTTTCGCCGACGTAGATGCTCACCTCGGCCACGCCCCGGTAGCACCAGCGGGGGTCTACCCGCCGCAGTGCGGCCCAACCGGCCAGCTCGCCGCCGTCCAGAATGACGAGGCGGCATTCTTTGATGTGAAAGGCGTCCCACGCCGTGTAGGGCGGGCAGGCGGTCTGGAAGGTGGCGTGCTCCGTGGCGATGCCCTCTGAATAGATCTCGGACACAGCGTCCCAGTCTTCCGGCTCCATGGGCCGGATGGTGATATTGCTCATGATATTCTTCCCCGGCAGAGCGCCCCAATGCGCCCTGCATCATTCCTCTTATCTCAGTATAGCAGATGCAGCCCGCCCGCGCAATGACCGCTTATTCCAGCCCCGGCAGGGTGTCCAGCACCGGGATGCCCAGGCTGTGCAGGAAGGCTTTCTTTTCCTCGATGGCGGGGACGACGTCCAGCTCCGAGGGGGCGTGGGCGTCGCAGCCCATGATGGCCTTGACGGGGTACTCCGCCGCGATGCGCCAGAACTCGTCCCGGGTGTAGCCTAAAGAGCCGTCGGGACGGTCCTGCAAAGTCAGTCCGGCCATGTTGTACTCGAGGGGGATGTCCAGCCGCGCCGCTGCGGCACAGATGTCCCGGCAGGCCTTCTCGGCGTCGGCGTCGAAGGCCGTCACCCGGTTCAAAAAGAGGTCGGGGTGGGCCAGATACCGGTAAAGCCCCGTTTCCAGCGCTTCCACCACCTGTTCGGCATACCGTCTGCCGTGGGCGGTGGAGGTGCTGCCGCCGAAGCGGCTGGCTCTGGAGTCCTGCTCGTCGGTGGTGTCGTAGTGACAGCCGAGGATGAGATATTCGATGTCCAGCCGCTCCGTCTCTTCCCTGAGCCAGCCCAGATAGGCCGGGAAATACTCTGCCTCGAGGCCGATGCGGAGGTGGAGCTTGTCGGCATATTTCTCCCGCAGCCCGCGCAGGGTCAGGACGTAATCGTCCAGCTGGGAGGGCAGCATCCGGATGCGGCTGACGAAGCCCGGCGTCGCGTAGGCCCAGGGGGTGTGGTCAGAAAACCCCAGCACCTTGTAGCCGCAGCGCAGGGCCGTGAGGATGTATTCCTCCTCGGTGCCTTCGGCGTGGCCGCAGCGGGTGGTGTGGGTGTGGTAATTGGTCAGCATGACAAGGCTCCCTCCCGGGCAGAAATTTTTTGACAATCATCACCGTTGTGATACAATAGAGTATAGCAGCTTGCGTTTTTAATGCACAAGCAACATCCGCAAACTGCATATCGCAAATATGCCATTTTGATAGGCACTATTTTTGAAAATTGCGATAAATACCCGTTCAGGGCAGGGACTATTATAGACCTCTTTGCCGAAAAATGCAATGAAGGCTGCTCTGAAAAAGGAGAAATGAAGATGGATTGGAAACGAATCGCTGCCTCTGTGCTGATGCTCGGTGTCCTCGCCGTCCCGGCCTCAGCAGCCAGCATCACCCCCCAGACCACCATGAAGGAGATACGCGACGACCCCGACATCAAGGCCAGCGGCCTCTATACATATACCTACGTGTGGGAGCGGGACTGCGAAAGGCTCTCCACCAGCCGCGATGACGAGACGCTGGCCGAGGTGGTCGGCAAGACCTCCGCCGAAGCCTGCGCAGCGGGCCTCAACTATCTGGCTCAGGTCTACCACGACGGCACCCGGGTGACCTATCCGCTCTATTCGGAAGAGGAGATCGCCGCCGTGCCTGCCCGCGCTCATGCGGAGCTGTATTACTGCCCGGCCAAGCAGCCGGGGGCTAAGTTTGCCATCGTGCTGTCGGGCAACGCGCTCTACTACAGCGGCGAGCTGCGGGGCGGCGTGGCCACGGCGTGGGAGCTGCACGAGCGGGGCTATGCCGTCTTCTCGCTGCGCTACCGCATCGGATGGGAGGCCGGGGACGACGCTCCGCTGGAAGACCTGGCCCGGGCCATCCGCTTCGTGATGGACAATGCCGACACCTTCGGCGTCTCCACGGAAGACTACGCCCTGCTGGGCTACTCCTCCGGCGGACAGCTCGCAGGCGTCTTCGGCAATGAGGAAAAGGGCTGGGGCCGCTACGGTGTGCCGAAGCCCGGCGTATTGCTGCTGGTCTACCCCATCAACAACTTCCTTGGGGCAAAGCCTGCCTACCATCTCCTGATGGATACCGACCGGCTGGAAAGACGCTACTATTCCTACACCGTCTCGAAGCTCGTGACGCCGGACTATCCGCCCACCTTCCTGTGGTACGGCAGGAATGACCTCATGCTGAAAGCCTTCGTCTACCCCCTGCAGGGGCCGACCCTTGCAAAGGCACTGGAAGCCAGCGGCGTCCCCAACCGGGTGGAAGTTTACGACAACGCCAGACATGGCATCGGCATCGGCGTGGGGACGGACGCCGAGGGCTGGGTGGAACGTGCTGCCGAGTTCTGGCAGAGCGTTTCGGAATAACAGGAGGAAAAGAATATGTACGACTGGAATGAAGCTGTCCGCAGCCTGAATGTGGGCCTGCCCGACGACATCGCCCGGCTGAAAGCGGCCGGATATTATCAGGAGGCCATCGCCCGCATCGACCGGCTGCTGGCCGAGGACTGGACAAAGACCCAGAACGGCCCGGCGTCCAACGGCATCGCCCCGCCGGAGGGGTACGTCCCGCCCGAGAACCCCACGCCCCACGGTGTGGACGCCCTGCGGGAGGCCCTGACTGTCCAGAAGGAGATCATGCGCCGGCTGCCCGGGGAATACTGCTGGACGGAAGCCGAGGCCATCGCCCGGATGCAGGAGCGGGTCAGGGACTTCACCGCAGAGGAATTTAAGAAGCTCGACTGGGAGGGCCGGATGGACTGGCGGTTCGTGGAAGGGGAGAAGCGGTATCAGGCCCGGTTCGCCGAGACGCTGCTGGCCACCCACGCCGACCTCGCCGCCCGGAAGCTGACGCCGGACGCCCCCAACAACAAGAACGAAGAGCGCCACCGCCTCCACGAGAAGATGGAGCGGGAGGGGAGCGCCAGCGCCGACATCACCCTCCGCACCAGCATCCGGATGTCCGACGAAGCCTTCGCCGCCGCGCTGGAAAAGGCGAAAGCCGAGGGCAGAGACGCCGTCCACGTCCGGGCATGGCTGGCCCTGCCTGCCGCCTGCCCGTCCCAGAGCCATATCACGCTGGACCGCTTCACCGAGACGCCCGGCCATATCGCCGCCGAGGACGCGCCCCAGCGCACCGTCTGCTGGGAGGCCGACTTGACCGAGAACCGCACCTTCGGGGCCGAGTACAGCTACCGGGAGACGGCGGTCTATGCCGACCCGCTTTCCTTCACGCCCGACGCGGAGCAGCCCGATCTCGACACCGGCGAGGAAGCGCCCCACATCGTCTTTACGCCCTACCTGCGGGCGCTGGCGGCTCAGCTCACCGAGGGCATCACCAGCCCGGCGGAGAAGGCGAAGCGCATCTACGATTATGTCACCCTGAACGTCCGGTATCACTTCCAGCCCTCCTATTTCGTCCATGAGTCCATCGCCGAGAACTGCGCCCGCAGCCGCCGGGGAGACTGCGGCATCATGGCGCTGACCTTCATCACTCTCTGCCGCATCGCGGGCATCCCGGCCCGGTGGGAGAGCGGCTTTGCAGTGGCCCCGGGGGACGCGGGCTGTCACGACTGGGCGCGGTTCTACGTCGCCCCCGGGGGCTGGATGTATGCCGACTGCTCCTACGGTGCCTCCATGGCCCGCCGGGGCGATGAAGTGCTCCGCCGCCACTATTTCGGCAGTCTGGATACGGGCCGCATGGTGGCGAACAGCGCCTTTGAAGCGCCCTTCGACCCGCCGATGCTGGGCTTCCGCAGCGACCCCTACGACAACCAGAGCGGCGAGATGGAGGCCGACGGCGTGGGCCTGTACGGTGACGATACCGTGACCACCAAAGAAGTTTTGAAGTTTGAGGAAGTAGAATAAATGGAATTTCTCGCAATGCTGTATACCGTCCTGCTGGTGGCCATCTGCCTGATGATGGCGGTGCTGCTCTTCCGCAGCGGACGCCCCGCCGGCGGGCTGGACGAAGCCGACTGCGAAGAGCTGAAGGACTGGCTCGAAGAGCAGCTGGCCGCTCAGGCCAGAGAGTTCAACGCCCGTCAGGACGCCATCGCCCAGCAGAACTACGCCGCCATCCGCAGCGTCAGCGAGACGCTGCAGACGGCTGTGCAGAGCATGAGCACCACCCTCGGTCAGGGGCAGGACAGCCAGCAGCGCATCCTGGAGCGGCGTCTGCAGAGCCTTGAGCAGGCCAACAACCAGCAGATGGAGCAGCTGCGCCGCGCCATGGTCGAGAGCATGACGGCATTGCAGGCTGAGAACACCCGCAAGCTGGACGAGATACGCCACACGGTGGACGAGCAGCTTCAGGACGCTTTGCAGAAGCGGGTGACGGAAAGCTTCAAGGCCGTCAACCAGCAGCTCGAGCAGGTGTACAAGGGCCTTGGCGAGATGCAGTCCCTCGCCGCCGACGTGGGCGGCCTGAAGCAGGTGCTCTCGGGCGTCAAGACCCGGGGCATCCTCGGCGAGATCCAGCTGGGCGCAATCCTGGAAGAGATCCTCGCCCCGGAGCAGTACGACACCAACGTGGCCACCATCCCGGGCAGCACCCAGCGGGTGGAATACGCCATCCGGATGCCGGGCGCCGACGGCGGCAGCGTCTGGCTCCCCATCGACTCCAAGTTCCCCGGCGACACCTACGCCCACTTACAGGACGCCTACGCTTCCGGCGACGCGCAGGCCGTGGAGGATGCCCGCCACGCCCTCGAGCTGGTGCTCCGCGGCGAGGCCAGAGACATCCGGGAAAAGTACGTCGAGCCGCCCTATACCACGGCGTTCGGCATCCTGTTCCTGCCCTTTGAGGGCCTGTATGCCGAGGTGGTGAACGCGGGGCTGCTGGAGGTCCTGCAGCGGGACTATCAGGTCAACGTGGCAGGCCCCAGCACCATGGCGGCCCTGCTGAACAGCCTGCAGATGGGCTTCAAGACCCTCGCCATCCAGAAGCGCTCCGGCGAGGTCTGGCAGCTGCTGGGCGCGGTGAAGACGGAGTTCGACAAGTTCGGGCAGGGCCTCGCCAAGATGCAGCAGCGTCTGCGCCAGACCGACGAAGAGCTGGACCAGCTCATCGGCGTCCGCAGCCGGGCCATCAGCCGGAAGCTGCGCAGCGTCCAGAGCCTCGACGAGGCCAGCGCCAGCGCCCTGCTCGAGATAGACGATATGAACGAGCTGCCGAAAGCACTCTCTGAGACCAGCGAAATATCTGACCAAGTTGGGAAATAATGACGCTGATACGGCATAAAACGAACTTGGCCAACGTGACCAACTTCGACCTGCCTGACCAAGTTGGAACTTGGCCAGCAAAAGCAACTTGGTCAAACTGACCAACTTCAAATAATGAACGTAAGTATGTTGTTATATTGGAACTTGGTCATATAATCCACCGCAGTAGAACGTCATTCGGCCATCCGGCCTGATAAATAGTTGACGAAGGCGGCAGACTGTGCTATACTGAGAACGTTTCCTGAAATAATTGCCAGCCATGGCAGATCATACACAAGATAACAGAGAGGAAATGTGTTTATGAGCGTAAAGAACATCAGCAGCGCCATTCTGGGCGTGGGCGTGGACGATACCACCATCGATTTGTTTGAGAGCCAGTACCCGGTCCCCACCGGCGTCAGCTACAACTCCTACGTCATCCGGGACGAGAAGATCGCCATCCTCGACACCGTGGACGACCGCGCTACCGACGAGTGGCTGGCAAACGTCACCGAGGCACTGGCAGGGGAGAAGCCCGCCTACCTCGTCGTCCACCATATGGAGCCGGACCACAGCGCGAATATGGCCCGCCTCGCCGCCCTCTACCCCGAGATGCAGGTGGTGGGCAACGCCAAGACCTTCCAGTATATGGAGCAGTTCTTCGGCGCAGAGGCCATCGCCAAGGAGCGCCGTGTCGTCGTGAAGGACGGCGAGAGCCTTTCGCTGGGCGCTCACACCCTGACCTTCGTGTTCGCGCCCATGGTCCACTGGCCCGAGGTCATGGTGAGCTATGAGTCCACCGAAAAAGTCCTCTTCTCCGCCGACGGCTTTGGCCGCTTCGGCGCGGTGGCAAAGTTCGACGAGAAGGCCGACTGGGCCAGCGAGGCCCGCCGCTACTACCTGAACATCGTGGGCAAGTACGGCCCGCAGGTGCAGGCTCTGCTGAAAAAGGCCGCTGCGCTGGACATCAAGACCATCTGCCCGCTCCACGGCCCCGTCCTCACCGGCGACCTTGGCAAGTACCTGAACTACTACGATCTGTGGTCCAGCTACAAGGCCGAGGAGCCGGAGAAGGTGCTGGTCGCCAGCGCCTCCATCCACGGCCACACCCGCGCCGCCGCCCACATTCTGGCCGAAAAGCTCCGCGCCAAGGGTGCGAAGGTGGTGGAGATGGACCTGACCCGCACCGACGTCTCCTACGCCGTCACCGAAGCCTTCCGCTGCGGCAGGACCGTTCTGGCCTGCGCCACCTATGACGGCTTCCTCTTCCCGCCGATGGAGAATCTGCTGACCCACCTCAAGACCAAGGCCTTCCAGAGCCGCACCATCGCCCTGATGGAGAACGGTACCTGGGCGCCCATGGCCGCAAAGCTCATGCGCGCCGAGCTGGACGGCATGAAGAACATCACCGTCTGCGACACCGTCGTCACCCTCCGCTCTGCTTCCAACGCCGCCGCTGAGGCGCAGATGGACGCGATGGTGGATGAGCTGCTGAGTAAGTAAAAACGAGTAGAAACAGAAAATCCCCCACTTTCGTGGGGGATTTTCTTGTTTTCTGTCAGCGTTTATGATACACTGATACTGCCGCCGCAAGGCGGTAAGGCACTGTACATACGGCAGGCGGTTTGGTCTCTCACTTCCGAAAGGAGGTGAGAAGATGCCGATTACTTTGACGTTTCACTTGTTTGGACTCACGTTCACACTGCGAATCAAAAAGTAAAACCGCCACCTCTGCCAAGGTGACGGTTTCGGAAAAAGAAATCTAAACCCTTGAAGAGGCCGAACCGCTTGTCACAGTGCCTTTTCTATCGCTATTATAGCGCATTGCCGGACATCTGTCAAGAAACCCGGCAGTGCGTTTTTTGATTAAGAAGCGTGCGCCCTTCTGCCCAGCGCCGCCGCGCCGGTCAGGGCCACGAGGACGCCCAGCACGGCAAGGCCCGCACCGGCCTGCCCGAAGGCGTCGCCCACCGCGCCCACGAGGGGGCTGGCGGGTATCATGAGCAGGCTGTAGACCATGCCGTCCACGCTGATGAGGGTGGCACGCTGGTCGCTGGGGATGACATCGTTGAGCTTCTGGTCCTCGTGCAGGAGATAGGCGTCGATGACGCCCTGCACCAGCATACAGCCGAAGATGCAGCCCAGCACCGGGGCGGCACCCACCAGCGCGCAGCCCCCGCCGCAGAGCAGGGCGCAGACGGCGTAAAACCGCCGCAGGCTCTTCGGATGGAGCCGCCGGGCCGCTTCAACGCCCAGCATGGAGGCAAGCCCGCTCAGCAGCATCGGCACGAACAGCAGCGCTGTGGGCCAGCCCAGCTCGACGAGCCGCTGCTGGACGAACATCTTGGTCAGGTAGCTGGGGATGCAGAGGACAGCGGCGGAGACGATGAGCTTTGCCGCCAGCGGGGTGGCGCGAAGAGCGGTGATGCTGTCCCGTGCCAGCCGCGCGAGCTGGCCGGGCAGGTCGCGGAAGGTCTGCTTTTCCCGGCGGGCCTGCGTCTCGGTGACGATGGGCTCGGTCATCAGGGCGGTGGCGGCAGCGGCAGTACCTTCAAAGGCGGCGCTCAGCAGGTAGAAACCGGAAAAGCGGAAAAACCGTTCCAGCGTGCTGGCGAGGGACCCCACAGCCGTGGCCAGCATGGAGAGCCGGGAGCAGTTGGCGGAGACCCGGAGGTAGTCGTCTGTCCGTCCGCACTGCTTGAGGCTGTCGTAAGTCAGGGCCGAGGCGGTGCCGGAGAACATGGCGTTGGCCAGTGCGCTCAGCGCCATCGCAAGGCAGATGAAAAACAGGTCCGGCGCAAAGGCCATCGGGAGGTTGGAGAGCACCATGCAGACCCCGCCGGCCACGAGGGTCTTTTTGCGGCCCAGCAGGTCAGCCGCCATGCCGCTCGGCACCTCGAAGGTGAGGCTGACCATGTGGAAGACGCTCTCGGCAACGCCGATCTCCCACAGCGAAAAGCCCCGCGCGGCCAGCAGCGCCACCCACACCGCGTCGGTGATGCGCAGGCCGGAGAAAAAGTTGTTGGTATAGATGCAGGCAAGCTGCTTTTTCAGGTTGAGTTTATGATTCATGGGGGAACACCCTTTCTATTATTATGGATAGAAATGTGTACCCTTTGTAGGCTGTTTGCTGCCTTCCCTCGGCCAAAAGGCTCTCCCTTTGGGAGAGCTGGCGCGTGAGCGCCTGAGAGGGCAAGCCCGGCATGGCAGAGTCTTTGTGCAGCGATAAGTTGTCTCTTTGTCAGAGTAAGAGTATCGCTGTATAGGAGCTTCTCCGTCAGCGGCCTTGCCCTCTCCGTCACCTTCGGTGACACCTCTCCCAAGGGGAGAGGCTTTGACAAAGGGAAAGCGCCTATGCAAAACAAAAGCGCCCCATAGCAAAGCTGCGGGGCGCATAGAACATGCTCCACGCTCTGCTGAAAGGAACTTCCCTGCCACAGCGAGGCCCGGCTGCTGGCGATATAAAATGCCTCAAGCAGTCAGCTCAGACCTGCCCGGCACGCCAGAGGCTCTCCCTCTGGGAGAGCTGGCTGCGAAGCAGACTGAGAGGGCTATAAAAGGGTACACTTCGAGCCGGAAAAGCTTAGGGGTTTCCTTTTTTGAAGAAAACGCAGCCGTTCCAACCCATCGCAGGTGTACCCTCCTTTCCGTAAAGCGTTGAGCTCAGTATAGCATCGGAGCAGGGAAAAGGCAAGGGTCATTTCTTGTTGTAGAATCCCTGCTCACTGTAAGCAGACCATTTCAGGTACATCTCCTGATAGTTCTGCTTGATGAATTTTTGAATCTTGCTGATTTCGCGGTCGGTCAGGATGCCGCGCTCCTGCAAGACAGTATCGCCATTGTCCCGGACAAAAAACTTTGCGGAACCGGCCTCGGTAAGTCTGCGGTCGCTGGCGTGGACATGCATGCACTCGATGACGCAGTATGACGTAAAGTACAGGTAATATCCCGCGATCTTGAACTCGTAATATTTCGGCATCTCAGTCCTCCAGCAAAGCGCGGTTTTTCTCGAGATAGCCCCGGACGATTTGGATCTCAATGTCGTCCATGCTGGTTTCGAGGACTTCGGCGGCAGGAGAAAAGACAACAGCCCGGTCAGGGCGGTTCAGATTCAGCACCCGGAAGCCCTCCGGGCAGCGGCTGAATGCATAGCCGTTCACGATCATATCGGCGGCGTCTGCCACTTGTTGAACATTAACCATCTGCAAGCTTCACTCCTTTGATGGGGGCAAGAAATTCATCCGGGTCAAAATACAGATTTTTCAGGATAGGGACAAGGTCGATATATTCTTCCTCGGGGTTCGGGTCGTGGCGATATTTTGCAAGGACGACCAGATAGCCGTGGTCCCACTCCTGAATACCGGTGTAGCGTTCCAGAGAATAAGGGGCGCGGAAGCGGATGGTCTTGTCACCAAACCGGAACACAGTATAATTGGCTTCGTTGCTGAGAAGTGCCTGCTGGGTATTCATGAAATCGCCCCCTTTCTGTCTTTATTATAATCGTAGGAAGAGGCGGCGTCAACAGATGCAGTAAGCAGAAAAATGGCGGATGCCCTTGCAAACCGCCCCAAAATGTGATAAGATGATTCTCGGTTATCAAAATGACCACGACCTGAATACTCCAAACGCAGCGACGGAGAGAGTAGGCAGGCGCACCGCAGCAAAGAGAGAAGCTTCACCGGCTGAGAGGGCTTCCGCGCGGGCGCAGGCTGAAGTTCGCTCCCGAGCGGCCGGCCTGAACGACAGTAGGGCCGGACGGTGCGCCCCGTTACGGCGTTTTGAGCGCCGCGCGGCTTGCGAAAGAGCCGGGCGGAAACCGGGTGGTACCGCGGAGCTGTGAACGTTTAGAGCTTCGTCCCTTTTGCCGGGCCTTTCAGGAGGTCGGGGCAGGGGACGGAGCTTTTTTGCTGTCCGCTGAACAACACGAATGAGAAGGAGAGAACATCCATGCAAGCAATGATCGACGAGCTGGCAAAGCAGGCCGAAGAGAGTCTGGGTCAGGTCTCTTCCAAAGAAACGCTGGCAACTTTCTGGCAGGAATATCTGAGCAAGAACGGCAAGATCCCCGCCCTGATGAAGAATCTGCGCTCTGTCGCCCCCGAGGAGCGGCCGGCCATGGGCAAGATCATCAACGAACTGAAGGCCAAGGTCCAGGCCGAGTATGACGCCGCTGCCGACAAGGGGAAGCAGGCTGAGCTTGCTGCCCGCAACGCCGCCGAGACGGTGGACATCACCCTGCCCGCCAAGACCCGCGCCGTGGGCGGTCTGCACCCCCTGACCCTCGTCACCAACCAGATCATCGACGTCTTCTCGGGCATGGGCTTTGCTGTGGCAGAGTCCCCCGAGATCGAGGACGACGACCACAACTTCACCCGCCTGAACGTCCCGAAGGACCATCCCGCCCGCGATATGCAGGACACCTTCTACCTGTCCGATGAGTTCCTGCTCCGCACCCAGACTTCCGGCGGCCAGATCCGCACCATGGACAGCCAGAAGCCTCCCATCAAGGTGCTCATCCCGGGCCGCGTCTTCCGCTCTGACTCCGACGCTACCCACAGCCCCATGTTCCACCAGATGGAAGGTCTGGTCGTGGATAAGGGCATCACGCTGGGCGATCTGCAGGGCGCTCTGAACACCTTCGTGCAGAAGCTGTTCGGTGCCGACACCCGCACCCGCCTGCGTCCCTCCTACTTCCCCTTCACGGAGCCCAGCGTCGAGGTGGATGTGAGCTGCTTCGAGTGCCACGGCAAGGGCTGCCCCCTGTGCAAGCACACCGGCTGGATCGAGGTGCTGGGCGGCGGCGTCGTCAACCGCAAAGTCCTCGAGAACTGCAGCATCGACCCGGACGAGTACTCCGGCTTCGCCTTCGGCATCGGCATCGAGCGCATCGCCATGCTGAAGTACGGCATCAACAACATCGGCCTGATGTTTGAGAACAACCTGCAGTTCCTCAAGCAGTTCCACGAATAAGAGGGGAGAGAGCAAACAATGAAAGTACCTTTCAGTTGGTTAAAAGAACTCGTCGATATTGACGTTACCGCACAGGAGCTTGAAGAAAAGCTTTTCTCCTGCGGCTTTGAAGTCGAGGAACTCATCCCGCTGGACGCCGGCATCAGCAAGGTCGTCGTGGGCAGGATCGTGGAGATGGAGCCTCAGGAAGGCACCCATCTGACCAAGTGTGTCGTGGACTGCGGCGAGTATGGCCACGACATCCGCATCAGCACCGGTGCGGCGAACATGAAGCTGGGCGACTGCGTGCCTGCCGCTCTGGACGGCTCCACCCTGCCCGGCGGCATCAGGATCAAGGCCCGCAAGATGCAGGGCGTCGAGTCCAACGGCATGCTCTGCTCCGGCGAGGAGCTGGGCCTGAACGATGACCTGTTCCCGGGCTCTGAGGTCTACGGCCTGCTCATCCTGCCCGAGGACTCCGTCCCCGGCACCGACATCGCCCCCGTGGTGGGTCTGGATGACTACATCTTCGACATCTCCATCACCGCAAACCGTCCCGACTGCCAGTCGGTGCTGGGCATCGCCCGCGAGGTGGCCGCCATCCTCGGCAAGCCCCTGCACATGCCCGCCATGGACTACAACACCGTCTGCGACGCCGACGAGCCGATCAGCGTGAAGGTGGAGGCTCCGGACCTCTGCCCCCGCTACATGGCACACTACGTCCGCAATATCCGGATGAGCGAGTCTCCCCGCTGGATGAAGCGCCATCTGGCCCTGTGCGGCCTGCGCTCCATCAGCAATGTGGTCGATATTACCAACCACACTCTGCTGGAGATGGGTCAGCCCATGCACGCCTTCGACTTGAACAAGGTCGCCGGCCGCAGCATCACCGTCCGCCGCGCCGTGGAAGGCGAGAAGATCACCACCCTCGATGAGAAGGAGTTCACCCTGAACCCCAACAATCTGGTCATCTGCGACGCAGAGAAGCCGGTCGCTCTGGCCGGCATCATGGGCGGTGCAAACTCCGGCATGGACGACAACACCACCAGCCTGCTCTTCGAGTGCGCTACCTTCGCCCGCGACTCCGTCCGTAAGACCAGCCGCGCTCTGGGCCAGAACAGCGACTCTTCCGCCCGCTACGAGAAGGGCGTTGACCGCCACTCTCCCGAGCTGGGCCTTGCCCGCGCCCTGCACCTCATCCAGGAGCTGGACTGCGGCGACATCACCACGCTGGAATACGATTTGACCGACGGCCGTCCTCTCGAGCGCAAGCACATCGTCACCACCCCGGCCAAGATCTGCGGCGTGCTGGGCATCACCGTGCCGGACCAGACCATGATCGACATCCTCAAGCGCCTTGAGTTCACCGTGGACGTGCAGGCCGACGGCAGCTGGGACGTCTCCGCACCCCTCTACCGTGAGGATGTGGAGAGCTTCCCCGACCTGGCCGAGGAAGTCATCCGTGAGTACGGCTATGACCACATCGTACCCACCTTCCTGAACACTGCCGCTGTCACCAACGGCGGTCTGAACTACGAGCAGAAGCAGCAGCTCAAGACCAAGCGTCTGCTGGCCGCACAGGGCTTCTATGAGGCTTCCACGCTGGCCTTCTATTCCAATGCCGAGTTCGATATGCTCCATATCCCGGCAGAGGATGAGGCCCGCAAGGCCATCCGCATCCTGAACCCCATCAGCGAGAATCTGTCCGTCATGCGCACCCTGTTGGCTCCGTCCATGCTGAACGTCATCGTGGACAACCTCAAGAAGGGCAACGCTGAGGGCCGTCTGTTCGAGATGGCTCCCGTCTACCTCGCCAAGGAGCTGCCCATCAACGAGCATCCCCACGAGCGCCAGACCCTCTGCATCGGTGCCTTCGGCCCCGAAGAGGACTTCTTCACCGTCAAGGGCGCCCTGGAAGGACTGGCTGAGGGCTTTGACCTGACCTTCACCTATCAGCGTGAGACCACCAGCTGGCTCCACCCCGGCATCAGCGCCGCCGTCTACTGCAACGGCAAGCGTCTGGGCGTCTTCGGCAAGCTGGCCAACGAGATCAACGCGGAGCTGGAGATCGCCAAGGAGCAGAAGGACAGCCAGAACATCTATCTGGGCGAGCTGGACTATGAGGCTCTGATGTCCTGCGTCGAGGGTGAGCTGCGCTATAAGCCGCTGAGCCCCTACGCCGCTGTCAAGCGCGACCTGGCTCTGGTCTGCGACGAGGCTGTGGCCTGCGGCGACATCGAAGAGACCATCAGGAAGGCAAGCCCCCTCATCACGGAGGTTAAGCTGTTCGATATTTATCGCGGCGCAAACCTTGGCGAGGGCAAGAAGAGCATGGCCTTCTCCCTGACCCTCTCTGACCCCGCTGCCGAAGTTTCCAACGAGCAGGTGGAGCGCACCGTCAAGAAGGTGCTGGGCAACCTGAAGTTCAAGCTGGGCATCGAGATCCGCTAAACGGAAGGAATAAGAAATGAGTCCGTCTGTGCCACTGGCACGGGCGGGCTTTTTCTTTGCGCCGATTTATGCTATACTTATCTTATATAGAAACACAGCAGGAGGATTCAGCGTGGAGGATTACCGCACCATCCGGGGGACAGCCATCGGAGAATACGAAGAGAAGAAGAGCCGCTTCATTGCGCAGCTCTCCTTTGCAGACAGCGAGGAGAAGGCCGTGGCCTTCCTCGAGCAGGTGCGCGCGGCCAACCGCACCGCCCGCCACAATGTCTATGCCTACCGCCTGCGGGAGGGGAGCCGGGAGCGCTATTCCGACGACGGCGAACCGGCCAAAACAGCGGGTACGCCTGCCCTGGAGGTCTTGCAGCACAGCGGACTGACCGACCTCATCGTGGTCATCACACGCTACTTCGGCGGCGTGCTGCTGGGGACCGGCGGCCTCGTCCGGGCCTACACGACCGCCACGTCCCGCGCACTGGAAGCCGCCGAGGTGGTGACGGTGCGCAGCGTGGTGGCGCTGGATGTGACGGTGGACTACGGCCTCTATGAGCGGGCAGACCTGCTCATCAAGGCGGCGGGCGGCAAGCTGGCCGAACCGGAGTTCACCGATAAAGTCACCTTCCGCTGGCAGATGCCGGAGCATACCGAAGGGCCGCTGCTGACGCAGCTGCAGGAGTTGACAAGAGGCACGGCCAATGTCACCGTGAGCGAGCCGTTCTATGCGGCGTTCTGAAAGGCTCTCCCTTTGGGAGAGCTGGCGCGAAGCGCCTGAGAGGGCAAGGACGCTGACGGAGAAGCGAAAGCGCAGCGATAGTATCGTTCTGACAAAAGAGTCTGCTCATCGCCGTGTGGCGGCCCTAACGTGCCGGGCTTGCCCTCTCCGTCATTGCTTCGCAATGACACCTCTCCCAGAGGGAGAGCCCTTGGCAGGCCGGGCCACTTCCTACTGGACGCCCGAGGCCCGATAAGGCGCAAAAGGGCGGGCCTTGCTACAGAGGGCAGCGGCTTCTGGACAAGCGCTCCTTGTCAAGCTGCCGCTGCCCTGGACAGCGGAGCACTACAGCCCACGAAACGAATAAACTTTGCTCGTTCAGTGGGAACTTGACCGACATGCCAAAGGCTCCCCCTCTGGGGGAGCTGGCGCGAAGCGCCTGAGAGGGCAAGGACGCTGACGGAGAAGCGAAAGCACACAGCGATAGTATCGCTCTGGCAAAAGAGTCTGCGCATCGCTGTGTGGCGGCCCTAACATGCCGGGCTTGCCCTCTCAGTCATTGCTTCGCCATGACACCTCCCCCAGAGGGAGAGGCCTTGGCAAACCGGGCAAC
>ENA-OQKH01000267-OQKH01000267.1-human-gut-metagenome-genome-assembly--contig:-NODE-267-length-44737-cov-6.400067_pt1 | contig 44737 bp, 30 predicted proteins | sample MGYA00242645_ERZ504791 | MGnify/ENA primary metagenome ERZ504791 (study PRJEB26092, sample SAMD00036388) | human gut metagenome | host: Homo sapiens | study: EMG produced TPA metagenomics assembly of... | reverse complement strand
TTGGAGAGCTTCTTGTTGCCCTGGCCCATCACGTACGGCATGTGGCCGAACAGCGGCATCTCCTTGGCGATGCCGAGCTCCATCAGGTAGCGGTACAGCACGATCTGACGCGGGGTGGAGCTGAGCAGGTCCTCGCCGCGCAGCACGACGTTGACGTCCATCATCGCGTCGTCGACCGGGTTGGTGAGCGTGTACAGCGGATCGCCGTTCGGGCGCATGATGACATAGTCCGGCACGGAACCGGCCTTGAATTCGATGGTGCCGCGGATGAGGTCGTCGAAGGCGATGTCCTCGTCGGGCATGCGGATGCGCAGCGCGGGCTTGCGGCCCTCGGCGCGGAAGGCGGCCTTCTGCTCCTCGGTGAGGTCGCGGTCGTAACCGTCATAGCCGAATTCGGCCGGGCGGCCGGCGGCGAGGTTGCGCTCCTTGATCTCGTCCGGAGTGGAGAAGGACTCATAGGCGTAGCCGGCTTCGAGCAGCTTTGCGGCCACATCCTTGTAAATGTCGCTGCGCTCGGACTGGCGGTACGGGCCGTGGGGGCCGCCCACGTCGATGCCCTCGTCCCAGTCGATGCCCAGCCAGCGCAGGGATTCGAGAATCTGGTTGTAGCTTTCCTCGGAGTCGCGCACGGCGTCGGTGTCTTCGATGCGGAAGATCAGCTTGCCGCCGGTGGCGCGGGCTTCGGCCCAGTTGAACAACGCCGTACGGATCATGCCGACATGCGGCGTGCCGGTCGGCGATGGGCAGAAGCGCACGCGAACATGAGCCGGAAGTTCTGGTTTGGTGTCTTTTGAATGTTCAGCTTCAGTCATACGTTCCATTGTGCCGCGCCAACGGGACGTGAGCCGGTTCACTCACTTTTGGTCAATCGGTCTCACGGTCGCGCCGTCGATGGCAGAAAGAACGGCTGCTGGTATGGCGGTCGAAGCGCCGGCTTTGATGGCGGCTTCGACGGCGTTGCGCATGAAGGTTGCTGCGTCGTCCTGCCGATGGGTGACTGTCGGATTCCATGTACGGCGATGTATCGTCAATCCGGCAAGTGCACCTCGGTCAGGATATTTCGGCGCGCTCAGGCGGCGAGACCGGCGAACAGCGTCGCCCAATCCTGCGACTCGTCCTCGCGGGTCTCGCGCTGGTCCATGACCTTGTTCTGATCGTTGTTCATGATCGTTCCCTTGTATTGCTACTTATACAGCTCCAATTGCTTGTTTCGATTCCATCACCGCAACCGAAATTATCGTTGATACTCATATATCGCAACCACTGGCAAAACGCAAATCGTGTTAGCGCGCACAGCGAGTCGTCACACAATCCCTACACTCATGCATGTAAACGGTCACACGCGGCACTCCCCGTTGCCTTGTTTACACCCCTTTCATTCCGCCGCTCGCTCCCGACAGTCAATGCGGTGCGCCAACTCCTTCCATGCTGGTTCGCCTCGCAAGCCCGCCCCTCCTACTTGTCAGCGCGCTGGATCCTTCCAACCATTCCCGCCCGAGACGCACCGTTTCTGCTGATTGCGCATTGCCCACCTACCCCGTGTTCGTACATGCCGCGCCCATTCACACCGCTACCTTCACCCGGTTTCTTTGGGACTGCCCCATATCTTTGCTGCGCCGCAAGACCCACATACATGCCTACACTCCCGTCACTCCCCGAGTTACGTCCTTAAGTGCGCGCCGAAACGACAAGCGCGCGAACATAAGGACGCAAATGCCCCTGTTTGCGTCCCTATGTGCGCACGGTCATCGTTTCGGCGCGCACTTAGGGACGCAAACGAGCGGATTCGTGCTCGTACACTGGAGATTCCACGCTTGACGAGCTTCATATCATCGAATGGCATCCCCACCGCCATTCACTCATCATCGACAGTGCACTCGCAATATGTCGTAGCCAAGCCACAACATAATCAAGCGCCACCACACGAAAAGAGTCCGCAACACCACTTTCTCGGTTTCAAGGGGTTGATCGCAGCCCTCGCAGACATCTATCTGCATTTCAAGGGGTTGCTTTTCGTCAATCCTCCCTATATTGATGGCGATATTCCGCCCCTCATACTTCGTATACTGGCAGACAGCAACCCCTCGAAACGTAGATAGATGTTTGGGCGAGACGAAATCACCCCCTCGAAACGCAGATGCCGCTTTCGCGCCGAAGGATGAAGTTCCTGTTATCCGACCGAGTCACGCGAAGCCCAAACACGTGCGAATATGAGGGAACAACCCATGAAACCGTTGCAACGCCACGACAATCTGGCTGGCACATCACATCCAGCCGGCCAAATCGGCGATGGTCAGCCCGCGATAGTCAACGATTGCCTCATCGCACAGCCCACTGTCGCTCATATCCACACGAGCATGACCGGTGACCGCGACCACCGTCGCGCCCGACGCCCGAGCCGCCGTCAACCCGGGCTTGGAATCCTCGAAAACCAGACACTGACCAGCACCCGACGCATCGGCCGGCAGCCCGACCATCGACGCCGCACGCCAATACGGCGCCGGATCGGGCTTCGGCGTCACATCGTCGTTGCCGCACACATAGCCGACGAACGCGCCCTTAGGCGCCTGCGCCATCACATTCTCGACGATCTCGCGCGGGGAGCCGGTCACCAGCACGGCCGGAACGTGCGCCGCCGCCAGACCGGACAGCACATCGCGAACGCCCTCAATCCACGGCAGACGCTCCTTTTCCATGCGCAGCACCTCATCGGACAGGTGCCGCACGATTGCATCGCCATCCCAATCGACCCCCGCACCGCGCAGCAGACGCACGGTCTCGGGGAAGGCCGCCCCCTGCAGCGCATCGGCGAGCGTGTCGCTCCATTCCCCGCCACAGGAGCGCACCAAGGTCTCCTGAGAGCGCACCCAATACGGATCGGAATCGATCAGCGTCCCGTCCAAGTCGAAGAACACGGCCTTCATCATCGGCATCCTCCTTGATTTCACAAGCCATTTCACGAGCCACTAGCATCGTAGCCCATGAACCCGGCGGGGAAACGGTCCGCCCCGAGAACAGCAGAAAACAGCAATGCCCCGGCAATCCGGCAAACACATGTCCACCGGCGGGAGACATGCCATGGCGGCCCGATGCCGCGCCGTCACACCGACTCCTGCGCGAAGCCGCCCGTCGAGACATACCACGATCCCCCGCATACCGCTATACTGGAGAACGTTCGCGCGGTTGGTGGCAGCAGCCGTGCCAGACATCAGAGAAGTAAACGCATTGCAAGGCGATATGTGTCGCGCTGCGATGCGACGGGTCTGATTCATGTCGCGCGGGCTCCTCACCTTCCCGCCCGGCGTGTGTCAGCCGGCAGGCGCACGATGTGCGCAGAAAGCAAGGAGACAGAAGATGAAGACAGTCAAGGGCTTCAGCAAGATCGTGGCGATGGTTGGGGCCGTCGCGCTCGGCCTGACGCTCAGCGCCTGCGGAAACACCAATTCCGCGAGCAACACCGATTCCAAGAACTCCGGCTCCACGCCGACCGTGTCGTTCATGCTCGACTGGACGCCGAACACGAACCACATCGGTCTGTACGTGGCTCAGAAGCTCGGCTATTACAAGGATGCCGACGTCAACGTGAAGATCCTGCCGACCGCCCAGGCCGGAGCTGAAACCAGCGTCGAGAACGGCGTGGCCAACGTGGGCTTCACCACGCTGAGCAACGTCGCCGCGTTCAACTCGCAGGGCGCTGACCTGAAGTTCGTGTTCGACCTGACGCAGAAGCCGGTCGCCCGTTGGTGCGCGCTGGCGTCCCGCACCGACATCAAGACGCCCAAGGACCTTTCCGGCAAGACCTTCGTCAGCTTCGGCTCCGCCGAGCAGACCGCGGTCGTCCGCCAGATGATCAAGTACGCTGGCGGCACCGGCGACATCAAGACCGCGACGGCCGGCACCAACACCTTCGAGACGCTGACCAGCGGCAAGGGTGATTTCGGCGGCTTCTACGTGACCTGGGAAGGCGTGGAAAGCGAGTTGAACGGCCCGAAGCTCAACTGCTTTGTCGCCTCCGACTGGGGCGTGCCCGGCAACCCCGACCAGCTGGGATTCGCCGTCAAGGGCTCCTGGCTCAAGGACTCCGCCAACGCGAATGCGCTGAAGAAGTTCATCGCCGCCACCAAGAAGGGCTACGACTACGCGCTCGCCAACCCGGACAAGGCCGCCGACATCCTGGTCGAACAGGCCAAGGAGGCGCAGCTCGACTCCAAGCTGACCCGCACCTCGATGGAGGAGATCGCCAAGAACAACTACTGGACGACCGACGATCCGAAGTCGCTGCCCGGCACCACGAACTTCGATGACGCGCAGCCGTACCTGGAGTTCCAGTACAAGGCCGGCACCTACAAGGACCAGGACGGCAACGATCCCGCGTCCGCGCCGCAGGCCAAGGACCTCGCGACCAACGAGTACGTGGGCTGAGCCGGCCGCAGCCAGTCCGGCCGCAGCCAATCTAGCTACAGTTCAGCGAATCCGCGAGCACAGGTTCGTCACAGCCGGCCGGGCCACTCCACTCCCCTTCGGTCCGTCACGAGACGGGACGGAGGGGAGTTTTCCGACTCTCGTAACGATTCCGGGGCGCTTCTCCCTCCTACCCGGCCCATCTCCCTCCGCCAACCCGCCAGCCCGCCAGCCCCCATCAATCCCATCCCTAAGGTTTCACATTGTCCGAAGATCACGCCATGCGCACACTGAAATCCCTGTTCGCACGCGCCGCGCCGCCGGCGGTCACGGTCGGCGGGCTGCTCATCGTATGGGAGATCGCCGTGGACGCGGGCCACATCTCCCAACGCGCGCTCGCCTCCCCCAGCCAGATCGCCGCATCGATCATCAAGACTTGGCCCGACCTGTGGGAGGCGACCGCCATCACCACATACGAGGCAATCACCGGCTTTCTCATCGCAGCGGTGGCCGGGGTGCTCATCGGCATCGGCCTGTACGTGTCCAAAACCCTGTATCGCGGTATCTATCCGCTGCTCGCCGCCGCGCAGACCATCCCGCTCATCACCATCGCCCCGCTGTTCATGATCTGGTTCGGGTTCGAGCCGCTCGGCAAAATCGTGATCGTCGCCGTATTCGGCGTGTTCCCCGTCGCCGTGCAGACGTGCCGCGGCATGCTCGCCGTACCGCAGTTCTACGAGGACGTGGCGCTCACCTGCGGCGCCACCCGCGCATGGGCGCTGTGGCATGTGAAGCTGCGCGTCGCCGCCCGCCAGGTGTTCGGCGGCCTGCGTATCAGCGCCGCCTATGTGTTCGGCACCGCGGTGACGGCGGAATATCTGGGCGCGATGAACGGCCTGGGCATCTGGCTGCAGGCCGCTTTCAACTCGTTCCGCACCCCGCTGATCTTCTCCGCAACGATCATGGTGGTCGCACTGACCGCACTGCTGCTGACCATCATCAGTCTCGCGGAACGCCTGCTCCTCGGCCCGGACGACACCATCGCGTTCAACGACGACGGCGAATAGAGCCGGCGCCGCACCACAGCAGCCATATACGGCCGCGCCGGCGTACGGCGGCAACAGTCCTTACGCCGGCCCCTCTCAGTTCGGCACAGGCGAGCCACCGCTGGACAAACCCTACTACGGGTGCTCGTTCGGCAAGGCGTTCCTCAGGTTCTGGAAGAAGTACGCCACATTCAGCGGGCGCGCCGCAAGCAGGTCGGCACGATTCCGAGCAGTCAGCGGTGAATCGCATATATTTCAGGTCTCCGCCCCGTCCCATCAGACGTCAGGCGGCAGCCGTCACAGCTCCACGGGTGGCTTGGACGGATCGTCGCTCACGTGCGCGAACTTGGCGGCGAGCGCCTCCTTGTTGCGGCGCTCGTCCTCCTCTTTCGCGAGCCGCTTCGCCTCGGCGGCATCCCACAGCACGTCGTCATGGTGACGTTTCCACTCACTCGCCGCGACCATAGTAAACAATTTCACCGTTTCGGCTAGGGCGGCCTCGTCGTCGTTAGTCAGCGATCGGGCGGTCATCAGCGACGACAGCTGCTCGGCCTTGAAGCACAGCCGCGGCACCGACAGGCGCTCGCACAGTTCGTTGACATAGAACATCACCGGCACCGCGCGCGACGGCTTGCGCAGATCGATCAGGCGCAGCAACCCGTCGGCCGCCACCGTCACCGCGGCGAATCGCTGCGCGATGGCTTCGACATCGGCACTGGGCGCAGCATTCGCAGGCGCGGCGGCACCGGCGGCGTCGGCACCACCGGCGGCACCATCGCCCACGCCGATGGCCTGTTCGATTGCCTCCAACGCTTCGGCGATGGCGTGCACGGTGTCATCATCCCAATCGACGCCCAACTGGCCGGCGCCTCTCATGATCAGCCTCGTGTCGCCGGTTTCGGAGTAGTCGCCCATCTCGTCATAAGCGTCATTCGCGGCGAGCAACGCATCGACGACTCGCTGCGGACGACCGGGAATCTCGTCCGCACCCTCATACACGAACTCCGCATCGGGGACCGTCACGTCGTCGCCGGTCATGACCCGCGCGGCCATGCGGGTCATCCGCACCTGCAGGTTCTCACCATATTTCGTGTCATTGTCCATCTGCTTGGCGTCGGTCAGCGGCCACAGTTCGATCAGTCCGGCGCCGACGGCCGCCGCATCGCGTACCGCGGGATTCATCGACACATGGGCGATCGCCGTCGCGTCAAGTTGGAATGCCATATCGCTCCTTCGCTTTCATTGTCCGCCGACGCGCGGAACCTTCCGCCGTGCCGGGTGCCGGCACCGCGGGCCACCGCGTCACAGCACCGCCGGCCACTCGCCGCCTGCCGTTACGCGGCGTCGTCACAAGTGACCGCTACGCGGCCGCCGTCAGTCCCGGCCCGCGCCGCATGCGCACCTTTTCGCGGGCGAGCCCGCAGCCGTCCTCTCTGTGTATTGTACGGCCGGCGCACGCCGCACTCACTCGACTTGCGCCGCAGGGTCGGCATATGTGATGGACATCACCTTGCCCGTATCGCTGTCGTAGGTGATCGAGGTGATCGACGCGAGCGCGGTCTTGCGTAGGAACATCCAATGCTCGGGGTGGCCGGTCTCCAGCAGGTGCCGGTAGCTCCAGATCGGCGACTCGTGGCTGACGACGATGATCTGCCGTCCGGCATACTCGCGGATCTTCTCGTTCGCGAACGCGCCCACGCGTTCGGCGATGTGCCGGTACGGCTCGCCCCAGCTCGGCTTCCACAGGTTGAGCACGAGCTTCCAGTTGCCGTCGCGCCACAGCGCGCCCTTGCCATGTCCGATGCGCTTGCCGCGGAACTCGTTGCCCGCTTCGATCACACGCGGGTCGGTGATGAGTTCCAGCGGCTCCTCCCCACGCCCGGCGCGTACCGGGTTGAGCGCGTCGAGAATGGCGCCGGCGGTTTCGCGGGTGCGTTCCAGCGGGGACGAATACACCGCGGCGACCGTGTTGAGCTTGGGGTCGGCTGCGATGTATGCGCCCGTCGCCTGCGCCATGCGCATGCCGCGGTCGGACAGGTGGAATCCGGGCAGCCGCTCGTACAACAGATGGTTGGGATTGTATACCTTGCCATGGCGGACGAAATGTATGGTGGTTGTCGGCATATGCGGCCTTCCTGCGGGACTCGTGATGTCTGTCTTTCATTGTCCCACATTCACCGGCCGTCCGGCGATGCCGCGTCCGCGGCGGCGTTTGCCCGACGAACATCGCCCCGGCACGGCCCAGCCCCACCCGATATCGTCCCGGCACCACCCGACTCCGGCTCGTCACCCCATCTGATACACCGATATATCACCGTCGTTTATGAACGTTATGAAAATTGATGCGTTCGTGATATCAACACCGCGTGTCGCGCCCCGACGCGCGATTAAAGTTGCCGTGACGCAAACATGCAAAGCATCCTTTGCGCGACCAACAGGACAACACATCAATACGATGAGGGCTCCGCCGGCAACGCCACGCCGACGGGGGACATCCAATCGGGAGCGGAAAGGAGATGCTGTCATGTCCAATAACGCCAATGTCGCGGCTGCAATCAAGGAAGTCGCCCATAAGGTATTCGGCGGATACGCGGAACTGCTGCGTATGCCGCACACCGCAAGGTTCTCCATCGGCTCGGTGATCGCCTGCATGCCGTTCCCCATGGTCGGCATGACCATCACCATCTCCGTGCAGCATTACTACGGCAACTACTCGCTGGCCGGCGTGCTCACCGCCATCCAGGCGATCGCGCTGGCGGTCTCCAGCCCGCTGCTCGGCAAGCTGGTCGACAAGTTCGGCCAGCGGCAGGTGTCGATTCCGACGATCCTGGTCTGGATCGTCGCCGCCATCGCCCTGACCACCAGCATCACCAACCGCGCCCCGGTATGGGTGCTGTACTGCCTGACGCCGTTCCTCGCCGCGATTCCGCCGTGGGGCGCGATGAGCCGTGCCCGCTGGACGACCATGCTCAAGGGAGACCGGGAGCGCACCGACCGCGCGCTCTCGCTGTCCGGTGTGTTCGATGAATGCATGTGGATCATCGGCAATCCGCTGGCTTCTACGCTGGCGGTGATTTCTGGCCTGCTGGCGTTCTCGTTCACCGGCGTGTGCGTCGTCATCGGCGCGCTGATGTTCCTGACCGAGCTGACGACCGAGCCGAAATCACAGACCCAGCTGGCCCGAGAGGCCGGTCTGACCCGCGAGGAGTACCGCAAGCGCGAGGCCGCCAAGGCGCAGAGGATGCGCGAGAGGGACGCCGCCGACCGCGCCCGCCGAGAGGCCGAGGCCCGCGGCGACGATGAGCAGGCCGTGCAGGCCGCCGTCGACCGAGCCATCGCCGATTCCCGCGCCGGCAAGAAGGAGTCGATCTGGGGGCCGGGCCTGATCGCCGTGTGCGTAACCTGGTTCAGTCTTGGCGCGTTCCAGTCGGCGTCGAACATCTCGATCATCGCGTTCGCCACCGAAGCGAACATGAAGCAATACACCGGTTTCGTGTTCGCATGCTTCTCGTTCAGCTCGCTATGCGGCGCACTGGTGTACGGCGCGAAGAACTGGACCATCCCGCTGTGGAAGCGCTTCTACTTCTGCCTCATCGTGGTGAATCTCGGCGTGGGCACATTCATGTTCGCCAAGCATCTGTGGGTGATCATGATCATCTACCTGCTGATCGGCGTCTGCCAAGCACCCACGTGGATCAACGGCAATCAGCTGATGCTGCATCTGGTGCCTCCCACGCGATTCACCGAAGGCGTGGCGTGGATGGGCGCGATGAACTCGATCGGCTCGTCAGCCGGCTCAGCCATCGCGGGTGTCTTCATCGATCACATGGGATCGCATGGAGGCTTCCTGATGGCGACCGTGCTGGCGATCACCTCGCTTGCCATCGCCTTCGTCGGCTTCCGGCAGATCAAATCCAGCACCGAAACCCCGACTCTGACCGAAGTCAGCGTGTGATACCGGATGCCGCTCCCAAAACTCGCAGATACAAGGCATTTTTGAAGGAAAACACACTCTATCTGCGAGTTTTGAGAGCGCATACCGCGCTACTTCGGCCAGCCCTCCGGCGTATGCGCGAGCGACCACAGGCCAAGCCGATGCGAGAAGCTGTTCTCCCACTTCGCTTCGAGCTCTTCCTGACTCAAACGGTTCTCGGACTTCCTCAAACGGTTCATCGCATTGGTATGCGTATCGTCAAGCAGCCACTTGCGGATCACGAAGTTCCAGATCATCACCACTACCGTGGCTACCAGCTTGCCGACATTCGTCCACAGCACGTACTTCGTGTGCATGGAATACATGGAATCATGCGGCATCCACGACGTGCTGGTCCACACGATCGCCTCGTTCATGACCCAGCCGATAAGCGCCGCCACGAAGAAAATCGTGATCTCCATCCAGCGCGCCATGTCCGGCCGGTGCTTGAACACGAATTTCATGCTCGCCAGATAATTGAATATCAGTGAGACGAAGAACGAGATTGACGTGGCCAGCACGTTATGCATATGCGTCATCAGCAGAATGTTCATCAGACCCCAGTCGATGATGAACGCGACCACACCGACAATACCGAACTTCATCAGCTGTTCAATCAATTTCCTCACATTGATTGTCTAATACATATCGCTGACTTCACACCGCGGTTTTCCTGAACCGCCACTGATTTCACACATGGCCGCACAGCCCGCGCCCGCCGCGGAACCGATTAGGATAGGGAACGAACCCAATCAAGGAGGAATCATGCCCGTTATCCACACTCACGTATCCGTCAAGACCACTCCCGAGCAGCGCGAAGCGCTGAAGGCCGCCTACGGCAAGGCGATCACGGCCGTCCCCGGCAAGTCCGAGGGCTGGCTGATGTGCCCATTCGAGGATGATATGCCGATCTACTTCGGCGGCAGCGACGATGCCCCGGCCGCATACGTCGAGGTCAATGTGTTCGGCCGTTCCGTGCCCGGTTCTGCGTGGGAGAAGCTGACCAAGTCGATCATGGCCGCGCTCAACAGCGAGCTCGGCATCCCCGAGGACCGCACCTACATCCGCTACACCGCCACCACCGACTGGGGCTGGAACGGCGGTAACTTCTGAGCTCAGGTGTGATGGTATCCGCCGCTATATTGTCGCGCATGGCGTCACTGTGTGCGACCACCGTCACGCTGCGAGCCCTCACACAGTGACGTAAATCGCAAAACCCTTATTTTGCAAGGGTTGCGGGGGTGCGTCACGAGTGTGAGGACGCACACAGTGACGTAACCCTCACACAGTGACACCTTTTTGCGGCACACAGGTTGCCGATATATAAATGAAAGAGCCCCTTGCGGCCAGTCGGCCCGTATGATCGGCCGACAATCCGAAAGGGGTTGTGATGATGCAGTCACGGTGTGCGGCCAGCGCGAGTGCGGCATGATTCCGCATGCCACGCCGCCGCACACTCTCACAGCACGCGCACCCCGGCACCCCGGCGGCACGCCTCTGCCGCAATCAGACGATCTTGGGCATCGGGGTGGTCAGGGACGTGGTGAGGTTCACGTGGACCAGCCCGGCGCCTGCGTGCACTTCGACCTTCTTCAGGGTGACCGTACGCTCGTCTTCCGGAGCGCGGTCGTTGTCGGTCATCGTGGCCGGGGACTTGACGGCGACCAGCGCCAGATCGTCCAGCGACATGCCGGCGGCCTTGCACAGATCATCCGCAGCACCCAGGGAATCCAGGAAACCGTCCTTGAGCAGCACACGGCTGGCCGGCACGCCGTAGGCGTTCTCGGCCACCCACTTCACGTTCTCCAGCAGGGCCATGCCCTTGTGGCTGTCGTGCTTGGACGGCATCGACGCGTTGGACAGCACATCGACGAATGCGTCGATCTGGTCGCTCAGGCCCTCGCCGCCGTCGCGATACAGGTTGCCGATGATGGGGTCGCGCAGCTCCAGACGGGCCGCGGTCTCGCGCAGTTCGGGAATCTGATCGTCCTCGCCGTCCCACAGGTTCACCAGCGGGAACGCCGGAATGTCGAGCTTCTCCAAGCGGTCCACGTGGAACGGGTAGCGCCACGCCAGCTCCGGGTCATCACGCCACGTCGAGGCGCGGGTCACGACGACCGCCGCGGACGGCCACTGCGCGCCATACTCGCGGCAGGCGATGTCGAGCCACTTCTGCGCTCCGGCGTCGGTGCCGTAACCGGCCTCGACGATGACCACATCGTGCAGGGCGCACGCCAGCTCCACGGAGACCAGCGTCGGGATGCCGATCGACACGTTGGCGAACGGGCCGCCATGCACATACACCGGCGAGCCGTTCACCGTCTCGGTGAGCGCCGGCTTGACCGCATCGGCGAGCATATCGGTGATACGCCACAGGTCGATGAAGTCGCCGAACTTGACTGGTTCGCCGTCCTTCGTGCCGGCGATCATCGCGGCCACGCGCTCGCCGATCTCATCCATCGAACGGGACAGCACGACGATCTGCATCAGCTCGGACGTCGGGGTGAGCACGACCTTCTCGGCGACGTTGTTCTTGCCCGCGTCCACGGTGATGGAACGCAGCGAGCGGGACGGCACTTCGGAGACGCGCGGCACGAGGATCGTGTCGATACGTCCCTCGTCCACAGCCTTCTCGGCGAAGGAGACGAGCAGGTTCTGCGCGGCGGCGATGGCGGCCATCTCACCGCACAGGCCCCAGTCGATGAGCTCGGGGTGGGTCAGCGAAGCCTTGCCGCCGCCCGAGGCACCGCCTTTGGAACCGGCGGCGGTGATGCCCATGCTCGGCTGGCGCAGCACGGCGGTCGCGTCGATGCCGCGAGCCCGCAGCGCATCGATCAGCGCGATCGTCGTAGTGGTCTTGCCCTCGCCGCGCGACGCCTTGAGCGGCGTATCGGCGGTGACGAGCACCACCTTGCCGTGCTTGCGCGGCGCGTCGGGATTGTCGTGCAGGTACTTCATAAACCCGAAGGCGTCGATCTTCTTGACCAGCCCGTACTGGCTGGTGAACTCCTCGATAGTAGTCATCAGTAGGTGAACCTTTCTGTAGATGTATGACGCTTGCTTACCGTCGAAGCGGCTGGCGGCCGAAAACGCTTGGCCGGGAGCCTCTCAGCGCATCAGTTGTCGGAGCGGTTGAAACCGTTCTTCATCTTCATGCTCACGGTGTAGAGCACGGTGTCGAGCAGCTGGTCGGTCTCGGTCTTGAGCTGGTCGGCCATGGTCTGGTTGGCGGCGGCGAGGATGTCGCGCACCTCGTCGTTACGGGTCGCGTCGATGATGTCCTCGGGATCCATCGGCTCGACGTCGCCGTCCGCGTTCGCCGCCTCCAACTCCGCGTCGGCCAAGGCGGCCGCGGCCTCGTCGGCACCGCCCAGACGCGCGACCTGCTCGTCGGTGGCGGCGATCAAACGGTGGCCCATCGCGCCGGTCTTCTCCTGATAGCGCTCGATGGCGTTGGAGGTCTCCGCGAACGCCGCGTCGCACAGCGCGGCGATGATGCGGTTCTCCCAGTAGAAGTTCTCGGAAGTCACGCGCGTGGTCGTGTCTTCCAGATACTTCGGCGTTTCGTTGACGTTCGGGTAGAACGGCACCAGCGTGTTGAACGGGTTGGAGCCGTAGGCGATCCACTGGATCGCGCGGTCCGACTGCGGACGGTACGGGCGAATCTGCATGACGGCCAGCTGGCTCTGGCGGTTGATGCCGATCGGGCGGTACATGTGGCGTGTGTGCTCGTCGCCGAGGTGGCCGTACGGGTCGAACGGCGTGCCCTGATAGTGCGAGCTGAGCACGTACTTTACGTCCTCGATCGTCACCTTGCGCTCGGGCTGACGGGCCCACGGGATGTCATCGCTGTCCGGGCGGTGGTCGGCCTCGGGGCCGTCCCACATCTCGTCGTACGGGTTGAGGAACCGCTGCATGACCCATGCGCGCGGCGTGTTGTACACGTGATCAGAGTCGGAGTGCGAGCCGAAGGCATCACGCGGGTTGAACGGCGACGTCGATTCGACGGCCAGATCAAGGTGATTGCGCTCGATGAATTCGACCAGATCCTCGGAGCACATGTGGTTCTCCTGCTCACCGAGGGCGTCATCGAGGTCGAATTCGTCGATGCCGAGCTGGTTCGGCATCGTCACATACGCTTCGTCGGGCACGCGCTTGGCGATCCAGTGATGGCCACCGACGGTTTCCATCCACCAAATCTCGTCGGCGTCCGAGAACGCGACACCGTTCATCTCATAGGTGCCGTATTCCTTAAGAAGGTCGCCAAGCCGCTGCACGCCCTCACGCGCGGTGGTGACATACGGCAGCACGATGGTCAGGAAGTCCTCCTCGCCGATGCCACCGGGCACGGCCGGCTCGTAATCCGAGTCACCTTCCCGCCCGCGTGCCGCCCGGTATTCCACAAACGGGTCGGCACCGAGCACGCGCTCGTTGGTGGTCAGCGTTTCGGTGGCGCTCATGGCCACGTTCGCCTCGTTGACGCCGGCCTCGCCCCAGATGCCTTCCTTCAGGTCGGCGTTCGGCACTGCGGTGTACTGCAGTGGATCGTCGGGCAGGTCAATGGTCAGGTGGCTGATGACGCTGCGGTATTCGCGCGGCTGTTCATCGGGCTTGACGACGATGAACCGCTTCGGGTTGAATTCGCCGTTGGCGGAATCCTCGTTGCGGGCGATGATGGTCGAACCGTCATAGCTGGCGTCCTTGCCGACCAGAATCGTGGTGCATGCCATAGTATTCGGTACTGTCCTTTCTTGCTGTGCACACGCTGTCGCGTGCACGTTGCGGCGCGCATCCGCGGCGCGCCTCCTGTCACATGAGTGTATGACTCCGTACGGGAGTATACGGCATCAGCCCTCAGGCTTTTCCGGTGATGAACATCACACCCTGATCGGTGACGTGGTCGACGTCACGCAGCGCGTGGAACAGCTCGTTGAGCCAGAATCCTTGGTTCAGACCCGGCAACGGCTTCGCGGTGCCCCACACGTGCAGCGAATAGTCGTGGTCCTTGTCGGGCGGCTGGGGCCCGTTATAGCGCATCGTCACCTGCGGATTCGTGCTGCCGACCAGCTTGCTCGCGGCCGACGTGCGGCCCTGCACGGTCTCGGGAATCATGGAGGGCAGCTGCCGGGAGAAGTCCGGCGGAATCTGCAGTGCATGGGAATCGTTGAAGTCGTACATCAGCGCGTCGATGGGTAGATTGGCGACCGTCCAGTGAATCCATTCGAATCCGCAGACCGGGATGGAGTCGGGGTCGGTGAACGCCCAGTGCAGGTACCGGGCGGCGGGATCGATCTCGTCGATATAGAACGGGAAGGAGATGACGGGCACGCCGTCGGTGCGGTATTCGGGCGCGGCGGCTTTGGCGAAGTCGTCGGGCATCACCGTGAAGTCAGCGGAAATCTTCATGTCTCCAGTATCGCGCATGAGCGTGACGTGCGGCACCCGTCTGCAGGCCACACCGCGCGCGACGGCAGACCGGCCGCAACAAGCCACCGTCCCCCGCCGGGGTTTATCCGACGGGGGACGGTGGAGAAAAGAGAATCAGTCAGGCCGACCGGTCACGACTGGCCGGTCTGACTGGAGATCAGGCGGAGCGCTTGCGGCGAATCATCACCACGCTCACTCCGACGGCGAGCAGCATCAGGCCGAGGCCGGCGAGCGTGCCGACGGCGGCACCGGTCTTCGCGACACCGTCGCCCTTGCCGTCGCCGTCGTTCTTGCCGGTTTCGGCGGCCTTGACCGTGACGCTGTAGGTCACGTCGATGACCGTGCCGTCGGCCATCGTGTACTGCACGACGAAGCTGTCGTCACCGGTCTTGTCGCCGGCCGCATACACGAGCGTGCCGTCGGCGATTTCGGCCTTGCCGAGCTTGCCTTGCTTGATGATGGAGCGGCTCTTCCAGCCCGCCACGTCCTTCGGCTCGGTGACCGTACCGGTCTTGCCGGCGGTCACGTCGCCGGTATCGGCCTTGACGGACTTGTGGTCGGGCGTCGGCTTGGTCTCATCCACGACGGTGATCTCGACGCTGCCGGACTTGTCCGTGCCGTCGGTCGAGGTGGCCGTGATGACGACCTTGCCGGCCTTCTTCGCGGTGATGACGCCGTTGGCGTCGACCGTCGCGATGGATTCGTCGCTCGACTTCCACGTCACCTTCTTGTTGGTGGCGTTGCCGGGCTTGACGGTCGCGGTAGCCTGGAGTGTCTTGCCGACGGAGACGGTGGTGCCGGCCTCGACGGTGACCTCCACGCTGGTGACGGGGACGGTCTCGACGGGCTTGGCCGTCACGGTGATGTGGAGCGTGCCGGACACGCCACCGGCCGTGGCGGTGATGGTCACCGTGCCGGCCTTCTTGGCGGTCACGACGCCGTCCTTGTCGACCGTGGCGACGGACTCGTCGCTCGACTTCCACGTAACCGTCTTGTCGGTCGCGTCAGCCGGGGCGACGGTCGCCGTCAGGGTCGTGGAGGCGCCTTCGACGAGCTCCTGCTTGCCTGTCACGGTCACGGACTGGACCGGGATGACGGTCGGGGCCTTGTCGCTCACCGTGATCTTCAGCGTGCCGGACACGCCACCGGCCGTGGCGGTGATCGTCACTTCGCCGGCCTTCTTCGCGACGACCTTGCCGTTGGCGTCAACCGTCGCCACAGTGGCGTCGGAGGACTTCCACGTGACCGTCTTGTCGGTCGCAGTGGCCGGGGCGACGGTCGCCGTCAGGGTCTGCTCTCCATCGACGGTCATCGCGGCGTCGCCGGCAACGGTGACGCTGGTGACGGGCACGGTCGCGGCGGAGACGGTGATCTCGATGGAACCGAACTTCGTCTTGTCGCCGTTCGACGTGGCGGTGATGGTCACCTTGCCGGCCTTCTTCGTGGTCACCACGCCGTTGGCGTTGACCGTAGCTACGGCGGCGTCGGAGGTCGACCAGGTGACGGACTTGTCGGTCGCATTGGCCGGGGCGACGGTAGCCGTAAGAGTGACGGTGTCGCCTGCGGTGGCGGTGTTGGCGCCGGTCACGGTCACGCCGGTGACGGGCACGTTGGCGCTCGCCTTCTTCGTGATCGTGTACGTGGTGCCTGCAGTGGTATCGAACACGAGCAGCGAGGCGCCGTCCGCGTTGGTCACGACCTTGGCGTTCACGGCGGTGTCACCGTTCTTGACCTCGTAGTTCTGGGCGCCGCCGGCGGTGATCTTGACGGCCGCCTGCTTGCCCTTGTTGGAGGTCAGCTTGACTTCGGTGGCCTTGCCGTTCTTCCAGGTCGTGCCGACGGTGAAGTTGCCGCGGGCCACGAGGCCGCTCACCGAGCCGCCCGCCCAGGCATCGGGCAGGGCGGGCAGGATGTTCGTGTAGTTCACGTACTTCTTGCCGGCGGTGTCGGTGAAGGTGGAGTTGGACTGCAGCAGCATTTCGTCGACACCGGAGGTGTTGCCGAAGTTGCCGTCGATCTGGAACGGCGCATGGTAATCGAACAGGTTTGCATACATCGCGTTCTTGAGCTGCAGCTCGACCAGCTGGTACGTGGTGTTGCCGTCGCCGGTGCGAGCCCACGAATTGATGCGCTGTCCAATGGCCCAGCCGGTGTTGGACTGCAGCACGTTGCCCTTGAAGCAGCGGTACCTCAGCGAGGTCTTGGCCGCCTCCATGTACTCGGAGTTGTCGATGGTGATCAAATCACCGGGGAACAGTCCGAGCAGGTGGGACATGTGACGGTGCTGGTTGTCCGCCTGGTAGCCGCTGATGGCGGATCCATCCTTCTTCTTGCCGAGCGCACCTTCGAAGTACCATTCCTTGATCTGGCCGGAGTCGCCGACCTCGATCGGCTTGAGCAGGCTCTTGGCGCAGCTCCAGGAACGGTTGGCGTTCGCATCGGTGAAGTTGCCGTTGTCGCCCTTGGCCCAGTTGTTGGCCGAGCAGTCGGTGGTATCGCCGACCAGACCGTCCGGATCTCCCTTGGCCTTGGCCGCCTCGATGGCGTCGTTGAGCATCTGCCACACGAGCGAGCTCTCATACGTGTTGCCGTCGGTGCCCAGCGGGCCCTGTTCGGGCGAGTACGCGACGCCGGTGGTCAGGCGGTCACCGGAGCTGGAGCCGGCCTTGTGCAGCATGTAGTTGACGTAGAAGTGCGATTCCTCCTTGAGCAGCGCGTACACGCGATCAAGCAGGGCAGGGTCGCCGGAGTACTCGTACGCCTCGTACACGTTCTGCAGGATCCACGGCACGGCGGCCGGGCTCCAACCCCACGAGAACGATTGACCGGGTGCGGTCCAGCCGTAGGCGGTGTTCTCGGTGTGGGCCATGTAGCCCTCGCCCTCGCCGATCGGCGTGGTCTCGGGGTTCGTCGTCTCCGCGCCCGCGTAGACCTTGGCGGTCACACGGCCGGGCTTGACCAGACCCTCCACATACTCGATGAGCGGCTCGGCGAGCTCTCCCATGTTGGCCGAATAGGTCGGCCAGTAGTTCATCTGGAGGTTCACGTTCATGTGGAAGTCGGAGCCCCAAGGCGTGTTGCCGTGGGCGTTGTCGCCCGCGGTGACCGACCAGATGCCCTGCAGGTTGCTGGGCAGCTGGCTGTTCTCACGGGAGGAGCCGATGGTCAAGTAGCGGCCGTACTTGTACACCAGCGTCTCCAGCTCGCGCTTCTGCGCGGTGGTTGCGGAGCCTCTCTGGTACGCCTTGAGCAGCGCGTCGGTGGCGACGGCGCCGTCGGAGCTGTGGCCGGACTGGCCCAAATCGATCTTCACGCGGTCGTAGATGGCGGAATGATCGGCGATGTGCGCTTTCTTGACGGCGGTGTAGCCCTTGTTGGCGGCGTCCTGCACGACCTTGGCGACGCGGGTGTTCACCTCGGCGGCGGTTTCGCCGGTGCGGTAGGACGGATACTTCTGCTTGTAGTCCGTCGCGGCGGCGATGTACAGCGTGACCGCCTTCGCGTCGGAGACCTTCAGCGAAGCGCCGTCGGCGCCTTCGGAGAGCGTGCCCTCACCGTTGTCGAGGACGACCTTGATCTGCGAGTTGTACAGCAGGCCGTTGTTGCCGAGAGCGCCCTTGACGGTGAGCGTGTCACCCTTGACCGTCGTGGTTTCGCCGGTCTTGGAGTAGTTCGTGTTGGTCGGCATGCTGACGTTGAAGTTCAGCTTGCCGGCTTTGCTGGCCGTGAGGCGGGCGACCATGACATTGTCGGGGTTCGACGCGAAGTATTCGCGCGTGTAGGTGACGCCGTCATGCTTGAACGTGACGTCGGCCTTGCCCTTGCTCAGGTTCAGGTCGCGGCGGTATTCGGTGACGGTCGTGTCGTTGAACCCGTAGTCGAGGTAGATGTCGCCCCAGTTCAGGTAGTTGCCCTGCTCGGCCGCGTTCTCGCCGCCGGTCAGGTTGCCGGGATTGACCGTCTCGGCGCCGTTCGCGAGCTGCTTGTTGAGCGCGCGCAGCGTGGCGCCGTTCTGACCCTTGGTCTCGTTGTTGCCGCCGTTGTAGCTGGTCGAGGATCCGGGGCCGCCGGTCCACAGCGTCTCCTCGTTGAAGGTGACACGTTCACGGCTGACCTCGCCCCAGACGGTGCCGCCGATCTTGCCGTTGCCGAACGGCAAGGTGGTCTGCTGCCAACGGTTGTTGTCGGGGTTGCCGTAATTGCCGCCGGCGGTGGCGGTGGCGTCAGTCTGCGACGCGGGCTGCTTGTACCACAGCCAGTCGTCTTTGCTGGTGTCGCCGTCTCCGCCGTCCTCGACACTGGCGATGACGTAGGCGTTGAACGAAGCGGCGATTTCGGGGTCCTTGTTGTACTTCACGGTAATAGGGTATACGCCGATGCTGGCACTATCGAAAGCGCTGGTGTCGATGGTGTAGTTATCCTCACCGTTGCCTTCGGTCAGCGTCTTGACCGTGCCGTCAGCCGTGCTGGTGGCCTTGACCACGAGTCCGGCCTTGTCGAACGCCTCGCCCTTCTGGTACTTGACCTTGGTCGGGCCTTCGATGCTCAGCGTGTATGCCTTCGGCTTCTTGGTGACGGACAAGGTCGGCTGCATGGCCTCGGTGGCGCCGGTCAGCGAGGTGACTTCCTTGCTGCCGAAACGCATGTCGGACTTGTTGAGCTCGCCCAGGGCCAGCGTGATCTTCTTCTCGGTGGCGTCGGTGCCGAACTTGGCGAACTCTGCCTTGATGACGTCGGTCACGTCGAGCAGAACCTTCTTGGCGTTGCCCGATTCGACGGTCATGCCATCGGAATACTTCTTAGATCCATAAGCGAACGCATGGGACGTCGCGGTCTTCGTGGTATCGGTCACCTCGAAGTCCGGGCGGTTCGCCCACGTGGCATTGTTGGTGTCGCAGGGAGCGGTGCCGGTGCACCGCGACGTGTCAACAGCGACCACCTTGACCTTATCGGTGGCCGTGGCGGTCTTGTCTGCACCGGCGTAGCCCAGATACGTCAAGGTGAGGATGGAGTGCTCGGGCGCCGCGGTGTAATCGGACAGGTCGAACGTCATCAGACCCATCTTGGCGTCTGTGACATCGTGGACGTCGGTGGACTTGAACTTCTCACCGAAGTCGCCGTAATCGCCTTCCGGCTGCAGCGCGCCGACATAGGCCGCAGTGTTCTTCTTCTCGTTCTTCTCGCTGGCCCATGCCTGCAACGTGGTGTCGGCGGAGGGCTTGAGATCGTCCTTGGTGGACACGGAAACGGTCAGCTTCGGAGCCATGTCTGCGGTCGCGCCGTTCAGGGACGTCGTGCCTTCGGAACTGGCGAAACGAACCTCGGTCTTCTTGGTCTCGCCCACGGCCAGGGTGATGACCTTCTTGCCTTCGGCGAACTGCTGGCGCACGATTTCGGTCACATCTACGGTGACCTTCTTGGTATTGGCGGGAACCACGGTGATGGCGTCGCCCGTGTAAACCGTCGTACCGTACTCGAACGGCTTGGACTCGGCGACGAATGAGGAGTCGTTGATGCTGAACTTCGGCTTGGTCGCGCCGGTCGCGACATTCGCGCCGCAGTCTGTGGCGTTATTGGTGCACACGGTGGTGTCGACGGGGGTCACCTTGATGGTGTCGGTGTCGGTGGCCGTCGGGTTGCCGCGGTAGCCGAGGTACGTCATCTCGAACGTTGCGGAATCGGGGGCATGGTCGTAGGCGCTCAGGTCGAACGTCAGCAGACCGGTCTTCAGATCGGTGGTGTCCGCGGCATCCGTGGACTCGAACTTCTCGCCGAACACGCCTTGCGAGGGCCCTTGCAGTGTGCCGATGTACGGCTTGGACGCCATTGAGGAATTCTTCTCGCTCGTCCATGTCTGCAACGTGGTATCGGCGGAGGGGGTGATGGTTGCTGTGGTGGAGGACGAGGCGTCGGACGCTGCCGCTCTCGTCGTGCCGACCGCGACGGCCGACGCAGGTAGTCCGGCCAGCAGCATGCCGACCGTCGCGCAGGACGCCACCAGTGGCATCAGACGCGATGACATCGCTCTATGTTTCATATTTGGTTCTTTCTCCTATAGGACAGCCAGCAGCTTTGCCGGTTCATATTAATATATACATTGTTTACTAAAAGAATCAAGTCCGTCGGCGACTTGTGTCTTCAATTGGAACCACAGCTCTCAGAGAGTCCCTGGATACCGTTGTTCCCAGAATTACGTAACATTCTTGGCATTATTATCACAGGGTGCAGGGCCTCCGGCAAGACCGCCCCCAGCCTCGCTACGCTCGGCAGCTCCTGACAGCGGGAGCACACCATCCGCGCCATCGGCCGGCCAAGTCGTCAGCGCAGCCGGTCGCGTACCACACCAGCGCAAAATCACATCAAAATCGCATTGTGTGGCCAGCCAGTCTGCCTCACAATGAAATGTGAACCCTCACATCACGTGGTGTGGCACAACATGCATCGCAAAACCGCCATTTTTCAACGGCCCGAAACGACTCCTCCGATGCCCGCGTACCACACCAGCCCAAAAACCACCGAAAAACGCATTGTGTGGCAGACCGAGAGGGCGATACGCGCCGGACGCCCCTCTGCTCTCGTCACAATCATGTTCTATGGCAGCACACCGGCCATCTGCCGCACCAGCGCATCCGCTCTCAACAATCCTTCTCCCGTTTGCGTCGCTATGTGCGCGCCGGAACGACGACCGTGCGCACATAGGGACGCGAACCACAGTCCCCGAACCCGTCGCGCACCATATATAGGAAATTCTCCGCCCATCACTCGCCTACATAGCAAACAGCCCGGCGAGCCCACGCACGGTGCACTGCCATGCGTAAGTTCACCGGGCTGTCAGCCTCATCAATCCAGCGAGCGCAACGGGCACTCCATCAATCGGTGAGTGTGAATTGGCTGTTGTAGAGGTCGGCGTAAAACCCTCCCGCCGCGAGCAGTTCCTCGTGGGTACCGCGCTCGATCACGTCGCCGTGGTTCATGACGAGGATCATGTCGGCGTCGCGGATGGTGGAGAGGCGGTGCGCGATGACGAAGCTCGTGCGCCCCACGGTCAACGCATCCATGGCCTTTTGGATGAGTTCTTCGGTGCGGGTGTCGACGGAGGAGGTGGCTTCGTCAAGGATGAGGATCGGAGCGTCCTGCACCATGGCGCGGGCGATGGTGAGCAGCTGGCGCTGTCCTTGGGAGAGCGAAGTGTTGTCGTCAAGCACGGTGTCGTAGCCCTGCGGCAGAGAGCGCACGAAGTGGTCGAGTCCGACGGCCTTGCATGCGGAGACGATCTGCTCGTCGGTGACGCCGGGCTTGGAGTAGGCGATGTTTTCGCGCACGGTGCCACGGAACACCCATGTATCCTGCAGGACCATGGAGAACTGGTCGTGCACGTTCCAGCGCGGCACGGAAGTGGTGTCGATGCCGTCGATGGAGATGGAGCCGCCGGAGATCTCGTAGAAGCGCATCAGCAGGTTGACCATGGTGGTTTTGCCGGCGCCGGTCGGACCGACGATGGCGACTTTCTGGCCGGCGGAGACGCTTGCCGAGAAGTCGTGGATGATCGGCTTGCCAGGCTCATAGCCGAATCGCACGTGACTGAATTCGACGTCGCCGCGCACGGTCCGGGGGTTGCCGGCCGCATCGTAGCCGAGCAGCTGCGAACGCTGCGAAGCCGTCATACCGGCGGTGGCATTCGCGCGAGTGCCGCGATGCGCCAGCTTGCCGCTGTCCGTCCGTGCCGTGCTCGCAGCGGCATCAGCCACGCCGAGTTCGGCCTTGGTCGGTTCCGCATCCATCTCCGGCTCTTCGAGGAAGCCGAACACGCGCTCGGCGGCGGCCGCGCATCGCTGCAGGTTCTGGAACGCCTGCGCGAACTGGCTCAACGGCTGGGTGAACAGGCGGATGTACATCATGAACGCGACGATCACGCCGAATTCGATCTGCCCGTCCATGGCGAGCGCCGCACCGACCACGCACACGATCACGTAGCCGAAGTTGCCGACGAAGTTCATCAACGGCATCATCAGACCTGACAGGAACTGCGATTTCCAGCCGGATTCGTACAGGTCGGCGTTGTACTTCTCGAAGCGGCGGATTGAGTCGGCCTCGCCGTTGTACGCCTTGACGATGAGGTGGCCGGCGTACATCTCCTCGATGTGGCCGTTGACGTCGCCGAGCGCCATCTGCTGGCGGGCGAAGTATTTCTGCGAGGATTTCATGATGACCATCATGATGATGAGTCCCAGTATGCTCGCGCCGATCGCGCACAGGGTCATGATGACGTTGTTGTAGAACATCATGACGAGCGCGCCAACGAACAGCGTCGCCGAGGTGATGAGCGAGCCGAGGGACTGGCCGAGCGTCTGGCCGATGGCGTCGACGTCGTTGGTGATGCGGGAGAGTACGTCGCCGTAGCTGACCTTGTCGAAGTATTTGAGCGGCAGCTTGTTGATTTTGACCGAGATCGATTCGCGCAGGCGCTGGGCGGTGCGCTGGGTGACGTTCGCCATCATCCAGCTTTGCACGTAGCTGAGCACCGCGTAGCCGACGTACAGTGCGACGAGCAGCCAGGCGATGCGGCCGACGGCGTTGAAATCGACCGAGTTCATCACCGGCTTGCCGTTCACGATGGCCGGCAGTCCCTTGACGATCTCGTTGGTCATGTCCTTGAGCTTGTCCGGTCCGATGATCTGGCATATCGTGCCGGCCGCGCCCAGCACGAGCGCAATGATGATGACGGGCAGGTAGTTGCGGCAGTAGTGGACGAGCTTGCCCATCACGTTGCCGAAATTGGCAGGCTTTTCGACCGTGCGGCCGCCGCCCATTGGTCCTCTTGGTCCTGGCATTTGTTACTCCTTAAAAGTCCGTATTGATCTCACGCGGTCAGTTCCGACTGACTGAGCTGGGATTCGGCGATCTGACGGTAGACATCGCAGGTGTCGAGCAGTTCCTGATGGGTGCCTTGGCCGACGACCTTGCCGTCATCGAGCACGATGATGCGGTCGGCGCTCATGATCGTGCCGATGCGCTGGGCGACGATGAGCTTGGTGGATCCCTTGGCTTCTTTGGCGAGTGCGTCGCGAACTTCGCGGTCGGTCTTGAAGTCGAGCGCGGAGAACGAGTCGTCGAAGATCAGGATTTCGGGGTGGCGGTAGACGGCGCGCGCGATTGACAGGCGCTGCTTCTGGCCGCCGGAGACGTTGGACCCGCCTTGTGCGATCGGGGCGGTGTATGTGCCGTCCATGCGCTCGACGAACTCGGTGGCCTGAGCGACGCCGGCCGCCGCCTTGACCCGGTTCATCTGTTCAGCCGGCATTGCGGCGCCTTCCGCTCTCTTGCCCGCGGCGATGAGTTCGGCTTCGCGTTTGCGGCCGGCCGGAGTGGAGGTGTCGGCCATTTCGACGTCCGCGGAGCTTGCCCCGTTCACGTCGTCGCCGTAGCTCACGTTGGATGCGACCGTGCCCTTGAACAGCACGGACTGCTGCGGCACGTATCCGATCTTGTCGCGAAGGGCTTTCAGATCGTATTCGCGCACGTCCACACCGTCGACGAGCACCTGCCCGGCCGACACGTCGTAGAAGCGCGGCACGAGGTTGATGAGGCTGGACTTGCCGGAGCCGGTGGAGCCGATGAACGCGACGGTCTGGCCCTTTTCGGCGGTGAAGTCGATGCCTTCGAGCGTCGCCTCGCGTGAGCCGGGGTAGGTGAAGCTCACATTGCGGAACTCGACGGTGCCGGTTTTCCCGCCGCCCAGACGCGCCACGTCGGCGGCGGTCTTGGTGCCGGTTTTGACGATCGGATCGGTGTCGAACACTTCGAGCACGCGTTGCGCGGACACGTCGGCGCGCGGCCAGAGCACGAATACCATGCTCATCAGCAGGAAGCTCATGATGACCTGCACGGAGTAGTTGGAGAAGACGACCATGTTGGAGAACACGTTGAGCTTGTCCGTCAGGCCGGCGGCGTCGATCAGATAGGCACCGATCCAGTAGACGGCGAGCATCAGGCCGTTCAGGACGGTGTTCATCAGCGGCATCATGAACGCCATGACGCGGTTGGTGAACAGCTGCGTGTCGGTGAGGTCCTTGTTGGCCTTGGTGAACTTGGCCTCCTGGTAGTCCTCGGCGTTGTAGGCGCGCACGACGCGCAGGCCGGTGAGGTTTTCGCGGGCCACGAGGTTGATGTTGTCGGTGAGCTTCTGCATGGCCTTGAACTTGGGCATGACCATGGCCATCATGATGACGACGGCGACGAGCAGGATGACGACGGCGATGCCGGTGGCGAGAGTCCATTCGAAACCTTCGCCGGCGATCTTGCATATGGCCCATACGGCCATGATCGGCGACTTGACGATGAGCTGCAGGCCGATGGTGATGAACATCTGGATCTGCGTGATGTCGTTGGTGGAGCGGGTGATGAGGCTCGCGGTGGAGAATTTGCTCATTTCGGCGGGGCCATAGGATTCGACCTTGCGGAATTCGAGCGAGCGCAGGCGCTGGGTGAATGACGAGCCGACGCGTGCGGAGATGTAGCCGGTGACGATGGCACAGGCGACGGAGCCGAGGGAGATGAGCAGCATCTTGCCGCCGGCGATCCAGATGTCGCTCATCGCGCTGCCCGGCGTCTCGACGAGCGTGGTGATGTCTGACATGTAATCGGGCAGTTTGAGGTCGAAGAAGACCTGCCCGACGATGGTCACCAGGGCGATGAGCATCTGACCGATCTCCGCTTTGGAGAGGTATTTCAGGATGCGAAGCATTGGCTTTCCCCTTGTGTTTTGTTGGTGATTGGTTACGTTATTTGCCGCGGCATCGATATCCGATGCCCGAATTAGTTTCTGTTGTTAGATTACTTACAGTGTAAGATATTACGCATTATTCTGTGTATTCGCTGTGAATGGCGCGCTTTGCGCTGGCTGCGCACGAGAGACACGGCACGCACGCCGTCCCCCACGTCATCCGCAGCCGGCGGAAGAAGCTACTCCTCGCCGGCCTTCGCGCGCTCGGTCCGCATATGATCGGCGACACGCCTGTCACGCTCGGCGAACGCGGCCCGCACCTCATCGGGGGTCGGGCGCGGAGCGCCGGGATGGCAGATGGCCATGTATGTCGAGAACTCCGACAGCAGATCAACGAACTCGCGCGTGCGCCGCTCCCCCATCTGCGAGAAGATCCAACAGATTGCCGAACGCATCTCCTCCAAGTCGCACTTGGACCGCTCTCGCCCGGCATCCGTAAGGTTCACGCGGATGATGCGGCGGTCGTCCGGGTCGATGTCTCGGGTGATCAACCCTTTTTTCTCCAGAGCGGCAAGCACTGTGGAGATGCGGCCGGAGCTGGCCTTCAGCGAACTGGCAAGCTGCGACGGCGTCATGGTGCCGCGCAGTGCGAGCTCGTGCAGAATGAATGGCTCGCCATGCGCGCCGCGCGCGAACTCCTTCTGCATCTTGGAACGGTTGCCCCACACGCTGGCGTACAGTTCGCTGAGCGCCTCCCGCTCAAAACCCATTTCGCACCGCCTTCCGATTCGACCATTGCCGCACTACCGCGCTCCGCGGAGTACCGCCAATACATTCCAGCGGCATATACATCGTGCAAACATCTGTAATATTATCTCACACCGTAAACAATTTACAGTATGTGATTATATGTCCGCGCTTTACTCCCCCGCTACTAAACTTGATCTGTACGCATTTTTTCCGTACAACCATTCTATGGCGACACTAACGAAGCAAACGGTATCGAAACAGAAAACGTCCCGGCTTGACATTCGACTGACGGATGCGCAACGGCAGCTCATCGAGCGTGCCGCCGAGCTGACCGGCAGCACGCTCACGCAATGGACCGCTCGCCATCTCCTGGAATCAGCCCGTAAGGATATAGAAGAAGCAACCGTCCTGCATCTGGAATCACAGGCATTCCAAGATTTCATACAGGCATTGGATCAGCCGGTTCCGCCAGCAGCCGAAAAACTCATGGAAAGGGATCCGCAGTGGGCATGATCCATCATTCCCAACGTCCGCGCAAGCTCGGCCCGGAAGAGAGAATGGGGAAAGTTCTCTTGTGGAGTACCGTTCATCGACAAGTGGGCCGCACAACACGCACCGTCATCGGCCCAGCATGGGACGGCCGTCGCGTACGTGTCATTCACTGCGTCAGGTGAACCGGCGGGATTCTACACGCTGAGTGCATATTCGGTACTGCGAGCACGATCCGCCAGCGGCGCACTAGGGTCACGTGCGCTCATTGTGGAACCTTACGACGATAAAGCACGCGCGTTCTATGCGCATTTCGGTTTTCAACCGATTCCCGGAACCACCAGCATGTATCTCAGGCTCGTTTGACGACGAGCCTGTTCCGTATTTATGACGGTGACTCATAGCGTTGATTCACGGCAGTAAAGACAGCTCCTCAGGGGCGAGCGTGAGATTGACTGCGGCGAACGAGTCCCGGACCTCATGCGGGTTGCGGGCACTGGGAATGGTGAACAGACGGTCATATCTGGTCAGCTCCCACGCGAGCACCACACGCTGGTACGAGACGCCGCGGGCCGCTGCGGCCGTGCGGAACGGATCATACGCATGACTGTCGAATGCGTCTAGGAACCCGCCGAGCGGCGACCAGCACACAAAATCAAGACCGAGATCGGCACAGTGACCCATCGTATGCTCGGGGTCGGGATGCGATGGCGAGAACTGGTTCTGCACCGCAATCAGACGGTCGCCGAGAATCCCACGGGCTGTGTCAATCTGCGCATTGTCCACGCGCGAGATGCCGGCGAACCGAATCACGCCCTCATCCAGCAAGGTTTTCAGCGCGCCGACCGTATCCTCATACGGAACCGCGGGGTCAGGGCCATGCGAATACAACAGATCGAGCGCGTCGACGCCGAGGCGGAGAGCGGACTCCTTCGCGTCACGAATCATCGTCTCCGGGCGCGAGTCGGCCATCCACCCGTACCGGCTGCCGGCCGCCTGCAGGTGCTGTCGCTCGGATGCGGATGCGCTCGCGCCGTCGCCCGGGGATTGCTGAGGATCTTCCGCGTCGCGGTTCGTCACTTCCAGCGTTCGGCGATAACCAGTCTTCGTGGCGACCAGAACCTCATCGCGCGGACCGCTCCAGCTGGCGAGCGCCGCATGAACCAGCATCTCGCCGTACCCGAAATCACGCGGCACGCCTGTACCGTCAGGCCCCGGTTCGCTTGGCAGATAATACGACCATGCGGTGTCGAGATAACGCACTCCGGCGTCAAGCGCGGCATGGATCGTGCCGATGGCCGTCGCCCGGTCCGGGCGTCCCTCGATAGAGAGCGCCATCGTTCCCATGCCGAGGCGCGGCATGCGCGCTTTCCCCGCAAACTCCACAACGTTCGATGTCACCATGCCACCATCATCCCACGCGACACGAACACAGGGCCGACTGGCAATGCGCCAGCCCATGAGTCCCGGCCCCGGTTCCTTTCGACTTGTTCCGGCGAAAGTCCCATCCGAAGACACTCAGATGGGACTTTGGCGGGATGGGTGGACTTCACCTCCCGCGTGAGGCCCCGGCAGTCAACAAAAAGTCGGCCGGCCACCGAATAGGTGACCGACCGGCATCATATGCCGATCCGCTGATTCAGCGCCGGGGCTCGCGCCGACGGCGGGCGGCAAGCGCCGCGCCGACACCGACCGCGAGCAGTGCCGCGAACGCGCCGAACACGCCGCTCACAGAGGCGCCGGTCTTCGACAGGCCGGGCTGCTTGTTGCCGGCATCCGGCTTGTTCGGCTTCACCGTGTCGCCGGGTTTCGTCGGCTCAGTCGGCTTCGTCAGTTCGGTCGGTTCGATCGGCTTGCTCGGTTCGATCGGCTTGCTCGGTTCGATCGGCTCGGACTTCTCCCTGACGGTCACGACACGCTTGACCGTGTACGACGCACCTTCGGAGTCGGTCACCGAATACGTCAGCGTGTATTCACCGGCCTTCTCGGTGTTCACCGAACCTTCGACCAGGATCTTGTCGGTCAGATCGCCGTCCTCCTCATCGGAAGCGGCCGCACCGGCCTTCGGGTCGAACGCCGCGGCCAGCTTGTCCTTGTCAGCCTGCTTGGTGGTGATGTCGTCGCCGTACGTGCCGAAGCCGGTCGGGTCGTCCTTCCAGGTGCCGGGCACAGCCGCGCCCTGGCGCATGAACGGATATCCGTAGGCCGCGTCGGACGCGCTACCGCCGCCGACGTTGTAGCGGGCCATGTTCAGATCAAGGCCGTTGTCGCTGAAGATGGACTGGTAGAACTGCTCGCGCAGTTGCTTGCCGTATTCCACGGCCTCGGCTTTTGACGTCTCGTCGCCGAGGTCTGTGGTGATGAACGATTCCTCGTCCAGGTTGCCGGTCGCGTTTCCAGCGCGCCAGCGCCCTACGTGACTCCACGCGCCTCACGGCAGAATAATTTTCCATCGGCGGCGCAAGCCGGCGTATTCATCCCTCGCCGGCATGAGTCGGTCGAGCCATGGGTCTCATCCCCTCCACGAACCATCTCTTCAACATAAATAGAACATCATTCATGTTCGTTTTTGCGCTGAATTTATCAGATTCTCCCATATCTCAGCACAAGCGAACAATTACGTGAACAATCGGATAAATACTTGAAAATCCAGCATTTTACAATATCCATGCAACAGATGACAGTGCTATGGTAAGGAACCGTTACATCGAGATACAGCACATATCGTGATAGCGAATATGTTATATCGAATGTTCAATATCACATAAGGTGATGCGCGAAAGGAACTCATCATGGCAGAAGACAATCTCATCATCGTGGACACCGACATGTTCTCCAAGGACCCGGCCGCAAAGACCGCCGAAGCGAACATCGTCGCGAAGAAGTACGGCATCAGCGACAAGGACCTCGCCGAGGTCGAAGACTACAAGAAGGAACTAACCGAGCACAATGCCTGGGATCTGCCGTTCATGGGATACGTGAACGAGGACGGCTACGGTTACGCCTACGTGCCCGACCAGGCGATCACCGAGACGGGATGGAACGCCCACAAGGCGTTCCGCGCCATGCCGCACGACGCGCAGACCGCATTTGCCATCCGCATGCTGTTCACCCACCGCGACGCGGACCGCTACGGCGCCGACATGTTCCTGCACTACGAGCGCGGCTTCAACGTGCGCTTCGAGGGTGCCGGCTCGAACAACTACTGAATTCGGGCATCGGAGCGCCGGAGGGATCCCGGACGCGCGAGCCGCCAAGCGCGACACACGCACAACACGCGACGGTTTTGCTTGTCCGCGAGTCTGTGGTATTCTGTTTGAGTTGTCTGTTGAGGCCAAAAGGCCGCGGCAAACAGCGCAATGGAGGATTCGCCTAGTGGTCTATGGCGCACGCTTGGAAAGCGTGTTGGTGTAACAGCCTCACGAGTTCGAATCTCGTATCCTCCGCCCGGATTGGAACCCCGGAAACCGTTGAAAACATTCGGTTTCCGGGGTTTTGCTTTGGTTCCTTCCGATTGTCGGTTCCCTCCAGGTTCCCTCCGTGTCGACACCTTCGGCCCCGACCTGCCGCGCGTGTCACATATCGGAACCGACGATTCCGAAAACGCCTTCGAGCCTTCGCCCGCCGCGTGTCCGCCATCGAAGCCCGACCCCGCCCCACGCGTCCCGTCAGTGGGCCGATTCGAATCCCTTCATGTTCTCCGCGCAGTTTTTTCGTTTTGGTTCGCAACAATCCCAGCCTCCGTATCGCAAGCGCATCGCAGCGAATACCGGTGGTCGGCCCAGCGTGAAGGTTCCCCCTGACCCCCTCCGATGAACGCCACACGAACGCATACGGGTGCCATGAAAGTCCATCCGAACCGTCAAATCAATAGCCTTTTGCGTCCTGATTCCTCCAGTCGCTGTAAGAATCAGGACGCAAAGGGGTCTGTAAGCAGGGTGATTCCTCCATTGACTGGATGTTTTGGGTCGCTGAGCGGGTTTTGATCGGGACGATTCCTCCAATGGCTGGAAGAATCGGGACTTTTGGAGGCATGTTTGCGGGAAGAATGTTCCAGTGACTGGAAGGATTTGCCCGCTGAGAAGGCTTTGAACGAGAGGATTTTTCCGGTCGGTGGGAGAATCCAGACGCTGGAGTGGTCTGTAATAGAGTGTGTTGCGCATAGCTTGAGGGGAATGGTGGTATAGGCTGTACCTAAGCATTTCTGATACCGATGGAGGTCTTATGAGCCGCAAGAATTATGTCGATGATTATGCAATTTCGTTGGATATCGGAAACGCATCCGTTGGCTGGTCGGCCTTCACCCCGAATTATCGGCTTGTACGTGCAAAGGGGCATGAACTCATTGGCGTGCGACTTTTCGATCCGGCTGATACGGCTGAATCTCGCCGAATGGCACGTACCACACGCAGAAGGTACTCGCGCAGGCGTTGGCGCCTCCGTCTTCTTGATGCTTTGTTTGACCAGGCGTTGTCTGAAATTGATCCTTCATTTTTGGCTCGTAGGAAGTATTCTTGGGTCCATCCTGATGATGAAAACAATGCGGATTGTTGGTACGGTAGTGTTCTGTTTGATTCAAACGAACAGGACAAACGTTTTTATGAGAAATACCCAACTATTTATCACCTGCGCAAAGCATTAATGGAAGATGACTCTCAGCATGATATTAGAGAAATCTATCTTGCCATTCATCATATGGTGAAATATCGCGGTAATTTTCTGGTTGAGGGAACCCTGGAATCGTCGAATGCGTTCAAAGAAGATGAGCTGCTGAAACTTCTTGGAAGAATCACCCGTTATGAAATGTCGGAAGGTGAGCAAAACAGCGATATTGAGCAAGATGATGAGAACAAGTTGGTTGCGCCTGCCAATGGCCAGTTAGCTGATGCTTTGTGCGCAACGCGCGGCTCGCGCTCCATGCGAGTCGATAATGCGCTTGAAGCGCTTAGTGCTGTAAACGATTTGTCTCGTGAACAAAGAGCTATTGTCAAGGCTATTTTTGCTGGACTTGAAGGTAATAAACTTGATCTCGCGAAAATATTCGTCAGCAAAGAGTTTTCTTCTGAAAATAAGAAGATACTTGGTATTTATTTCAATAAGTCTGACTATGAAGAGAAGTGTGTTCAGATTGTAGATTCGGGACTTCTTGATGATGAGGAACGCGAATTCTTGGATCGCATGCAGGGGCAGTACAACGCAATCGCTCTGAAACAGTTGTTAGGAAGGTCTACGAGTGTTTCCGATTCAAAATGCGCAAGTTATGATGCTCATCGCGCCAATTGGAATCTAATTAAATTGCAATTGCGTACGAAAGAGAATGAGAAAGACATAAACGAGAACTATGGCATTCTAGTTGGCTGGAAAATAGATAGTGGCCAACGTAAAAGTGTACGTGGCGAAAGCGCGTATGAGAATATGCGAAAGAAAGCCAATGTCTTTTTCAAAAAGATGATTGAAACGTCTGATCTTTCGGAAACGGATAAAAACAGACTGATTCATGATATTGAAGAAGATAAACTTTTTCCGATTCAACGAGATTCAGATAATGGAGTTATTCCGCATCAGCTGCACCAAAATGAGCTGAAACAAATTATCAAGAAACAGGGAAAGTATTATCCTTTCTTGCTTGATGCTTTTGAAAAAGACGGAAAGCAGATTAATAAAATTGAAGGGTTATTGGCTTTCCGTGTGCCCTATTTTGTTGGTCCTTTGGTTGTGCCTGAAGATCTTCAGAAATCTGATAATAGTGAAAACCATTGGATGGTAAGAAAGAAGAAGGGTGAAATCACGCCGTGGAATTTCGATGAGATGGTCGACAAGGACGCCTCTGGTCGAAAGTTCATTGAACGATTGGTGGGTACTGATAGCTACTTATTGGGTGAGCCGACGCTGCCGAAGAACTCCCTGTTGTATCAGGAGTATGAGGTTCTGAATGAGCTCAACAATGTTCGCTTGTCTGTGCGCACTGGAAATCATTGGAATGATAAGCGCAGAATGCGTCTTGGCCGTGAAGAAAAAACTCTTCTGTGTCAGCGTCTTTTCATGAAAGGGCAGACTGTTACAAAGAGGACTGCGGAAAATCTTTTGCGCAAAGAATATGGACGTACATACGAGTTGTCTGGCTTGTCGGATGAATCGAAATTTACGAGTTCATTGTCAACGTATGGCAAGATGTGTAGAATATTCGGCGAGAAATACGTGAATGAGCATCGCGATTTGATGGAAAAGATCGTTGAGCTGCAGACTGTATTTGAAGATAAAGAAACGCTCTTGCATCAGTTGCGGCAGCTTGAAGGCATTTCGGAAGCGGACTGCGCTTTGCTCGTAAACACTCATTACACTGGTTGGGGGCGTTTGTCTCGCAAATTGCTGACAACAAAAGCTGGTGAGTGCAAGATTAGTGATGATTTCGCGCCGCGTAAACACAGCATTATTGAAATTATGCGTGCTGAAGACCGTAATTTAATGGAGATCATTACCGACAAGCAATTAGGTTTTTCTGATTGGATTGAGCAAGAAAACCTTGGTGCAGAAAACGGTAGTTCTCTTATGGAAGTCGTTGATGATTTGAGGGTCTCACCAAAGGTAAAACGAGGAATTATTCAGTCGATTCGTTTGATTGATGATATTTCTAAGGCAGTTGGCAAACGGCCGTCAAGAATTTTCTTGGAGTTGGCGGATGATATTCAGCCAAGTGGCCGGACGATATCTCGAAAGAGCCGTCTACAGGATTTGTACAGGAATGCGAATCTGGGGAAGGAATTCAAGGGAATCGCGGACGAGCTTAATGCGTGCAGTGATAAGGATCTTCAGGATGATCGTCTGTTCCTGTACTACACGCAGCTTGGAAAAGACATGTACACGGGCGAGGAATTAGATCTCGATAGGCTTTCATCGGCGTATGACATTGACCATATTATTCCCCAGGCGGTGACGCAGAACGATTCGATCGACAATCGAGTGCTCGTGGCGCGTGCTGAGAACGCTCGCAAGACGGATTCGTTCACGTATATGCCTCAGATCGCAGACCGAATGCGTAATTTCTGGCAGATACTTTTAGACAATGGATTAATCAGCCGCGTTAAGTTCGAGCGATTGACTCGTCAAAACGAATTCTCGGAGCGTGAGAAAGAACGTTTTGTTCAGCGTTCGCTGGTTGAAACAAGGCAGATTATGAAGAATGTCGCAACGTTGATGCGCCAACGGTATGGCAATAGCGCGGCGGTCATTGGTCTCAATGCGGAATTGACTAAAGAAATGCACAGATATTTGGGATTCTCGCATAAGAATCGTGACATCAACGATTACCATCACGCGCAAGATGCGCTGTGCGTCGGCATCGCTGGACAGTTTGCGGCCAATCGTGGTTTCTTTGCGGATGGTGAGGTTTCTGACGGTGCACAGAATTCTTATAACCAGTATTTGCGTGATTACCTGCGTGGATATCGTGAGAAACTGAGCGCAGAAGACAGAAAACAAGGCCGTGCGTTTGGTTTTATTGTTGGCTCGATGCGTTCTCAAGATGAACAAAAGCGAGTTAATCCGCGTACTGGAGAAGTTGTTTGGTCTGAGGAAGACAAAGATTATCTGCGTAAGGTGATGAATTATCGTAAGATGCTCGTTACCCAGAAAGTCGGAGACGATTTCGGGGCGCTGTACGATGAGACAAGATATGCTGCGACTGATCCGAAAGGAATTAAGGGTATTCCTTTCGATGGTGCCAAGCAAGACACTTCCCTTTATGGAGGTTTCTCCAGTGCGAAGCCTGCCTACGCGGTTCTGATTGAATCAAAGGGGAAGACCCGCTTGGTCAATGTAACGATGCAGGAGTATTCGCTGCTAGGGGATAGGCCGTCTGATGATGAGCTGCGAAAAGTGTTGGCGAAGAAGAAGAGTGAATATGCGAAAGCGAACATTCTGTTACGTCATGTGCCGAAGATGCAGTTGATCCGTTATGGCGGTGGACTGATGGTGATTAAGTCGGCTGGCGAATTGAATAATGCTCAGCAGCTTTGGTTGCCGTATGAAGAGTACTGTTATTTTGATGATCTGTCTCAAGGGAAAGGTTCTTTGGAGAAAGATGATCTGAAGAAGCTTCTCGATTCGATTCTGGGCTCTGTACAGTGTCTCTATCCGTGGCATAGATTCACCGAGGAGGAGCTCGCTGACTTGCATGTTGCTTTCGACAAGCTTCCAGAAGATGAGAAGAAGAATGTCATCACGGGTATAGTCAGCGCATTACATGCGGATGCGAAAACGGCAAATCTGTCAATTGTGGGAATGACAGGTAGCTGGCGTCGAATGAATAACAAATCTGGCTATACATTTTCCGACGAAGATGAGTTCATCTTCCAGTCGCCGTCAGGACTTTTTGAAAAGAGAGTAACGGTAGGGGAGTTGAAAAGAAAGGCAAAAAAAGAAGTAAATAGTAAGTATCGGACAAATGAAAAGAGGCTCCCGACATTATCGGGAGCCTCACAGCCATAAGGCCAGGTATAAAACCTTCTGAAGCTTGGTCGAAACCTTGCTTTATTTCAATTTATGCCTGTCAGGTCAATGACCTTGATCATGGATTGCGACCAAACAATCCTCTGTAAGTATAGCACGATGAGGTGTATATGGCATGGCGGAATGTAGTGGTAACTCGGCATTGCAAGATTTCCACAAAAATGAGATTGCTAGTTATTCAGACGGACGATGATGTGTGCCAATTGCCCATGGACGATATCGGTATGTTGATGATTGAAACGACACGGGCGGTAATCACGACATGTGCGATAGCAGATTTGTTGAAACGCGATGTGAAAATCGTATTCTGCGACGACAAGCATCTTCCAATAGGGGAGACGAGCCCTTATGAGACTGAATCAAGTCGACGGGCATACATAATTCAGCAAATACGTTGGGATGAAGCGCGTAAAGATCTGTTGTGGCAGCATATTATTCGTGAGAAAATTGCGCATCAAGTGTCTGTGCTGGAGAAGAATTGTGACAGTCTTGACCTTGAGAAAATGAAGTCACTTGTTGTGGATGTGAAGCCTGGAGATTCGGATAATCGTGAAGCGGTTGCGGCTCACATGTATTTCCCTCGGTTATTCACATATGAGTTTGTTCGTTCCGATGAGGAGAATGGAATAAACGGGATTTTGGATTATGGGTATGCGATTATTCTTTCTGAAGTGGCTAGGAAAATAACGGAAATTGGCTATCTGACGGAATTTGGAATTCATCATGATAACGAGAAGAATCCGTTTAATTTGGCTTGTGATTTGATGGAGCCGTTCCGTCCTTTTATGGATGAAAGAGTCTTTCAATTGGGTGCTGAACACCTTGATTCCAAAGTCAAAGTTGAATTGATGAGATTTATGCGAAGCGATGTGCCCGAGCTTGGTACTACGATTACTCAACTTATCAGTGTGTTTGTGAGAGATGCTCTTCGGTATCTTTCTGGTGAAGAATGCTTGCCGGAATTGGGGTTTGTGCGATGCGGTACAGAGTTATGCGAGTGATAGTTTTTTTTGACCTTCCTATGAAAACCGCTAATGAGAGAAAAATATATGCGGAATTTAGGAAAAATCTGATTCGTGAGGGATTCCTTATGATTCAGGAGTCGGTTTATGTGAGAGTGGCGACCACGCGTGAGTCTGCGCATTTTTTGGAGAATAGAGTAGCTAGTTTTGCGCCTGCTGAAGGTTTGGTTCAGTCGTTGATTATTACGGAAAAACAGTACTCGTCTATTCGGTTTTTAGCTGGGTCGATGATTGATGATGCACAGAATAGTGATGATAGGACTGTGATTATATGATAGATAGCCTTGTTGCGTACCCTCTTGATCCTGTGCAACTTGAGATGGGGCTGAATGTTATAGGATGCGCATCTCCAAAAATTTTTTATGAGTTATCTGCGGGACTTCAGGAAGATGCCGATTCTGTTGTACTTGGCGTGGGAGAAAAAACTGTTTTGGCTTCCAAAAGTATAATTTATATTGGTGATTGCGCGGATGAAGTGGATTATAATGCTTTGTTCCAGAAGCTTGCTGTCAAGAAAATAATCGAAGGATTTACGCCGGAGCAAATCAGTAGATTATTGTCTTTGCAGGCTGAGTTAAAAACAATTATTCAAGATGAGATATGGGGTCAAAATCTACCTCTGACTATTCCCTGCGATTTGGATTTGAAAGCAGCAATTGCAATGGCCAAACCTCGGATTGACACGAGTTCTTTGGGATCCTTGTATGATAAAATTTCGACGGCAGTAGATACTGCCGGTGCTCTTGCCGAGAGCAGGATGCTGGTGACGCTTCATACAACTCAATACTGTGATAACGACCAATTACTTTATCTGCACCGTACTTTATTGCGGTACCAGTTGCAGCTTCTTGACCTGGAATGCTGCAGCAAGAAAGTCATGCTGACAGAGGGGATGAGCCACTATGTCGATGAGGATTACGTTCAGTTCTCATGAACTGTTCAGGAATCCTTAAGGCTATCGGTTTCAGATGCCTGTCAGATCAATGACTTTGACCACAACCGGCAAAAAAGAAAATTCGTGGCGAGTGTTTCAGATGCCTGTCAGATCAATGACTTTGACCACTGTGATGATGGCCTATTAGCTCAGTGGTTAGTTTCAGATGCCTGTCAGATCAATGACTTTGACCACTTATTGTTGTGAATTTTGGTTTAAGCGAGTGTTTCAGATGCCTGTCAGATCAATGACTTTGACCACATAATATCAACAACACCAATCAAACACTAAGTTTCAGATGCCTGTCAGATCAATGACTTTGACCACGTGCGAGCAGTTCCCCCAATGTGATCGTTGGTTTCAGATGCCTGTCAGATCAATGACTTTGACCACTCCACAGTTCTACATGTTCGGCGTAACGCGGTTTCAGATGCCTGTCAGATCAATGACTTTGACCACTGTACGTGCGACGGCCTCCGGTAAGAGCATGTTTCAGATGCCTGTCAGATCAATGACTTTGACCACCGTGCGGTGTTGGCCGTCTGCGCCGTGTTCGTTTCAGATGCCTGTCAGATCAATGACTTTGACCACTGCTGTTTTCGCGCGGGTTCTCCAATAGCTGTTTCAGATGCCTGTCAGATCAATGACTTTGACCACTGCGACAGGTCGCGTATCTGGATGGATACGGTTTCAGATGCCTGTCAGATCAATGACTTTGACCACAGCATCTGGCGGGCGAATACGATCACATCAGTTTCAGATGCCTGTCAGATCAATGACTTTGACCACGCGAGCGGTTTGTGGCAGCTTAGCTCGTATGTTTCAGATGCCTGTCAGATCAATGACTTTGACCACTATGTCGAACATGTGGAATTGTGGAATAAGGTTTCAGATGCCTGTCAGATCAATGACTTTGACCACTACGCCATAAATGCCCCAGTGGTTGAGATAGTTTCAGATGCCTGTCAGATCAATGACTTTGACCACCGTACTACCCGCATATCGCTTCGGGCATAGGTTTCAGATGCCTGTCAGATCAATGACTTTGACCACCAGCATGTATATCGCCCGCGCCGACGCGGAGTTTCAGATGCCTGTCAGATCAATGACTTTGACCACTGATAGTATCAAATAATTCACTAAGCGAATGTTTCAGATGCCTGTCAGATCAATGACTTTGACCACTTCAACGGGCATTCACGTCCGAAAACGGGTGTTTCAGATGCCTGTCAGATCAATGACTTTGACCACACGCCGCTTGTGCGACCGACTGATCTTCGAGTTTCAGATGCCTGTCAGATCAATGACTTTGACCACTAATCTTCGCAAGCTATACTGCTATCCGTAGTTTCAGATGCCTGTCAGATCAATGACTTTGACCACATAGCGTTGGTATTGTGTGTGATTGTCCAAGTTTCAGATGCCTGTCAGATCAATGACTTTGACCACTGCGGACGGCAAGGATGAGACGTTGTCTCAGTTTCAGATGCCTGTCAGATCAATGACTTTGACCACCAACCATTATCTGCACGTTCAGCATATCATGTTTCAGATGCCTGTCAGATCAATGACTTTGACCACAGCGTGTCGCCAGATCGTACGACGTATGTGGTTTCAGATGCCTGTCAGATCAATGACTTTGACCACTATCCGGCGACCACGGACGACAAGACGCTTGTTTCAGATGCCTGTCAGATCAATGACTTTGACCACTGTTCTTAAGACGTACTTTATCCAAAATGGGTTTCAGATGCCTGTCAGATCAATGACTTTGACCACTCGCGCGATATCTGGACGAACCCATTCAAGGTTTCAGATGCCTGTCAGATCAATGACTTTGACCACCGTCCGGCGCTTTGGTGAACGCCACCGTATGTTTCAGATGCCTGTCAGATCAATGACTTTGACCACAGGGTGTCGCGTTGCCATGCGAGCAGTCGCGTTTCAGATGCCTGTCAGATCAATGACTTTGACCACATAGCTTTGCGGGTGTCATCCCGACCAACGGTTTCAGATGCCTGTCAGATCAATGACTTTGACCACCACACTATTTTACGGTAAACGTGCAAGTCGGTTTCAGATGCCTGTCAGATCAATGACTTTGACCACCGATGTCGCCAAACTGTACGTAGCGCCTTAGTTTCAGATGCCTGTCAGATCAATGACTTTGACCACTACCGGTTTGCGGGTCGGTGACGCGCGGTGGTTTCAGATGCCTGTCAGATCAATGACTTTGACCACACCCGATGAACCGGCAATATCTCAATGATTGTTTCAGATGCCTGTCAGATCAATGACTTTGACCACGTCCGCCAGAATGGTGGTGTACAATAGTTTGTTTCAGATGCCTGTCAGATCAATGACTTTGACCACGCTGACTCCGAGCCGTGTGGCGATAGCGGAGTTTCAGATGCCTGTCAGATCAATGACTTTGACCACCAGTATCCAATATCGTGGACGGATGACGAAGTTTCAGATGCCTGTCAGATCAATGACTTTGACCACTGTATTGGTCGGTCAACGCGGCGGGGTCGCGTTTCAGATGCCTGTCAGATCAATGACTTTGACCACGAATTTTGCGAAAAAGCGCCCGAAGACACCGTTTCAGATGCCTGTCAGATCAATGACTTTGACCACCGCATATATAATAGGCATGTGGAAACAACAGTTTCAGATGCCTGTCAGATCAATGACTTTGACCACTGGCGGTGGAGCAACCCGCTCAGCGTTTTTGTTTCAGATGCCTGTCAGATCAATGACTTTGACCACCGGTGTTTTTTGATGAAACCTGTTTTGTCGGTTTCAGATGCCTGTCAGATCAATGACTTTGACCACTCGCATAGGCGTTAGCTTGCGAAGTGGCCGGTTTCAGATGCCTGTCAGATCAATGACTTTGACCACGTAGATGGATTGCGTAAATGCCGCATAAATGTTTCAGATGCCTGTCAGATCAATGACTTTGACCACCACGCCCACGCCAAGCCAGCCGTCAACGGCGTTTCAGATGCCTGTCAGATCAATGACTTTGACCACCACGCCCACGCCAAGCCAGCCGTCAACGGCGTTTCAGATGCCTGTCAGATCAATGACTTTGACCACAGTATAACGCACTCAACGTCACCGATATTCGTTTCAGATGCCTGTCAGATCAATGACTTTGACCACACAGCGTCAACGCATCCAACGGCAACGCTTGTTTCAGATGCCTGTCAGATCAATGACTTTGACCACAAGTCGGTGATCGCCGCCGCTGGGGTGAGTGTTTCAGATGCCTGTCAGATCAATGACTTTGACCACCTGCTGGGCTCCCGTTACGGTGAGGTGATGGTTTCAGATGCCTGTCAGATCAATGACTTTGACCACTGTGTATGAGACGGCAAGATGGACTGAGGGGTTTCAGATGCCTGTCAGATCAATGACTTTGACCACCATGCCGAAGTTCTGTAGCTGGCTGCCCACGTTTCAGATGCCTGTCAGATCAATGACTTTGACCACTCAGCACTCTCTCGACCATCGTGAACTGACGTTTCAGATGCCTGTCAGATCAATGACTTTGACCACGCGTGATTCTAGCGGCGCTAGGGCGTGCGAGTTTCAGATGCCTGTCAGATCAATGACTTTGACCACGCTGATCCGCGACGGCGTGCTTGATTCGTTGTTTCAGATGCCTGTCAGATCAATGACTTTGACCACATGACTGTCGTGATGTGGTCGCGTCGTTCAGTTTCAGATGCCTGTCAGATCAATGACTTTGACCACAGTGTCCTCCTCCCTCCGACTGTCCACACGGTTTCAGATGCCTGTCAGATCAATGACTTTGACCACCTCGACGCGCTGAATGAAGTAATACCATGCGTTTCAGATGCCTGTCAGATCAATGACTTTGACCACGGTGACGGTGGCGATGCCGGGCACGTTGCTGTTTCAGATGCCTGTCAGATCAATGACTTTGACCACGCGCGTGCTGCTCATTAGTATGCTCCTATTGTTTCAGATGCCTGTCAGATCAATGACTTTGACCACTACTCAGGCCAAGACCGACTGCGTTCCCATGTTTCAGATGCCTGTCAGATCAATGACTTTGACCACGTTGGCGAGTCGTTCGGTGACCACGTCGTTGTTTCAGATGCCTGTCAGATCAATGACTTTGACCACCCATCGTGCGCACGGTCGGCAGTTGGGTGAGTTTCAGATGCCTGTCAGATCAATGACTTTGACCACTACCGAGGCCAAACTGACCGGCGCAGACCTGTTTCAGATGCCTGTCAGATCAATGACTTTGACCACGTGCAAGCATTGCAACGCTTCGCGCCAAGAGTTTCAGATGCCTGTCAGATCAATGACTTTGACCACCGCCGCCGATGGATTGTTCGAGGTTCGCGGGTTTCAGATGCCTGTCAGATCAATGACTTTGACCACAAGCAAACGGCTCCATCGTCATCTTATGTAGTTTCAGATGCCTGTCAGATCAATGACTTTGACCACAAGGTAGCCGGTTGGCTACTCTCTCTCAGTTTCAGATGCCTGTCAGATCAATGACTTTGACCACCGAGAAGGCCGACGACGCCTTGCCGCGCATGTTTCAGATGCCTGTCAGATCAATGACTTTGACCACGTGAGGGTGTATCATGCCTAGTCGCAGTCGGTTTCAGATGCCTGTCAGATCAATGACTTTGACCACCTTGGAACGCGGTCAAGGACGGCGTATCGTGTTTCAGATGCCTGTCAGATCAATGACTTTGACCACTCCGCCGGGGCCAACGTGATGCCGCTTAATGTTTCAGATGCCTGTCAGATCAATGACTTTGACCACCCGCGTCGCTCATGTCCGCGTCGCTCATGTGTTTCAGATGCCTGTCAGATCAATGACTTTGACCACTGCTGTCAGCTTGTGCATCGGCTTGTGCATGTTTCAGATGCCTGTCAGATCAATGACTTTGACCACCGCGCTGCTGAGCGAGTTGCAGCAGCGCGCGTTTCAGATGCCTGTCAGATCAATGACTTTGACCACTCGCGGGTGATGGGCGCGCGCTCCGGCGTGGTTTCAGATGCCTGTCAGATCAATGACTTTGACCACCACCGTCGATGTATGACGGTCGGAGTCCCGGTTTCAGATGCCTGTCAGATCAATGACTTTGACCACCTTATGCAAGCGCGCTACAGTCAGCAACTCGTTTCAGATGCCTGTCAGATCAATGACTTTGACCACTCCAGCTCTGTTCGACGCCGTCGATGCGTAGTTTCAGATGCCTGTCAGATCAATGACTTTGACCACCACGATGTATCACAATCACTGGGGCGTTTAGTTTCAGATGCCTGTCAGATCAATGACTTTGACCACCGGCTTTGTCGCTGGTGCGGGCTTTTGTGGGTTTCAGATGCCTGTCAGATCAATGACTTTGACCACCGTCTTTAGCCGCGGAACCGGTGGAAACGCGTTTCAGATGCCTGTCAGATCAATGACTTTGACCACTGCTTGACGGGTACAACGTGATAGGCGTGTGTTTCAGATGTGAATATTCGTAGCTTTTGAGGCCACTGGTTATTGTGTTTGGAGGCCGGGGTTATGGTGCGGGGAGGCCGGTGGCGGACTGGTTGGGGGCCACCGGCCTTTTGGGTTAGTTGTCGAGCATGGTTTGTCCGTGGCGTTGTCTCATGTTGTATTCGCCGGTATTAATCCAGATCGTGTTGTGCACGATGCGGTCGAGGATCGCGTCGGCGATGGTGTCGCCTCCAAGCTGGCGGTGCCATTCCTTGGTCGCCAGTTGGGTGGCGAACGCGGTGCTGGCCGTGTCGTACCGGAGTTCCATGAGCTCGAGCAGGAATCGTTTGAATGGTTCGTCGGGCTTGTCGACGAGCCATTCGTCGATGGCGAGCAGGTTGTAGGTGGAGTATTTGCGCACGAGCTTGGGCACGCCTCCCGGTTTGCCGGCCGCGGCCGTCACCTGTTCGGCGAGGTCGGGCATGCGCACGTATATGGCGCGGTACCGTCCTCTGCACGCGGATTTCGCCAACGCGCACAATAGATGCGATTTGCCCGATCCGGTGGCTCCCTGGAACACGACGTTCAGCCGCTGGCCGAGGTAGTTTCCGGCGTCGAGGCCTGCGATCACGCTCCGGTCGAGCCCGCGCTCCTCCATCAGGTCGATGGTCCGCAGGTCCGCCTGGGGATAGCGCAGTCCCGCGCGTTTGACCAGGCGTTGGATCCTGGCGTCCATGTGACCGGAGTGCGCGCTGTCGACGGCGAGCCTGATCACCTCAGTGTGGCTCAATGGCATGGTGGTTTGTTCGTCGAGGCGTTCGAACGCGTCGAGCAGGTCCGTGGCGTTCATCTCGCGCAGCTTGCGTTTGGTCTCGGTGTCGATGATCATTGCGTCTCACCTGCCCATGTTCGCGTAGTAGTCGCCGCCGCGCACCCAACCGGCACCGTCATCCCCGCCGTCGGCGCCGTGATCGCCGGCGTCGTCGGGGATCTCGCCCGCGATATCCTGGCCGGATTCGAGGATCGGCCCGATATGCGCGTAGCGGGGCGAGGCGACCGACTGCAACGCCAGCGAGCACGCGTTCTCCAACCGTTGCGCGGAATACCGTTTCGACAGGCGCAGCACCGCCAACGCGGGGTCCACCGCCTGTTCGTCGAGACGTTCCATGGCGAACAGTTTGCCTATGACGGTGGCGCAGTCGGGTCCGATCCTGTTCGCCCACTGCTCGCATCGTTTCCTATCCCACGGCTTCCACATGGTTTTGCCGGGAAGGTCGGCCCCGTTCGTCGAATACTTGTTGGAGGCCGACGCCGGCAGGAGCCGGTGCGTGCAGAGCCTGGTATTTTTGTGCCAGATCTCGAGCGTGTTCGCCCCGATCCTCAGGTCCACGGTGGAGCCGACGTACGCGTACGGGACGGAATACCAGTTGCGAGCATAGGCGACGTGGCTGTTGGCCTGAACCCTCCTGCTGTACACCCAGTCCATCACCTCGTATGCCACCGGAGGCAACGCGATCAGCAGCGGCTTCTCCTCGCCTTCGAACACCGACAGACGTGATCCGTCACGCTTCTGGAACGGGCGGGAATTGTATTCCACGAGCCACGCGCGTATCGCGGTCCGCAGCTCGTCCAACGAGCCGAACTGGTGGTCGCGCATCGCGCCGGCCAACGCCATCGTGGCGTGCCATACGGTGTTCTCCGCCGAGGGCTTGTCCTTCGGCTTCCTGACCCGTCCGGGCAGCACGGCGGCCGAATAGTGCTCGGCCAAACCCCGGTACGCGTCGTTCAACACGACCTCGCCCTCGCGCGGATGCGCGATGACGCCGGTCTTCGGATTGTCACACACCAGGCGGGGCGTGGAACCGCCGAACCACTCGTACATCGCCACATGGGCCCGCAGCCACGAGTTCTGCGCCATGTCGAGCGTGGGTTCCACGAACGCATACCGGCTGAACGGCAGCACGGCCACGAACAGATACGCC